>Ga0310696_10008473_pt1 | contig 11987 bp, 10 predicted proteins | sample AusTroGonzalo_MG_4_FD_203885 | JGI IMG/M metagenome (GOLD analysis project Ga0310696, IMG submission 203885) | Bovine rumen microbial communities from tropical cattle in Woodstock, Queensland, Australia - Gonzalo_02 (v2) (version 2) | ecosystem: Host-associated > Mammals > Digestive system >... | reverse complement strand
CGTGTGCGATGAGGTTATCGTCACCGACTCGTGCAGCACCGACAACACCGTCGAATTAGCGGAGAAGGCCGGGGCGCGCGTGTTCGTGCACCCCTACATCGGCGACGGCCCGCAGAAGAACCTGCCGTTGGAGCACGCCAAGAACGACTGGGTGCTCAGCCTCGATGCCGACGAGCGGCTCACCGACGATCTCGTGACGGCCATCCAACAGCTTGATTTGGAGCACACTCCGTATGATGGTTTCGCGATTCGTCGCCGCAACTACATCGGCGAGCGGTGGGTGAAGGCCTGCAACTGGTACCCCGACTGGCTCGTGCGGCTCTACCGCAAGGACAGGCTGCGCTTCCTCGACCGCAAGCAGCACGCCTTCGTGCCGGAAAAGAACACGAAACGGCTCAAGGCCGACATCATCCACTACCGCTACAAAAACTACGACAGCCTCTTCTCAAAACCCGAGCGCAACTATAGTTCTCGCGGCGCAAAGATCCTCTACAAACAGGGGAAGAAGGCCAACGCTTTCTCGCCGTTTTTCCACGGATTAGCAGCCTTCATCAGCAACTACTTCTTCCGTGGCGGCATTCTCGGCGGTCTCGACGGCTACGTACTCTCCCGCGCCGTCGCCCACAACAGCTTCCTCAAATACGCGAAATTGTTGGAATTTCAACGGGATAAATCCGTGAGGGAGGCGGAGGATTGGGAATCCGTGTGGTAACCCTGTAGAGACGTGGTGCACCGCGTCTCTACACAAACAATAAACAATATGACAAAAAAAATCATCATCATATCCGTTCTAATCGCCCTATTCACCGCCGGTTTCGCACAAGAGCCGCAAAAAACCGACAATTCCCGTTTTTACGGCGGGGTGCGGGTGGGGTTCACCGCCACACAGATTTCCGGCGACGACCTGTCGGGATTCCACAAAATAGGAGCGGCGGTAGGCGGGTTCGTCAACCATTCCATCGTTCCGTCGGGACGACTGAAGCTGCAGTTAGAACTGGATTTCGTGATGAAAGGCAGCCACTCCCATACGCCGAAGAACGTAATCGCCGACAATTTCTACTCGCTCACATTAGGCTACGTGGAAATGCCGCTGATGCTCGTCTGGACGGCGGGAAAATGGCAGTTGTGGGGGAAAAGTTTCAATTTCGATTTGGAAGTCGGTCCCGTGTTCGGGGTGAATGTCTTCAGCCGCGAACGCGAAGCCAACGGGCCGATTGTCGGACGACCGCCGTTCCGCTGGTATGAATTCTCCGCACAGGCCGGCATCTCCCTCATGATTGCCGACCATCACAGCGTGAACTTCCGCTACGAGAACTCCATCGTCCCCGTGCGCATTCCCACATGGGTCTACGGCCGCGTGGTGAACAAACAATTCAATTCGGTCATGACGTTCAGTTACTGTTACCAATTTTAGGGAACTATGATTTGTGGCTCGTTGTAGAGACGCAAAATTTTGCGTCTCTACCAATGCGTTTCTACCAACATCACATCCCTATCGTAAACGTTTCCTCGCTGTCCCAATAGGCTCGGATATTGATGGTTGTCGGGAAATTATACATGGTTTCCGGCTGCAATTTCTTCCGGTAGTCACCGGGGTCCCAGCGACCGTTGGCATTGTCGTCACGGAAGGCGGTGACTCGGTAAGTGCCCGGATTCAAAAACGGATAGGTAATTGTCTTCGATGAAGTTAACACATCCTCCTGCACGATTTTGTCATTGCTCCACAAAGTCACCACATACTGTTTTCCATCTCCAGGAAGCTGGTAATTCATTATCAGCGTGCCGTAATCTTTCTCCGATTTGGTGGTGAACTGTGTGCGCAGGGTATCATGCGAGAGGCCGTTGTAGCCGAAGAACACCGAGTCGGGAATCATTACCGAATAGGTCTTCTTTTCCGTAACCGTCATCGGCAAAGGCAGTTGCATCGTGAACGTATCGGGCACGGCGTAACGATAGACGGCGGTGTCCTTGCGGTCCTGCTGCTGCGAATAGACCCACACGCTGAAGGTGTCGGTGGGGTGCACGGGATAGGCAAAGGTGAGCGTCAACGGTTTGTGATACTCACCCGCGTTCGCGAATCCGACCGACAGTTTCGACTTCACTTGCTGCTGGCCACGTCCGCGTCCGCCCGACTGCTTCTTCTCCTTGAACGGCACAATCCTGACCGTATCTCTTTGACCATCAGCATCGAAAAGATAGCGGACGGTGTCCGTCAACGGGGTTCGGAGATACCAAGTCACGGTGTCGCGGGTGGCATTGATTTGCTCGAAGTAGTCGAGGGCTGCATCCATAGGCGTGGCCGAAAATTCGATAAAGCGGTGCTTGTACGGGAACTTATAGACTCCTGCGGCAGGGTTGTCGTAACGTGCGAGCGTCTGCACGGTGTCCTCCCCAGCGAAGGCCAACAAGGTAACGTACGGCAGCGTAGCCTTCAGCGAATCGGGGGCGGTGTCGGGCAGGGCACGCACCGCCGTCACGAACGCCTCCTGGAAGGCAATCTCCTCGTTAGGCAAGTCGAAGCGGAAGTTGGCGTTGATGTCCTTAAGCGCGAAAATCTTGTAGTCGCCGGGCGAGATGTTCTTCAGCAGGAAACTGCCATCGGAGAGCGACTTGGAGACATAATCGGGAATCGCAGTGAGCGGCAGCGAGTCGGCCTTGCCTCGATAAAGCAACACGTAGAAGTCTTGAGCGGGCGCGAGCGTTTTGGCATCGAGGATATTGCCGCGTATCATGTAGTCATCGAGGCTGTCGCCCGTGGAAAACCCGTAATGGAAATAATTCAGGGTGTTGCCCTCATGGAAGTCTTTAATTGCATCGGAAAAGACCATATTGTAGGTGGTATTCGCCCGAAGCGTATCCTTAAACTTGATAACCAGCGACTTGCCTTGGAGAGTATAATTGGGAGACTCCCGTAATGGCGGCGATATGAGCACATTGTCCGTCGGGTTGTTGAGCGTCACGTACTCGTCGAACAAGATGCGGATCTCCTTCGACTGGAAGCGCACGACGCCGTCCTCGGGCTCCACATTCACCACTTTCGGCGGCGTGGTGTCCTTGGGACCGCCCGTAGGAGCACTGATTTTCGCGCACCCGGCGAGGAGCAGTGCCATGAGGCTGACAATGGCCGTGATATAGGTATTCGCTCTCATTTTCGACTCAACGTTTCATCTTTTCAAATTTCGGCCGCGAAGATACAAAAAAATCGTACTTTTGCCACTTCAAAAAACAGTCAAGATGGACGAAGTAAAAGTCATCGAAATCAAAAAGAGCGTCTTTGCCGAAAACGAGAAAGACGCCGACGCGCTCCGCAACGAGCTGAAATCCAAAGGCGTGTTCCTCCTCAACCTGATGTCCGCGCCCGGCAGCGGCAAGACCAGCACCCTTATCCAGCTCATTAATAGGATTAAGGACAAAGTGCGCGTGGCCGTGATGGAGGCCGACATCGACAGCGACGTGGATGCCCGCAAGATCAAGGAGAAAACCGGCGCGCCCTCCATACAGCTGCACACCGGCGGCATGTGCCACCTCGACGCGGAGATGACCCGCCAGGGACTCGACAACGTGCCCTTGGACGACCTCGACCTCGTCATCTTGGAAAACGTGGGCAACCTCGTCTGTCCCGCCGAGTTCGACACTGGCGCGACTTGCAACGCCATGATTCTCTCCGTGCCCGAAGGCGACGACAAACCCCTGAAATACCCCCTCATGTTCACCGTCTGCGACCTGGTCATCATCAACAAGATGGACGTGGTCCCCTACTTCGATTTCGACATCGAACGCTGCAAGAAATACATCCACCTCCGCAACCCCGAAGCCCAAATCATCCCCATCTCCGCCAAAACCGGCCACGGCATCGACGCCTTCGCCAACTGGCTCCTCGACCGAATAGGTGAATGTTAACAGCGAAGCTCACCAACAGCGAAGCTCACCAACATGAAATAATTAACAGCCGAAGGCTCACCAACACGTAGTTATAAACACAAAGTCAACCGTTATGCCCGAAATGTCCACCCGCTTTGTCCCCAAGCACAAAGGCGACAAGCACCCGAACCTGAAACTGCTGAAATTCGTCCGGAAGGTCACCGACCGCGTGCCCGGCAAAATCAAGATGACCACCGACGCCCCCGAATACTGGGGTCTCGCCTGCATCTTCGAGGACGAAATGGACGCCACCACCCGAGAGGCCTCCCTCGACTTGCTGTTAGACATGCTCCCGAAGCGGGGGCTGAAGGTCCGCGAGCACCGCACCTACCAGCTGCTCCACGAGTGGAACGCCAAGAAGCACTACACCCCCGACGACGCCACCTTTGACGAACTGCTCGACAAGCTGGCCTACTTCGGGATGCTTGAGTACGACTACGGCGACAAATACACCAAGGAGGGGCCTGTGCCGGGTGCCACCTACAACCGCGAGGACCGCGTCTATTGGGTGCCGATGTTCGTGCCCGGCAGTGCCGAATACACCAACATGAACACTGAACTGATGGATAAGCATCCCGAATTAGCGATGTTCTTCGAGCGCATGACGTTCCTGCCCTTAGAGAAGGTTACCCCGATGGTACCGATGGGCGGCGCGGGCATCGGCATGCACGTCATCCCTGTGGAGAAGGCCATCAGCATGGTGAATGAAACCGCCGACATCGAGCACATCTCCTACTGGCTGAAACGCTACGAAGGCCATCTGGCTGTGGGCATCTGCTCGTGCCGCTACGGGCGCAAGAAACTCGAAGAGGGCTGCGCCGACGACTACCGCGACTGGTGCATCGGCGTGGGCGACATGGCTGATTACCTCGCCGAAACGGGACGCGGCCATTACATCACCTACGACGAATGCATGGCCATCCTGCAGAAAGCCGAGGACAACGGCTATGTCCACCAAGTGACCAACATCGACGGCGAAGGCAAGATTTTCGCGATATGCAACTGCAACGTCAAGATTTGCAATGCGTTGCGTACTTCGCAACTCTTCAACACCCCGAACCTCTCCCGCAGTGCCTACGTGGCGAAAGTGGAGCCGACGAACTGCGTAGCTTGCGGTCGCTGCGTGGAATACTGTCCAGCGGGGGCTGTCCGTCTCGGTCAGAAACTCTGCACCAAGCACGGCGAGCAGAACTATCCGAAACAGGAGTTGCCCGATGCCAAGAAGTGGGGACCGGAAAAGTGGGATGAGGACTACCGCGACAAGAATCGTATCAACTGCTACCCAACCGGCACCGCACCCTGCAAGACCGCTTGTCCAGCGCATATCGCCGTGCAAGGCTATCTAAAGAAGGCCGCTGAAGGTAAATACACGGAGGCACTGGAACTGATCAAACGCGAGAACCCGTTCCCGGCCGTATGTGGACGCGTGTGCAACCGTCGCTGCGAGGATGCCTGCACGCGCGGCACCATCGACCAGCCCATCGCCATCGATGCGGTGAAAAAGTTCATCGCCGAACAGGATTTAAACGCGGAAACGCGCTTCGTACCCGAAATCACCATCGCTTCCAGTGTGCAAGACCACTGGGAGGAGAAGATCGCCATTATCGGTGGCGGTCCCGCCGGTCTCAGCTGCGCCTACTATCTGGCTACTTTGGGCTACAAACCCACGGTGTTCGAGAAAAACGAGATTCCCGGCGGTATGCTGCAATACGGCATCCCGTCGTACAAACTCGACAAAGCCGTCATCAAGGCGGAAATCGACATCATGCGCGAGATCGGTGTGAACATCCACACCGGCGTGGAAGTCGGCAAAGACATTACCATCCAGCAACTTAGAGAACAAGGCTATAAGGGTTTCTACGTGGCTATCGGCTGTCAGGGCGGCAAATTGCCCGGCATCACGGGCGAGAAATTGTCGGGAACGACCACGGCAATCGAATTCCTGCACCAATGCAATTGCGGTATCCCCACCGTAGAGACGGGGCGCGCCCCGTCTCTACAAACGGAAGGTCGTAAGATCGTCGTTGTCGGTGGCGGCAACGTGGCCATCGATGCGGCCCGCGTGGCCAAACGTGGCGGTGCGGCATCCGTTACCATGCTCTCCTTGGAGACCGAGGACATCATGCCCGCCTCTCCGGAAGAACGCCGCGAAGCCCGCGAGGACGGCGTGGTCATCAAACCCGGTTGGGGGCCGAAGGAGGTGTTGGGAACCGACAACGTCACCGGCATCGTCTTCAAGAAATGCACCTCTGTTTATGACAAAGAATACCGTTTCTCCCCGCAATACGATGAGAACGAGACAATTACCTTGGATGCCGACTTGGTCATCTTCGCTATCGGACAGACCGTAATTTTGAAAGATTTGCTGAAAGATACGAAAGTGGAGTTCGTCAGAGGCGTATATCCCAAAGCTGATCCGCTGACCTACCAGACCGCTGAGGAGGATATTTTCGTGGGTGGCGACTGCTTCACTGGACCGAAATTCGCCATCGACGCCATTGCCCAAGGTCACGAGGCCGCTGAGAGTCTCCATCGTTACGTACAGCACGGTCATCTTACCATCGGTCGCAACCGTCGCGACTTCATCGAGCTCAACAAGGAAGACATTGTGGTAGAATCTTACGACAACTCCTCCCGTCAGGTGGAGGGCATTGCCGAGCAGCCTGACAAGTTCAAGGAATACACGCTTCCGCTCACCGAAGAGCAAGTGCGTATTGAAACCGCCCGCTGTCTGAGCTGCGGTGCCTCCGTGGTGGACGAGAACCGTTGCATCGGCTGCGGCATCTGCACCACCAAGTGCGCCTTCGACGCCATCCACCTCTTCCGCGAGCATCCCGAAGCCAGCGATCTCGTCACCTCCGAGGAGAAGTTCAGCAAGATTTTGCCGTATATGCTCAAACGGGCAGCTAAAATCGTTTTCTCGAAGTGAATGTTTATGAGTAAATGTTGGTGAGTGAATGTTGGTGAGTAAATGTTAACAGCGAAGCTCATCAACACGAAGTCACCAACAGCGCAGCTAACCAACAGCCGAAGGCTAACCAACACGAAGTCACCAACAGCGTAGCTCATCAACAGCCGAAGGCTCACCAACAGCGAAGCTCACCAACACGAAGTAAATATGCACGAACTGGGAATCGTCTTCTACATCATCCGCGACGTCAAAAAGGCCGCAGAAGAAAACCAGGTGGAACACGTGGATGCTGTGGTGATGGACATCGGGGAGGTCTCCACGGTAGTCCCGCACTTGTTGGAAGACTGTTGGCGCTGGGCCGCCGACAAGGAAGAACTGCTGAAAGGCTGCGAGCTGAAGGTCAACACCATCCCTGCCGTCACCTGGTGCGACAACTGCCATACCGAGTACGAGACGGTGAAACACGGAAGGACCTGCCCGCAATGCAACAGCGAAAATACGTGGCTACTGCGGGGAAACGAGGTGGAGATCAGGGAAATCCAGGTAGATACGCACTCGTAGAGACGCAAAATATTGCGTCTCTACCAGCGACAAACAACAAAAAATGTAATTTTGCAATCCAAAAGTCAATACAATGTATAAACGTATCCTCATATCAGCCATCGCCGTCGTATGCTGTCTCGCAACCCTGCCTTGTGCGGCTCAAGTTACCATTAGGTTCAAGTCTTTAAAAATCAGTAACGTCACGGACAAAATATGGGAACCCGAGAAGGATCTCTTTTGTGCGTTCAGACTCCCATCCTACGATCGCGGAGACGTTTATCTCCGTATTGAGGCGGAAATTGTAAACGAAGGTGACACAGCGGTGCCTATTTCCAGCTTTGACCGCGAAAAAATGACGTTGGTGTACCGCAATCCTCGTTCAAGCAGTACGGTTACAAGCACGTTAGGGTGCATAATACGTGTTTGTGCCATCCTCGAACCCGACATCCAGCCCCACTCGCACAGGTACAACGACTACTGGGATTTGATCAATGTCAATAGGTTTGACGGGATGCGTCCCCTGTATTACGTCTCTGCCGCCGTACCCACCATGCGTCTCTGCATGGAAGTCCCCGGCCAAGGACTGGTCTATTCCGACGCACCCGAGGAAATCATCGTCAATGGCCGGAAAATCGACCCCGACTGGCGGAGCTTCGACTACTCCGACAACGCCTACCTGCTCGTGAACAACGAACTGATGCGGGAGTTCATGCTTGAAAACCCACATCTCTTCGGCAGCACCTTTTCAGAAGACATACTCATGAAAGAATTTGTCAGCCACATGGCCTTCATCTACCACTGCTCACTCATCACCAGCCCAAACAACTAACAGCCGAAGGCTAACTAACAGCGAAGCTAACTAACATGAAATAATTAACACGAAGTAATAAACACGAAGTAATAAACAATACCAACAAATATGTCCTGTTTTATCATCCCCATGGCGCAGGCCATCGCCACAAGCGCCTACAGAAAAGCCAACGCGAAAGCGATTGAAACTTCAGAACACGCGCTCACGCGCAATATCCCGGCACTCGAAAAGATGCTCTGGGGCGGCACCGTGATGCTCATCGTCGATCACATCATCAACGGCGAGCTCACCTGGCAGTACCCCTTCTTCACCGCTCTCGAAACCGGCGGCTTCCCGGTCATGCTCCGCGAACTGCTCACCGTCGGCGTCCCCATGTCCCTGGTCCTCACCGCAATATGGGCCGTATGGGCCATCCTCAAACAAAAAAAATATTCCTTAAGCAGCCTCGAAGAGGCAAAACGCGCGAAGCGCAATTAACCCCACACAAGGCGTCAGCCGCAGTGTGGGGCGCACGAAGCGCAATTAACCCCACACAAGCAAAGCGCAGTGTGGGGCAGGCAGTAACAAATCATCAATCACTAAAATAAAACCGCTATGTTTTTCCAAGTCTATGGGGCTCACGCCCTGGCCCATTGGGGGATGCTGCTCGTCGTCCTCGTGGGTCTCATCCTGTTCAACGAGTTCGCCCGTCGCACGAAATTCGGCGGCATCTTCACCTTCCTGGTCATTCCCGTCGCCCTGACAGTCTACTTCCTCGCGATTGCCATAGGCGTGCGCAACGGCGCGCAATGGGCGCTGGAGAACCAGACGCACGTCTATATGCAGGGCTGGTTCCACTATGCCAAGCTCTACGCCGCTACCGCCGGGTGTATCGGCTTTATGATGATCAAGTACAAATGGGGTATCGGTGCCAAACATTGGTTCAAACCGTTCCCGTTCATCATCGTGGCCATCAACATCCTGATTGCCTGCGCTTCCGACTTCGAGAGTGCCGCAATGGGCTGGAACAAATGGTGGCTCACCTCCGAAGGCGTTTGGCAGTATGGCGGCTGGCACAATGTGATGAACGGCGTGGCCGGTATCATCAACATCTTCTGTATGACCGCTTGGTGGAACGTCTATCCCTCCAAGGACAAAAAAGACATGATCTGGGCCGACATGACCTGGGTCTATATCGTGATTTACGACATCTGGAACTTCGCTTACACCTACAACTGCCTGCCGACGCACAGCTGGTACTGCGGTGTCGCTTTGCTGCTCGCCCCCACAGTGGCCGCTCTGCTGTGGAATCGCGGTGGTTGGATCCAAAACCGCGCTAACACCTTGGCTATCTGGTGTATGTTCGCACAGGTCTTCCCGCTCTTCCAAGAAACTTTCAAGGATGGTCAACAGTGGTTCAACTGGGCTACGCTTCCCGTACTCTATCCGGAAGGTGTCGCCACCATTGAGAAACTGTATGCTGCCGGCGGACAGGCTGCCGTTGACGGCGTTGTGGGCACCACAGTCGATCCGTCCGTTGTGGCCGCCAACCCGAGCATGATGGTCTTCATCAGCGCGTTGGCTCTCGTGACCAACATCATCGCATTGGGTTACATCATCGCACAGTCCAAGAAGCGCCATATCAACCCGTATAAGGAAGACGTCTTTGTCAACCAAAAGTACTACAAGGACGCCATGGAGCGTGCGGATCTGTCCTAACGGATTCGCAATCTCAAACTATTACGGGCGTGGCCTTACCGGTCACGCCCGTTTTTTTAGATGGATAATAACGCATGAGGGCAATGCGGAGACGCACGGACGTGCGTCTCTACCAATTCACAAACGCCTTGTTGAAAATATCGTCCGTCAACGCGTCGTTGATCTCGGAAACGAGGGTGGCCTCCACGCTGCTGAGGTTCATCGAACTGTTGTAGTCGGCGTAACGCGAAAACGTCTGGTCGAAGTTCTGATCCTCGTCAAACTTGTTGTAAAAGCGGACCCGCACCGTGATGGTGAGGCGGTTCTGGGCGGGCGTGTCGTTGCCCTGAATGGCCGACGGATTCACCGTGTAGCCCGTAATCTCACCCTCGATGGTGTAGTCGCCGTCCCGGTCTACAATGGTCAGAGGGGTCTGTCCCTGGATCTTGTCCTTCAGCGCCGTCGTGAAACTTTGGCTCAACGTCGGGTTGATGAGCGTGGCGTTGTTCGGGAACGTGGTGATGGCCACGGTCTTCGCCCGCGCATCCACCGTACCGCCGGTGAGGGAGACGGACATGCGGCAACTTATAAGGAGCAGGACAGCGAGCATCGTCACACCCCACACTGCGGCGTGATTGCGTGTTCTGCCCCACACTGCGGCTGGCGCCTTGTGTGGGGTTAATTGCGCTTCGCGCGTTTTGCCTCTTCGAGGCTGCTTAAGGAAGTTTATTTTAATATGGGGCGTATTCCGATTCATCAGCTTCAATAACCTATAACCAATAACCATTATTATATCCCGTATTCCTTAATCTTGCGGTACAGCGTCCGTTCGGAGATGCCGAGCTCCTGCGCGGCAAGTTTGCGGTTATCGTGGTTGCGCTTGAGGGCGGCGACAATCGCCTGTTTTTCAAGACCTTCCATAGAATAGTCGGCAGTATCCTCGATAACCTCGGATTCGTCGTAGTGTTCAGGCTCCGTGCCATGGTGCTCGTGAGTGGTCACGAATGGGTATTGTCCGTCCGCAGACATAGAGTTGTCAGGGAGGACGTGATGGTGCGTGCCCTGGACGTACAGCGGCTGGTTCTGGGTCAGCTGCGCAACCGTGGCCTTCAGTTCCTGTACCTCGCGCTGCAGCTCGGCGATGAACTTGAAGACAATCTCGCGCTGCATGTTGTCCTGTCTCTCGCTGTCGGAAGGAAGTACGGCGGGCAAATTGGAGCCGACTGGGCCGGTAAGGTAAGGCTTCAAGGTCTCGGCATCAATCAGCCGTTCTTTCTCGATGATGGAAATCTGTTCGGTGACGTTCTTGAGCTGGCGCACGTTGCCGGGCCAGCGGTAGGCACGCAAAACGGCTTGAGCCTCCTCGGTGAGCGCTATGGTCGGGACATGGTACTTGTCGGAAAAGTCGGCGGCGAACTTGACGAACAGCGGGTAGATGTCGCCAGGACGTTCACGCAGGGCGGGCACGCGGATGGGCACCGAGTTGAGACGATAGTAAAGATCCTCGCGGAACTTGCCCTTGGCAATCCTGTCGGCAATGTTGACGTTGGTGGCAGCCACCACCCGCACGTCTGTTTTCATCACTTTGGAAGAGCCCACGCGGATGTACTCGCCGGTCTCTAAAACGCGCAACAGGCGCACCTGCGTGGAAAGCGGCAGGTCAGCGACCTCATCGAGGAACAAAGTGCCGCCATTGGCCTCCTCGAAGTAACCCTTTCGGGATTCCACGGCCCCCGTGAAGGCACCCTTCTCGTGTCCGAAAAGTTCGGAATCGATCGTGCCCTCGGGGATGGCACCGCAGTTCACCGCGATGTAAGTCTTGGTCTTGCGCGGCGAATAGGCATGGATAATCTTCGGCACTACCTCCTTGCCGGAACCGCTCTCGCCGGTCACCAGCACGGAGAGGTCCGTCACGGCCACCTGCATCGCCACGTCGATGACATGGTCGAGCGCGGGATCGAACCCGATGATCCCAAAACGGCGCTTGACATTGTTGATGTTTTCGTTCATAAGTTTTCGTTTTTGATCCCCACACTGCGGCTCCGCCTTGTGTGGGGTTAATTGCGCTTCGCGCGTTTTGCCTCTTCGAGGCTGCTCAAGGAATGTGTATTCTACATTATTTTA
>Ga0310696_10008471_pt1 | contig 11988 bp, 11 predicted proteins | sample AusTroGonzalo_MG_4_FD_203885 | JGI IMG/M metagenome (GOLD analysis project Ga0310696, IMG submission 203885) | Bovine rumen microbial communities from tropical cattle in Woodstock, Queensland, Australia - Gonzalo_02 (v2) (version 2) | ecosystem: Host-associated > Mammals > Digestive system >... | reverse complement strand
GGGCTGGAGAAAGCCGGAACCGCCCGCCAGATGGACTTGTTCGCCCCGCCCAGGGCGTCCGTCCCGTCGCCCCTCTACAAGGCAATCGACGCAATCAACGCCCGCTACGGGAAAGGCAAGGTCTTCTCCGCCTCGGAAGGGATAGGCGACAGGTCGTGGAAGATGAAGCGCGGCAAGCTCTCCAGGCGCGCATCGACCCGCTGGGACGAACTGCTAACCGTCAGATGAGGAAACCGCACGCTTCCTTCTAGCCGGCCCGACGACCGCGATGCGCCACGCAGGCGAGTGCGGCAGGCCCGATCAGCCCGCCTACGGCCGAACTGGGCAGACATAGCCGTTGCAGCACCGGCATCCGGACGCGCAGCACCTTGCCCGCAGGCATGGGGCGCATCTGCGCGGCTTCCGCGCGCACAGAAATTTGTGCGCGCTTCTGTGCGCTTTAGCTTCCCTTTCCATGAGATAATGTGGCCGTCTTGGGCGACCAAGGCCAATGGGAAGGAAAAAACAGAATGCTTGCAAAATGCTACAGCGGCGCGATAAACGGGGTGGACTCCTCCACGGTGGAGATAGAGGTCTACTCCGTGAGGGCCACAAGCTCGTTCGCGATAGTCGGTCTTCCCGACACCGCGGTCAAGGAGGCGAAGGACCGCGTCTCCACCGCGCTGAAGAACTCCGGCTATGCGTCGAAGGACGAGTTCTCCGTAACAGTCAACCTGGCGCCCGCCGACGTGAAGAAGGAGGGCCCGATATACGACCTGCCGATTGCCGTAGGGCTCCTCAAGGCGACACAGCGCCTGAGGACGGAGGACCTCGCCGAATACGCCATGGTCGGGGAGCTCTCGCTCTCCGGCGAGGTGCGCCGCGTGAGGGGGATCCTCCCCATGGTGATGGAGATGCGCAGGATCGGGAGGCGCGCGATGCTGGTCCCGGAGGAGAACGCCGAGGAGGCGAGCGTCGTCTCCGGGATAGACGTGATCCCGGTGAGGACCCTCCGCGAGGCGGCGGAGTTCCTCGGCGGGAAGCGCGGGATAAAGCCCGTCTCGACGGACCTGGCGGACCTCGTGGACCTCAACCGCGACCTGGGGGACGACTTCTCCGACGTCAAGGGCCAGCCGACGGCGAAGCGCGCGATCGAGGTCGCGGTCGCCGGCGGGCACAACATGCTCATGATCGGCTCGCCGGGTTCCGGCAAGACGATGCTCGCGCGCCGCATCCCGTCCATCCTCCCGCCCATGACGGCGGAGGAGGCGCTGGAAGTCTCGAAGATACTCTCCGTCGCGGGGCGCGAGAAAGGAGGAGGCACGTTCGTAACGCGGCGCCCCTTCCGCGCACCGCACCACACCGTCAGCTCCATCGGGCTTCTCGGCGGCGGCACGCACCCCCTTCCCGGCGAGGTCTCGCTCGCGCACAGGGGCGTCCTCTTCCTGGACGAGTTCGCGGAGTTCCCGCGCCAGGCGCTGGAGGTGCTGCGCCAGCCGCTCGAGGACGGGCACGTCGCCGTCTCCCGCGCGGCGGCGGCGCTCGACTACCCCTCGCGCTTCATGCTCGTCGCGGCCATGAACCCCTGTCCGTGCGGGTACTACGGAGACGCGACGCACGAATGCCGCTGCACCCAGTCGCAGATACTCAAGTACCAGCGCCGCGTGTCTGGTCCGCTCCTGGACCGCATCGACATCCAGGTGGGCGTCGGCGCTGTCCCCGTCTCGGCGCTCGACGCGCTGGAGCCGGGAGAGCCCAGCGCGCGCATCCGCGAGAGGGTCGTCGCCGCGCGCGCGGTGCAGAGAGACCGCTACCGCGGCATGGAAGGCGGCTCAACCAACGCAGAGGCGAAAAGCCGCGACCTCAGGGACATCTGCAGGCTCACCGCGGGCGCGGCGGAGGAGGCGCGGCGCGCCATCGAGGGGCTCGGGCTGTCGGCGCGCGCATACGACAGGATCCTCCGCGTCGCCAGGACCGTCGCGGACCTGGCGGGCAAGCCCGACGTCGACGGCGAGTGCGTCATGGAGGCCGTCTCGTACCGCCAGCTAGACGGCGCGGGAGCCTCGGCCTTCTGGGCCTAGGACGATTTCGCAAACCAGAAACAAACCACAAGGAAAGGAGAACGAAGATGAACGAAAGCACCAACACCAGACAGGACGCGACGCAGACGCCCGGACGTTTCCGCCCGAGGCTCTCGCTCTACCACGCGAACGCCAAGGGAACGGGCGGCGCGATGAGCATGGAGCTCCATCCCGCTCACGACAGCACGGACGGATGCATCATGGCGCAGGTGGCGAGCCAGATGACCGTAGGCGACATCAAGTGCCCCAACCCGATCTACCCCAGGTTCAACTGGGACGGGTCGATATGCGTGAAGCTCGACTTCCAGGACCTGACGAAGATGCTGCAGGTCTTCCGCGGCGAGTGCGAGAGCCTGGGGGACGGGCTCGGGCTCGTGCACGTATCACCGCGCGGGACGACGAAGATAGTCCTGCGGCACCTCCTTGAGCCCCGTAGCGGGTACTCGTTCGAGGTCTACCGCAGCTCCGGCGGCGGCGAGTCGAACGCCCGCGTCTTCCTGAGCGCCAACGAGGCGCTGGGAATAGCCGCGGCGATAGAGGGCTCGATGTCCGTCATCTGCTTCGGCATCCCGATGCTGGTCAAGCACGACACGTCGGCGTACCGCGCCGAGACGAGGGAGATGCGAAATGCCTCGGCCGCCTAGCGGGGAAGGCGTCGCAAGGAGGAACGGACGCTGGGGCGAGGACGTGGCCGTGGAGCACCTCCGTGCAATCGGCTACGTCATCGTCGACAGGAACGTCCACCCCTGTCCGCGGGACAGGCGCCTGGAGATAGACATAGTCGCCTACGACAAGGCCAACGACGTCATGGTGTTCGTCGAGGTCAAGCAGCACTCGTCCCATTCGGAACGGGAGCGCAGGCTGCGGAGCGTCGACAGGCGCAAGCTCCGCCTGATGCGCAGGGCCTGCTCCGCCTGGGTCCGCGGAAACCGCTGGACGGGCTCCCGGCGCTTCGACGTCGTCGAGGTGTTCGGGACGCCCGACGGCGGAAGGCCCGAGGTGGACCACGTCGAACGCGTAAGGCTGTTCGACGGAAGGGATCGATTCGTGAACTGGGACGCGTGACGCGTCCCGCAAGTGAAAGGAACGGAAATGACAGCCGCAAAAGTGATCGAACGTGCCGGAAACGCCCTCGAGGAGGCGATGAAGGCGATCCGCCGGGAATTCGGCGAGATGTCCATAATGAAGCTCGGGGAAAGGCCCGCCAAGGACATCGAGGCCGTCTCCACGGGGGCGCTCTCGCTCGACCTGGCGCTCGGCGTCGGAGGGCTACCGAAGGGACGCATAGTGGAGCTGTACGGGCACGAGTCGTCAGGCAAGACCACCCTCGCGCTGCACACCGTGGCGAACGTCCAGCGGCGCGGCGGAACTGCCGCGTTCATCGACGCGGAGCACGCGCTGGACCCCGGCTACGCGAGGAAGATCGGGGTGGACCTCGACAACCTGCTCGTCTCCCAGCCGTCCAGCGGCGAGGAGGCCCTCGCCATCTGCGAGGAACTGGTCAAGTCCGGCGCGGTGGACATCGTCGTCGTGGACTCCGTCGCGGCGCTCACGCCGCAGGCCGAGATTGACGGCGCCATGGGAGACAGCCACGTCGGCCTCCAGGCGCGTCTCATGTCTCAGGCCATGCGCAAGCTCACGGCCGCAATATCGCAGTCGGGGACGCTTTGCGTCTTCACCAACCAGGTGCGAGAGAAAATCGGCGTCATGTTCGGCAACCCCGAGACGACGCCCGGCGGAAAGGCGCTCAAGTTCTACGCTTCGGTGCGGCTCCAGGTGCAGCGAACCGGGGCGATAAAGAGCGCCACCGGAGAGATCATGGGCAACCGCACGCGCGTGAAGGTCGTGAAGAACAAGGTCGCGGCGCCATTCACCGAGGCCGAGTTCGACATCCTCTACACCTGCGGGATTTCCTGGGAGGGCAGCGTCCTCGACGCCGCCGTCGCGCGCGGCATAGTCGAGAAGCGCGGCAGCTGGCTGTCGTTCGGAGAGGAGAACCTGGCCCAGGGGTCCCTCGCGGCGATCGCCTACCTCAAGGAGCACCCCGAGACCGCGGAGGAAATAGTACGCCAGGTGAAGGAGTCCCCCTCGCCGGCCGCAAAGCCGACGAGGGCGGCGAAGGCCGCGTAGCGCCATGTCCAGGTGCAGATGCTACGAGCGCGGGCGGGAGGCGCTGACGGAACGCCATGTCCAGGCGATCTGGTACGACCGCGACCTGCGTCCCGGCCGCATGGCCACGCGGCGCGGCGAACCCATCGCGGTAATCCACCCCGGCACGTGGAACCTGGGCCCGGGGCCGGACTTCCGGGACGCCGTCCTGGAAGTCGGCAGGGAGGGCCGGCGCGTCAGGGGAGACGTCGAGGTGCATCTCTCGCCGTCGGACTGGACTTCGCACGGACATGGACGCGACCCCGCGTACGCAAACGTCGTCGCCCACGTCACGTGGGGCTGCGGACCCGAGCCGGAAACGCTTCCGCCTTCCGCAGTCTCGATATGGATAGGCAGGTTCCTCACGCCGCAGGTCGGGTTCATGCCGGAGCAGGTGGACCTCACCGCGTATCCGTTCGCACGCCTGCCTGTCACGGACCGACCCTGCCACGACGCGCTCGCGGAGGACCCGCGCCTGGCGGGCGAGGTCCTGTCCGCCGCAGGCGAGCACAGGCTGAGGACGAAGGCCAGGCGGCTGTCGGCGATCCTCGCGGCCCGTCCGCTCGAACGGTGCCAGGTCTTCTACGAGGAGGTGATGAACGCGCTGGGCTACCGGCACAACTCGCGCGGATTCCGCCAAGTCGCGGAGAGCGTGCCGTACGACAGGATCGCGGCGGAGCCGGAAAACGCCGAGGCCGCGCTTCTGGGCGCGGGGGAGTTCGTGGACTGGTTCCGCTGCGGGATACGCCCGTCGAACCTTCCGGAAGTGCGGCTCGCGGCCGCCGCGCGCCTCTTCACGGAGACTTCCGCGATGGACCTCGCCTCAGCCTGCTCGGCCTCCCCTTCCGACCTCAAGGCTATGGTCCGCGAGATGTCGCAGCGGGGAATCATGGGGCGAGGGCGCGCCGCGGCGGTAGTCGCGAACGTCGTGGTCCCTTTCGCCCTGGCATGCGGCAACATAGGCGACGTCCCGGAGTGGCTGCCACCCGAGGACGTCTCGGAGCCCGTGAGGCTCACCGCCTTCAGGATGCTGGGCAGGGACCACAACCCGCCTGTCTGGTACTCGGCGAACGGGCTGAAGATACAGGGCCTCATACAGGTGCACCGCGACTACTGCCTGCAGGTTCACCCTGACTGCCGCGGCTGCACTCTGGCCGCGGGGCTCGCGCGTCAGGCCCTGTAGCGGTATCCCGCGCCGTAGACGGTCTCTATGAGGGCTCCGTCGGCCCCGAGCTTCTGGCGGAGCCTCACGACGCGCGTGTCGATGGTGCGGGCGGTCCCCTCGTACGAGACGCCCCAGAGTCCGTTGAGCAGGCTGTCGCGCGTCACCGTCTCGCCGGGGTGCGCGGCAAGGAACCGGAGGATGCCGAGCTCCAGCTGGGTAAGCGCGATTTCGCGCCCGCCGGCGTCCAGGAGCGAAGAGCGAGGCACGCTGACGCGGAACGACCCGAACTGGAAGTCCTCGTCGGCAGGACGAGTCGCGGCGGAGATCCCCGCGCGCCTGAGAAGCGCCGCGACGCGGGCGCGCAGCTCCGCGAGGCCGAAAGGCTTCGTGAGGTAGTCGTCTGCTCCGAGGCCGAGGCCGGCGACCTTGTCGGCCTCCGCCGCCTTGGCCGTCAGCATCATTATCGGAACCGCCTTGTCGCGGCGCCTGATTTCCGCGAGGACGTCCCAGCCGGACATCTTCGGCATCATCACGTCGAGTATGACGAGATCGGGCCTGCGCTCCTCGTAGCGCTTCAGGGCCGCCGCCCCGTCCGGGACGGAGCGGACGCGGCACGACCGGCTCTCGAGGGCCACTGCGACCCACTCCCGGATGTTGTCGTCGTCCTCCGCGAAAAGAACGTCAGTCATGCGGCGCAACCTCCATCCGGGACGGCGGGGAGCCGAACCTCGAAGACAAGTCCGCCGCCCTTGCGGTGCGACACCGACGCCTCGCCCTTCATCCCCTTCGCAAGCTCGCGGACAATCGCGAGGCCAAGTCCAGACCCGCCCGTTTCGGACGTCGTGGCGTTGTCGCCCCGCCAGAACCTGTCGAACGCGCGGCGCATGTCGGCGCGGTCCATGCCCGGACCGCGGTCCGCGACCGACAGGGACACGCAGTCGCCGCCGCGGGCTGTCGAGACGCGCACTTCAACTGGCCCTCCGCCGGCCGCGTACTTGGCCGCGTTGTCGAGGAGCGCCACGGCAATCTGCCGCACGGCCGTGGCGTCGGCAAGCGCGAATGCGCTTTCGTCCGGACCCGGCAGGACGAGTCCGTTGGCGGCGAACCTCTCCTCCAGCGGCTCCGCGGCCTCGCGGACTACCGCCGCGACGTCGCACTTCTCCATGCGGAACTCGCGGCGGCGGCGTTCTAGCCTGCTGAAATCCAGGGCCGCGAGGACGAGGCCCTTGAGTCGCTCGGCCTCGGACTGGATGGACGCGAGCGCCTTCTTGCGGCGGGCAGGGTCGAGCCCGTCGTCCTGCGCGAGTTCCGCGCACAGGCAAATAGTCGTAAGGGGGGTCTTGAACTCGTGGGAGACGTTCGACACGAAGTCCGTCTTGCGCATGGCCTCCTCCCTCGCCCTGCGGGCTGACCGTGCAAGCAGCCACCCGCCCGAGACAAGGGAGACGAAGAGCAGGCCGACGACGCAGCCTCCAATCCACATCACGCGCTCCGAGGCCTCCGAGTCCCCCTCCTCCATGAACACGCGCATCATGTGCGGCCCGCGCGGACCCGGCGGACGGTCCTTGCGCTGCTGTCCGCGCCAGGGCGAGGGGCCTGGCGCCGGTCTCTGCTGGTCCTGCCCGGCGCGGGCTTTCTTCTCCTGTCTTTCCGCCTCAAACCGCTCGCGCGCGGCAACACGCGCCGCGCGGTGCATCTCCAGCTGGACAAGGCGGATTCCCGCGCATGCCAGAAGCAGCGCGGGAATCCCGACCGCCAGCAGGAACAGCCTGAGGTCGCGGTTCATCACTTGGCTTCGGGATCGGGAGCCGGAGCGCCTTCAGGGGCGGGAGCCGGGCCCTCGGGTCCGCGGATTTCAGGCTTCTGGCCGCGGTTCCTGCGCATTCCCTGGGGACGGTCGCCCCTGGGTCCCTTCGGGCCGTTGCCCATTCCCGGGCCCATTCCAGGCCCGCCGAACGGCCGGTCCATGACCATGAGCATCACGCGGGTCGGAACCTTGCCCTCCTCGCCCTCGGCGACGGGCTTATCCTTGTACGACGCGAACGCGGCGTCGATCTTCTCGACGACAAGCTTCTTGTATGCCTCGACCTGCTCGGGCGTGGTCTTCTCGTCGATGACGAGCGTCGGCGGCCTCTTGACCGGGCGGTACCGCTGGGCGCGCTGCGGACGGTCGGGGCGCTGGAACGCGCGCCCCTCGGCGGGCGCCGCGGGCATTTCCGGAGCGGGCGCGGGAGCGGGAGCGGGCTCCTGTGCGAACGCGACGGCGGCAAGAGCGGCGCCGCAGATGGCTATTGCAGACTTCTTCATCTTCGATTTCCTTTCTTTTGTTTTGACTTTGGCTTCAGCCCCTTGCGGGGCCACGGCACATATTAAACCATATTTTCCCCCCGGGATTGTCACCCGATTGTCACGGCCGCCACAAAAGCCCCGCGGACATCCAACGGCCGTGCCGGACCGCTAGATGCGGTTGTCCCAGTTCTTGAAGACCACTTCCTGCCCGTTCGCCTTGATTGCGGCGTACACCTCCGCCGGCGTGCGGCGGTCTGTCAGGGTGAACTGCGCGACGTCCGCCGCGCGCTCCTTCTCCAGCACCGCGTAGCCGCCGGGCGTGACACGGCTTCCGGCGCTCATGTTGTCCGCCGCGACCTGCACGATGTAGTCGCGGAACTTCGGGGCCTCGCGCGTCGAGACCGTCATGCAGCACTGGGGGAACACGATGCGGAACGCAAGCATCATCAGGTCCACGTCTCGCTCGTCCACTTCGCACGGAGGGACGAACCCTCCCTCCACTGTGCAGAATCGCGGAAACGCGAACTGGACCCTCGACTCGTAGCACTCCTTCATCAGGAAGAACGCGTGGGCGCCAAGGCTCGCCGCCTCGGGCCGCCACGGGGACAGCCCGAGCAGGAAAGCGCATCCGAGCTGGCGGAAGCCCGCCCTTCCGGCGCGGAGCTGCGTCCACAGGCGGAAGTCGTAGTTGGACTTGGGCCCGGCCGGGTGGAAGTACCTGTATCGCTCCTGGTCGTACGTCTCCTGGAAGCAGGTGAGAGCCTCGTAGCCCGCCTTGAACAGCTCCCGGTACCCTTCCTCGGTCTGAGGCGCGACCTCAAGAGAAAGGTTGGAGAACATCTTCTTCAGCATCCGCCCGACCTCCGCGAGATGCTCCACGGAATTGACCTTCGGGTCTTCGCCGGCCACTATGAGCAGGGAGTCTATCCCTGTCTTCCGGACCGCCTCGCCCTCCAGCCTGATCTCGTCCATCGTCAGGTTCCGGCGCACCGTCCCCGTGTGCTGCGTGCGGAAGTCGCAGTAGCGGCACGAGTTCACGCAGGTGTTGCCGATGTAGAGCGGAGCGTATACGCTGACCGCCTTGCCGTAGTAGCGCATGCGCGCCAGCCGCGCCTTCCTGCGCATCTCGTCCATGAACGGATACGCCGCGGGCGAAAGTAGGTTGAGGAGGTCGAACCAGTCGTGCCGCTCCTTCGCGAGGGACGAGCGGACCATCTCCGCCGAGACCTTCGAATAGTAGTCCTCGACCTCCCGCTCCGTGTATTTCAAAAGCGGAAACATCTTCTGCGCCTTGGACGGGCCGTCACTCGCCGAACACGCAGTCGAGCGCGTCGGAGATCATGTCGGCCGCCTCCTCGAGGTCCTCCTCCTTGAGGGTGAGCGGCGGGAGGAAGCGAACCACGCCGCCGCCGGCCGTGAGGGCGAGAAGCCCCTGGTCGCGGAGCGCGTCCACGACCGCCTTGGGGTCGCCGTCGACGACAAGGCCGAGCATGAGGCCCTTGCCGCGCACCTCGAGCAGCTTGTCGTACTGGTCGACGAAGCCCTGGAGCGCCTCGCGGAAGAGCTCGCCGACCTCGGTCGCGCGCTTGAGGAGGCCGTCCTCCTCGATGATGGAAATGACGGCGAGCGCCGCGGCGGCCGCGACGGGGTTGCCGCCGAAGGTGGACGCGTGGGACCCGAGGGAGAACACGTCCGCAAGCTTCGCGTTGGAGACGAGCGCGCCCATCGGGATGCCGTCGGCGAGCGACTTCGCAAGGGTGAATAGGTCCGGCTGGACGTTGTAGCCCTGCCACCCGAACCACGTGCCCGTGCGGCCCATGCCGCTCTGCACCTCGTCGCAGATCATGAGGAGGTTCTTCTCGTCGCAGAGGGCGCGCACGCCCTCGATGAACTCAGGCGTGGCGGGCGTCACGCCGCCCTCGCCCTGCACGGCCTCGAGCATGATTGCCACTGTCTTGTCCGTCACCGCGGCCTTGACGCTCTCGATGTCGTTGTAGTCGGCGTACGCGAAGCCCGCGGGAAGCGGGTCGTATCCTTCCTGGCACCACGACTGCCCCGTCGCGGCGACGGTCGCGAGCGTGCGGCCGTGGAATCCCTGCCGCATCGTGACGACCTCGTAGCGGCCGCCGTTCGCGGAACCCCACCTGCGGGCGAGCTTGATCGCCGCCTCGTTGGCCTCGGCGCCGGAGTTGCAGAAGAACACCTTGCCGCCAAGCCCGGAAAGCTCGACGAGCTTGGCCGCCAGGCGCGTCGCCGGCTCGTTCGCGAACAGGTTGGAGCAGTGCGTGAGCTTCGCGGCCTGGGCCTGGATGGCCTCGACCACCTTGGTGCGGCCGTAGCCGACGTTGTGGACGCCGATGCCGCTCGTGAAGTCGTAGAATGGACGGTTGTCGACGTCGCGCACCGTCACGCCCTTGCCCGAGGCTATGGCCACGGAGGGGGCGTACGTCGGCATTACCGAGCCCTTGTAAAGATCGAGGATGTCCTGTGTGTTGTTGCTCATTCCGTTATCTCCGTTCCCACGCCTTCACGCGTGAATATTTCCAAAAGCAGCGAATGCGCCATGCGCCCGTCCACGAGGTGCACCTTCCTGACGCCGGACCTTATGGCGTCCTCGCAGCTCTCTATCTTCGGGAGCATGCCCCCGGAGATGACGCCTTCCGCCTTCAGGCGGTCGACGGACGCGAGATGCAGCGTCGAAAGGAGCGTCGCCGGGTCCGCCGGGTCCCGAAGCAGGCCGGGGACGTCCGAGACGAGCGCGAACTTGCGGACCTTCAGCTCCTTCGCGAGGGCCGCGGCCGCGATGTCGGCGTTGACGTTGTACAGATGGCCGTCGGCCGTGCCTGTGGCTATCGGCGTCACGACCGGGATTATGCCCGCGTCGAGCATTTCGCAGACGGCCCGCGGGTCGACAGCCGTCACCTCGCCCACGTATCCGCGGTCGGGAACGGCTATCTTGACGGCCTTGAATATCCAGTTGCCGTGGATGGGGCGCGCGTTGACGCCCTTCTCCTGGAGCCTGCGGACGAGGTCGACGTTCACGACGTTGTTGAGCGTGCGGCGGACGATCTCCATAGTCTCCTCGTCGGTGACGCGCTGCCCGTCCACGAACTTCGGCTCGTGGCCAGACTCGCGGATCGCCTTCGATATCGCCTTGCCGCCGCCGTGCACGATGACGACCTTGATGCCGACCGCGCGGAGAAAGGCAATGTCGTTCATGAGCGAATCGAGGTTCTCCTCGACCTCCATGACGGACCCGCCGAGCTTCACGAGCACAACAGCCCCCTTGAAGTCGAGTATGTACGGGAGGGCCTCGGTCAGGACCGTGGCCTTCTCCTTCGCAATGTCTATTTTCTCCATTAAGGTGAAATTATATCAAAAAAGCGGACGCGGCTCAAGGCTACGGCCAGGTCTTTGCGGCAAAACCCGGTTCTCTCCCTTAGAGGCCCCGCCTGCAGGCCGTACGCCGCCCCTTTTCTGCTCTATGCCAACAGGTCAGCGGCGGGTGGCGCGACCGACGAGGAAGAGGGCGGACGGCACCGCGAACGCGAGCGCGAAAGCCACGGCACACGCCGCACCCTCCGCGACGACGCCCCAGGGCAGCACGAAGTAGTGCGGCATCCCCTTCCAGACGGACGCAGTCTTCATCGCGAAGAGCCAGCCCGCGAGGGCCCCCGCCGGAAGTCCCGCCGCAATCCCCGCCAGCGCCGTCCTGAGCGCGCTCCCGGCAAGCCTCAGCGCCAGCTGCGAACGCGTCGCGCCGATCGCGCGCAGCGTCGCGTGCTCGCGCCTCTTCGCGTCCGCCTCCGCGACGAGCATCGCGACGAAGCCTATCGCGAGTATCGCCAGGAACACGAACGGAACCCTCGCCGCCTGGCCGATGAGGTCGCTCCCGTGCGCAAGCGTCCCGTCAGCGATCTCGTCCCTCGCATGCAGCCTCACCGCGATCTCCGGAGGATTGCCAAGAGCCTCCGCGATCTCGCGCTCGACGATGCGGCCGGACTTGAACACGCCGTTCTCCGCAAGGAACTCCGGCTCGTACTCGACCCAGAGGTGCGTCATCCTCACCACCGCCGCGGGACGCGGGTCGACGGACTCCAGCGTGTCCAGCGACACGAAGACGGGTCCGTCCGTCATCCCGGGCGCGCCGTTCATGCCGCGCACCAGACCGCGGCTCGTGACCATGTGCCAGTTCACGTCCACTACGCCTGCGATCGGAAGCCGCACCTCTGTCGCCGGACCCGTCCTGCCGCCTATCTCGACAACGAGGTCGTCTCCCTTGTGCAGGTTGCGCGCGTTGGACATCATGAGCGATATGACGCACGA
>Ga0310696_10008469_pt1 | contig 11990 bp, 17 predicted proteins | sample AusTroGonzalo_MG_4_FD_203885 | JGI IMG/M metagenome (GOLD analysis project Ga0310696, IMG submission 203885) | Bovine rumen microbial communities from tropical cattle in Woodstock, Queensland, Australia - Gonzalo_02 (v2) (version 2) | ecosystem: Host-associated > Mammals > Digestive system >... | reverse complement strand
ACAGCACCCCGAAACACATAAGTTTAAGTGTTTTGCTTGTGGCTTTTCAGGGGACATAATAGACTACATAATGGAAGCCGAAAACATAACAGACTGGAAAGAGGGACTTAAAAGAGCTTGTGAAACTTACAGCATAGACTATAAAAGCATAGAGTTTGACAAGGAAAGCGGAAACAATACACAATATACAGAACATAAACATAATACACAGAATACACACAATACAGAGCCTACACAAGATAAACAACCTTTAAAAGAAAATAAAGAGCTAAACGAGCTTATAAAAGCAGATATAGCGGAAGCTCAAAAGCACCTAGAAGAAAGCGACTATATCACAAAAGAAAGAGGGATAAGCTTAGAAACCGCTAAACGCTTTGGACTTGGATATATAGAAAACTGGACTTTGCCCGAATACAGAGGAAAAGGCAAAGCAACACCCCGCCTTATTATACCTACAGGCGAATACAGCTACACCGCTAGACATACCAAAAACAACGAAAAAAGCGAAAAGTGTAGACATACTGGCGGAGTTCATATTTTCAACGAACCAGCTTTATATGATACTTCTAAACCTTGCTTTATTTGCGAGGGCGAAATAGACGCTTTAAGCATATTAGACTTAGGCTTTAATGCTGTAGGCTTAGGAAGTGCTAGTAACTGTAATTTACTTATAAACGCACTTAAGACGGCACCCGCTTTAACTTCTTACATAATATACTTTGATAATGATGATACGGGAATAAGGGACAGTAAAAAGGTATATGAAGCACTTAAAGAGCTGGGGGCAAAAGTAACAGACATAACGGGCAAAGAAGAACAGTATAACGATGTAAACGACTATTTTAGAGCCTTTAAAGAAAGTTTAGCAGTCTTTCTAAAAGAATCAATAGAAGAACAGGACAAAGAGAAAGAACAGGCAAGGCTGGACTATATAAACACAAACAACGCTTTAGCTTATTTGGGCGACTTTGTGGACGGTATAAGAACCAGCGTAAACACACCATATACACCGACAGGCTTTAAGGAACTTGACAGCATACTTGACGGGGGACTTTATGAGGGACTTTATATACTTGGAGCTATCAGCTCACTTGGTAAGACTACTTTTATTTTACAGGTAGCCGACCAGATAGCAAAGAGCGGGCAAGATGTTTTATTTTTCAGCTTAGAGCAGGCACGAGCGGAACTTATGGCTAAAAGCATAAGTAGGGAAACTTATTTATACTGTAAAGAAAACTACATAAACACCAGCAACGCTAAAAGCGTAAGAGGGATAACGGTAGCCAGCAGATACAACGCTTACAACGAAACGGAAAAGCAAGTAATAAACCACGCAATACAGAGCTACAAAGCCACCGCTCAAAACCTTTATATTTATGAGGGAGTAGCAGACATAAGCGTAAAGCAGATAAAAGAAACGGTAGAAAAGCACATAGAAGCTACAGGCAATAAGCCGATAGTTCTTATTGACTACTTACAGATACTAGCACCTTATGACGATAAGAACCGCACAGACAAGCAAGTAACGGACTTAAATATATCAGCACTCAAACGCTTAAGCCGAAGCTTAAAACTTTCTATTATAGGTATTAGCTCATTTAATAGAGATAACTATAATACAAGCGTAAATATGAGTTCTTTTAAAGAGAGCGGGGCTATAGAATATAGTAGCGATGTTTTAATAGGCTTACAGTTCAAGGGTATTGATGATATAAAACAAAGCGATAGCAATAAGAAAGAAGCTAACGAGTTTGTAGACAAGGCGAAAGCAAAGAACCCTAGAGAAGTAGAGCTTAAGCTTTTGAAGAACCGAAACGGGGAAACCAGCAAAAGAGCTTACTTTAAATACTACCCTGTATTCAATACTTATGAAGAAGTAAAAGAAGAAGAACTAGAAGCAGAAGAAGCCTACAAAGACTATAAAACCGCAAAAGGTAGATATTAAAAACAAAAGGAACTTGAAAAATGGTAACTGTAAAAGACATATACGACCTAGCGAAAGCTGTATACGAACTAAACTTTATTGTAGATAATGACGAATACTTAAAGACGGATAGCGACTACTTGAAATATAAAAAGAAAGTGTTAGACGGCTTGGAAAGCTTGAAAGTAGACGAAGTTATAGGAATATATCAAAACTACAAAGCTATAGAGAATACCTTAGGGCAGTAAAGAAGAAAGCGGACTATTTAAGCCCGCTTTTTTTATCTTGTAACTGTTTTATCTTTAAGTCTGTAGCTTGCTTTTCAATATCCTTTTTAGAGGTATTAAGAGCTTGTTTTTTTGCTTTAAGAGCCTGTAGCTGGCTTTTGTAGTAGTCTTTATTCATAGCGAACCCCCTTATTTATGTTTATTCTACATAAAGTATTTATCCTGTTTATGCTGTTTATTATGTGTTTTGTGTTTATTGTATGTATTATGTGTATAATGTGTATAATACATAACATATATATATTTTATATGAAAATAATTGTAAAAAGGTATTGACAAAGAGAAAATAAAGGCTTAAGATACAGTCAGAAACCACTTGAAAAGGGCAGTAATACAATGACACAAGAGCTTATTTTACAGGATAACAGAGCGGTAGTAGCTGGAGGCTTAAACAGCTGGCTAGACCGTTTTTTTATGTTTATAGATGTTAAGGCGAAGTCAGCCGATACCTACAAGAAAGCAACAAAGCAATTTATGAAATACTTAGCGGAAAACGGTATAAGCGAACCTACAAGGGAAACCGTTATAAACTGGCGGGAGTATTTACGGGCAGAGCATAAGCCTACTACTATTCAGCTTTACCTAACAGCCGTAAAACTTTTCTTTACTTGGCTAGAACAAGAGGGACTATATAAGAACATAGCGAATAAGGTTAAGGGAGTTAAGATACAAAAGGGACATAAGAAAGACAGCTTAACCAGTAACCAAAGTAAAGAAGTATTAAGCGATATTGACACCACCACCGCAAAGGGAAAGCGGGACTTTGCTATAGTAGCACTTCTTCTTACTACAGGCTTAAGAACTATTGAAATAGTAAGAGCAGATGTAGCAGACTTAAGAACGGTAGGGGACAGCACCGTTTTATTTATACAGGGTAAGGGCAGAGATGAAAAAAGCGAGTATGTGAAAGTAGCCCCGCAAGTAGAGAAAGCTTTAAGAGAATACTTAAAGACAAGGGACAGCTTGAACGATAACGAGCCACTTTTTACCAGCACCAGCAACGAAAACAAAGGCGGACGCTTAACCACTAGAACCATAAGCAAGATAGCAAAGACAAGTTTAGTAAATGCTGGACTTAATAGCGACCGCTTAACAGCTCACAGCTTTAGACATACAGCGGGAACGCTGGCACTTTTGAACGGGGCAGAACTTACACAAGTTCAACAGCTTTTACGACATAACAATATCAATACAACTATGGTATATCTGCATAGCATAGACAGAGCAAAGAACAACAGCGAAGCTATTGTAGCAGACGCAATTTTTTAACGGAGTAAAACATAATGACTTTAGCAACAGGAATCATACTTTTTATTTTAGCGGTGGTAAGCATAGCGGAAGCTTTAGCCCTTGCGGACTTGTGGGGGCGGGTAATTATGCTGGAACGAGCAACTTATACAGTTAAGGGGAAAAAAGCGAAATGATTATAACCATAACGAACCAAAAGGGCGGAGTAGCAAAAAGCACCACCAGCCAAAACTTAGGAGCTGGACTAGCTAACAGAGGCTATAAAGTTCTTTTAATTGATTTAGACGCACAAGCGAACTTAACGCTATCTTGCGGAGTAAAAGAACCAGCGAAAACCGTTTATTCTATCTTAAAGGATAAGACACTTACAGCGGACGCAATAACACCTATAAAAGAAAACTTATCACTTATACCAGCCAGCCTAGCCTTATCTACAGCCGACTTGGAACTTAACGGAGTAGGAAAAGAGTATAAGCTAGCCGAAGCTTTGGAAAGCATAAAGGGCGATTATGACTATATCATAATAGACACCCCGCCAGCTTTAAGCATATTGACGGTAAACGCTTTAACGGTAGCGGACAAGGTTATAATACCAGCACAAGCGGACTTATTCTCTTTAGAGGCTATCAAACAGCTTTACAATACAATAGAAACCATAAAACGCTACACGAATAAAGACTTAACCATAGCGGGGATATTGTTAGCTAGATACAATAACCGCAATATATTAACACAAGAGCTTACGGAAGTTCTTAACTCAACAGCGGACTATCTTAAAACAAAAGTATTTAAGCACACTATCAGAGAGGCTGTAGCTATAAAAGAATCACAAGCGAGAAAGCAAGATATATTTACTTATAGCCCCGAAAGTAATGTAGCGGGCGACTATAACGGCTTTGTAGAAGAAGTAATAAAAGACAGCGTAAGGGGGAAGTAATGACGGACAAGATACTAGAACAGCTTACCACAATGAAAGAACCACTAAAGGAAAAGCTGGAAGCGGTGGCAGAGGATAACGAACTTACAGCTTTTAAGAAGTTTTATAAAGAAGTATGTGAAACAAAAGACTATTTGCCTAGAGGATTAAAAGAAAATGACACAGACAGCACAAGCACAAAGTAAGGACAGCGATTTTACTTACGAGATAAAGAAGCACATAGCGACCTTATCAACTAACCGCTTTGACAATACAGCTTTAGAGCTTAACCTTATCAGCTACAGAGGGGCAGAGCCAAAGCTAGACTTGCGGAAGTGGAAAAAAGACACTAACCAGCTTTTAAAGGGCGTAACTCTTAATAGAGAAGAAGCCGAGAAACTTAAAAACGCACTTGTAGAGGAACTTAAACAATGAAAAAGAAAACTTTTATTGAAGATGTAAAAACAGAATACCCCGCAACAGCTTATTTAAGCACAGCAACGCTTGAGGATAGAGAAACGATAGAAGCTAAACTACAAGCAGAACGGGAACGCAGAAACAAGCCTAGACTGGATAAAAGGCTTAATTTGTTACTTACACAGGCTTTATATGATGACTTAAGCGACTTAAGCCGTTTTGACGGGAAAAGCGTAAACAGCATAATAAACGAAGCTTTAAGCGAACTAACCACCGCTAGAAGAAACGATATAGAAAAGATAAGGAGTTTATAGAGATGTTAGACAGCGACTTAACTTTATACACCGTAAAAGAAGTGGCTATCATTTTAAAGGTAACTTATCGGACTGTATGGAGCTACATAAAAAACGGTAAACTTAAAGCGGGTAAAATCGGTAGAGAGTGGAAAGTAACGGAAACCGACTTAAAGCAATTTGTAAATAGTAGTAAATTGTCTTAAGTTCTGTAAACTATTATTAGCGGAACTTAAAAACATATACACACTATAAACAGGATAAACAACATACACACTATACACATAATACACATAAAAAGAGCCTTTAAGATGATTAAGAAAACTTTATTTATACTTCTATTAGCAACCACCACCGCACAAGCTCAAAACTTGCGAAAAGTGGAGTTTGTTAGAGTGATAGACGGGGACACAATAGAAGTAAGATACACTACCAGCATAAGACTTAATGATATTGAGTGTTACGAGAACCACAATAACGAACGAGCCGACCGACTGGCTTTAGAGTATAATAAAACAAAAGAAGAAGTTTTAACCGCTGGCAAGGAATCAGAGCAGAAACTTAAAGAGCTTATAAAAGGTAATGAGAATAACTTATATTTACAGGTTAAGAACTTGGATAAGTATAAGCGAATACTTGGTAAGATGTATATAGGCAAGGGCAAAGATAAAACGGATATAAACGAGTATATGCTTAAAAGCGGTGGCTGTTTACCTTATAAGAACTTACCGAAGCTTAAGAAGAAGAACAAAGGGGGCTAGATGTTACCTTTAGAAAAGAAAAGAGATTTTATAGAGCATAGAAGCGAGGGGCTATCCTTAAGGAAAATAGAAAAGCTTGTAGGAATAGCACACGCTACAGCTATGAACTGGGACAAAGAGCTAGCGGGCGAGATAGCACAGCTTAAACAGGATAAGCTAACGGAGCTTTACGACACTTACACAATGACAAGAGAAGCTAGGATAAAGTCTTTAGGCGAGAACCTAACAAAGATAGACAAAGCACTTGAACAAGCAGACTTAAGCACCGTAGCACCCGAAAAGCTTTTAGATATGAAACTTAAATACTTGGAAGCTTTGGGGGCGGAGTATATACCAGTAAGAAACCCGTTAAGCGATGGTGAAGCACCTACACCGCAAAAGCTAGTTTTAGCCCTTGCGGAAGTAGTAGACAAGGTAAGAACTGGCGAGCTTACAGAGAAACAAGCCGATAAAGAAACAAAAGCAATTTATAACTTACTTAAAGGCTTTGAAATTGTAGAGCTTAAGAATAAATTAGAGTTATTAGAATCCGTAATAGGTAGCAGATAAGAAAGGGTAAACAATGGCTAACGATGTTATGAAACTACTAAATAAAAAGAACAAGCTTACAGGGGCGGAAGTGGGTAACCTTGCTATAAAGCAGGTAGTCTACTGTTTAGTAAATAAGACGGATAAAGCAATTTTCAGCAAAGAAGAACTTGAAACCGCCAGCAACAGCTTAACAGAGCCGAACGAGATAAGAGCATATAACAAAAGGATAGCGATAGCTGGCTTTTTAGATGATATGACAGTAAGGGGGAACTATGCCGACTTACTCATAGACCAAAAGTATGTAATTATAAACACGCTACTAGAAAAGATAAAAGTAGCCCTTAACTTAATGGAAGAAGAACCGCTACGCTTTTCTTATGCAGACTATGAAACCTATAGAAAAGAAAAGCTTGAGGAGTTTTTAACGGACGAGAACGGGGACAGAAAATACAGCCTTTTTGAAATTGCTTTAGAGCAGATACAAGACCTTTACGAAAAAGATAACGACTTCTACAAGCTTGTAACGGCTTTTGAAAATAAACCACTTAGCAAGAAAGAACAGGCTTTTTATGGCAACGCATACAAAGAAGAAGAAGTAAAAGACATAGAAGCCGAACACATAAAAAAGCTTTTACTTGAAGAAAGCAACTACAAACAAGCTATTCAATACTTAGCAGATAATGACAAAGAAAAAGACCTTTTCGCAACAGAGCCAGCTAAAAAGAAACCATACGACAAGGCAGACTTGATATATGACTTAAGTATATACTGGAGCGATAGCGACAAGAGCGAGAAAACCTTTAAAGAGATAATCACAGAACACAAAGACATTTTAACTTATGCCTTAAGGAAAGCGGACGAGATATACTTTAAGGGCAAGCTGGCAAAGGTTAAGCTTGAGGACACTTACGACAAGTTCTACACCTTGCGAGAGCTACAGGACACTTACGGCTATTCTTTTATAGGCGAGGCTTTAAAAAACAAGCCTGTCTTATTAACTGAGTTCGGAGTAGAAGAAACCATATACGACCGAGAAAAGGTAAAGGCGGACTTTTTGAAAGATATTATAAATAAAGACACCTTTTTAATACCAGTAACGGCTTTAGAAGAAACCGTAGTATTTATGAAGAACTTAAACATAATTTTTGACTTGCTGGCAGATGACACAGGGCTAGAGGACATAAGACAGCTTAAGTTTGACACAGAAAGCTACAAAGAAAAGCTTGAGTATATATACAGACACCTAGCTTTAGGGTATATGAAACTTAAGCTTACAGATGTAGCAGAACAAGAAACAGACTTTATAAGAACCGTTTTTAAAAACTTAGGTAACTTAATTATAAAAGACGAAGAAGCCACAGAAAAAAGAATAAATAAAGCTAGAGAACTTTTAAATAGTTCTAAAAACTTTAAGGACTATCAAACAGAGTTCTTTTATACAGTTTTAGGAAAATTAGGGGCTTAATATGGCAGAAGAAAAGAAAATAGAGTTAGAAAACGGGGTAGAGCTGGAGTATAAGGGAGCTTACAGCGAAAAAGAGCTTGGCAACCTTTACAGCCCCCCGAAACAGCAAGATACAACAGATATAAAAAGACAGAACTATTTTACTGTTAGCAATACAGCACTAGACAGAGCGATAGCAAACAGCGGATTTAAAAACTACAATGTGCAAGTTCAACCTAGCTTATTTGATATTTTTGACGAGATAGACAACGACAAAATAAACATTTTACCGCTCATAAAATACCAAAACAAAAGCTTTAGCAAGCAAGAGGAATCTAAAGACATTATCTTACTCACAAAGGAAACTAGAGCTTTCAGCACTTTTGACGCTAACGACATAAAGATATATGACTTAAGCAGAGCCTTAATAGCTGGCAAGCTGGGACACAGGGACGAAAAAGGCAAGTATAAAATAAGCCTTAAAGAAGTTATAAAGCTTTTCGGCTTGAGTAAGGGCGGTAATCAATACGACATTTTAAGAAGAAGTATATTGAAAGTAGGTAGCTTAGGGGTAGCTGTAGCTGGTAACATAAAAAGCGGTGTAAAAAATGTATATCAAGAGTATTTAATAGAACAGGACACAGGCTTTATAACAATGGAGCCGAGTAACTGGTATATAAACGACTACTTAAACAAAGATACTACATTTACAACAAGGGACATAAAAGGCTTTACTATTAAAGGCGATATACCGAACCGCATATATAGCTACTTGCTGGATAGATACACACATAAAAACAATATCCTTAAGCACACTAACAAGATAGTAAGTGTAGCGTCTTTATTGAAAGACTTAGAGCGACTTTTACCTACAAAAGAAGAAGCCAAAGACCACCCGCAACAAAGACGGGGTAAACCTATTATAGACGCTTTTGACTACTTGAAAGACAAAGGCTTTTTAACTGGCTGGGAGTTTTGCGGAGCCAAAGCTAAACCGCTCACAGCTAAAGAAAAGACGCAAGCGAGAAAGAGCTACAGCTTTTTTGAAAGTCTTTTTATCACTTACGAGATGCCTTTAAAAGATGATAAAGGATATATGAACTATGCGGACAGCGTAATAAAGACGGCAGAGCAAAGAGCAGAAAACAAAGCCAAAAGAGAGAAGAAAAAGGAAAAGTAAACACCCCTTTTATATAACAAGGTATATATTTTAAGGCTATGCTATGAAGCTTAATGAAAGAGAAAAATATAGGATAAAATACAGCTTTAGCGGTGGTAGCTGGGACAAAGTCTTTAGCACTATTGAGGATATACTGGAAACGCACCTAGCACACCGCACAAAGCTAACTATTAACTATATGGAAGCCGAGCAAAAAGAAAAGACAGGGGGCGGACAGCGGGACTACTGGGACGAACAGACAGCCAAAGCTTACGAAGTCTTTTTAACCTTGCCCGAAAAAGTAAAAGCTGGGCGACACTTGGCAGAGTTCAAACAAGCCTTAAAGGATAAAGTGGCTTACAGCCCTAGCACCTACAAAAAGAAGTATGAAGCTTTTGTAAAACGGTATAAAGAAGAAAACACACCCGAAGCAAAACTACTTAAAGAGCTTGACAGGCTGGCAATAGAACAAGCTTACGAAATAGAACCACCCTTAGGGTAGCTACTATAACTTTTCTTTACAGGTAGATAAAAAAAGCTCAAACGGCTAACCTTTTTATAGTTCTAAAAAATAAAAAGGGGCTTTTGTTATGACGAACGAAACAGACATTTTATACAAAGTAAAACCTAGCTTTTCAGAAAGAGAAGAACTTACAAGAGCGAGAGAGCTTAAAAAGTCTTTAGTTCTTTTTGAAACAGATGACGGGCGAATAGTAACTTATGACGAGTTTATAGGGCGGAAACCTATAGAAGAAGAACCAGCGGAAACGGTAGCAGAACAACCAGCAGAACCCGCAATAGATAACCCCGCTTTTTATCCGCTATATAAAAGAATAAATAATATAGACGAACAGCAGAACGATACTAGCGAATATACGCAAGTTATAGTTAAGTTCACAGACGAGGTAAACAATGAAGCGAGAGCTTAACACTATAAAGGCAATACTGGCAGAGATAAAGGAACGGCTGGGGAATAAACCGCTAAACAATGAAGAAAAGCTTAGACTGGCCAGCATATTAAGAGCTATTGCCAGCGAACTGGAAAAGCCCGAATAAAGCCCCTGTAGGGCTTTTCTTTTTATTCACACCATCGCTTTTAAGTTATATATTTATATACCTAGCTATATAAAATAAGTATACCAAAACTAGACCTATTTTTTACAATATACACACAATACACATAATACATATAATACACATAATACACACAAGCGAAAACCTTTATTTACAAGGCTTTTTTAACTTCATAAAGAAAAAATAAAGAAAAAGCTTGAAGTTTTGCGAGTTCTATTTATTATAAGAGTTAAGCTAACAAGCCCGCACTCTTGAAAAAGTGCTACAGTAAACGGAATAGCCCCCGAAAGATAGGCGATTTTTGTTTTTAAATTATTAGGGGATAGCCACGAATACACCGAATAAGTGGCGACTCATTTACTGGAGTTTTTCAATATCCCCTAGCCTATAGGAATAAATAAAATGAAACTTGAAAAGAACAGTAAAACGAACACCAGCGACACAATAGAGAGCTTACAAGCCGAAATAAAAGCTTTGAAACACCAGCTAGCAGAGTATGAAGAAAACAAACACAAAGCCAGCATAAGAACAAGCTTTATATTGCCTAAAGACTGGAGCGACTTAGAAAAGCTTAACCTTGCTTTTAAGGTTATTGACGCAGATAACAGCCTACAAAGAAAAGATACTTTTGACGATAGGGACGACATTTTTAGTAATGTATGGCAAGCCTTACAGCAAGCTATCTTAATAGCACCAGCGAGAACACAAGAGGACATTTTAATAAAGCTTGATATTATGGACTTCTTCTCAACAGCTCACTTAAGAAACAGTAAGGGCGAACTTGCTTTAGAAAATGTAAACTGGCTGGAGCTGGAAGCACACGCAGTCAACAAACAGCTTGAAGCCTTACTAGAAAAGCTTTACTTACCCGAACAAAAAGCAAAGTTTAACTATATACAGGACAGAAACAATAAGCTTAAAGCACAGGCTAGCACAATGACAAACACCGAAAAGGCAGAACTTGCCACCGCTTTAGACACCATAGGAAACTACAGCTTATAAAGAAAGATGTTAAGGCGGTGGGACATAGTCAATTTTGCGACACCACCGCTTTTAACCCCTAAAAACGGCTATTTTAAGCCTATAAACACTACCTTTAAAAAAAGAAAAATTATTTATATATTATGCTAAAAACAGCTAAAAAAGCCCTCTTTACATATAGGCACAAGCAGACAGGGCGGAATCTAGTAGAGTAAAAACAAGGTCAGTATTTTTTGTGTGCTAGGTCAGTATAAAAAATGTGCTAGCGTCTTTTATTCTCAAATGGTGTAATTTTTGTGCGTTTATACTCAAAAGCATAGAAAATATAAGCTTTAGCGGTGGTGTAGTTTTTGTGCGGAATGGTGTAATTTTCGTGCGGAATGGTGTAGTTTTTGTGCGGAATGGTGTAATTTTCGTGCGGAGCTTTTTTCAGAACCCGCATAAAATAAGGGCTAAAGGGCTGTTAGTTTTTTCAGTATATTTAGTATATTTAGTATACTTAATAAAAAGCGAAAGTAAACTACGCTTTCAGCGTTTACTTTCTTTCTTTTACAGGATATAGAGCATAAATAGAAACAGAGGGAAAATATATTTATGTTTTTTCTTTTTTAAAGGTAAGTTCTTATTAAAGGTAAGTTCTAACAGGTAGAGAAAACAACATAATACCGCCCGAAAACTTGAAATATAGGAGTAAATTAAAATGAAAGTGTCAGACGCAATAAGACAGATAAACAGCCAGCCTACACGCTACTTTAAGCCCGCAAAGCGTAGCGGTTATATATGCCCGCTTTGTGGAAGTGGTAGCGGTAGAAACGGGACAGGACTAACACAGCACCCCGAAACACATAAGTTTAAGTGTTTTGCTTGTGGCTTTTCAGGGGACATAATAGACTACATAATGGAAGCCGAAAACATAACAGACTGGAAAGAGGGACTTAAAAGAGCTTGTGAAACT
>Ga0310696_10008465_pt1 | contig 11995 bp, 11 predicted proteins | sample AusTroGonzalo_MG_4_FD_203885 | JGI IMG/M metagenome (GOLD analysis project Ga0310696, IMG submission 203885) | Bovine rumen microbial communities from tropical cattle in Woodstock, Queensland, Australia - Gonzalo_02 (v2) (version 2) | ecosystem: Host-associated > Mammals > Digestive system >... | reverse complement strand
GTTCGTTTCCAAAAACTTTTTTAAAAGGCAGGATATGGAAGTAGTCTTGCCTTGTCCGGTTGCACCGCCCCACAAGATAAGCCCGCCGGCATTTACCAATGATAACAAGTGCTTAGTAATCCCCTCGGGAATACCGAGGCGCGAGATATCCGGCACTCTTCTCGGCATTCGCCTTGCGGAATAAAAAGGCCCGGTAAGCGTATCAACCCGCTCAATACGAAAGACGACGCCATCATAAACCATAGAATAGCTGCGGTTGCCGACATAACCGGTTTCCAAAGCCTTAACATAATCTTTGATATCTTCGGGCTCGACTACGATTAAAGCCCCATGCACGCGTTTGTCGGGAATATAAGCAATATGTTCAGGAGTATAATAAAAATCCGAAAACTCAAGCTCTGTAACGCGTACCATAATAAAAACCCTTATCTGTAAACCAGCATTTTTTTCTTTATAGCATATATTTTTTCACAGCGTCATCTGTTTTTTAGCAAATACCCGAAAAAGCCCAAAACGGCGGAAGTAACAACTATTGAAGGCGCGGTAGCAAAGTCAAACTGCCATGAAACAAAGACCCCGCCCGCTACGGCAATAACACCTAAAAGCGCCGCCAAGATCACCATCATTTCGGGCGTGCGACTAAAGAATCTTGCCGTTGCCGCAGGTATAATAAGCAGCGCCGTTACCAGCAATACGCCGACTATTTTCACCGAGACGGCAATAAACGCCGCCAGCGCCAGAATGAACAAAAGGTTTAAAAGCAGCATTTTGCGCCGCCCTTCTTCCGCCTCGGCAGTTTCCCTGTCAAAGGCAAAGAGCAGCATCTTATTCCAAATCACCTTTAAAAGAATTATAAGCACCGCACTGCACCCTGCCACGACATAGATATCGCCTCTTGTCACGGACAAAATATCGCCGAACAAAAACCCGACCAAGCGCCCGCTTCCCACGCCCGAAGTCGCCACCATAATCATACCCAAGGCAAGCCCCGCCTGCGCAATAATGACCAAAAGCGTATCGCTTTTCGCGACCTTCTTTTCATAAAGGAAAAAGAACAAAAGCGCCGCACCGAGAGCAACGGCAAAAATCGCAAAGTCGAACCCCATGCCGAAGAAAAGCCCCAGCGCTATCCCCAATAAAGCATTATGGCTTATCGCATCACCAAAGAACGACAAGCGCTGATACAGCACCAGCGACCCTATCCCCGCCGCGACAATACCGAGCATCACGCCGGCAAGAAGCGCATTTACGATAAAAGGCTCTAAAGAAAACAAATCCGTCATCGTTATTTCCCTCCGCCTTCGCACAAAGGATGCTTGTGATTGTGATGATGCATATACACGCCCACCTCTTGTCCTGCCTTCATCGCAGCATAAGGAAAAAGTTTCGCATACGAGGGGTGCTTTTGAATGCTTTCGGGTTTGCCCTGACAACAAATATGGTGGTTAAGACACAGGACTTTATCCGACTTACTCATCACCAAATGCAAATCGTGCGATACGATTAAAATCGCGCACCCGTAAACCTTTTTTATCCGCGCGAGCAAGCGATAAAAGTCAATCCTGCCTTCAAAATCCAAGTTTAAAGTAGGCTCATCCAATATCAGCAAGTCGGGCCCTCGCAAAATGCACCTGCACAGCAAAGCACGCTGCACCTGCCCACCCGACAATGTATGAAAATCTTCGTTTATCAGTCCTTCGATTTTAAGCAGCTTAAGCGCCTTTTGCATATCGCTTTCACTTTTATTCCCGCTTAAAAACAAAAGCCTCTTCACCGTCATCGGTACTGCATCATTACGCCCCGAACCTTGCGAAAGATAGCCTATTTTCAAGCCTGCAGCGCGCACTATTTCGCCACCGGAAGGAAGAACAACCCCCGCCAGCACCTTTAGCAAAGTGCTTTTCCCCGCACCGTTAGGCCCTAATATCGTCACAATCTCGCCCTTTGAAATGCTGAAAGAAATGTCTTTTAAAACGACTTTATCACCAAAGCGTTTTTCTACATTTTCCACAGCAATAAGCGTATTCTTTTGATTTGTTTTCATAGTTTTGTTTGCGCGCTTGAAATTGTTTTCTTTGCTCTATACTCTACGACGATTAAACATCTTTGGCAACGAAAGGTATATAAGGCAAAAATGTTAGTTATCACAAAAAACAATTTACTTGGAAAAGCGCTTTTAATCGCACTTATAATAGCATTACAAATCCCCTCTGCCGTAAAGGGAGAAGAATTAAAAGTGCTTACGGGAATTACTCCCGTTTGGTCCTTGGCGGCAAATGTGACGAAAGGCACGGGCACCACCCCTGATGTGCTTGTAAAAGGCTCTGTTTCCCCTCACGACTACGCTTTAAAACCCTCGGACGCACAAAAGATGAAGGACGCCGACATCATTTTCATGCTGAGCCCCGAGTTTGAAACTTTCATGGCAAAGCCCGCTTTACAAAGTCAAAATAAGGACAAAGTCGTTTTTCTCGGCGACATTAAAGACCTGACGCTTTGGCCCGTAAAAGATAACCCCGAGCTTACCGATATGCACATCTGGCTCGACACCGAAAACGCGGCAAAAATGGTGCAAAAGATGGCACTGACGCTGGCAGAAAAGGATTGGAAAAACGCTCCCGTCTACATAAAGAACGCAAACGAAACCATAGGAAGGCTCCGCAAACTTTCCGCCTCTACAAGCAAAACTTTGGAGAAAATAAAAGCCGTTCCTTTCTTGGTTTACCACAACGCATGGCAGTATTTTGTAAAACAAAACGGTTTAAACATGGCAGAAGCGGTGCTGTTTGACGAAGACAGTTTCCCCGGCATAAAGCGCAAGCTCTACCTTAAAAATCTTGTTGTGGAAAAAGGCATAAAATGCCTGTTTGTTGATGCTTGGCTAAACGATGATAAAGCGGCAAAACTGGCTGCAGACTTAGGCGTAAAAATAAAAGAAGCCGACCCCTTGGGTGCAAATATAAAAGGCGGCACACCTACCACCTATTATTTCACAATGATAAAAGACGCCGCCGCGGCATACAAAGATTGCTTGGAAAACTAGCCTTCGTCCCAAGCGTCTAAGCTTTTATTTTAGGAACCCGCCGTGCCTTCATCGGACCCCGCTTGCGCAAGCATTTCTATGACGGGCTTAGGCTCGGCATCTTTTTTGGAAGGAGCGCTTTGCGCCAATCCTTCATCTCCGCTGCTGCCGCCGGAGGCTTTTGCGCTACCCGAGCTTATTTGCGGAGCAAGCGCAACCACACGATTTCTTCCGCTGTTTTTAGCAACATACAAAGCCTCGTCCACCGCCTTCACCAACTCATCATAATTGGTCGAGTAAGTAGACGGCACCAGCCCGATACTGACGGTAAAGCGCACTTCCTGCCCGCTGTCGGTATTTATAATTATGTTAGAAATAATCGCACGCAAACGGTCGGTTACAACTTGCGCTACGGCAAGATCTATCTCGAGCAAAAGGATAAGGAACTCTTCCCCGCCGAACCGACAAATGATATCCGTTTTGCGCAAGACTTTTTCGCAAGTCGCCACCAGCTCTTTTAATACTTTATCACCGACCGCGTGGCCGTAAGTATCGTTAACGTTCTTGAAGTGATCGGCATCAATCATCGCCAAGCAGAAAGGACGATTATAGCGCACCGAACGTTGAATTTCTTTTTCCGCCACTTCCTCGAAAAAACGTCTGGTATAGGCACCGGTAAGCGGATCACGCGTCGCTTCTTTAAACAGCTCTATCTCTTTTTTCTTGCGCTCGGTTATATCTTGAAAAGATGAATAAAGCGCGATTTCATATTCAAAATCAATAATATGCGTGGAAAGTTGCAGCCATACATCGACTCCGGAACTTTGATTTTTATTCAAAAGAAAGTCCAAAGAATCGATTTTGTTAGACTTTTCCAGCCGCATCATAACTTCGGTTTTAAAGCCGCTATCCTCGAAAAAATCCGCCAGTTTATATTCGCTCAGCTTTGTTATATCGACGCCGAGCAGTGCTTCCGCCTTACGGTTTACCAAAATTAAGCGATCGTCCCTAAGCCTTGATATAACGATGGGAAAGGGTGACGCCTGAATAATCAGGCGCAGCCGCTCCTGCCCCGCGGTAATTTCATTTGCCTGCTGAACGATTTTGTCCGAAAGCAAGTTGTTGCCCGCCAGCACCAGCCCTATTGCGACAAAGAAGTTAAGCAGCAAAAAGAGGTTGATGGAATCAAAAGTATCTCTGCCCCACTTGGTAATAAGGACAAAATTAAACAGCGCCAAAAGGAACAAGCCGATTGCGGTTATGTTAAAACCGAAAGTCTCCTTTTGCGCACCGCGTCCGCAAAAACCCACTGCCAAGAACGAAAACCCGATACCGAGTGCGAAATAATAAATAAGATAAAGCAAGTATTGCGCTTCGGTAAAATACACCGCATACAAAGGAATACTGAGGAAAATCGCCAAAAGGATATAGGCGAACATCTCGCCAGCAAAGCGGATTTTCTTATTCATCAACGACGCGGTAATGAACAAGACCGAAGCAAAACACACAAAGGCAATTTCGAGGAAAGTAAAAAATTTCGCTTCCATAAAGTACTCGAAAAAGACGACGGTCCTGGAAAGAATCATCGCGAAGAAACCACCTATCATCAAGTTATTTCCGTCCGGTGCGTCAGGCTGCTTTTTAAAGTAATACGTCGCCAGAATTACGACGATAAGGATTGCGGTTGTAATCGCATAATCTCTTAAAAACAAACTGATATCTAGAGTAGTGACATCTATCATCTTTTCCGCCTTCAAATAATTAAGGAATATTCTAGGATAACCGCGCTAAAAGTAAAGTTTAAAAAGGGGGAAGTTAATGAGGAATGAGGAATTAGAAATGAGGAATGGGGCCTTAAACTTTAAACCTTAACCTTTTATCGCAAGGATTTTTCCAGCGTACACAAGACCCCCAAAAATCCAAAGAAAATGCTGTGCTACGCAGCTGCACGCGAGCGACGTGTACAAAAAAAACGTACACGAGCGAGCGTAAAACAAGTATGACAGCGTTTTATTTGGATTTTTTTTCGAAGGGATTTTTCTGCTTCCTAACCGTTATTCTTATTGGAACGCCGTCAAGGTCGAAAGTGTCGCGAATACCGTTTACGAGGTAACGAGTGTAGCTTTCGGGAAGTTTATCGGGGTTGGAAGAAAAAATCACGAACGCGGGTGGACGAGATTTTATTTGCGTGATGTATTTCATCGGGATGCGCCGCCCGTTTGTCGCCAAGGGCGTAGGGTGCCGCTCGACCGCCCCTTCAAGCCAGCGATTAAGCGGCCCTGTCGGCACGCGCTTATTCCACTTGGCATAGGTGGCAAAAACGGTTTTCATCAACCTGTCCAGCCCGTAGCCGTCTTTTGCACAAATGTTAACCGTGGGAATGCCCCTGACCTGCCTTAACGAAGTTTGCAGCTTATCACTAAGCCGCTCCATCGACTCGGCTTTATCCTTGGCAATATCCCATTTATTGACGGCGATAACCAGCGCGCGCCCCTCTTTAATAACTTCGGCAGCGATGGTAAGGTCCTGCTTTTCCAAGACCGCGTCTGCGTCCAGCACCAGAATCACGATTTGAGCCAAAAAGGCCGAACGCTTAGTATCCGCTGCCGCCAGCTTTTCCAAATCGTCCTGCCGCTTGCTTTGCCTCCTTAAGCCAGCAGTATCAACCAGCTCAAGCTCTTTGCCGTTATAGGAAAAAGGCACGCTTATGGCATCGCGCGTAATACCCGCAATCGGCCCCGTTAAAACCCTTGCTTCACCCAACAGCCGATTAACCAAGGTTGACTTGCCGACATTAGGCCGCCCGACAATCGCGATTTTTATCTGCCTTTCGTCCTCTTCGGTATCAGAGGCTTTTCCCAAAGCTTCTTTTGCCTCTTTCGCCGCAAGCTCTTTTTTCTTTTGCTGCCGTCTGGAGAGCCTCGCCCCTTCTACCGGCTCGATATATTCTTTAAGCCGCAAATAAAGCCCGTCCATACCCTCGCCATGCTCTGCCGATATGGGCAAAGGCTCCGCTATCCCTAACCCGTAGCCTTCGGCAAGCCCGTCCAGACCTGCCTTGCCCTCGCTTTTATTGGCAAGCAAAAGCGTCGGTTTGTTTTTCTTTCGCAAAAAGGCAGACAGTTTTCTATCTTGCGGAGTAATTCCTGCTTTAGAATCAATCATATACAAAAGCACATCGGCTTCATCAATAGCAATTTCGGTCTGCTCCCACATTGCCTTGGCAAGCTCGCCGGTTTCTTCAAGTCCCGCAGTATCTATAAGCTTAAAGGATAAATCGAACAGCTTGCCCATACCCTCGCGGCGATCGCGAGTAACGCCCGCGCGGTCATGCACTATGGCCTTTTTTCTGCCGATAAGGCGGTTGAAAAGCGTAGATTTTCCGACATTGGTGCGCCCTATGATTGCGACTGTTTTCATCAACGAAATGCCCTCAAATTGCCCTCATCGTCCAAAAGCACCAAAGTCGCATCTGCCACGACCGGAGGAATAGAAAATGCTTCCGCCATTTTTACCGAAGACACAATATCTCCGTTTACGGGATTAAGCCCGACCAAAGAGCCGTCCGACCCCGTGATTAGCAACCGCTCTCCGGCAAGCACGGGACCATATCTGACTATACGCCCTTCCTTATCCTCTGCGTCTGCCCACAAAGGAAGCGGCGTAAGCCACAGTATTTTGCCTGTTGCTTGCTCTATTGCCATGGCTTCACCCGTATTTGCTATCATGAAAAGGTAATCTCCAGCAATCCACGGCTGGCTGTTTGAGCCGAAATCTTTTTCCCAAGCGCGCTCGCCGGTCTTAACCGAAATTGCCGCAGTTAAATCACCGCCGGAAGATGCAAACATCATTTCATCGGTAAGTACCACGCGCCCTTTTATCGCGGACAAGCCGGTAATAAAGCTTTGCTGCCGTACGGGAATTAACGCATCCGAAAATATAGGCACGCCGTTATCAGCTTTAAATGCAAAAATCTCGCCCGAAGAAAACGCCGCAACCACTACTTTCCCTTCAGCGGCAGGCGAAGGCGACCCGAGAAAAGTTGTATTTTCCGCAACCACATCATAATCCCAAACTTTTTCGCCCGTTACCATATCGAACGCCGTGATATGATTGTCCAAAGACACAAGGAACAGCTTGCCTTCATAAATGGTTGGAGCCGAACGCAAAGGAGATAAGAGGTTTTTCTGCCACAAAATCTCACCCGTTTCTGCCGAAAGAGCATACAAATGCCCCGAGCCAGTTGTTGCGAACACTTTTTCATCGGCATAGGCAAGTCCTGCTCCGCCAAGCGTTTCGTTATCATCTCCCGCTAAAAGCGCGCGATTCCAAATCTCCTTACCCGTATCCAAATCAAAAGCGGAAAGCTCTCCCTCGGAGTCAATGGCAAAGACTTTTTTCTCGGCGATAATCGGCTCGGCCAAGATATAATTTTTATCCGAAGCTCCCTCGCCGATATTCACTTCCCACAAAAGCTTAGGCTCATCTTCAAGCACCAAATGCTCCATCAAGTGCCTAGAGTTTCCGCCCGCCTGCTCCCACGATAAGGTATAGACGGCATCGGGAATAACGATCTTAACCTCGTCCGTGCCCGCTTCGGCGGTAAGAGCCGTTTCATGAGTAAGAACGGACAGACGCTCACCCTCGACCTTCGGCTTACTAGGCCCGCCCAGCCACGAAGGCATAGACGAACACCCCGCAAGCACAAGCAAAAGCGCCGCCACCGAAATTAACCGAAAACCAAAAAACCACCTTACTTTTTCCATATTATTCTCACCTTACTAATCAGGAATAGCCGCTAAAATCTCCCTTGCGATATCCTTCCACGCCGAGTCTTCTGCTGCCAAAGGAGCAAGGAGTTTTTCCACCTCGGCATAATCAGGACTTTTCGCGTCCATTAATCTTTGCGCGATAGCCACCGTCGCCACATTTCTGGCAGGAACAGAAAAGTCCTTTGTGCCGCGAATTTCGTATAACAGCGCCATAGCTTCCTCGCCCTGTCCTGCTTTTTCCAAAAGCGATACGGAGCGAAGGGCAGCAAGCTCGGCATAACCGGTCGCTCTGTCTTTCATCACGGCATCCAAATCAATCATGGAAGATGTCACATCACCTGCAACCGCCGCATTAAGTGCCCTTGTAAAAGCTATACTGTCTCGCGCCGAAACTTCCTGTTTATAGTATTTTATGCCTTCGAAAACAAACGCTCCCAGTATGGCAAGCACTGCCGCGCTGATAATATAAAAGCGATATTTCTTCCACAGAGCTTTAAGCTCATCGTTACGAACTTCCTCGTCCACTTCTCTTAAAAGAGCTTGCCTTTGCAATTCCTCTAAATCATCTGCCACTTTATTATCTCCCAAAATAAAATAATTATAGCCTCTTATACATCAAGCGCTCTCTAATTCCTAGCAAATTTTGCGCGCTTTCTACCCTTCTTTATTCCCGATTATCAACTCCGTGATGATGGTGTCCAAGACCAGCCGCCCCTCTAAAGTCGGGAAAACCCTGCCTTTTTCAAACACAAGCAGCCCTTCTTGGGCATATTCTTGCGCCTTTACGGCATCCACCAAACTCAAATCCACACCTTCCCTTGTCCTAAGTCCCATAAGCACCCGCTCCTCGCGTTTTTCTTTCTCGTTCAAAAGGGTAAGTTCAGCATTTTTATCCTTTGCTTTCAACCAGTTAAAAGGTGCGCGTACCTGTTCGGTCGCATAAAGCTCCCCTCCTTTAAGCCGCACCCGCCCATGCGCCGAAGGACCTATGCCGATATATTCCGCATAGCGCCAATAAGCAAGGTTATGGCGGCTTTGTGCCCCGTCCCTTGCATAATTTGATATTTCGTACCAAGGAATGCCTGCTGCCGCCGTCATCTCGTCCGTCAGCTTATACAAATCCGCCGCTTCGTCTTCGGCAATCGGCTCTAACCCTTTGTTATAAAAGACACTCGGCGGCTCTATCACCAGCTGATACAAAGACATATGAGGCGCCTTAAACGAAAGCGCAAACGAAAGCTGCCTTTCCCATTTTTCAGCGGTATGTTCGGGATACGCATAAATCATATCGAACGAGGCGTTAGCAAATACTTTCAGCGTATTTTCAAGCGCCGCCAGCGCTTCCTTACCGTTGTGCCGCCGCCCCAAAAACCTCAGCACCTCATCATCAAAAGCCTGCACTCCCAGCGAAAATCGGTTAATTCCCGCGGCTTTCCAAGCTTTTAGCTTCGCTAAAGTAACCGATGACGGATTCCCTTCCATGGTAATTTCGGCATTATCTTCTACAATGTAATTACATTGTATATACGAAAGTATAGTTTCAAAAAAATCCGCGGGCAGTAAAGACGGCGTTCCTCCGCCAAAATAAACGGATTGCACTCGTCGCCCTTTTGTAAACGGCACATAGAAATCAAGTGCTTTTTTGTATTCTTCCAACCACAAACCAAAGTCAGGATTTTCCGGTATTTTCTCGCTCATAAAGTCGCAATAAGGACATTTAGACGCGCAAAAACCAAAATGAACATAAATGGCCAAAGGCTCTTTTGCAAAAGTTTTTTCTTTAGTTTCCGGGTCTTTTAAAAGCATTCTGCGATGAACTTTTCAAACGCTCTGGCGCGATGAGATATTTTATTTTTCACCTCATCGGGCAGCACGCCGAAGGTATCATTATATCCTTCCGGCACGAAAAAAGGATCATAGCCGAAGCCGTTTTCACCTTTTGGCGGCCAAACGAGATGCCCGTCAACTCTGCCTTCAAAGGCGCATATCTCTTGATTGGGAAGAGCTAAAACCAAAACGCAGGTAAATCGCGCCCGCAAATCATTTTTTGCCAGCGCGTCATCATAAAGAGCTTTCATCGCCCGCATATAATCCCCGTCAACGGCAAAGCGAGCCGAATAAATCCCGGGGTTTCCGCCCAACGCCTCCACTTCTAAACCGGAATCATCCGCCAAAGTAGGTAGTCCCGTTGCCGATGCTCCGGCTTTAGCTTTCTTTGCAGCGTTTTCCAAAAAGGAAAGCCCGTCTTCCACAACATCGGGAAAATCGACATCGGCTGCGGACAAAACTTCGGTTCCATAGGGAGCAAGCATTAAAGAAAGCTCTTTAACTTTCCCCTTGTTTCTAGTCGCAAGAACTATTTTTCTGGCATCAAAATCCTTTAAAGAAAAAACCATTTTTCTCTCCCCCTAGGTCCGTTTTAAAGTCAAAGTTCTTGAAGATTTATTCTCGTTTTCATCACCTTCGCCGTCATCAAGAATCACTTCTTCTTCGGTAATTTCTTCCATTTCCAGAACGTCGTCGTCCCCCTCGCCTTCAAAATCATCAAAAGCCGTTGCGGGAGTAAGCTGAGCTGCCGCCTTTGCTTCGCGCTCTGCCGCCCGTTCCGCGGCTCTTTGCGCAGCAGCTTCTGCTTCGCGTTCGTCCTCTCTCTCCTTGCGATTGATTTTCAAGACGCGCCGCTGAAGTCGCGCCAGCTCCTCGGTCCCTTTAAACGCCAAATCCAAAAGCCTATCCAGCTCTTCACGAGTAAAAGGCATCTTTTCCGCCGTGCCTTGAATCTCAACAATTCTGCCATCGCCGGTAATACAGAAATTGGCATCCGTTTCCGCATTACTGTCTTCCAGATAGTCCAAATCCAAAATCGGACGCCCTTCGTAAAACCCTGCTGATACCGCGGATATTGTCGAGATAATGGGGATTTTCTTTAAGATTCCCGCCCTTTCCATGCGCGCTAAAGCAAGATAAAGAGCGCAAAATCCGCCGGTAATGGCCGCCGTTCTGGTTCCGCCATCCGCTTGGATAACATCGCAATCCACTTTAATTGCAATATCGGGGATTTTTTTCAAATCGACGCATGCCCGCAAGCACCGTCCGATAAGTCTTTGTATTTCCTGAGTTCTACCGGTTTGAAAACCCCTTGCCGCCTCGCGTTCCATTCTCTCCTCAGTCGAGCGGGGCAACATTCCGTATTCGGCGGAAATCCAGCCTTGCTTTGCCCCTTTAAGCCATATCGGCAGCTTGTCCTCTAAGGAAGCGACGCACATCACCTTTGTGTCGCCAAAGCAAGCCATACACGAGCCTTCCCCGTATTTGCAGGCATTTACTTCCAAAGTAACTTTGCGCATTTCGTTATTTAATCTTTTTGTTGCTCTCATTATTTTTCGTCCTTTTTTCTTGGTTTTTGTTAAATTATTTGCATAGAAATTATTTGAATGTATAGGTTGACTATTTTCTATCCCAAACTTATCTAATAGTAAACTTGAATCTTGTTTTAATGGAGCAAACAATGAAAAAAGAGCAAAAGCATTCCACCCCTGCCGAAAAAGACGTAAAAGACATCGAACAAACCGCCTCAAAAGAGGAATTGGATGCCGTTGAAGCGCCCGACAATCTTGACACCTGCCTTGAAGTTATCAAAGCCTTGGAAAAAGAGAAAAACGAACTTAAAGAGAAATATCTTCGCACGGCAGCAGAGATGGAAAACCTAAGAAAACGCACGGCGATAGAGCTTGAAAAAACCAGCCGCTTTGCCATATCAAAGTTTGCCAAGGACCTTCTGTCCGTCGCCGATAATCTTTCGCGCGCACTGGATACCCTTAATAAAGAGGAAAACCAAACTCACTCTGAAGCAATAAAAAATCTGATTGCCGGCATTGAACTTACACAAAAAGAGCTGTCCTCGGCCTTTGAGAAAAACGGCATTTATAAGCAGGAAAGCAAAGGCAAAATCTTTGATCCGCAAAAGGACAAAGTCGTGCAGGAGCGCGAGGATAAATCCGTCCCTGCCGGCACCGTGCTGGAAGAATGGCAGCCTGCCTATATGATAGGCGACCGCATCTTACGCGAAGCCGTTGTCGTCGTCGCGAAAAACTAATGCCTGCCTAAAAATTTAGGCTTTACCGGACTTTTTTACGGGGCTTTGCTTTTTTGCAGGCGCCTTTTTGGAACGTCTTGCCTTCTTAGCCCCCGCTTTTTTAGC
>Ga0310696_10008464_pt1 | contig 11995 bp, 7 predicted proteins | sample AusTroGonzalo_MG_4_FD_203885 | JGI IMG/M metagenome (GOLD analysis project Ga0310696, IMG submission 203885) | Bovine rumen microbial communities from tropical cattle in Woodstock, Queensland, Australia - Gonzalo_02 (v2) (version 2) | ecosystem: Host-associated > Mammals > Digestive system >... | reverse complement strand
ACCTTTGGACCTTCGGCAACGAACACACCATGCTGGTCTCGAAACTTCTTGAGTTCCAGACTCTTGAGATATTTTATCTGATTCTTGCTAATCACGTCGTCTTCAGTTGTTGTTCATCCGGACAGAATCGAGCATCAGTTTCAGACGTTCGGCATCGAGTCCGATTTGTTTCAGATAGGGGCGCCATTCCCAAAATGCCTTTGTAAACTCTTCTTCGTTTTTCGCCAGTTTATATGCAGCAGCATAGAGGTTATAAGCATTCTGAGTATCTCCCTTCCTTAGATTGAGATGAGCCAGGTTGATGTTGTTGCGCACCGATGGATTTTGCTCCATCAGTTCGGTATGAATCTTCTCTGCTTTCTCACTATTGCCCGTTATCAGTTGTCCCCAAGCCAGCATCTCCTGTGCTTGCTCGGATTGTTCGTCGAGATAGGCAAGTTTATAGAGTGTAGGCAGGCTTTCTTCGTATTTCCTCTGCCCGAACATACATTCAGCCTTCTTGTAGAGCCATTTCAGGTTGTCCTCATCGTCTTCGAGCAACAGGTCGAAGTATTTTTGTGACTCAGGATATTCTTTCAACTCGAATGCGGTCTGAGCTAGATGCTGAACCGTCCATTTGGAGTTGGGGTTGAGTTTGTGGGCCATACGATATAACGGCATCGCTAATTCTAAATCGCCTTTCTTCTGCAAACAGAATCCTATCTTCTGCCATAAGTCGCTGTCTTCCTCACGCTCTTGAGGCTTGAGTTTGAAGAAGAGGGTCGAGGCATCATTGTAGGCACCTCGACGCATGAAGAACTCGGCAAGAGAGAGCATCTCGTCATAGTTGTCAGCTAGCGGCTTGAGAATGTCGAAATAGAGGGGCGAGAAGTTGACGAGCTGTTTGCCGAAGGGATCGAATAGCTCGGAATGATAAGGGTAGGCCTTGAACACACGATAGAGGTCGAAGATGTAGCAACGCGATACTTCTTTTGCCTTCCGAACACGTGGCTTCACCTGCTCGAATAGGTCGCTGCCTCCTTCCTCGTTGAGTTGTGCATTGATTTGGTTCGCTATCACGTCCTGTCCCGTCTGTTTCACACTGTCGATCATGAAGATGAACGAATACTTATCGCTGCTACAGAACGGAGCGAATTGGAACAATGACTTCACTGTTTGTAGTATGTCTGGACGCATCGATTGGGCAAATCGATACGAATCAGGATATTCGAACGAGAAAGGTGCGAACCAACGATGTAGCTGAGAGAAGTGTGCAAATCCCTTGAGCGAGACGAACGAACTCCAATAGACATCAGCCCCTTCGGTTTGCATGTCGGTCATTTGTTGCATCTTCTTCTCGGCTTTCGCATCGTCCTTCGTGTTCTGATGCCATTCGGGATTCTCACCGTTTTTTGTCAGTTCCTTATCGAGATTGCGCAGGTCGATACCTTTGAAACGAGAGGAACGCAAAATAGCAGGCATGATGTCCTGCGTCATCTTTGCACTGACTGAATCGGTCATCTTACTATATTGTAGTTGCATCAGGACGCGGAAACAGTCCTCGATAAACTGACGGTTCTCGCAATAAAGGGTGAAGCGCGATTTGACTTGTGGGTAATAGTTGAGGCGGCTGTCGAAACGGATGATAAGCAATATCAGTCCTACGAGCGAACGTTGGCTCACTTCTACATCGCTATGGAGATAACCGTCGAACAGCAACATCAGTTTCTGCGCATCAAACAACTCGTAGCATGCCATCGTAAGGGCACTGATGATGACGGCCTTATCGTCGGCTGGCAGTTGCTCGCTTCCCAATAGTTGGGTATAGAGTGTGTATTCGGTTTTCGTCCATATGTTAGATGTCCAAGTATGATTGAACAACTGTCCGATGAGTGTGTCGTGCTGACGGATGGCTGCCTCCAAGTCATGCTGACGAATGCTTTCACGCTGATTTGTGTCGGAGAGCAGACGTTTGATTTCCGCACCTACGGTCTCTAATGCCACCTGTATGGTTGCTACATCGATCGATTCGGCTCGACTTTGTGTATAGACCTGACAGTATTTGTTCATGGGCGACTTCTTCAGTGTGATAGCCCGATTGGCCCTATCGTTGATGGAGTACGCCTGTTGAATCAAGTCGATACGGATGCTTTGACCTCTGGGGTCTTCGATACCTTTTGCCAAATAAGACAGCATGGTGGAATAGGTGTCTCGCACACGCTCCAAGTCTTGCTGGAGTTGCCAGTCACCCAGACTGCCCACCTTAGTCTGCAACATCACGAGTGCATCGACCAGGTTTCCTTGCTGTAGTTCGCTGTAAATATTCTTAGTTGGCACGATCTTATTTACTATTTGACAATTTACTATTATCTTTAATTATTACATTTTATAATTTTTGCATTTTTACATTGGTCTTTGACCCTTCGCTTTCCAATACGCTTCTTTGATTCGTTCAATATCGTGTTTGCGCTTTTTCATCACACTTTTCTTCACCAGTACGCGCATCAGTGGCGCATTGGTGGAGTTGATACGATAAGCGCCCTGTTCTTCGCACTGTGTGGCGTATGGTTCGGGCAGTATGGCTCCGTCGTATTGGTTCAGGTTGAGCATATCGGCTCTCAGGGAGATATTGTTGATTTGAGGACGGTTCAGATACTCGCGCTTGATTTTTGCTTTGTCCATCGTTTGGTCAGCAAAGTAGTCGAGTGCCGAATTGCGTGTCACGGCAATGATTTTCTCTTTCAGACTACTGATGGTCTTGATACGTGTCGGCTTTCCTGTCATCATCGAGAGTCGGAGGGTGTCTGTGATGATTGATTGGATGGAATCGCGTTTCACGATGCTATTGAGATAGCGTGCTTTCAGCGAATCCGACACCAGCAACTGCACCTTATTGTTCATAAACGCAGTATCAGCATCCATTGCAGCCATGAAGGTGTCGAGCTTTATTTCAACTCCCAATGAGTCGAACAACCCACGCTGCTGTGCTACATAGAAAGGACGACATTCCTCTGTAGGTAGCACAGCAATGTGGATTACCGCTGAATCTGAGTCCTTGGCTCCCTTCTCATTATCAACACTGCCGTACTGACATGCACAGAACATGCTCAGTACGACAGCAGTTAATAGTATAAATGCTTTTTTATTCACTTATAGTTAGCATTCATCCCACTCCTCCCCATAGAGGGGGAGGCTGGGAGGGGGTCTTTCTTTTATCCTTTAATAGCAGCTACTCCTGGGAGCACCTTACCTTCGATAGCCTCGAGCAAAGCACCACCACCGGTTGAGATGTATGATACCTTGTCAGCTAAACCGAACTTGTTGACACATGCTACAGAGTCACCACCACCGATGAGTGAGAAAGCGCCTTCCTGAGTAGCTTTGGCAACAGCTTCACCTACAGCACGAGAACCTACAGCAAATTCATCGCTCTCGAAGCAACCTGCAGGACCGTTCCAGAGGATAGTCTTTGCACCTTCGATAGCCTTAGCGAACTTAGCCTGGCTCACAGGACCTATGTCGAGACCTTCCCAACCAGCAGCGATTGCGTTAGATGGGAATATCTTCTTTTCAGCACCTGGCTTGAGAGAGAATGTGGAGAAATCGAAGCCGTTGCAGCATACAGAATCCTCGCCGAGCACGAGCTCAACGCCGTTCTTCTTTGCTAGTTCCTCAACACCGAGGGCAACATCAAGCTTGTCAAGTTCTACGATAGAATCGCCGATTTCACCACCATGAGCCTTCATGAAGGTGTAAGTCATACCACCACAGAGGATGAGTTTGTCGACCTTACCCAGCAAGTTCTCGATGATACCGATCTTAGTGGAAACCTTTGAACCACCCATGATAGCAACGAACGGACGCTTGATGTTTGAGAGCACGTTGTCAACTGCCTGTACTTCCTTCTCCATCAGCAGACCCAACATCTTGTTGTCAGCATCGAAGTAGTCAGCGATAACAGCAGTAGAAGCATGCTTACGGTGAGCAGTACCGAAGGCATCCATCACGTAGCAGTCTGCGTATGAAGCCAACTTCTTTGCGAAGTCCTTCTGACGACCCTTCATCTCTTTCTTTGCCTCTTCGTATGCAGGATCATCCTTCTCGATACCTACTGGCTTGCCTTCCTCTTCTGGATAGTAGCGAAGGTTCTCAAGCAAGAGCACCTCGCCCTTCTTCAGTGCTGCAGCTGCTTCGCTGGCATCAGCACAGTCAGGAGCGAACTTAACAGGAACACCCAGTGTCTGGCTAACTGCGTCAACAATCTGGCTCAGTGAGAGTTCAGGTTTCTTCTTACCTTTTGGCTTACCCATGTGCGACATGATGATGAGGCTACCACCTTTCTCAAGAATCAGCTTGAGCGTAGGAGCAGCACCGTTGATACGAGTCATGTCAGTAATCTTACCATCCTGGATAGGTACGTTGAAGTCAACGCGAACGATGGCTTTCTTGCCATCAAAATTGTAGTCTTTGATATTCATACTTTGTACGTTTAAAAATGATTATTTAGCTTTATGCACATTTCTGCGTGCAAAGTTACAAAAAAAGTTTCATTCGTTAGCTACGATTCCTTGTTTTATTATATAAAAATGACGTAGAAAACAATTTTTAGGGGTGTTGTTGTTTGCCAAATACACAGATTATTCGTAAATTTGCCGCCGAAATAACTTGACGAACCTGAAAGATGAAACGGATCTTGACGTTTATAACGTGTGTGTGTTGTGTGCTGATAAGTGCGAGTGCGACGGTGAAACCCCGCATCCGCAAGACTGGTCCTGTGTCATCCGCTTCTACTTATCGTGCCCCGTGGAACACTCCTTCGCGGAGGACAGGGTCACAACTCGATGCACCGCTTCGTTCGATAGGAGTGCAGAAAGTTCCTGTCGTCTTGGTCGATTTCGCCGATATGCCGTTCTCTGTAACTGGAGATAGAAGCGCTATCCGTCAGTTCTATGACCTTTATTGTAATGGTACGCGCAATGGGGTCATCTATCAGGGTGCAGGGAGCTATGGGGCTGTACGCGATTATTTTGTGCTGCAAAGCGATAGCCTGTTCTTGCCTGAGTTTGAGGTTATTGGACCTGTGACCCTTGAGAAGTCCTACGTTTACTATGGGCAAAACGATAACAGAGGTAACGATCGTAATAGGGAAGCTTTTGTTGCTGAAGCAGTGACGAAAGCGCAGTTGCTGACCGATTGGAACATGTTCGATAATGATGGAGATGGAGTGGTCGACATGATATATTTCATCTATGCAGGTGAGGGCGAGAACGGCTGTGACGATGAAAACACCATCTGGCCGCACGAAGTGGCATCTCAACGTACCATAGCGGGTGTGAAGTTCGGATCTTATGCCTGCTGTAACGAGACCTACGAAGGAAAGACCGATGGTATCGGAGTGATGTGTCACGAACTGATGCATGCATTAGGTATGCCCGATTTATACGATACTGAAGGGACTGCATACGGGTTGGACTATTGGGACATCATGGATGTCGGTTGCTATTGTTCTTCAAGCTATCACCCTTGTGGCCTGAGTGCTTACGAGAAGGACTTCATGGGTTGGTGTAAGCTGGTGACCTTGAAGCGCGACGAGGTAGTCCGGCTCACCTTACTGCCCATCAGTGAGGGTGGGGTAGGCTATAAGATTTTGAATGCCGAAAACTATCATGAGTACTATATCATCGAAAACCGTCAGAACACAGGTTGGGATACCTATATCGGACGTGGAACCAGCACACAGAAACGTCATGGTATGTTGCTCTCTCATGTTGATTACTCCATCAGCCGATGGACCTACAACAATATCAATACGAATGCCAATCACCAGTATTACACGATGATTCCTGCTGATGGGGAATTGTATTCGTATTCGCTTGTCGATACATCTCAAGACCGCGAACACTGGGACCGATCAACCGATGGTGACCTGTTTCCAGGTTCTCTGGGTGTGACTTACCTCTTTTCCGGCGCTCAGCCTGTCTATACATCGGCAGGAACCATGCATCAGCCCATCACTGGTATCATAGAACACGCTGACGGAACCATCACCCTCACCATCTGCCAGTTTGCCGATGTCAATGGTGACGGATTGGCTGACTCTCAGGACGTGCTGAAAGTGTACGAATTCATGCAAGAACAGACGAGTGTCGAACCCCTCATTCCGCAAGACGTGAATGGCGATGGAGTGGTCGATACGCAGGATGTACTGCAGATTTACGAGAAATTTTAAGGTTTTTTTGAAAAAAAGTGCGAAAACATTTGGTGGATTAAATTGAAAGTACTATATTTGCAAGCGAAACAAGAAATACAGCGGGGATATAGGATCGATTGGGATACTCATCAATTAAATCTGGAAAACCGAGAACGTTCTGTGTTCTAATGGCGGGCCACGCCCCGAAAGGGGTAACCTCGAGTCGGTGGATTACAAAGGAACATGGGCACTCAAATCTTACTTACTCGGAGTTTCATCACATCTCCTCCCCGCTCTTTTTTTGTGCTTTTTCAGCAAAATAGGGGTTTCCCTATTTTTTTTTAGGAAAATGTTGATGTGTATGTTGAATCTTAGTTGTAAATTTGCACCGTGAATTAAAAGTATAACCCTATAAATAAAATAAGGTATGAACAAGAAACTGTTTTGGACATTAGGTTTAGCACTGATCACTTCATTGTCGATGCAGGCACAAGACGACGACCTTTACTTCACTCCTTCGAAGAAAAAGAGTCAGGACATGAATGCGACTGTTACTTCTGTACGTTCGAATCAGCAGTCAGCAACTACTCAGAGCAGCCGCCCAGCGTTGGCTGTTTACAACAATAATAGCAGAGACGAGGATGAGTACAACCGTCGTGATATCAACTATGCAGGTGCATGGCAGACGGGTGGGGGAGCAGAAGAAGACAGCCTGGTAGCTCGAGTTGATACCGTCTATGTCACTTCGCCCGATATGTATGACCCGGAGACCGACTTCATCTATTCACGTCGTCTGCTTCGTTTCCACAGCCCACGTTTCGGATTTGCGCTCAGCAGCCCGTACTATTGGGATTTGGTTTACGGATATGGTGTCTACAACTATCTCTACGACCCATTCTACTGGGATCTCTACGACCCGTTCTATTGGGACTACGGATGGGGATATGGATGGAGCTGGCATCCTTGGTATAGCTCCTTCTATGGATGGCATTCTCCATATTATGCATGGAACTATTGGGGTGTAGGCCCTTACTGGCACGGTGGAACCTACTATGCAAACCGCTTTAGCAACTCCCGTAATCGTGGCACCTTCAGCGAGAACCGCTATGCAGGTGGAACCGTAGGACGCTCAAGCGCAGTTGCAGCAGCTAACGGCACACGTAACAGTTTCTCGTCACGCACAGAGAATGCTATTCGTACCAGCGCCGCTCGCACCAATGTGAACACTCGTACCAATGTGGCCAGTTCGAACAATCGCGTCAGTGCCGCAGGTAACACCCGTACGGTCTTCAATGGCAATACCGTCAGTGGAAATGCGAACAACAACTCACGCGTAGTGGTAGTAAATCGTAACGAAAGCAACAATCGTTCTTCGGCTGTCCGCCAGAACACCCAGACGATTACTCGTACACAGACTCCTACCACAACCACCCAGCAGCGCACAGCAGCCACTCAGAATCAGCAGCGCACCGTAGTTAGTGTACCACAGCGTACCACCACAACAACTACCAGCACACCAACCCGTAGCAGTGCAACAACCAGCAGCTTCTCAAGTGGTAGCTCAACTCGTAGCAGCTTCGGTGGCGGAGGTAGTGTAGGCGGAGGCGCCAGCTCTGGAGGTGCACGTACTTCAGCCGGCAGAAGATAGGCGGCTCCCAGCCTACCCCTAACCCCTCCCTCAAGGGAAGGGAACTAAAGGGGAAAAAGGCTTTAGGAAAAATAAAGAATGACCAAATAGGAATCAATAGTAAATAGTAAATTGTTAAATGGTAAATAAGAATATGAAAAGACTATTTATCCTCGCATCGTTGGTGACTCTCAGCACCACCATGATGGCACAAGATATGTTTGAAGCAACAAACTTCGCAACCAAGGACCTCAACGGAACCGCCCGTTATGTAGGTATGGGAGGCGCACTCGGTGCACTTGGAGGCGAGCTGTCGCTCATGAGTTCCAATCCTGCTGGCACAGGTCTGTTCCGTAAGAGCGATGCTGCATTCACCCTCGGAGGCGTGTTTGGCGATAAAGGTGTGTTGGGACACGATGGCTCACGCATGTCGCTCGACAATGCAGGTATCATCATTTCCCTGCCAATGGACGAAGGAAGTGTGAGGTACTTTAACTTCGGTGTCAACTATGTGAAGAACAAGAACTTCCTCTTCAATCAGGACACACCGATTCAGAACCTCACAGTGCCAACTGCAGCAGGTCCTGTGAACCTTTCACAGACCTATCAGATTGCCAACCTGTCCAATCAGGCATACGATAACGACGTGTGGAGCGGTGCTTTGGCTGATATGTCGGCCCCTCTCTACGACGATGATGGCACCCTGACCAAATACGGTCTCATAGGCGAGAACTTTGTGACCGACCCCGCCACTGGCAATGATGTGTTTACCGGTTACACAGGCTTCGGAGCCGATAAGGCGAATATGCGTAAGTCCACCTATGGTGGAATCACACAAGCCGACATCAACCTCTCACTCAATGTACTCGACAAGTATTTCTTCGGAGCGTCAGTAGGCCTCTACGACATCGACTACAACCGTGAGAGCTTCTACGAAGAGTTGCTCGGCCTACCCGATGGAACCACAGCCTTCTACGATTTTAGCAACTGGTATAGGACCACAGGTGATGGTGTAGACCTCAAGCTCGGATTCATCTGCCGCCCCATCGACGACTCTCCGTTCCGTTTCGGACTCACCGTCCACACACCGACATGGTATAAGATGGAAGACTTCAACGGCTCTACACTCTTCATCAACGATACGTTCGTGTCAGAGAAGACCTTTGACCCCTACTACTACGACCTGCGTACACCTTGGAAGTTAGGTTGCAGCCTTGGCTACACCATCGACAACTACTTCGCTATCGGTGCAGAGTACGAGTATCAGGATCTCTCCTCCATGAAATATTCAGAAGACGGACATCAGACCAGCTATTTCCGTACCCAAAACGACCTCATCAGCAAGAACCTAAAGGGACAGAACACCTTCAAGGTAGGTATGGAAGTGAAGCCGACCAATGAGTTCAGCATCCGTGCCGGTTACAACTATGTGTCAGCACCGATGAAGGACGAAGCCTATAAGGTCATTGCCTACGACAGCCCATTCACAGAGACCGACTTCACCAACTGGAAAGCCATCAACCGCTTCACCGTCGGACTCGGCTATCGTTACAAAGGAGGCTACATCGATGTTGCATATCAGTACTCAGGACAGAAAGGCGACTTCTATGCTTTCGACGACGTTGACCTCAAACCCACAGAGATTGAGAACAACCGCAGCCAGGTTATGTGTACCCTCGGTTTCCGCTTCTAATATAAAACAATCCCATATACAACAAAAGTCACATTTCCATAGTCATAAAAAAGGCTTCCCTTGAGATTTCAAGGGAAGCCTTTCAAATACTAGCTCAGTAGTCTCATTTCGCACGCCACCTTTCCGCCATTTTTTTGTTCCCCTTAAGGGGAAATTTTGTAACCCTTAGGGGCTACAAAAATCACGCTTGATTTTCACCGCTTGAGGGCGAGGTTGTAGTTGTAGTAGGCGGTGTTGCCGGTGATGTCTTCCTTGACACGGAGGAAGGGTGGGAACTTGACATCTTCGTGTCGTGCCATTCCTTTGGTCTCGAGTATCATGAGGTCGGAGATGGGGGAGAGATAGGTGTCGAGTTCGAAGAACTGACCTTGCCAGATGAAGCTCTTGCGCAGTTTGTGGATGGTCTGGCGGTAGGGGTCGGCTTGCTGGAGGAGGGATTCGTAGAGGTTGTTGCTGACCTGTCGCTCGGTGAGCAGTTCCTCTGTGGGCGAGAGGGTGCGACGGGTGGTGTGGATATTCACAGTGGATTGTTTCCAACTGCGACGACGGATACGGACTTCGCAACCAGGGTCGGCCACGAGATAGGTCTGGGTAATTTCACTTTCGGTGCAATCGGGCAGTTCGCCGATGACCTCTACGATGTATTTGCGTTCGGTCTCGATCAGTTGTGGCAGTTCGAGTACTTTGGCGATTTCCTTGATGACGCGGTTGAGTTTGCGTTCGAAATCGACGTTGTTGTTGATGACGCGCAGGTGGGGGTGTCCTGTCCATGCACGGATGACTTTCTTGTCGAGTTCGCGTGCTACGCGTAATCCGGCTTCGTCGGCTTGTTCGAGTCGCTGGGCGTTGTTGCTGGTGGTATAGAACTGTTCTGCTCCGTCGGCTGCCGATACGAGGTGGAGCACGGCATCGTAGCGGTTGCGCAACGCTTCGCTATTGGTACCGAGGGAGGTGGTAATGTCGGTCCACATTTCTGGAAGCATATAGGCGGAGATGTCCATCACACCACGATCGCACACGATGACGCAGGGTTCGGTGCAGGTCTCTGCCATACGCATGAACTTGTCTTCGAGGGCAAGCTGTATCTCAAGGGTAGCTTTCTCGCCTTCGTAGAAGAAGTCGTGGTTCTGGGTGAGGTAGTCCATACCTGCCTGCGTGAACATGGTGGGCACTTCGGGGATGGTAAATACTTTGTAACCGAGGTTGGTGAAGTATTCGATGACTTTCACCAGGGCGGTAGTCTTGCCGGCACAGGGTCCGCCGGTAAGTACGATTCGTTTGATTTCTTTCGCTGCGCGCGAAATGCTACGTTCGGCAGAGTTCATGCGAGCTTGACTCTGCTCTCTCTTAATCGCATTTTTCATAAGGATATACTATCTGGTTTTACTTCTGTTATTTCTTCTTGAACTTCACTCATCCCTTCGGGTGTGTCGGGGGTGGGTTGCTCTTTGATGAATCTCCTGTACTTGTTGCAGGTGGATTTGAGGTAGGCGCTGAAGATGTTGTTGGCGAAAAGGATATCGGTGATGTGATGCTCGTGAACATACTGCACGATGTCCTGTGTGAAATAGCGGTTGTCGATGACATGGATCTCTTCGAACGAATAGAAGAGGTAGCCTGGAAGCATGTTGCCGAAACTGTCTTTGAGGATGATGAGTCGGCGGTGGTTCTTGGTGGATGTGTGCACCACAGTGAGACGTTGGTCGCTACCCATCATGGTGCAATAGGCCCCTCCGTTGCCGTCTTTGTATTTGTAGAAGAACGGTCCTTCTATGGGACGGCTTTCTCCGATGACTTTGTAGTTTTGGTTGACGGTATAATCGATGTATGTGGTGGTATATTCCACATCGGTGGGGACATAGTAGACAAAGTCTTCGGGTGCGTTCTTCAATGCGATGTCTTTGGAGTAGCCGTACATGCTGCCTACATAGCGATGTACCACGTGCTGCTCGTAGGACTTGAGGTCGCGGAAGGGTACACGGGCTATCTTGGCGAAGGTCTGTGCTGCATAGAAACCTCCCAATGGTGTCCAATGGTGGTCGGTACGCAGGAAGATATCTTCGTCCTTATGTTTCTTGAGGATGAAGTAGATGTTCACTGGTTTGACGCCTGGATTGAGGTGTGCGATGACGTTGCGGATGGTAGGCAGCTGGGGGTTGGTGTACCGCTTCACTTTCTCCGGACAATAGTAGGCGATAGAGGTGGGGATGACCATGCTGTAGATGTTGACGTCGGGGAAGGTCTCTTTGTAGTAATTTGCCACCTCGGCATAGTCGGTACAGCCTGTAGCTGTTCCTCCGAATGCCATCAGGGCACGTACGTTCTCGCCCTTACCTACAACAATGATACCTGCATTTGCTATCTTGGCATTCTCCTCGAGGGTGTTCTCATCCGTCTCGCTATGGTCGTCAGCATTCTCGTATATCGGATTCTTTCCTTTCCGCTTGGGACGGGATGCCTGCTTCTCGGGTTCGGGTGCGTGGAATTTGATGTTATCCTCTGTGGG
>Ga0310696_10008463_pt1 | contig 11995 bp, 9 predicted proteins | sample AusTroGonzalo_MG_4_FD_203885 | JGI IMG/M metagenome (GOLD analysis project Ga0310696, IMG submission 203885) | Bovine rumen microbial communities from tropical cattle in Woodstock, Queensland, Australia - Gonzalo_02 (v2) (version 2) | ecosystem: Host-associated > Mammals > Digestive system >... | reverse complement strand
ATGTCAGTTGCATCACACCGTTGTCTTCTACAACGCGGTCAGCCAACCAACGCTCCAATCCGTGATCTGTGCTCAGTAACTGCCAAAGCAGGTCGGGTTTTCCTGCGGCAAGGGGATATTCCAAGTTTAATCGTTGTTTCAGCATATCGTTACTGGTAAGTTTCTTTAATTCCATAAGATTAGTTATTCGGCTACAAAAGTACGAAAAAAGAACTGAAAAATCGTCTTAGATATGGAAAAAATACGCGTTGTTTCATAAAAAATGTTAAGCCGCGCAAATTTCTCATTTCTCATTTCTCATTTCTCATTTTTTAGCAGTACCTTTGCACCCGCTTACAAGCAGATGGCGGGATAGCTCAGCTGGTTAGAGCGCATGATTCATAATCATGAGGTCGCCGGTTCAATCCCGGCTCCCGCTACTGAAGAGGCGAAATGCTGGATTGTGCCGAGGATACCTTCTCGGCATTTTTTTTTAAGGTATTAGTATTATGCAAGACATTAGGAACATTGCAATTATTGCACACGTAGACCACGGTAAGACAACACTGGTCGACAAAATGATGCTGGCAGGAAATCTTTTCCGTGAGGGACAGAACCTGAGCAACCAGGTACTTGATGCCAATGACCTGGAGCGCGAGCGCGGTATCACCATTCTTTCCAAGAATGTATCTATCAATTGGAAAGGCACAAAAATCAATATAATCGATACTCCGGGACACAGTGACTTCGGTGGCGAGGTAGAGCGTGTACTCAATATGGCCGACGGTTGTTTACTGCTCGTCGATGCTTTTGAGGGTCCTATGCCTCAGACTCGATTCGTGCTGCAAAAGGCACTACAGATTGGTCTGAAGCCTATCGTGGTTGTTAATAAGGTAGATAAGCCCAATTGTCGTCCTGAGGAGGTTTACGAGATGGTCTTTGACCTGATGTTCTCGCTGAATGCTACTGAGGATCAGCTGGATTTCCCCGTTGTCTATGGCTCTGCCAAGAACGGATGGATGGGTGAGGACTATAACAACCCAACCACCGACATCACATACCTTCTGGACAAGATTGTTGAGGTGATTCCTGCTCCCCAGAAGATTGAAGGTACGCCTCAGATGCTAATCACCTCTCTCGACTATAGCTCTTACACAGGCCGTATCGCTGTGGGACGCGTACATCGTGGCACTCTGAAGGACGGAATGCAGGTTACCATCGCCCATCGTGATGGCTCTATGGAGAAGACCAAGATCAAGGAGCTCCACACTTTCGATGGTATGGGTCATCAGCGCACCGATGAGGTGGAATGCGGTGATATCTGTGCCGTAATCGGTCTGGAGAGATTCGAGATTGGTGACACCATCTGTGATCTTGAGAATCCAGAGCCTCTGCCCCCAATTGCTATTGACGAGCCTACGATGTCTATGCTCTTCCAGATTAACGACTCTCCCTTCTTTGGTAAGGAAGGTAAATTTGTTACCTCGCGCCATATCAATGACCGTTTGCAGAAAGAGCTTGAGAAGAACCTCGCCCTCCATGTGGAGCAGTTTGAGGATTCTACCGATAAATGGATTGTAAGCGGCCGTGGTGTGCTCCATCTCTCTGTGCTCATCGAGACGATGCGTCGCGAGGGCTATGAGTTGCAGGTTGGTCAGCCCCAAGTTATCTATAAGGAGATTGATGGCGTGAAGAACGAGCCTATCGAGGAACTCACCATCAACGTGCCCGAGGAATTCGCTTCCAAGATGATTGATATGGTGACCCGCCGTAAGGGTGAAATGACCTCTATGGAGGCTCAGGGTGAGCGTACCAATATTGAGTTCGATATTCCCTCACGTGGTATCATCGGTCTGCGTACCAATGTGCTGACAGCTTCTCAGGGTGAGGCTATCATGGCTCACCGCTTCAAGGAGTATCAGCCTTACAAGGGTGAAATCGAACGTCGTGCCAATGGTTCTATGATTGCCCTTGAGACAGGTAATGCCTTTGCCTATGCTATTGATAAGTTGCAGGACCGTGGTAAATTCTTCATCGATCCAGGTGAGGATGTCTATATGGGTCAGGTTGTAGGTGAGCATGTTCATGATAACGACCTCGTTGTCAATGTCTGCAAGGCTAAGCAGCTTACTAACGTGCGTGCCTCTGGTACTGATGATAAGGCCCGTATCATTCCAAAGGTTATCATGTCGCTGGAAGAATGTCTTGAGTATATCAAGGAGGATGAGTTGGTAGAGGTGACGCCTAAGTCAATGCGTATCCGCAAGGCTATCCTTGATCATGACCAGCGTAAGAAGGCGAGCCGTCAGTAAGATTAACGATAGGATAAAGACAGATGAACATTTGTCGTCGTAGTTTACGATGCATGTTCATCTGTTTTTTTGTATTCATACACAGTTTCCTGCGAGTGAGCCTTTTCTTTTTGTTGCTTATGTGCTTAAAATCTTTATTTCACGACGTGAAACAAACAAACCACGACGTGAAATACATATTCCACGACGTGGAACAAACATTTCTCAACGTGAAATAAGAATTTTGCAATGAAAAAAGCAATTAAGCGTGAAGCTACGATAAAAAAACTCCCTCGCTGTAGCATTTACTACAGCGAGGGAGTTATGATTTAGATATTCTATAACTGTTTAGTTGAAGAAATATTTCAAGCCGATTTGCATCTTCCAACAGTTACTGTAGCTCATGTTCGTATCCCAAGTCTGAGTGGGATACTTACCATTCACCTTGTTCATAGAGAAGATGGGCTTGTTTGATGCGTCAACACCTTCGTATTTCAGAATCTGGCCATAGTTGCATATTTGTGCAATCTTGGGGACACCCCATTCTGAGTTGAGTAGGTTGCCCAAATTAATCAGGTCGAGTGATGCCTGCAGCTTATGCTTGGTCTTACCAATAGTTACCTGGAAGTCTTCTGCCAAATGCAAGTCGATGCGATGCAGCCAAGGAGCACGTGCAGCGTAGGCCTCTGCATACTGACCCTTGTGACTGCTCAGGTAGTCATCTTGCTCAACGAAACGCCAGAAAGCTACACGATCTTCCTCGCTCTTAAACTGAATCTCGTTATCGTTAGCAGGGATATACATCAAGTCCATTGTTACGCCATCACCATTCATATCATTGCTATAGTAGAAACTCAGATTACCTGATGAGTATGCCTTATAGAACAGACCGATGTGTGTGCCCAGTAAGAAACTTCTGTTGAGCTTGGCGGGGATGTAATAGTTTACTGAAGCCATCACCTGATCAGGTGTTACATAGTTAGAACGGTGAAGAGCTGTAGAGTTAGGACCATCTACAGAGAATGTGCTAGTCCATGTTGAAGCAGCGTTCTGACCAGGCAGACCAGATACCTCCTGCGACTCAGTATGGGTATATGCAGCCATTAACTTCAAGTTCTTAACAGGCTCCGCATTCAGGGTGATGTTAGCAGTGTAGCCATATCCCTTGCTTGTGTTTTTCAGCATAACGGCAGAAGTCTTCTGTCCATAATAGAAATCAGAAGCTGTGTACATGATGCGATTGTCTGCTCCATTGAAATGCTGCATAGCCTCAGGATTGTCATCATTCACATTAATGTTGTCCATATAGACAGCGTTAATGCTCTTGTTGTAAATGAATTCACCGGTCACCGTGAAGGGGAATGATACAGGCAGCTGATAGTCAACGGCAATTGAAGACTTCCATATCTGAGGCATCTTAAAGTCATTGCTAACACCTGTCATTGTTGTAGCATCAACATGCTCTGTGTTTGTCAGAGGAACCTCAAAATATGTCTTAAGGTCATTAACACCAAGCAACTTTCCTGCCAAACCCTGAAGTTTTGCATCAAGATCAATAGGTGTGTTACGTCCTAGGTTCTCTGCAGCAACACCTGCGGCTGTGTAACCTGCGGCATAGTTAAACTGGAACATCGCTGCGTTCTGAGGCATATTTGTCAGATAAACCAATGGGAAACGTCCCAAGAAGAGACCAGAACCTCCACGTATCTTCAGACTCTTATCACCAAAGACATCCCAAGTGAAACCTACACGAGGAGAGAACTGCCATTTACTATCTGGCCAACGACCAGTATCAATATGATAACCACCAAAATCACGGGCATAGATTTTGTCATTACGTGCTATATCCTGCTCATCAAAGATGATATTGTCTGCACGAACGCCGTAAGTCAACTTCAAACGGTCTGTAGCCTGCCATTCATCCTGTAAATACAGGCCAATCTGATTGTAACGCACTGCGCTGGTAGGATCTGTGATACCATCATAGCCATAAGTGAATGCTACTGATTCCGGAGCCTGCATGGTGAGGAAATCATCAAGGCTCTTAAAACGATAGTAACCAGTACCGTTACGCAGATATGAGTTGTCTGCATAGATATGTTCGAAACGAGCACCTGCGGTTAACTTGTGTGAGCCAGCATAAAGAGTAAAGTTGTCTGTTACATTAGTTGTTTTTGTTTGTACACCGTTGTTATAAGTAAACAACTCGTAACCAGCAGAAATATATGGCTCATACTTTCCTTCATACAAGATATCGATGAATGGGAAGTTGCTTGAGGGCGTACCACGGCGATCGTCCTGATTGGTATAGGTAAACAGCAACTGGTTGTTGGCTTTCTGACCAAAACGGCTGTTCAGGTCGGCAGAGAAAGACTCCACGTCATTGTGGAAATAGTACAGGCTGTTTGAATAAGCCATACTGCTGGCACTGATACGGCCGAGGTTGAACTTGGTACCGCCATACAGGGAAACGTCGCTTGACATAGCGTTGGTAGGACGCCAGTCCTCAACCTTGGTCTTGTTGTAGCGCAGAGCCAGGTGATGATTATCGGTGATGTTCCAGTCCAAACGAGCCAGAATCTTCTCATTGGTGTCTTCTGCAGGGAAGTCGGTATATGAACCTGGGTCGTAGCCATACTGAGTACGCAGGAAATTAGCAACTTTTTCCATGTCTGACTTGGTAGTACGTGACACCATTCCGCCAGCTGTCTCGCCATCTTTGCGGGCACGATACTGAACAACCTCCTTTGGAGTTAACTCTTTCTCGTAGTTAACAAAGAAGAATAATTTATTCTTCAGGATTGGACCGCCCAGCGTAAAACCATAAGTTTTCTTGGTGTCAGTAGAACGAGAACCGAGATCTTTGCCGTTGATCTTGTTTCCGCGCATGTACTTATCGCGATAGAAACCATAGACGGTGCCCTTGAATTCGTTAGTACCAGACTTCGTTACGGCATTGATACCACCACCAATGAAGTTGGTCTGACGCACGTCGAAGGGCGCAATAACCACCTGCATTTCTTCGATAGCGTCAATAGAGATTGGTGTGCCACCGCCAGGAAGGTCAGAGGTGAGGCCAAAACTGTTATTGAAGTTCGCACCATCAATGGTGAAGTTGGTCGAACGGGGGTCTGCACCGGCTAAGTTCATGCCACCACCTGAGTAGGGTGATAGCTTTGCAACAGTAGCAAGACTACGATCGAGTGTAGGCATCATCATCAACTGCTCATTGTTGATGTTGGTTGAGGCACCTGTTTTCTCAGCAGAGAACTTTGATGCTTTACCGCTTACCACCACCTCAGCCAGGTCGTTACTGTTCTCTGAGAGTGTCACGTCCAGTTTGTAGGTCTCACCCAACTGAAGGGTGATGCCCTTCATGGTCTTGGTCTGATGACCGATGTAAGAAACAGTCACAGCGTAAGGTCCACCTGTACGCATACCCTGAATGGTGAAACGTCCGTTCACATTGGTTACGGCTGTATAGCGTGTACCTGAAGGTTCATGCACAGCTTGTACAGATGCACCAATAATCTCTTCGTTGCTACCGTCCATAGTAACCTTACCGGTCATGCTGGAAGTAGTCACCTGTGCCATTACTGATAAGGTCATTGTCAGCATCAAGGCAACCAGAAAGAATAGTTTCTTCTGCATAAGTAATGTTTGTTTATTTATTTAAGGTTCTTTTTGCGATGCAAAAATACGAAAAAGTTTTGAAACTTTAGCGTTTCTTTCAAACTTTTTTCATTCTTACTTCCGAATATGGGCATTACCGTTCTTTTCGAATACAACTTGGTGCTTGTGAAGACGGTGGTGCTCATGATCGAAAATGAGGTTGGAATTATAGTGACGGCCAGCTACACGTATCTCGAAATGTACGTGGTCTGTTGTGGCTCTGCCGGTGCGTCCTTCGAGCGCAATAACTTGACCGACAACGACTTGGTCTCCTGTCTTTACCAGGTTACGATTATTATGGCTGTAGAGCGTGGTTAGGCCGTTCATGTGGCGAATCTGCACGCAGTTGCCATAGCCGGCGAATGGTCCTGCCATTACCACGATGCCATCGAAGACGGCTCGTATGCTATCATTACGGAAACTCTTGATGTCTGTGCCGGAATGGTGACGTCCGCCGCGTCCGCCGTAAGGACTGATAACCTTGGATCTCTTTAGCAGGTAGCACCAATCGGTGTCAGAGAAATTTTCCAGGTGAAGGATAAACTGTGAACCACCGCCAAAGGGATTATATGAATAACTTCTCGGTGCCATAGGCACAATGGCATGCCTTGGCATCGAGAAGTTTGTCATAAAGGGATATAGCTCGAAATGAAGTGATTTATAGTTAATGAGGCACTGCCTATAGCCGGGGAGCTTCATGGGAGGCTGTGCCCAAGCGGTCACAGCTGTCATGAAGGTGATTATAAAGGCTGATAGCAGTCGATGTCTCATTCGTCTTCATTTTCGTCTTCGTATTCAAAGTCGTCGAGGTCGTCAACGTCCTCAACATCCACGTATTCAATGTCTTCGTCCTCACCCTCATCTTCCAGTTCCTGGGCAAAGACTGACATATCCTTGTCACGGTGTACTAAAGTGTCTTCTGCAGTGATAGCCTGCAGCTTATTGCTCTCGGCATTCAGTTCGCGCCATAGCACGTCCTTCAACTCTTCCAGTCCGAAACCTGTGACGGCAGAGATAAATACCACAGGGAGATCCTGGGGAAGGGTTTCCTTGAGCATCTCGATGAGCTCTTCGTCAAGTAAGTCGCACTTGGTGATAGCCAATACGCGGTGCTTGGAGAGCATCTCAGGGTTGAACTGCTTTAGTTCGTTGAGAAGGATCTCGTATTCGTGTTTGATATCATCAGTGTCGCCTGGTACCATAAAAAGTAGCAGGGAGTTGCGCTCGATATGACGCAGGAAGCGCAGTCCGAGGCCTTTCCCCTCAGAGGCTCCTTCAATGATGCCGGGGATGTCGGCCATCACAAACGACTTGCCGTCGCGATAGCCCACAATGCCCAGTGAGGGCTCCATCGTGGTAAAGGGATAATTGGCTATCTTGGGTCTGGCATTGCTCAATGAGCTAACCAGTGTGGATTTTCCTGCATTGGGGAATCCTACCAGGCCAACATCGGCCAGTAGCTTCAGCTCCATGATAACGGTCATCTCCTGCATCGGTTCGCCTGGCTGTGCATAACGTGGAGCCTGATTGGTGGCTGTGCGGAATTGGAAATTGCCCAAACCGCCGCGTCCACCTTTCAAGAGTAGGACCTCTTGTCCGTCGTAGGCCACGTCACAGACAAATTTTCCCGTCTCGGCATTATACACCACTGTGCCAGGTGGCACGTCGATATAGATATCTTTTCCATCGGTGCCATGACACTTGTCGCGTCCGCCGTTACCGCCATGTTCTGCAAAGATATGACGTTCGTATTTCAGGTGGAGCAGTGTCCAGTAGTTGTGGTTACCACGCAGAATAATGCTACCACCCTTACCGCCGTCGCCACCGTCGGGGCCGCCGTTAGGATTGTATTTTACATGCTTTAGGTGCATGCTACCCTTTCCGCCCTTACCTGAGCGGCACATGATTTTTACGTAGTCTACGAAATTAGATTCCATCTACAACTTTACAAATGTCTGCAAAAATGCGGTCCAATTCACCCAGGCCGTCAATATGGTGGTGCAGACCTTCCTGCTTGTACCATTCAATCAGAGGCTGGGTCTGAGAGTGATAGACCACGAGGCGCTTCTTGATTGTCTCCTCGTTGTCGTCGGCACGTCCACTCTGCTGTCCGCGCAGAATCAGACGCTTCATCAGTTCATCTTCGGGTACAGCCAGTTCAATCATGGCAGCTACCTTGTCGCCACGCTTGTTTAACATCTCTTTCAGAGCCTCGGCCTGTGGGATTGTGCGGGGGAAACCGTCGAAGATAACACCCTTGTGCTCACGTCCGAATGAGTCGTAAACAGATGCCAAGATGCTCACCATCAGGTCGTCGGGAATCAGCTGACCATTGTCAATATAGCCCTGGGCTGTCTTACCAAGATCTGAACCTTTCTTGATTTCAGCACGAAGTACATCACCTGTAGAGATGTGCTCCAGTCCATATTTCTCAATCAGTTTGTCGCTCTGTGTGCCCTTGCCTGAGCCTGGTGCACCGAAAATTACAATATTCTTCATAATCCAGTTATTATTTTTTATTGGTTATCCTTAATCTTTTTACGTTATAGCGTTATGACGCAGTTTCTTACTCCTCTACTAGCGTGTAGAGGTCTTTTAGACCGCGGCCCTGCTGGTCGTAGTCCAAACCATAGCCTAAAATGAAGTCGTTGGGAATCTCAAAGGCTACATAGTCAATCTTCAGATTCTCCTTCAGCTTCTCGGGCTTGAAGAAGGCCGTGCAGACATGCACCGAGGCAGGATTACGTGTGCCAAGTGAGTCGATCATCTGGCGGATAGTGAGACCACTCTCCACGATATCTTCGAGGATGATAATGGTACGACCAGAGATGTCTTCGTTGATACCCATCACCTCCTTGATTTTACCTGTTGACATGGTACCCTGATAAGAGGCCAGTTTTACAAACGAAATCTCACAGGGGATGGTCATTTCGCGCATCAGATCGGCGGCAAAGACAAACGCACCGTTGAGCACGGCAAGGAACAATGGATTCTTGCCCTCCATATCCTTGGAAATCTGTTGGGCCAACTCTTTTACGCGTGCTTTAATCTGCGCTTCCGGCATAGACGTCTCAAACGTCTTATCCAAAATTTTTACTCTACTCATAACAGTAAATGGTAATTTTGATGCAAAATTACAAAAAAAATGAGAAAAATAGTCACTTATTACCAATTATTTAGTATTTTTGCATCGTTATGAAGATTTTTACGCACACACAGATACAAGAACTTGATAAATATACCATTACGAACGAGCCCATTAAATCAATAGATTTGATGGAGCGCTCAGCTCGTGCCATTACGCAGGCTATCACGCAGCGATGGATGAGCGACGTGCCTGTGGTGGTATTTGCCGGACCTGGTAACAACGGCGGCGATGCACTGGCTGTGGCGAGGATGCTGGCCGAGCAGGAATACCAGGTGCAGACCTATCTTTTCAATATCTCCGGACGCCTGTCGGCCGACTGTGCTGAGAACAAGGACCGGCTGGTGAGCAAGCGCGGAAACAGCCTGTTTATCGAGGTGACACAGGAGTTTGACCCGCCACGCCTGGAAAAGGGAATGCTGGTAATCGACGGCCTGTTTGGCTCTGGACTCAATAAACCCTTGGCAGGCGGTTTCGCCTCCTTGGTGAAATATGTCAATGCCTCGCCGGCAATGGTGGTGAGTATTGATGTGCCATCAGGCCTGATGACGGAAGATAATACCTATAATGTTCGTGCTAATATCATACGAGCCGACCTGACATTAACACTTCAGCAGAAAAAACTTTCGTTTTTCTTCTCGGAGAATCAGCAGTTCATCGGTGAACTGGAGGTGCTGGATATTCGTCTGAGCAAAGAGGGAATGGATAAGTTGGAGGCACAATATACCTGTACGGAAGAGTCGGATATCCGTGAACTGCTTCGTCCGCGTAATGCCTTTGCGCATAAAGGACAGATGGGACATGCCCTGATGATTGGAGGCAGTTATGGTATGGCTGGTGCTGCTGTTCTGGCCACCAGAGCTTGCATGCGGTCGGGAGCCGGTAAGGTGACAATACATACACCCAAGCGGAATGCACAGATTCTACAGGTGTCAGTGCCTGAGGCTATTCTTCATTTGGATCGTGAGGAGACGCTCTTCTCTGAGGCTGTGCCCACGGAAGATTTCAATGCTTTGGGTATTGGCCCAGGGTTGGGTACTGCCGAGCAAACCAGTATTGCCATGATATCACAGATACGCAGAGCACAGTGTCCGGTGGTTGCTGATGCTGATGCTTTGAATATTTTGGCAGCACGTCATGCATGGATGCAGCAACTACCAAAGGGAATTATACTGACGCCTCATCCCAAAGAACTGGATCGGATGGAGGGACAGTGCATCGATAGTTATGAACGCTTGACAAAGGCGCGCCAGCTGGCAGAGAAACTGCAGGGGTATGTTGTCCTGAAAGGCCATTATACGGCTATCTGTATGCCCGACGGTCATGTGGCTTTCAATACTACGGGTAATGCCGGTATGGCAACAGCCGGTAGCGGCGATGTGCTGACAGGTATTATCACTGGACTCCTGGCACGTGGCTATCAGCAGCGTGAGGCATGTATCCTTGGGGTCTATCTGCATGGACTGGCAGGTGATCTGGCTGCCCGTGAATTAGGTGAGGAAAGTATTATTGCCAGTGATATCATACAGTATCTGCCAAAGGCATTTTTAAAAATCAAAGGATAAAATCAGAATAAATAAAGATGAAACGCTATTTTTTTCTATTTTCATTTTTACATTTTTGCATTGCCATGATGATGGCTCAGACGCAACTCACAGAATATAAGCCGGGCGTAACGTCAGAGGGGGCTGTGTATTTCCTGCCGAAGACTGCAATCAGGTTTACCTTCCTTGTGGAGAAAACGACTTATACTCCTGGTGATTTTGCAGCTTACGCGCAGCGCTATATGCGACTGAAGGATGTGTCGCAGGAGCCAAGCACACAATATCGTATTCTACAGATTAAACAGACACCTGTTGCTGTGGTTGACTCTACCAAGAAATATGCGATAAAGTTTGATGCAAGGACGGTAGCTGCTAATGTGGTGCTGTCGGAAGATGGCAGGTTGTTGGCTATCAATGCAGAGCCGAATGCTAAAAAGGCGGATGTGCCTTTCAAGGCTGCTCCTAAGCCACAACGCACTAACCCACGTCAACTGATGAATCAGGATATTCTCTCGGCTGGCAGTACTGCTAAGATGGCGCAGCTTACCGCTCAAGAGATATATGATCTGCGTGAGAATCGAAACTTGCTGATTAAAGGTCAGGCTGACTTTATGCCAAAGGATGGTGAACAGTTGCGGTTGATGCTGCGTCAGATTGATACGCAGGATGAGGCGCTGACAGGTCTGTTTAAAGGTACCTACGAGTGTGATACTACCGAACATGAGATCGTTATTTGTCCTGATGGCTCCATCGATCGTCAATTGCTGTTCCGTCTTTCTCAGGTTAATGGTTTGGTGGATAAGGATGACTTGTCTGGTGCACCTTATTATGTGAGTGTGACGGATTTGAAGAGCGTACCGGAACCAGTTTATGATGAGAAGGCTGCTAAGGCCAAGAAGAAGGGCTTTGAGGCCGGTGTGTATGTAAATGTGCCTGGCCGCATGCGTGTTACACTTTATCAAGGCATTGATGCTATTCAGACCAGCGAACAGCCTGCGGCTCAGTTTGGTAATGTGGAACTGCTCAGTGGTGAACTTTTCAACAAACGATATACAACCCATCTGTGGCTGAATACCTTGACGGGTGGCGTAGAGCGATTGGATGCAGAACAGCCGAAATAAGTTGTTTGGTATTCTTTTCTGAGGTCTGCCACTTGAATGTTAAAAAAAAGAAATCCCTGCCGGTATGACAGGGATTTTCTTTGTATGTTTGTAAAATGGATTAGCACTGAGCGAGTTTGCCGTCAGAACCGAGCACATTCACGATCTTGTGGATGTACATCTTCTTCATGTTCTCACGAGCGGGCTTCAGATACTGACGAGGATCGAAATCTCCAGGATGCTCAGCCAGGTGCTGACGGATAG
>Ga0310696_10008462_pt1 | contig 11996 bp, 8 predicted proteins | sample AusTroGonzalo_MG_4_FD_203885 | JGI IMG/M metagenome (GOLD analysis project Ga0310696, IMG submission 203885) | Bovine rumen microbial communities from tropical cattle in Woodstock, Queensland, Australia - Gonzalo_02 (v2) (version 2) | ecosystem: Host-associated > Mammals > Digestive system >... | reverse complement strand
GCCGGCATCTTTGCAACGGCCACCAAGGCACTGGGGCCCTGGACCCTGTCCGGCGGCCTGCGGGCGGACGTCCGCTGGCTGCGCAGCGAAGCGCTGGACGGCCGCTTCGAGGCATTCAACCGCCGTTTCACAGGCATCAGCGCCAGCCTGGGCGCCGTCCGGATGCTGGGAGAGCACTTCACGCTGCGTGTCAACGCCGCCCGCGGTTTCCGCGCGCCCAACCTGGCAGAACTGGGTTCCAACGGCGAGCACGAGGGCACTTTCCGTTTTGAGCAGGGCAACAAGGACCTGAAACCGGAATACAGCCTCCAGGGAGATCTGGGCCTGGATTTCAGCTCCCGCTACGTCTCCGTGCAGCTGGCGGCGTTCGTCAGCCGGATCGACAACTACATCTTCGCCGCCCGCAACGGAGAGGTCTCCGACGAGGGGCTCCCCGTCTATGCTTTCCGCAGCGGCCTGGCGCACCTGCGCGGCGGCGAAATCGGCATCGACGTCCATCCGGTCCACCAGCTGCACCTGAGCAGCGCCTTCTCGTGCGTGTACGCCCGCGAGGCCGGCGGCGACGATCTCCCGCTGATTCCCGCACCCCGGCTCTATTCGGAGATCAAGTGGGAGCTTTCCCATGGCGGCCGCCTGTTCAACAACGCTTTCGTAGCGTTGAACACAGACTGGAACCTGCGCCAGGACCATTTCTACGGCAGGGACGACACCGAAACGGCCACGCCCGCATACGTACTGCTCGGCGCCTCGGCAGGAACGGACCTGGTGATCCGCGGCAAGACCCGCCTGTCGCTGTACCTCATCGGCACCAACCTGACAGACCAGATCTTCATGCCCCACCTGAGCCGCCTCAAATACATCGGCATCGCCGATATGGGCAGGAACGTAATCCTGAAGGTCATCGTTCCGCTGTAGCCGGCAAGACCTTTCTAATAAACGGACAACCCGCTGTGACAGCGGGTTGTTGCCGTTTTTATGCTTATCTTTGCCATCCGATTGCTTCTCCCTATTCCAGATGAGGCCGTGATGCTCAATCCCAATCTTGTTCAGAACCCCGGCTATTAGCCGTTCTTTCTTTTTTTACTAAAAAGGTGTATATTTGAGCGTTTAACGTTAGTAGTTGTGAAACGCATTGTAGTCAAAATCGGCACGAATGTGCTGACGCGTGCGGACGGCACGCTGGATGTCACGCGCGTGTCCGCGCTCGTGGACCAGGTGGTCGGCCTGCGCAAGGCGGGCTGGGCGGTGGTGCTCGTGAGCTCCGGCGCCGTGGCCTGCGGCCGCACCGAGTTGCGGCTGGACAAGGACCTGGACAGCGTAGAGCAGCGCCAGCTGTACTCCGCCGTCGGCCAGGTCCGCCTGATGGACCTCTATTATCGCCTTTTCCGGGACTATGGCCTGCCGATCGGCCAGATCTTGACCACCAAGCAGAATTTCGAGACAGAGCGCGAGCGCGACAATCAGCGGGCCTGTATGGAGGTGATGCTGGAGCACGGCGTCGTGCCCATCGTCAACGAGAACGATACCGTGAGCGTCACCGAGCTGATGTTCACCGACAACGATGAGCTCTCCGGGCTGATCGCCGAGATGGTCGGCGCGCAGACGCTCGTCCTGCTGAGCAACATTCCCGGCCTGTACGACCGCCATCCCGACGATCCGGCGGCCAGCGTGATCCGCACCGTGCACTGCTCGGACGACCTGTCCGGCTGTATCCGCGAGGAGAAGAGCGCCTTCGGGCGCGGGGGGATGTTCTCCAAATACAATACCGCCCGGCGCGTGGCCGCCGGCGGCATCCGCGTGCTGATTGCCGACGGCAAGCGCGAGCGGATCCTGCCGGACCTGCTGGAACGCCCGGAACAGACCGTTTTCACCGAATTCCTTCCCTAAGCAGAGATGAATCAATTTGAAGCAGCCAAGCGGGGTGCGGCGCAAGTGGCGCTGATCCCGGATGCAGAGCGTGCCGCGGCCCTGGAAGCCGTGGCCGACGCCATTCTCGCGCACAGCGCGGAAATCCTGTCCGCCAACGCGGAGGACCTCGCGCGGATGGACCCCCAGAATCCGCTTTACGACCGGCTCAAGCTGAGCCCGGAGCGTCTGGAGAGCATCGCCTCCGACATGCGTCACGTGGCAGCGCTCCCCTCGCCCCTGGGGCGCATCCTGGAGGACCGTACGCTGCCCAACGGGCTGCGCCTGCGCAAGGTCAGCGTACCGTTTGGCGTCATCGGCGTCATCTACGAGGCGCGGCCGAACGTGACCTTCGACGTCTTCTCGCTCTGCTTCAAGAGCGGCAACGCCTGCGTACTCAAGGGCGGCAGCGACGCCGACGCGTCCAACCGCGCGGCTGTGGCGCTGATCCGGCGCGTGCTCGCGGAGCGCGGCCTGCCCGAGACGGCCGTAACGCTGCTCCCGCCCACCCACGAGGCGGTCGGAGAGCTGCTCGGCGCCGTCGGCTACGTAGATCTCGTAATCCCGCGCGGCGGCCGCCGCCTGATCGATTTTGTCCGCGACAACGCCAAGGTACCCTGCATTGAAACGGGCGCCGGCGTGGTGAATACCTATTTCGACGCCGCAGGCGATCTGGAGATCGGCCGTCGTATCGTGCTGAATGCCAAGACGCGCCGCGTGTCGGTGTGCAACGCGCTCGACTGCCTGATCGTGCACCGCGACCGCCTCTCGGACCTGCCCGCGCTGGTCGCTCCGCTCGCCGAGAAGAACGTTCAGATCTTCGCCGACGAGGCGGCGTTCGCGGCCCTTGCCGGCCGCTACCCGCTGCTGGAGAGCGCCACGCCGGAATCCTTCGGCACGGAGTACATGGACTACAAGATGGCTGTTCGGACCATCGCCTCGCTGGACGAGGCGCTCGCGCACATCGCCCGCTACGGCTCCGGCCACAGCGAGAGCATCGTCACGGCCGACGCCGCGACGGCTGCGCGCTTCCAGGCCGAAGTCGATGCCGCATGCGTCTATGTGAACGCGCCCACAGCCTTCACCGACGGAGCCCAGTTCGGACTCGGTGCGGAGATCGGCATCAGCACGCAGAAGCTCGGCGCCCGCGGCCCGATGGGTCTCTGCGAAATCACGACTTACAAGTGGCTCATTGACGGAAATGGCCAGGTGCGTTCGTAGCACCCGGCCATTTATCCATTTATATATAGCTAACCGCTAGCGATGGCGGGTCCACGGCTCGGCGGCTTTCTCGCAGAGCTGGAGGAAGTGCGTGCGGAGGGCCGGCCAGCTGTAGTACGGACCGGAGACGGGCTCGATGCCCGGAATCGTAATCTCCTTCTCGTTGTAGAGGATCTTGGTCAGGACCTCACCCTTGTTGTTGCGGTAGAACACCATCTGGATGTTCGTGGCCATCGGAACCTGGAAGAAGGCGTACCAGTTGTGCAGGTGGGCCTCCTTGTAGGGGAACACGCGGCCCTGCGGGTCGTCCACGCCGAGCAGCGCGAAGAGCGGCAGGATGGAGGTGTCGTGACCGAAGCGCAGGTCGGCGGCACGCTGGCTGCCGGGCTCGAGCGCGGCGTCAGCCTTCTGGACGAAGTCGATCAGCAGCGGACGGATGGCGTAACGGATCACGTCGCCCTGCTCCACGGAGCCGCCCCACATACGGTAAATGTTGTCGTTGCCGTCTGCCCAGAAGTAAGCAAGCTCCTCCGGGGTGAAGTATTTGCGGTAGATGTCAATGCCGAGGAAGTCGATCAGCTGGCAGAGGCCGCCGGTGGTGAAGATGGCCTTCACGAAGGGCTCCGGGTTGCCGAGGGCCTTGACGGCTGCATCGTAATCGGTGAAGAGCGGGGTCAGGAAGCGGCGGAGGTCATAGCCGGGCTCGCCCTCGAAAGGCTTGAAGCCCTGGGGCTGCGCCTGCTGGCGGTTGAAGCCGGCCGGGAAGGAGTTGCGCGGACGCGGGGCTTCACCCGGACGCGGGACGGACAGACTCGGGTTGATGTAGGACATGAAGCGCTCGGCGCTGGTGAAGGTGATCTGGATCTTCGGGAAGACGTCCTTCAGGCCGTAGGTAAAGTTGCACATACTGACGATGCAACGGAAGTTGGTACTGGAGAAGCAGTTGACTTCCTGGCGAGCCTTGTCCTTGAAGATGCCCGGGTAGCGGTGGGCCATGCGGGCGGCGATCTGCTGATGCTCACGGGCGCCGCGCGGGGTCAGCGACCCCTCCATGCCCTTGTGGGCATCGACGACGGCCTCGACATCTGCCCAGAGGGCCTTGCCAGCCGGCGTCAGCAGGCCGAGGGAGTCAAGGTAAGCAAAACCTGCCTGGGCGTTACGGCCGAAGGTGGAATTCTGCTCGTAGCGGGAACCGTGGCGGCCGTAGTGCGTAATATAAAAAGGTTTAAAGCCTTTCGGCGCGGGGGTGTCCACGATCGGGTCGAACTCGTAGGAGTGCATGTTGTTGGATGCGCGGTCGGGATTCTCCGCAAACAGGCGGACGACTTCAGCCTGCTGTGCGCCGGCACCGAGGCTCAGGGCAAGCAGCAGGGGGAGGGTCAGGAGTTTTTTGAAATTCATGTTTGGAATTGTTTTAGCATTTCGTTTGTCTCAAAGGTAAGGAATCGTCTCCATTTTGCCAAGGGCCTTGCCGCCTCTTGGAGGGTATTTGAAACATATTTGAACGCTTTTGATCTGTGAAACCCGAAAAATGCTAACTTTGTAAATATGATTCGAACGCTAATTAAGATGTTGCTTGTGCTGGCTCTGGCGGCTGTCTGCGCCGGGTGTTCCGCACGCGTGAAACAATATAAGGTAGAAGTCGTGAAAGAATACCCGCACGACACGGGCGCATACACGCAGGGGCTCTTCTTCGACGGGGGCCGCTTCTACGAGAGCACGGGCCAGTTCGGCGAGTCCAGCTTCCGCGAAGTGGAGCTTGCCACCGGCAAGGTCCTCTCGAAGATGAATTTCCAGCAGAAATACTTCGGCGAGGGGTCCGTCATGCTGGGCGGCAACCTGTACATCCTGACCTGGCTGAACAAGGTCGCCTTCGTGTATGACGCGAAGACGCTCGAATACAAGCAGACCTATTCTTATCCGCGCGAGGGCTGGGGCCTGACCACGGACGGAAAGTCCCTGATCGCCTCAGACGGGTCGTCGCGCCTGTACTTCCTCTCCCCCGAGTTCAAGCAGGAGCGCTACGTGGACGTGAAGATGGACGGCCGCGCGGTGCGCAACCTCAACGAATTGGAGTACATCGACGGCAAGGTCTGGGCGAACATCTACATGACCGACCTGATCGTCATCATCAACCCCGCCGACGGCACCGTGGAAGCCAGCATCGACTGCTCCGGCCTGCTGCCGAAGAAGCTGCGCGAGCCCCGCACGGACGTACTGAACGGCATCGCCCAGGATCCCGCCACAGGCAAGATTTACCTGACGGGTAAATACTGGCCGCGCCTCTATGAGGTCCGGCTTGTGCCCAAGAAATAGACACTGGAACAATAACATACGCTTATGAAAAAGCCCTTGCTCGCGCTGCTCGCCGCAGCGCTCTTTTCCGTTGGACCGGCGCTCGCCGGTGACCTGAAGTTCTCCTCGCTCCTGGGCGACAACATGGTGCTCCAGCAGCAGACCGAAGCCCGCATCTGGGGCACGGCCGGGCGCGGCGCCACGGTGCGCGTGAGCGCCTCGTGGCTGGCGGAGCCACTGTCCGCGAAGGCGGACGGCCGCTGGGAGCTGCTCGTACCGACGCCGACGGCGACTTTCGAGCCGCAGACGCTCGTGGCGGAAAGCGGCTCCGAGCGCATCCAGGCCACGAATATCCTGATCGGTGAGGTGTGGCTCTGCTCCGGCCAGAGCAACATGGAGATGACCCTGGGCGGCGGCATGGGCACGCCCGTCGAGGGCGCGCTGGACGAGATCGCGATGGCGCGCCAGTACAAGGGCGTCCGCTACCTGGCGGTCAAGAAGGACCGCGCACTCGAGCCCAAGGAGGACGCCGAGGGCGTCTGGGAGGAGTGCACTCCCGCCACGACACCACACTTCAGCGCCGTGGGCTATTTCTTCGCCAGCCGCCTGTCCCGGGCGCTGGATGTACCCGTAGGCATCATCAACGCCAGTTGGGGCGGCTCGGTCATCGAGGCGTGGATGAGCAAGGACCTGCTCAAGGACTGCCCTGACGTAGACCTCACCAAGGCCTCCGACGCCAAGACCAACGACATGTACAAGCCGATGATCATGTACAACGCGATGTTCAAGCCCGCCAGCCGTTACACCGTGGCCGGCATTATCTGGTACCAGGGCGAATCGAACATCAGCATCGCCTGCTACGAGTATGCCGACCGCCTGACGGCGATGGCAGAGCTGTGGCGCAAGGACATCGGCCGGGGCGACATCCCGTTCTTCATCGTCGAGCTTCCTCCTTATGATTATTACGACGGCCAGTACGGCCTGCAGGACGGCCACGGCCCGATCGTGCGCGAGCAGCAGTTCATCGCCTCGCAGCGCATCCCCAACGCCGCCATCATCGGCACCAACGACCTGGCCTACGAATACGAGCGCACCCAGGTGCACCCTTCGCAGAAGCGCCAGGTGGGAGAACGCCTCTGCTACATAGCCTTGAACAAAGCCTACGGCTATCCTTCCGTGCCCGCGCTGAATCCCTGTTTCAAGGCGATGCGCGTGGAGGGAGACAAGGTGATCGTGTCGTTCGACAACGCCCGTGCGGGCTTCCTCGGCGTGGATGAGATCCGCGGCTTCGAGATCGCCGGCAAGGGTGGCGGCTTCCATCCAGCCCAGGCCGAAACGAAGATGTCCTTCCCGGGCGGCCTGACCGTCATCCTCTCCACCCCGGCCGTCCCCGAGCCCGTCGCGGTCCGCTACTGCTACAAGGATTTCGAAGTCGGCACCCTCAAGGGCGCCAACGGCCTCCCGCTCATTCCCTTCAGCGCATCTCTGCCGGAGAAATAGGCTGCCGGGCACAAAAAAGGGCCTCTGTGTGCCCGGGAACCAACAAGTATATCAAAAAGAAGCGAGCACCTTTGCAGGTGCTCGCTTTTGGCTCCCCCTCGGGGACTTGAACCCAGGACCCCCTGATTAACAGTCAGGTGCTCTAACCAACTGAGCTAAGGAGGATTGTTTTCCCGCTACTTGCGTTTTGGGATTGCAAATATACGGAGAATTCTTGAATGCGCAAATTATTTTTACTTTTTTTTGCACCTAATCTACTTCTCACGCGAATGGGGTGCAATTCAAGGAAAAATGATTATATTTGTAAGTCTTACGCGTATGGATATCGATCTTCTGTCCAGAATGGTGGGCGAACTGATCCTCGAACACGATCAGGTAGGTTTGCCCGGTGTCGGCACCTTTGTGGCCGAGATGGTCCCTGCGACCTTCTCCGACAAGGGCTATACCATTCATCCCCCGTACCGACGGCTTTCCTTCTATCCTAGTCGCCTGGAGGACAGTCTGTTAATCAAGTTCTACGCAGAGTCCAACCAGATCACACGCGAGGCGTCCGCCGCCTACATCACCCAATACCTCGCCGAGCTGAAGAGCGTACTCGAGGAACGCAAAACCATCGTCCTCCCGGGTCTGGGCCGCCTGCGCGCCACGCGGGAAAACACCCTTTTCTTCGTCCCGGACGAGGATCTGAACATCTACCCCGCCGGTGTGGGGCTGGAGCCCGTCTCCCTGAAGAGCCTCGAGGTCGAGGAGCAGGAGCCGGTCGTCATCGACGTACCGGTGCCGGGACCGGAGACGGCCGTGGAGCCGGCCGAGCCGGCGAATGACGAGGAGGTTTCTGAGCAGATCGAGGAGGAGATTCCGGATCAAGTCCGGAATGACGAGGAACAAGTCCGGAATGACGAGGAACAAGTCCGGAATGACGAGGAGGTCCAGCCGGAGAATGACGGTGAGGAGGAGAAGCAGGAACGGCCGAGACCGGCTACCTACCCGGCAGCGTGGATCCACGAAGACTGGAAAGAACCTGAGCGGAAAGGGCTTCCGGGCTGGGCCATTGTGCTGATCGTCCTCGTCGGGCTGACCATTCTGGCACTCATCGCCTTCATGGTTCTGGCCCGCGTGGCCCCGGACTTCATCGACACCCTGCTCTACTCCCCGGACGAACTGCGGATCATCAATTATTGATGCCATGATCGAGCTGATTTACCCCGTCTCGCCCGCTCCGCTCCTGAAAGGCTGCAAGCGCGGCACCGCTGCGGAGATGCTCCCCATCGTGGACGAACTCGGCAACGTACGTGCCCAGGCACCCCGCGACCAGGTCCACCACGGCACCAAGCCGCTCCATCCCGTCGTCCACCTGCACGTCATCAACCGCCGCGGCGAGCTGTACCTCCAGCAGCGCGGCGCCCACAAGGACCTGCTTCCGCTCTACTGGGACACAGCCGTTGGCGGCCACGTCGCCTATGGCGAATACATTTCAGAAGCCCTCTACCGCGAGGCGGCCGAGGAGCTCGGGCTGCACGACTTCCTGCCCCAGGGGCTCTGCCACTATGTTTTTGAGTCTGCCGACGAATGCGAACTGGTAAACGTGTTCGCCGCCGTCGGCGAATATGAGATCCACCCCGACCCCGACGAGCTCGCCGGCGGCCGCTTCTGGACACTCGAGGAGATCGAGCAGAGCATCGGCAAAGGCATCCTGACCCCCAATTTCGAGGGGGAATTCCACCGCATCAAGAACGCTCTCCTGGCCCTTCTGTAATGCAAGAACTGCGTAAATTCATCAAAGACCAACTCTCCATTTGGCCGCTCGCCGCGACCAATTTCCGGGCGCTCAAAGCCGTCAAATCCCGGGAGCTCACAGTCTTCGGCCTCCCCTGCCGGATCCAGTGGAATCCCGAGCGGGTCGGTTCCTCAACGGCGGACACCTCTCCCGAGGCCATCGCCGCCCGTCCCTGCTTCCTGTGCGAGCAGAACCACCCGGCGGAGCAGCACCACATCAAGTTCGAAGGCCGTAAGGGGCGGATGTACAACGTCCAGATCAACCCCTTTCCCATCTTCAAAGACCACCTGGTGATCGTCCGCGACGAGCACCTCCCCCAGGCCATCTGGCACCATATGCCGGACATCCTGGACTTCGCCCGCAAGTATCCCGATTTCACGGCATTTTATAATGGTCCGGCCAGCGGCGCCTCCGCGCCCGACCACCTGCACTTCCAGGCTGCTCCGCGCCACAAGATGCCGCTCGAAGAGGCCGTGGACGCCTTTCTCGACGCGCCCGGAGAGGCGCTCGCGGGTGTCAAGGACGCGACGCTGTACCGGTTCCCCGGCTATTGCCGGGGCGTCTATGCGCTCAAGGCCACGACCTCGAAATCCCTGACCAAGCTCTTCTACCGCCTGCTGGACTGCTGCGACCGCCGTCCGGACGAGACGGAGCCCAAATTCAACCTCTACGCCTACGTCAAGGGCGCGGAGTGGCGCTGCTTCGTGGTGCTCCGCTCTGCCAAGCGCTCCCACCACTACGACGCCGCGGGCGAGGAGCACCTGACCGTCAGCCCCGGCGCTGCCGACATGGCGGGCGTGTTCGTGACCCCCTTCCGCGAGGACTACGAAAAAGCGACCCCCGCGCTGCTGGAGGCCATGCTCGACGAAGTGACCATCCCGGAGCGCGAGCAGGAAATGATCGAATGGCGCCTGACGCGCACCCAACCCCGCGTGGCCGTAGGCATCCTCGCCGCCGAGGAGATCTGCTTCGAGATCATCTCCGACGGAGCCGGCCCGCAGCGCGTGCGCTACTGCGAGGGCCGCATCGCCTACAACGGCGCGCTCTACGACGAGCTCCTCTTCGACTCCATCACGCGCTCGACGCGTTTTGCCGAGCCGTCCTTCATCCTGCACGACGTGGTGATCGGCATCGACTTCCACTGGCAGCAGAAACGCACGCTCAAGTTCGCCGGCGGGCTGAAATTCATCGTCGAGGGCGACAAGGTCCGCGCCGTCAACCTCGTGGGCATGGAGGACTATCTGCTCAGCGTCATCTCCTCCGAGATGAAGTCCAGCGCCTCCGTCGATCTGCTCAAGGCGCACGCCGTCATCTCCCGCTCCTGGCTGATGGCGCGCATGGAAGACCATTCCGCACACGATCATTTCAACGTGTGCGCAGACGACCACTGCCAACGTTATCAAGGACTTACGATGGCCGTGGGCGACAACGTCCGCACCGTCATCGACGAGACCTGGGGGCAGGTGCTACGCTACCAGGGGCAGCTCTGCGACACCCGCTATGCGAAGTGCTGCGGCGGCAAGACAGAGCTCTTCAGCACCTGCTGGGAGGACATCGACTACCCCTACCTGCAGTGTGTCGATGACCCCTGGTGCGACTGCGAGAACGACGAGATCCTCTCGCAGGTTCTCAATGATTATGACCAACAGACGAAGGACTTCCACGACTGGACCGTCCGCTACAGCGCCGACGAGCTCGCCGCACTGGTGCGCGAGCGTACCGGCATCGATTTCGGCGAGATCCAGGCCCTGGAGCCCATCGAACGCGGCCCGTCCGGGCGCATCAAATACCTGCGCATCGTGGGCAGCAAGCACACGGAAGTGGTCGGCAAGGAGCTGAAGATCCGCCGCGCACTGAGCACTTCCCACCTCAAGAGTTCCGCCTTCGAGGCGGAGCGCGACCCCGCCGGTGCGTGGATCCTGCGCGGACGCGGCTGGGGCCACGGCGTCGGCCTCTGCCAGATCGGCGCCGCCGTGATGGCCGCCCGCGGCTTCGACTACCGACAGATTCTCCAACACTATTACCCCGGAACCGATGTCGAATAAGCAACGCTCCCCCTGGTGGTGGGTCCCCACGCTGTATTTTGCGGAGGGCATCCCCTACTTCATCGTCAACGTGATCTCGGTGACGATGTTCAAGCGCCTGGGCATGCCGAACGGCGACTTGGCCATGTACACCTCCCTGCTCTACCTCCCCTGGGTCATCAAGCCCCTGTGGAGCCCCTTCGTGGACGTGATCCGCACCAAGCGTTGGTGGATCCTGCTGATGCAACTGCTGTGCACCGCCGGTTTCGCGGCCCTCGCGCTGAGCGTCAGCCCGAACGTCTTCGGCTGGTCGCTGGTCATCTTCTATGTCATCGCCTTCGCCTCCGCCACGCACGACATCGCCGCGGACGGCTTCTATATGCTGGCCCTGGAGCAGAAACAGCAGGCCACCTTCGTGGGCATCCGCAGCACCTTCTACCGCATCGCCTCCGTCTTCGGACAGGGCGTGATCGTGGTGCTGGCGGGCGTACTGGAGGAGCGCCTGGGCGCCATCCCGCGCGCCTGGAGCATCACCCTGCTGGTTTCCGCCATCCTCTTCGCGCTCATCACCCTATGGCACTGGAAATTCCTGCCGAAGGTCGAACCCTCGCCGGACGGCTGCAGCCCTTCCTCCGCTATCGGTCTACGCTCCGCTCGACCGACCCTATCCGGGAGAACGGCTCCGGAAGGGCTCAGCCGCTCCGGCGAAGATACAGTCATTCCGGCCGACGAGCCGGAATCCCGTCGCATCTTCCGGGAATTCGCCCAGGCCTGGGTAACATTCTTTAAGAAGCCGGGCGTGTGGCTCGCCATCACCTTTATGCTGCTGTACCGCCTGCCGGAGGCCTTCTCCGTCAAGATGCTTACCCCCTTCCTGCTCGACCCCGTCGAGGCCGGCGGCCTCGCTCTCAGCACCGCCCAGTCGGGCCTCGTGTACGGCACCGTGGGCGTCATCGCCCTGACCGTGGGCGGCATCCTCGGCGGCCTGTACGCCGCCAGATTCGGCCTGCGCAAGTCCATGTGGCCCATGTCCATGGCCCTGGCCCTGCCTTGCGCCGCGTACCTCATCCTCGCCGCCGTGCAGCCCACCGCGCTGTGGAGCATCTTCCTGCTGGTCGCCCTCGACCAGTTCGGCTACGGCTTCGGCTTCACGGCCTATATGCTTTATATGATGCAGTTCTCCGAAGGCTCCTTCAAGACCTCGCACTACGCCATCTGCACGGCCTTCATGGCCCTGTCGATGATGATCCCCGGCCTGTTCGCCGGCTGGATGC
>Ga0310696_10008461_pt1 | contig 11998 bp, 7 predicted proteins | sample AusTroGonzalo_MG_4_FD_203885 | JGI IMG/M metagenome (GOLD analysis project Ga0310696, IMG submission 203885) | Bovine rumen microbial communities from tropical cattle in Woodstock, Queensland, Australia - Gonzalo_02 (v2) (version 2) | ecosystem: Host-associated > Mammals > Digestive system >... | reverse complement strand
ACGCCACCTCGTCGATGTCGTTCGATATGTACGCGGCACCGGACGGCTTTGCGCCTATCTTCTTCGTCCGTGGCGGTGCTACCTCGTGCCCCTATATTGATGAGGAACGCACGAAATACTTTGAGCCCGGACGTCATGTGCTGACCACTTCGACGGCAGCTATTGACAAGCCCTATCTCTACCTGCGTCAAGGTACACCTTCGATGCAGAACGACCTGCCGGTAGGTGCTTCGGCGTACTTCACGCTCGGTATGACCAACCAATCGTCCGTTACCGGTTCGGCAGGCGTCTATAAGCTCCGTCCGATGGATAAACACTCGGGTGAGCAGTTAGGTGCAGTGCTTGAAATCAACGGCACTCCGCTTACATCTGCCGGTATAACCTACATGGTGGCTTCCGGTGATTCTATCTTCGTTCCGCTGCGCGTCTATCAGTCTAACCCCGAAGTGATGAACTACGAGGATATCGGACTCGAACTCTATAGCGATTGTGACCCGAGTCGTCGTTCGGAGATTCACCTCTCCGTCAGCTACCGCTACTCGTGCTCGGATATCAACCTCACGATTGACAACACGCTGCTCAATACGCAGACGAAGTCGATCTTGGGCAAAGACACCGTGGAACTGAGCGGCGAGATCAGCGGTCTGCTGCCTGACTACAGCGCGCTCTACGGCGTTCGTCTCCAATACAAGCGCGGCGAAGGCGAATGGAGCACGATGCGCACCTGGCGCAAGGGTATCACCGTACGTGACGCCGAAGGCAACTATCCGATGCCCGAGGCCGAGCATTTCCGCTTCAGCGTACCGATGCCCGACAAGGACTATGCCGACGGTACATACCAGATCCGTGCGGTCACCGTCTGCAAACCCGCTGCCGAGGAAGAGGTATGCAAGGAGTCGGAGATCTTCACCGTCATCAAGGATGTGGCTCGCCCCGAACCGATCAATACCCCGACACCTGCCGACGGCATACTGCGCAGCGGCGACGATATAACGGTTACCTTCAACAAGGATATCCAACCTGCACGTGTGTTGGCTACGAACATCTCCGTCAGCGGTGTGCTGAACGGACACGAGTTGCGTCACTCGGTTGCTCTGCTGCTGGGCGGTCAGAAAGCCGCTACACAGGCTACGCTGCGGCTAGGAGCATCCGATTTCACCATCGAGACATGGCTTAACTGGTCCGAAGCCGGCGAAATCCTCAATATCGGCGGCGACGACTTCCGCCTGTCCATCAACGATGAGGGTAAGCTCGTGCTGCAGATTGATACGGCTACCATCACTACGGACGGTTCGCTGCCGAAGAACAAATGGGTATTCCTCGCATTGAGTTATACGCGTGCTACCACGGGCAACACCGTCAGCGCCTCGATCGCTTACGACGATGTAATCGCTTCGCTGCTGACCGACCAAGCCGTTGCTACCGTCAACACCAAGGCTGCCTTGCAACTCGGTGGCGGTACGGCTATCGGTATGCTGCACGACCTCACCGTCTGGAGCGTGGCACGCGACATGACGACCTCGCTCAGTGAGCGCAACCGCACCAAACTGCCTTCGACACCGGGATTGGTAGCCTACTGGCCGATGAACGAGGGATACGGACAAACAGCCTTCGAGCAAGTACACGCACGTCATATCACCACCGGCAACAACGCCTGGTGGATAGCCGGCGACAACTACGCTGCCGTTCTCAATGGCACCAACGCCCTGCGTGTGCCTGTCAGCGAGCTCGGTATAGATGCCGAGGACGACTACGTGCTCGACTGCTGGGTGAACACCACGACCGACGGTACGATCTTCTCGCTCGGCGATAGTGCTATCCTCTTTACGGTGAAGGATGCACAACTGGAGGTGATCATCAACAAATCACAAATCACAAATCACCACGGCGCTGCCGATCGGAAGAAATCACAAATCACAAAAGGTGCATGGCACTATATCGCACTCAACGTCCATCGCGGCGGAACGACGTCGGTGATTGTGGATGAGAACGTGGTGCTGCAGTATGTGGATAACTACAGCACACCGCGCCTCGGCGGCGACTACCTCACAATCGGTCAGGGACTGACAGGTGCGTTCGATGCGTTGCGTATCGTGCGCGGCTCACTCACCAACGAACTGCTGCTTCTCTACTCGCACTTCCGCCTGCATGGCAAAGAGACCGGCTTGGTAGCCTACTATCCGTTCGAGAAAGACTCGATCGACAGCGGCAACCAGCATGTCACCGTGCCGACCCTTGAGGATCGTTGTACGAACGCTATCAACCCGCAGTATGCAGAATGGATAAGTGGCAATGGACAATTCTCCAACACCAACCATCCGGCATTGATAGAGGCGCGTAGCGTGGAGTCAGTGCCGTTCACCTTCACCGCTTCCGAGCGGCAGATCAACATCGCACCGGATGACAGCCGGATGGCGCCGGCACGCATCGAGGGCTGCAACCTGAGCGTGGAGATCAAGAATGTGGTGGACGAGCACGGCAACTACGGCGCACCGGTTTGCTGGAACCTGTATGTACAGCGCAACTCGCTGCTGTGGAAAGACAACTTCGGGCTTGTCACCAAGCATGAGCTGGAGGAGCAAGACATAACGCTGACCCTCGTGAACACCGGCAGCGAGATGGATACCTGGCACATCACGAACATCCCTGCCTGGCTGCAACTGACGGCTACGTCGGGCGTCATCGCTCCGCAGTCGGAACTGACCCTCAGCGCTACACTGCCCGCTTCGCTGGCTGCCGGATATTACACCGACATACTGCTGCTGACCGGCAATGACGGCATCGCCGAACCCTGCCTGATTGAAGCCACAGTACTGGCTGACGAACCCGATTGGAAGGTCAACGCCGATGCTTACGAATCGACGGGTAACATCATCGCACGACTCAGTCTGCCGGCAGGTGTGGCACAGAGCGAATACGACATCATTGCCGCCTTTGCGGGCAACGAATGTGTGGGTATAGCTCATCCGCAATATCTCAACGCCTACGACGCATGGTATGTGATGATGACCGTTTATGGCAACGCAAGCAGCACCACCAACCTGCAGTTCCGCCTGTGGAACGCCGAGTCGGGTATTACCTATTCGGCGGTGAATGTGCTGCCGGCTGCGTTCCCCTTCACGCCGAACATGGTCAAGGGTACACTCTCTGAGCCGATCCTGCTGCAGGTAACCAACAGTCTGCAACAGACGATAGCCCTGCAACCGGCTTGGAACTGGATCAGCATGAACTTGCAGCCTGCATCCGCACGTCCGGAGGATGTGTTCAAGGGTGTGCTGGGCGACATCACCACCGTGAAGAGCAAGACGCAGTTCTTTACCGTCCACACGGCGGACACGACCTATGGCGGTTCGCTCAAGACGATGAACGTCATCTCATCCTACCGCGTACAGGCTTTGCGCGAGGCTACATTCCATTTCGACGGTACCGCAGTCGATTGTTCGCAGACGCCGATCACCATCCGCAAGGGATGGAACTGGATCGGCTATCTGCCGCTGCAAACGATGTCGGTTAATGACGCACTCGCTGATATTGAACCTGTGGCGGGAGACCTCATCAAGAGCAAGACTGCCTTTGCCGTTTACGACGGCAGTCAGTGGGTAGGCACGCTCACGCGCATGACCGCCGGCGAGGGATACATGTTCCTCTCACACGCTGCCGAGCCCTTCACCTTCCGCTATCCCGACGCGGCAACAGCGCAGCTCACCAACAGCGCAGCTCACCAACGGCGTCAGCCTTCCACCAGCGATGACGGTTGGGCGTTCACTCCTGTCACCGACCCCTACAGCGGCAATATGTCCATCGTGGCTCGCGTGATGAACGGTGAGCAGATCGTGCATGGTCTGGAGGTAGGCATCTTCGCCGGTGAGCAGTGCCGCGGTGCTGCTACCGAAGAGTTTGTGGGCGACCAGGCCAGCGGCTATTGGTTCATCACGGTGGCAGGCGACGAACCTGTGGCGCTTACGATCAAGGTGCATGACCGTGCTACGCAACAGATCACGGTGGTTGAGCAGACGCTGCAGTACACGGATGATGCCACGCTCGGCACGCTGGCTGAGCCGTATGTCATCCAGCTCAGTCCCGCCGACGGTATCGATGTAGTCGAAAGTCAAAAGTCGAAAGTCGAAAGCAGAAAAGTGCTCCGCGACGGCATTCTGTACATCATCCGCAACGGCGATACCTACACGGCTACCGGTCAGGAGGTGAAGTAAGCATTAGCGGTGTCATTAGTGCACCCTAATTCTTCCGAAGTGACCAACTTTTTGTCCGAAAAAAGACGAAGAGTAAAAAACAAATAAAGCAAGAGGCGGAGTTCACTATTCGTGGACTTCGCCTCTATTTTACGTAATCGACTTCACGCCACAGGCGATGAGGCGGGCGACTTCGTCTTGAACGGCGGGGTGGTAGCGGCGCAGTTCATTCCATGCGCGGCGGAACTGATAGAGTTCGTTTTTGGTAGAATAGTCGTTCTGCAGTCGCTCGGTGAGCCATTTGGCAATCGTTGAGGGAGCGATGTTATAACTGACATAACCCAATTGACGCAGTGAATAGACGGCTACCGCCAGACATTTATAGCGCTGCGGCTGCTTTTCTTGGTACTTGATATAATCCAACAGAGCCTCCTGCTGTTCGTCCGTCACGGTTTTCGTCCAGAACGTGATGGGTTTCTTCGGTTTGATCTTCTCTTCCACAAATGCTATCCACCCGTCCACCCATTCATCGAAGAGCTTGAGTTGCTCCTCAGTGAAGTCTTTCATCTCGGGTTTGAGGTAGTAGTAGTTGTTTTCCTCATTGAGTATGAGTTGTTTGTATTCGGCTATTTTTCTCTTGGCATCGGGGAAGAGTGCAGCCTGTTGTTGTGCGGCATCCCATAGCCAGTCCCAGTAGCGCTGCATGATATCCGCGGCTTGTTCTCCATCGAACACGCAGAGCGGTTCGACCTGTCTGCCTTTTTCCGTGTCTTCCGCAAGGGTGTGAACGAGTGGGGGATCATTCCAAGCCATATTGAGGAACCGTTGGCGTAGGGGTTCGGCTTGTGCGGCATTAAGGATCCATTGGGCAAAAGGCATCGTCCAGGGCACGAGGTCGTAGATATGCTCTCCGTATTGCTCGACTGCTATGCGATGCATGTAGGTCTGCACGACATCCATAGCGATATTTAGTTGGCGAATGTTCGGGCAGAGCGTATTGATGTTTACCTGATCTTGGGAATAGAGCTCCATGTACGCCAGATCAAGTTGCTCCAGTTCTGCCGAGATATATCCCCAATCGTCAGCAATCACCTCCTGCTCGTAGCGGATAAAGAACGGCTCGTAGTGTAACTGTTCGTCCAGAACGATCTCGCGGGATTTCTGCTCGTCGGTATTGATCAGCCGCACACAAAGGATCGCAGCACCAAGGATGCCGCCAATCACAATCGGCTCTTCCGTCGGTTCCGCAAATGTATAGATGAGTTTGTGCCCCTCGTAGCGCAGGTGGTCATCAAAGATATAGTTTTCAAGCATGGCGGAATATTCAGTTTCTTGGCTTTCTACTTGCACGATGGATTGTTTCGTTACTGATTCCATCTACACATGTAGTATTTGTTTCCGAAAGCATCTTTACCGATGAGTGTTCCAACCGGCAGTTGCTTGATGTTCACGCCTGTTTCTTGTGCAGCGGTCAATTGTGCTTTCTGCTCGATGGTTACTGTTTCCAGTGGCGACAGGTCGTCAGAAGGCTGAATATCGGACAGCGAAATGCTGCTCTCGCCCGCCAACGGTACGAGATAATATAAACCGCTTGTAAGAACCGTAAGATTTTCGATGTCATACTCCTCCATTGATGTGGATAGATTGATAATGCATCGCAGTCCGGGCAGTTCGGACAGCGTGTATTCGCCCATCAGATCCACGTAAGCGCCGTTCTTGCTCCGTAACGCCAGATAGCGCTGCTGGCCGGCTTTGTGGCGTGATATGAGCTCGGCAATGGATTGCAGCATCGGATTGTTGCCGTAGGTCTTGTCCATCGCCTCGGTGATGCGCTTAATGTCTGCGGCATCTTGGCTCTCGTCATAGTTGGCTGGCAGAGCGGTGTTCTTGAGCAGGCAGTTGATGGGTGTCATTGTGTGCGATTTGCATGCCTCGACAGCCTCACTGAGACGTCCGTCTCTGCGTAGCAGCTGCAAGGCAACACATTGCATATAGCTCTCGGCATCCACGCCTGCCGCGATATTATGATTGTCGATGTCATACAAGGCATCGTAGGACGGGAAAGCGGAATGCAAGATGAAGCGCGCAAAATACTCTGCCGAAGCCTCGTCGATATCGTAGTCCTTGATTAACCCCGCCTCTTGTGCATAGTTCTTCTCGTACTTGTTCATCCAATATTTGGCTCGGGCGTATTGGGCAGCTTTGACCGACTCGTCCTGCCAACCCTTTCTCAGCGCCAATAACGCCAACTTGCGGTAGATACGCGGATTATAGTCAATGGGGTAAGATTGCGAGCGGTCGCTCGGCTGCTCGGATGAGATCCAACCCTTTTCCGCTTTTTGCACAAAATGGTGGAACGACTCATGGTAGAACAGCCCCAGCCAGTCGTACACTATCTGCTCGTCAGAGAACACATAACCAAGCGTCTGTTTAGTCATCTCGGCTTTCTCGTCGAAGAAAGCAAAACTGCACAGGATAAGGGTGTGGTTCACGCCGTCAATGGTGGTATAACCGTACGAACTGATATTGGCTAACTCGCTTGTCAGCTGGGCTGACCACTCGTTTTCCGGGATTTCTTTTTTGCCCTGCGGTGTAATCTTGCAGATGCGGTTCTTCTGTTCATTGACCAGTAGCAGGTTAAAGTCCGCTATGTCCGCATCGCTGTTCCACGCGGATGTTACATAGGGATGCGTGCGCTTGACCGCCTCAGCAAACCATGTGGTCAGTTCGTCAAAATCACGCGATATCTTCGGCATCGTCGGATTCGTAGCCGTGTTGCCATCAGTTGACTTACACGAACTAAAGAAAAAGGCTACCATAGCAAGGCAGCAAAGAATAATCTGTCTCATTGTTGTAACAAAACTATTTAATATCATTATATTGTCTTTTGGTATGCCGGCGGCACTAACCACATGATCGTCGGCAGCAGCCCGACGAATAGCACTCCGCCAAGAACATAGCCGGCTAAATTACGAACACTTTTCATATTATCCTAAATCTGCAAATATAATCCAATCCGGTGCGTGATAAGTCAGCACACCGATAGCAATAATAGCGAGCACGATGAGCACTATCCACAGCGGCCAGAGGCGTTGCACGATAGCACAAGTGCGCCAGCGGTTAGCGAGGTGTACTGCGCCGACCATCGAAGCGATATAGATGACGATATCCAGCACCATCAACTCGTGCCGCACAAACACCCAATAACTGAAGAATGCGGCTACGATGAGCGGCATCACAGCTAATGCACCCAAGATAGGTGCGCCTATCTCGCGGATGTCACGATGCGAAACGCACAGATAGATGCCCAATAAAAGCATCGGATAAAACACCATTTTCATGTGTGCCATCACACTCTCCGTTACAGGAAAGATATAGCCCAGAAAATGATTGAAGAACGGCACATGATGCACGAAGTGCATGCTCGTTCCGAAAACGATTAGCAACAGCGTTGCTATGATTGTCTCTTTTCGGCTCATATCTTATCTCACTACTTTCGTGAATACCGGTGCTTGGCCGTCAACGACTAATACATACACTTGCACTTCGTGCTTGGGCATTTCCGGTGCGCCTTCACACGGAAGGTCTTCTGCTACAAACAGATACTCCGTTCCGTCATAACCGGCACGCGAAGCCACCGTTACAGCTTTGGCATGAAGCATCGGATAACCATCGACAGCGGCATCAAAGATAGCGGTCTCTGCTTCGCTAACAGGATGTTGTTCAGGGAACTCTGCCAACGGCTCCAATTCGCCATCAAGGAATCCACCGGCGATCAAGAACCGCTCTACTTCCTGCGGTACAGCCTGCAAGCGTGCGGCGCGGATGCCATAGCCCGGACGGATGTCTGCATTGGGCTGAACCTTGACCAAATCGTTCATACTCGACTCCAGACCACCACTACCGAATGTACAGAACGGCACAATGGTCTTACCGTTTAGGTCGGTCTGCGTCAGGAACGTGATTACAGGCGGCGCGTAAGTGCCAAACCAAACAGGATAACCAAGGAAGATGACATCGTACTTTGCCAAATCAACCGTCAGCGGTTGGATGTCCGGTAGCACCTCTATCTCGCGCTCTTTCAAGCAGCGTTCAATTGTCGCTTGAAAATCTCCATCATATGGTTCAACAGCTTCAATCGTCGCGATGTCCGCACCAAGTCGATTAGCAATCTCCTCTGCCACCACTTTGGTGTTAGAGGTCTGCGAGTAATACAATACAAGCACCTTGGGTGCATCTTTCTTCTGTCCGCACGCCGCGAGCATCGTCGCAGCCAGTGCAATAGTCATTAGCTTTTTCATATTTTTATCGTTTTATCCCAAAATCTTCTCTGCCATGCGTTTACCGGCTTCGCGAGCTTGGGCAAGGTCTTCCTCCCAATGCGCATCTTTATATGCTTGCTTGCGCTCGGCTTGACCTTTGGCAAACTCATAACGATCATAATTCTTGACCTGATAAGTATTGTTGGCGCAGATACGCGTAAAATCCTTCATTGTAAGCTGGATTATCCATTCGCTCATACCTACACCTTTCTCTACAAACGACATCTGCTCCGGCGCGGCATTCATCGTGTAGATAGCAACCACAGGCATGTACTTGACCGGTGTGTTGCTATAGTCTTTGTACGACAACCAAGGGAACGTCCAGCGCTCCAAGAAAGCGTGTAGCATAGCCGTTGTCTCACCCATATAGATAGGCGATGCAAGCACGATACCATCGGCATAAGCCACTTCGTCTAATACCGGTTTGAGTTCGTCTTTGAAGCAACAGATATTGCTTGACTTGCCTTTGACTTTGCACGCCATGCAGGACATACAACCTTTGTAATTGAGGTCATACAGCCGCACGTGTTGAATCTCGATTTGGTCACTCACGGATTGTACGCCTTGCTTGAAGGCCTCAATCATCTGCGCGGTATTCATCGTCTTACGAGGTCCACCGTCTATGATAATTATCTTACTCATAACAATTATTACCAAATAAATGGTATTACTTTATAGCGAATGCGTTGTTTGTATTCAGTGTAGCCTTTCAGTTCTCGCTCAAGAACTTGCTCCTCATTGCGAATGCGGAGGGCTATGATAGGGATATAGAGCAGCATAATGGCAAACGACCACGGCGAAGCAAGCACTAAAGGCATCGAGAGGAACAACAAAAGTGTTGCCGCGTACATGGGATGACGCACAATGCCGTATAGACCGGTGCTGACGACTTGTTGGTTCTCCTGGACTTCGACTATCCGTGAGAGCCACACATTCTCGCGCATCACTTCGGCATACATGGCGTATGCAACAAGGAAGATAGCCGTGGCAACATATACTGCCCAATCGGGTAACATATACCATCCGAAACGGCGGTTTAGTCCTGCTACAACAAACACGGCAATGAACATCAATCCGCTCAAAACGACGACCCATTTCTGTTCCTGCTGCTGCTCTTTGGCGTCCAGACGCTTGCGCAACAGTTCAGGCTGACGAATCATCAACACAATTCCGGCAATGAACATCGGCACGAACAACACACCGATGAATAGCCACGCCTGCCAAAAGTCAAATGTCCCGGCTGGAAAGAACAACAAAAGTCCGATAATAAGTAGTCCGAGGACGAACTTTGTTAGGGCTTGAAAAAATAGTTTATACGTCATAGTCATTTTGTATCAAATCCAATAGGTCGAAATTGTTCCTGCTCCTCGCTATATGCATAGCCGACTTCATAGAGGATGGCTTTGATCTTCTCCGGCTCATAATCCTTTTGTTAGATTTTGATTATTGCGCAACGACCAGTACGTTATCGGCTTGCAGGCGAACGGACAGCCAATGGCTGATGCGCTGCCGGTCATCTTCACTAAGCGTCGAATCAGCCCGTATGAGCAGTACAATCTGCTCCTCGTTGCGTGCGAGCGTAACGCTCTCTATCTGCGGCCATTGCGCTTTTACTTCGGAGCTTATCTGCTGCACGGGCAGTTGCAGAGCCTTATAATAGTCCAATTGGCTGTTGAGTGCACGGATAGAATCGTCGCGTTGCTGCAATTGTTGCTCGTTGGTGGCAATCCAGTCGCGCATGATCTCCGTCTCGTTGAGTCGGCGCACTTCGATGGTTGCGTCCTCCAAGATACGAATCTGCGTATAGGATATGCCATGCTTCTCTGCTTCGGCATACAGCAGCGCACGGTGTTCCTGGCTCAGACTCTCGCCGGCTAAGCGCAACGTAAGCGTATAAGGTTTCTCGCTCACATTAGTCGAATAATCGAAGATATAGGTCTGACCTATCGAACGGTTCTCCTTCACGAAATGACGTGCGGCATTGTTGAACTGATTCTCGTTGATGATACTGAACGCGCTGAAGAAACTCGGAACTAATACCACAAGGATCAAGATTCCGTACGAGATAACAGCCCGGTGGGATTTTTTTGCATTCTCTTCCGCTACGGGGAAACCGAGATACTTGACCATGAGGTAAGTTGCCAAGGCTATGAATACGCAGTTGATAAAGAACAGGTACAATGCGCCGCCGGCATACTGCCAGTTCCAGTTGGCGATACCGTAGCCTACGGTACACAAGGGAGGCATGAGTGCCGTAGCAATCGCTACGCCGGAGAGTACCGTGCCTTTCTCCTTGCGCGACAACTCAAGGATACCTGCCAGACCGCCGAAAAAGGCAATCATAACGTCGTAGATTGACGGGTTGGTACGTGCCATCAACTCGGTCGGGTTGTCCATCTCCAGCGGGGTTACAAGGAAATAAAGCGTCGAGGCTATAAGACTGACCACGAACATGATGCCCAGGTTCTTGAGCGAATTCAGCAGCAAGGTTGTATCGTTCGTGCCCAAGCCCAAGCCAAAACCGATGATCGGGCTCATCAGCGGCGAGATCAACATCGCACCGATAATCACCGGAATAGAGTTGACGTTCAATCCAACTGAGGCAATGACTATCGCCACAAAGAGGATGTAAATCGTCGGCCCTCGGAAGGGGATGTTGTTGCGGATGTTTGCATCTGCAGCCTTTACGTCAATGTAATCAGAGAGGCTGACCTGACGGCGAAAGAATCGTTTCGCCAGTTGCTTGAATTCGGAGTAAGTCATATCTATGGGTGCTATCTATGTTTCGTGATTTTGAATGAACTCATGTTTTTTATATCCGTTGGTACTCCGTCGGCGATAAGCCGGTGTGGGTCTTGAAGTATTTGCGGAAAGTGAATTGCTCGGGAAAACCGAGTTGGGCGGCGACATCTTTGACTTGTGTGTCGGGTTGGCGCAGCAGGTTCTTGGCTTGGTTGATAGTGACCATGTTGATCCACTCCATCGGTGTGTAACCCGATTCCTGCTTGATGATGTCCGCAAAATGTCTCGGTGTCAGACTTTGCTTCTCGGCATAGTACTGCACCGCACGATGCTGGCGATATTCTGTGTTGAGCGTCAGCAGAAACGTCATCATGACCTGCCGTTTGTGAGATAAGGGCTGCGGCTGTTGCAGCAGTTGTCCGCTGAAGAGCTGGGCGTACTCCAATAGTGTTGCTTGCCGAAGCAACGTGATGACCGTGGTTTGAATCTTCTGCTGTACGGGATGCATCAGGTCGCGCAACTCTAACTCTTTCTCATGAATCCGCTCCACGCTTTGCAAGAAATGTGCTTGCTGCTCGTCGGTTAGCGACATGTACGGCATGATGGCAGGGATGTTAGTGGCAGACGGAAGGTTTTGTGCGAACACCGGTAAGAAACTTTCGATACGCTCGTGCAAGGCAACGGATTGATAATCGGCGCTGCGGGCTATCTCAAACATCGGGAAAGCCGGCGACAGGATCATCA
>Ga0310696_10008460_pt1 | contig 11999 bp, 11 predicted proteins | sample AusTroGonzalo_MG_4_FD_203885 | JGI IMG/M metagenome (GOLD analysis project Ga0310696, IMG submission 203885) | Bovine rumen microbial communities from tropical cattle in Woodstock, Queensland, Australia - Gonzalo_02 (v2) (version 2) | ecosystem: Host-associated > Mammals > Digestive system >... | reverse complement strand
ATAAAGGAGTGTTTTTCAAGTTGCTTCAAAAAGAAGGTGCCATATGTTGACCCTGACAGGGAAATGTACCGCAAGTTTTTCAATATCATAGATGACTATCTGATAGAGTATTGTATTGAACAGGAGGAAGGAGAAGAGAAAGAGACGGGTTATATTGTGTATATTGACCCAGAGAATGATATTGACTGGAAGGACACCCGAACCAAGAAGGATTGGAAACCGGAAGACAAGGATGGATGGGCAAAGTGTATTTCTAAACTCAGCGATGCCCATGAGGAGCCAATAGGTCATCTAAGTTTTGAAACCATAAGAGCATTTAAATTGAAATTAGGTGCTGGCTATGTGCTTGCCATGAACCGTTGTTTCGAGGAGGTTGATAGAGTGATAAAGGATGCTCTTAGTTTCTTGCGCCACCGCAATGCAGAAAAGTCGCGTCAATTGTTTCTTACCTATTCCACCATCTGTATAGCAGTCATTCTTGGTCTTTGGATATGGAACACAGATGTCAAGGTCGTTAGTGAAGATTGGGCATTGGCGTTGCTGTTCGGTATTTTAGGGTCATACTTCTCCATATGGACACGCTATGGTAAATTGGTGATGACAGGTCTTTCAACCAAGACACTTCATTTCCTTGAAACCCTAACGCGACTTATCATAGGGGCTATTTCAGCTTCTGTTCTTATTCTTGCGGTGAAGTGTGGCATTATCCTGCCAAAGATGGCTGAAGCGGCTCCGTTATGGTTCTTTGGGTTGGTAGGATTTGCCGCTGGATTCAGTGAGCGTATGATTCCTTCACTTATGGAAAAGTTTTCAAAACAAATGACTAAAGAGGATTAGCAATGAAGAGACGGGCACTTATCATAGGAAATATGGGCATAGAAGGCTCAGAACGTTCCCGTTATATTGAGGGAGTGCAGGATGACCTGGTGAACTTCTTTAAGTTCATCCATTCTGATAATGGTGGAGCTTGGAATAGAGATGAAATCCTATTCTGTAAGCCCAACGAGATAAATCGTACTCAACTCAAACAAATTATTCTGGAAGAGCGACGGAAAGCAGAAGTTGACTATTGGCTTATTTTCTTCTCGGGTCATGGCTGGGCTGACAAGAATCTTGAGTCCTACCTTGAGGTATGCCCTCGTGAAAAAGGAGACTGTGATATTTCCTTGACCGAACTTGTTCATACGGTAGGCCATTCACGCTTACTACTGATTACTGATGCGTGTCGTGCTATTCCTCTGATGGAAAGTGGTGGTAAGTTGCCTTCATATAAGTTTTTCTCAGTTGCTGACCCTGAGGAAACCGAATATAGAAAAGCCTGCCGTAAGGTTTATAATGATAAGATAATGATGTTGCCTTCCGATACCGTTTACATAGGTTATTCTTGTGCCTTTAACCAAACATCCAGCGATAGCGGTATATATGGTGGAGAGTATATTCATACTGTAATTGAGTCTGCGAAGCAGTGTATCGTGCATGAAAAGAGCAAAAAGGTAGGAGAACAACGGTTTGCTATTTATGCATATCCTTTTGTTCATAGTATGGCAAAGCAGGTAGTAATAAAGAAATCCTTAGGTAAACAGACTCCGGTGTATGTGGGGCCTAAAACCTGGCAACCCCCGTTCTGTGTGATACCTTAAAAGCAGGTTAAGCGGCTTCCGCTCTTACTGGCGAATGTCCAAAGAGATAATCTGAGATAGTGATTTGGTGAACAATACATCTAAAAGATGAATATTAACAGTTAACATACAGCATGAAGAAACTGATAATCATATTGCTTATGAGCGTTTGTGTTTTTAGCGCCTATGCTCAGACTGCAACGCAACAAGAAGATCCTAAGGTCACTGAGTTGCGCCAGCAGATTGGGATTGACTACTCAATGCCGGATTTTAAGACGAAGAAGATAGATGGTACAGTGATAGGTACTCATCTAGCCGGGATGCTCAATCTGTTGCAGAAGTATTATAACGATGGTACATACAACTGGAAACTTGCTGCCATTGTGAAAGAGCAAAAGGGTATGGTTAGTCAGGTTTCCATAGATAAACTGAAGATATCAGAAATATCAAAGAAAGGGGATGTTATCATCGTGTTGATGAATTGTAAACTCCCTAAGAATACAGAGGGAATTAAGAACGCTGACATAGAGTTGGTCTTTGATAAGGGTATTTCTGACAGTCAATCAATTAATTCTCTTTTCTCTTATTTAAGTAGATACATTCAATAATTTTTTATGTTCAACTTATATAAATTTATAGCAGAAAGCGTGACTTTCCGCCCTTCCAGTATGTTTGAGGCGGATATAACTGCTAATGCAGATAAGCTTACCCAAGAAATTGAAGGTAAGTCAGTGTGTGTGATTGGTGGTGCTGGAAGTATTGGTTCCTCATTCATCAAGGCAGTACTCAGGTTCAAACCCGGTAAATTGGTGGTCGTTGACCTCAATGAAAACGGACTCGCAGAACTGACCCGTGATATCCGTTCAACTGAAGGGTTGTTTGTGCCAGAAGAGTACCGTGCTTACACGCTTAACTTCGCAGACCCTATTTTCACTCGCATATTCCGTGAAGAGAAAGGTTTTGATATTGTTGCCAACTTTTCTGCTCATAAGCATGTACGCTCAGAGAAAGACCGCTATAGCGTACAAGCTCTGATAGAGAACAACGATATCAAGGCCAAGAAACTGATGGATCTCCTCTGCGAGTTCCCGCCTAAGCACTTCTTCTGTGTAAGTACCGACAAGGCTGCAAACCCGGTCAATATCATGGGAGCCAGCAAACGCATTATGGAAGACCTTGTGATGGCTTATAATAAGTATTTCAAAGTCACCACAGCACGTTTTGCCAATGTAGCATTCAGCAATGGCTCTCTGCCCGATGGTTGGATTCACCGCTTGCAGAAAAAGCAACCACTGGCTGCACCTAGTGATGTGAAGCGTTATTTCGTAAGCCCTGAGGAGTCTGGTCAGATTTGTATGTTGGCTTGCATACTAGGTAAAGGTGGAGAAGTTTTTTTTCCGAAGTTGGGCGAAGACCAGATGCTCACATTCAGTTCCATTTGTGATGATTTCGTAAAGAGCGAAGGATTCGCAAAGAAAGAATGCTCATCAGATGAGGAAGCAAAGCAGTATGCTGCCAAGATGGGTTATGACAGTGACACCTATCCAGTAGTTTACTTCAAGAGTGACACCACTGGTGAGAAAGCCTACGAGGAGTTCTATGTGCCTGGTGAAAAGATTGATATGCAACGCTTCCAAGCCCTTGGAGTGGTGGAGCAGACAACCCGTCATGACATGAAGGAAGTAGACGCTTTTTTCTATAAACTTGAAGGAATCTTCCAGAAGGATGACTTTACCAAGGCACAGGTAGTAAATGCCATCCGGGAGTTTATTCCGAATTTCGAGCACGAAGAAAAAGGTAAGAATCTAGATCAAAAAATGTAATCATAATTATGGAAAAAAGACAAAATAGAATTCTTCTCTGTCTCTGCCATTTATCTGGCAACGAGCAGAAGTTTGTGCAGGAAGCTTTTGATACAAACTGGGTGGTCCCTCTAGGCCCTAATGTGAATGGTTTTGAAATAGATCTTGAAGAATTTGTTGGTCAAAACAAGCGAGTGGTTGCTCTTAGTGCAGGAACAGCTGCCGTTCATTTAGGCCTTCTCGCATGTGGCGTTGGCCAAGGCGATGAAGTGTGCGTTCAGAGCTTTACTTTCTGTGCATCTAGTCACCCTATTACGTATCTAGGAGCAACTCCAGTGTTTATTGATTCCGAGAAGGATACATGGAACATGGATCCTGAACTCCTGGAGATGGCAATCAAAGATCGCATTGCCAAGACCGGCAAAAAGCCAAAAGCAATTGTACCTGTAGCTCTTTATGGTATGCCATACAAGATTGACCGCATAATGGAAATTGCCAATAAGTATGACATTCCCGTAGTAGAGGATGCTGCTGAAGGTTTTGGAAGCCGTTTCAATGGTCAGGTTCTTGGCACTTTTGGAAAATATGGTGTGCTCTCTTTCAATGGTAACAAGATGATTACCACTTCTGGTGGTGGCGCATTGATTACAGCTAACGAGGAGGAATGGCGTGAGATTATGATGTACGCTACACAGTATCGCGAAAGCTATCCTTACTATCAGCATGAGAAGATTGGTTACAACTACCGTATGTCTAATATTTGTGCTGGTATTGGCCGTGGTCAGATGACTATCGTAAATGAGCATATTGCTCACCATAAGAAGGTACAAAAGCTATATGAAGAATTGTTGAAAGACGTGAAGGGCGTGACTGTTCACAGCCAGCCTGCAACTGGAGAATACGATTCCAACTATTGGCTTTGCACCATGACGTTAGATCCTAATGTAAAGGTTAAAGGTCAGGAGAATGCCTACAAACAAGTCATTACGGGTGCTGTTGGTGGTGCAGCTGGTGTTATTCATGCCGCTTCAAGTGCTGTAACGGATTGCCAGCCAAATGATAACGTGGAGGCTATGCGTATGGGCTTGGACGCTTTGAATATTGAGAGTCGTCCACTTTGGAAGCCTATGCATAAGCAACCCGTTTACAAGAATGTACCGGCATACTTAAATGGAGTGTCTGAAAGTTTGTTCAAAGTGGGTATGTGTCTGCCTGCTGGCCCTTATGTTTCAGAGGATGATGTTATTTTCATTGTTGAAGCAATAAAGAGTTTAATCATTGGTTGATTATTAAATGAAACATTTAATTATTTTAGGCGCAGGAGGATTTGGAAGGGAAGTTTTTTGCTCAGCTACCGAATCTGTTGGATTTGGGACTGAATTTGATGTTAAAGGCTTTCTGGACCCAGACAAGGACAAGTTAAATGGTTTTATCGGTTATCCCCCTATACTCGGTGTAGAAGACTCTTATTCGATAGAAATTAATGATGTGTTTGTATGTGCATTTGGCAATATTAATATTAAAAGGAGTTGTTGTGAAAAGGTTTTATCTAGAGGTGGCACCTTTATGACTCTTATTCATAAGACCGCATATATTTCTAGAAATGTGCGGATTGGTAATGGGTGTATCATACTGGCGGGCGCACGAATTCATTGTGATGTTACGATAGGTGATTTCGTTGTTGTTCAACCCTATGCTATTATAGGTCATGATGTAAAGATAGGGAAGTGGAGTCACATTAATGCTTTGGCGGATTGTGGTGGCGCGTCGGTTATAGGGGAAGGTGTAACACTTCATACAACGTGTTTTGTCATACCTGGAGCGGTTGTAGAAGACTATGCAACGGTAGGAGCAGGGAGTGTCACATTACGTAAAGTTAAAGCAGGAACAACAGTATATGGCGTACCTGCTAAACCTATATTGGTCCCAAATAATCAATGATATATGGAGAATATTGTGTTAAATAATCTGGATGTAGTAGAAATCCAGACATATCAACAAAACAGATATCCCTGTCTGTTTATTGATCACATTGATGAGGTGGTGGTAGGCAAATCAGCCAAAGGCCACAAGTGTTTATCTTATAATGAGTGGTATTTCCCCTGCCATTTTGCGGATGAGCCTAATATGCCAGGCTTCATTCAGTCGGAAATGTTGGTTCAGGTGTTCCTGATGACATTTTTGACCATTCCGGAGAATAAGGGTAAGAAGACCGCGGCCCTTAACTACAACGTGAAGTACAAGAAAAAGCTGGTTCCTGGTATGCGCGTAGATATTGAGGCAAACCTCAAGTCATATCGTCGTGGTCTGGCTATTGGTTCTGCCGTAGGTTATGTGGATGGCGAAGAGGCTGTCTCTGCTGAGTTCCTAATTGGAATCCCAGATGTATTAAACCAGTTTAAACCAAAAGATAATAAGTAATGGTAAGACTTGCAGATTACGTAATCCAGAGAATAGTAGATGAAGGAGTAAAGCATATCTTCCTCATCACTGGCCGTGGCATTTTGTATCTATCAGATGCCGTGGCGAAGAATGAAGAGATACAACCGATTTCCGTTCATCACGAGCAGGCGGCAGCTTATGCTGCAGTAGCTTATTCACAGTATAATGACAAGGTTGGGGCAGCACTAGTTTCCACCGGTTGCGCTTCCACCAACGCTGTAACTGGCGTTCTGAATGCATGGCAGGATGGTGTGCCAGTGATTTTTATCTCTGGGCAAAACAAACTGCATGAAACAGTTGCTTATACAGGTAAGAACATTCGCACATGGGGTTCGCAGGAAGCCAATGTGATTCCCATTGTAAAACCCATTACCAAATATGCCAACATCATAACCGATGCCAATAAGATTGGTGAGGAAATGGATAAAGCCATCTACTTTGCCACCCATGGCGTTAAAGGTCCCGTTTGGTTAGACATTCCTGTGGATGTCCAGAACGCCCGCGTGGAGCCAGACCAGCTGACTCGCTGGAATGGTGATGAGAGTGTAAAAGAAGCTTCTTCCGAGGATGTAAGCTTTGTCGCTAAAGCGTTAAATGAAGCCAAGCGTCCAGTATTCTTGATAGGTAGTGGCATCCGTGCATCTTATAGCATTGAGCAGTTCAAGGAACTTGTAGAAAAGACGAAAGTACCTGTTTGTTTTTCTGCTTCAGCCGTTGATACGTACGGTATCAGTCATGAGCTGTCAATGGGTACAGTTGGTACCATAGGTGGAACACGTGCAGGTAATTTTGCCGTTCAGAACTCAGACTTGGTGGTATCAATTGGATGTAGACTTTCTCCAATGCTTACGGACTCTCAATATGAGAAGTTTGCCAGAGCCGCCAAACTGATTGTGGTTGACATTGATGAGAATGAGCACTCTAAGGGAACAGTCAGAATTGACAAACTGATTCTTTCTGATGCGAAATACTTCATTGAGGCACTTCTGAAAGAGAACCTTTGTGAGACGTCTAAAGAATGGCAAGAAAAGTGCAAGCATTGGAAAAAGGTATTCCCTAAGTGTGAGGAGGCTTTCAAGAGCAAGGACAAAGTAGATCTCTATGACTTTGCAGATAGGTTGACGAAACATTTGAAAGATAATGCTGTCATCCTGACTGATGCCGGTCTTGAGGAGGTGATTGTCCCGACGGTTGTAGGATTCAAGGATGGACAAAGATGCCTCCACCCTGCATCTCAAGGTTGTATGGGCGTTGCACTTCCTGCCTCTATGGGAGCTTGGTATAGCTGTGGTCACGATGTGGTTGCAGTGATTGGTGACGGATCTGTGATGATGAATATCCAGGAAATGCAGACCATTAGTGCCAACAAAATGGGCATCAAGATTATTATTATCAATAATAAGGTGTACTCTGTTATCAGAACTCGTCAGGTGGAACTCTTCCGTAACCGCACTATAGGTACTAACCCTGAAAATGGTGTTACAACTCCAGATTTCAAGGATGTAGCCCAGTGCTTTAAGATTCCGTATGTGAAGATAAATGATATCACGGAACTGGATAGCAAACTTGATGAGGTAATGAATATGGAAGGCCCTGTCATCTGTGAAGTGATGGCTGTGGAAGATCAAGTGTATATCCGCAATGGTGCAGGCTTTAACTCCCAGCGCAAGTTTGTGGTGCGTCCGTTGGAAGACCAAATGCCGTTCATGGATAGGGAGCTTTTAAAGCGTGAAATGATTATTGAACCAATAGATTTATAATTATGGCACAGATAAAGTTAAAAACTGGTAGAATAATAGCTGACTATGGCGATCCATATATAGTTGCCGAAGTCAATTCCAGTCACAATGGAAGTGTGGAAGTAGCCCGCCAGATGATAGATGCTGCCGCAGATGCTGGGTGCAATTGCGTGAAGTTTCAATCCTGGTCAGCAGAGTCGCTATATTCCACCTCCTATTACAAAGAAAACCCAATTTCTAAGCGCATTGTTACCAAGTTCTCTCTGAGCCCTGAAGAACTTAAGGGACTTGCAGAGTATTGCCGTGAAAAGGGTGTCGATTACTGCTCAACTCCTTATTCAAGAGAAGAGGTTGATTTCCTTCTGGACGAGTGCGGAGCACCATTTGTAAAGATTGCCTCAATGGATTCCAACAATCTGGCATACCTTCGCTATATTGCCAGAAAGGGTGCACCTATTGTCCTTTCAACAGGTATGAGCACATTGGATGAGGTGAAAAGGGCGGTAGATACTATTGCAAATGCGGGCAACCAGCAGATTTGCTTATTACACTGCATCTCAATTTATCCTCCTGAGTTGGATACTATTCATTTGAATAATATCATTGGTTTGCGAGAAGCGTTCCCTGAGTTGCCTATTGGTTTTTCAGACCATTCGCATGGAGTAGAGATGGCCGTTGCCGCTACCGCATTTGGTGCTGCACTTATTGAAAAGCACCTAACCCTTGATAGCAAAAAGATTGGCATGGACAACCAGATGGCAACAGAGCCTGAGGAGATGAAACTGATGGTGAATTGCTGCCACAATACTCATATTGCTTTGGGTAATAAAGAGCGTGTGGTCCGTGAAGCTGAGCAAGAGCAGATGAAGAAGATGCGTCGTAGCTTGATTGTTACAAAAGACTTGCAAGCTGGACATGTCTTAACGGAAGATGACCTAGATGCAAAGCGTCCTGGAACGGGTATTCCTGCTGATAAATTGGACGAGATGGTGGGTAAGAAACTTGCCAACAATGTTGAGGCAGACACTTTATTGAAATTAGAAGATATTGAATAACAATTAATTTTTCAAACAATTACAATTATGACAAATTTAGAGAAGTTGACGAACGTATTCGTCGAGACGTTTAGTATTGATGCTTCCAAGACTGCCGGACTGCAGTATCAGGGAATTGAAGCATGGGATTCTGTTGGCCACATGTCTCTCGTTGCCGCTATTGAGGACGCTTTCGATATCCAGATGGATACGGATGACATCATTGATATGAGCAGCTTCGAGAAGGCTCAGGAGATTCTGAAAAAGTACAATATTGAATTCTAGTGGATCAATTCTCGTTTAGAATCAATGGAAAAGACGTATTGGTTTACAGGAGCGTTTTTGCTCCTGTAAACACCAATATGTTTGTACTATTAACAGGAAAAGAAGCAGTAGTTTTTGACCCCAATGAAAACGAAGAACTGCTGCAATTATTTGAGGTGAGAGGTATTGAAAAGGTCCACATCCTTTTAACCCATGAACACTATGATCACACCAATGGTGTAAACTGGTTGGTTGCGCACACAGGTGCAGATCTATTTTGCCAATCTGATTGTGCAAAAGTAATACAGACAAAGAAAGGGAATAATCCCGCTCTTGTTGCATTGGTATGGGCTGATTTGGATAGACAGGATGGCGGACATCGGTATAAGGATTTCAAAGAACGCTTTGAACCGTTTACAATTAAGGTAGACAAGACCTATGATAAAGAAGATGTTGTTAGGATAGGGGAGTATGTGTTTCATGTAACATCAACACCAGGCCATTGTCCGGGAGCGTCTTGTTACAAACTTTTTGATAAAATGGTTTTCACAGGAGATACTCTTTTACAGAATAATCCTGTAATTCTCAGTTTCCGTGAAAGCGTAAAAGAAGATTATGAGAAGATTGCATTGCCTTATTTAAAGGCATTGCCTAAAGACACAATTATCATGCCTGGTCATGGTGATCCCTTTATTTTGAAAGATACGAATAACATTTGAAAATGTTTGATTTAGATAAATATACAAACAATACTGCTGTTATCACTGATAAAGGTGAACAACTCACCTATGGTGAATTGCATGCTGAGACAGCAAGGTTCGCTAGTGCAATTACTGGAAAAGGACTCTCGTTCTGTCTATGTGAGAACAGATTAGGCTCCTTAGTGGGTTATGTGTCCTGTATGGATAATCATGTTCCCATCGTATTGCTGGATGGTAGCAAAGATCTGTCAGTACTGAAAAACCTAATGACTATTTACCAGCCGGAATATATTTGGGCAGATAAAGAAAAGGTTGCGGAGATAGGAGGGGAGACTGTCTATACGTATGCCACCTATTCTTTGCAGAAGATGCAGTATGAGGTGGAAGTGGAGAAGCCTGAAATCAATCCTGAGTTGGCTCTATGCTTGACAACATCTGGTAGCACAGGCTCTCCAAAGTTCGTGCGCCTATCAGCCAAGAATGTCCTTTCAAATGCAGAGTCTATAGCTGAGTATCTGAGCATTGATGAGAACGAAAGACCCATAACCACATTGCCTTCATATTATAGCTATGGTGTGTCAGTCATTAATAGTCACTTGATAAAGGGTGCGACTATACTGTTGACAGAAGGAACCGTTGCTCAACGCGAATTCTGGAACTTTATGAAGGAGCAGAAAGCGACATCTATTGCTGGTGTTCCTTACACTTATGAAATGCTGAAAATGCTTCGCTTTATGCGTATGGATTTGCCCTATCTGAAGACCATGACGCAAGCAGGAGGCAAATTGAACAAGGATTTGGCTAAAGAGTATATTGAATGGGCACAGAACAAAGACAAACGTTTCTTTGTGATGTATGGTCAAACGGAGGCAACGGCACGTATGAGTTACTTGCCTTTAGAGCATGCTTTGGATAAATACGCCAGCATAGGTATTGCCATCCCAAGAGGTAAGTTCTCTTTGATAGATGTGAACGGAAACACCATAGAGGATGCAGATGTTGATGGTGAATTGGTTTATGAAGGCCCAAATGTAAGCCTTGGATATGCTGAATGCAGAGCAGACCTAGCCAAAGGTGATGAGAACCATGGTGTGCTTCATACAGGTGATGTTGCCCGTAGAGATGCAGATGGTTACTACTATATTACTGGTCGCTTGAAGAGATTCGTGAAAGTCTGGGGTAACCGTTGTAATCTGGATGCTACCGAGCAGATTGTTAAGAGCAATGTGACCACCAGTTGTGCTTGCGTGGGTGTAGATGATAAAATTACCATCTTCGTTACGGAACAAGGCTTGGAAGAGCAGATAGTGAAACTGCTAGTAGAAAAGACCGGTCTGAACAACAAGGCATTTGAGGTACGTGTTATTGATGCAATCCCTGTTAAGAGTTCTGGTAAGATAGACTACCCGGAGATGCAAAGAATGATAGAGAAATAATTAATTATAGATAATATGACACTCGAAGAATTATTAGAGATTGCTCCCTATTCCTTAGGTAAAGAGGAAAAGCATGCTGTTTTGGATGAGTACTTGGTGAACCTCACCAAGTACCACTATGAGCACAGTGAGGAATACCGCAAGATGCTGGACGGTACTGGCTTTGACATCAACAAGGTCAAGCACTATGAGGACCTTCCGTATCTGCCGGTAAGCCTGTTCAAAGACTTGACACTCCGTAGTGTGGCGGAAGATGAGGTGATCAAAACAATGACTTCCTCTGGTACTACCGGCCAGAAGACTTCCAAGATCTATCTGGACCGTGAGACTTCAGCCAACCAGACCAAGACGCTTACCAAGATTGTGGCTTCTCTGTTGGGCAACAAGCGTGTGCCGATGATTATTCTGGATTCCAGCAATGTGGTGAAGGACCGCAATATGTTCTCTGCCCGTGGAGCCGGTATCCTGGGATTCTCTATGTTTGGCAGCAAACGTATGTATGCCCTGGATGAGAACATGGAGCTGGACATTGAGGGTATGAAAGCCTTCTTGGAGGAGCATAAGGATGAGACTATCTTCCTCTTTGGCTTTACCTTTATGATATGGCAGCATTTCTACAAGAAGCTGCTGGAGAGTGGCTACAAGCCAGACCTATCCAAGGGTGTGCTCATTCACGGTGGTGGTTGGAAGAAACTGGTGGCAGAATCCGTTTCTACTGCCCAGTTCAAGCAGTGTCTGAACGATGTCTGTGGCATCAAGGTGGAGAATGTTCACGATTACTATGGTATGGTGGAGCAGACCGGCACCATCTATATCGAGTGTGAATGTGGTCACCTGCACGCTTCCAACTTCTCTGATATCATCATCCGTAACCCCAAGGACTTCTCTGTTGCCAAGAATGGAGAGACCGGTATCATTGAGGTGGTGAGTGTACTGCCTAAGAGCTATCCGGGTCACGTTCT
>Ga0310696_10008459_pt1 | contig 11999 bp, 3 predicted proteins | sample AusTroGonzalo_MG_4_FD_203885 | JGI IMG/M metagenome (GOLD analysis project Ga0310696, IMG submission 203885) | Bovine rumen microbial communities from tropical cattle in Woodstock, Queensland, Australia - Gonzalo_02 (v2) (version 2) | ecosystem: Host-associated > Mammals > Digestive system >... | reverse complement strand
GATGTATACTACTGATGACCGTTGTTCCACCCGTGTTCTTTCCGGCCGGAGGACCACGACCCGCAATAGCTTCAACACATGGAGCAACATCCCGTTGGACGATCCCCGATATGCATCTGCATTCGAGATCATTCCTGCTGAGGACAATGAAGTCATCTACTATGCTCAAAGTCAACTTAGTGATTCGGAGTCGGACTTCATCGGGAGTGCGTCCGGGCATACGTTCAGTAACGGCCGAGGTGTACTGACTTATGAGAATGCCATCACCGAGATACCGGCCAACGCATTCAATTCGACTCCGATTACATCTGTAATCCTTCCCGACGGGGTGATTACGATCTGTAACTCCGCATTCAAGGATTGCGATTTGCTTGAATCCGTCACGATGGGCGGCAATGTCAATACGATAGAGCAATACGCATTTTCCGGTTGCCTGGCTCTGAACGACATAACTTTACCGGCGAGTCTAAGAAGCTTGGAGGCTAAAGCCTTCCAGAACTGCATCTCACTGGAGACCATCAATATTCCGAATTTGAGCGGTATGGGGGCCAATCCTTTTGCCGGGTGTACCGGCCTGACTTCATTCACCGGAAGGTTTGTCACTTCTGACGGCAAATTCATCTTCTTTAATGCGATTAATCAAGGAATGGTCATAAGCTGCGCACTGGGAGCATTTACAAACCAGTTGGTAGAGCTTCCTGAAGGAGCAAAGGGCATAGCAAGTAATGCCTTCTCGGGAGGAAGTTTCAGAAGGGTCATCATACCCGCGACTGTAACGAATATATCGGCGGATGCATTTGCGGCTTGTGATATCTCTGAAGGATTATGGTTCGAAGGTGATAATCTGCCCTCCATTGCAGCACGTGCTTTCGGAGGTGGCACCGGAGACACTGATACCAATTTCAGTATATACATTTCAGGATGGTCCACCATAGAATCGGCAGACGTCCTGGCAGGAAGCATTTGGAATAATTATAAATCGGCTTCAGTGAACAGGGTCGTTGTCTATCAAGACTATGATGAGATCTGGTATCATGGCGGCTCTCCCACTGAGGCCGGGGCCATCATTGACTTTGATGGCAATACTAATGTCAATCAGACCGATGCCTGTTTCACCAATCAGTATCGCAGGATCAGCAGCCGGGTCAGGAGGATGCCGGAGTTCTTATCTGCATGGTCAAGCCAGACTGCGACAGTTGAGATGCATATCCTTAAGTACGCATCGGAAGTCTATTCGGTTGGTTACGAAGCTTTCTATGGTTCGACTGTCGACTATGTCTCCCTGCCGGATTGTGTCCGTGTCATCGGTAACCGGGCCTTTATGAATTGCGCCAGCCTGACTGCTTTCCCCAGCCCTGGATCTTACCTGCAGACCATTGGGAGTTATGCGTTCTATGGCTGTCCTAATATGGAGTTTGCCAATGCCAACCACTTGTATATGCCCAGGCTTACATCACTTGGGGCATATGCATTCTATGGATGTACTTCTTTCGGCTCCGGAAGTCAGGGCTGTATGCTCAAGATCGGGCAGGTCCCCAGTATCCCGGACTATGCTTTTTATGGATGCGAGACGCTTACGGATATCTATGTGTGCAATCCTGACGATTCGACGGATGAGAGTTCAACTTTCAGCATTCTGAGCATCGGTGAAAAGGCATTCTATGGATGTGAGAATCTGGCGAGTTTTACTTGTGAAGCATATTTTGGCGAAGAAGAGGTCTTTATTCCCCGCGCTACCACGATTGGCCCTTACGCTTTCTACGGTTGCGAGAGTCTTTCCCTTGCTTGCGTCGGTGCAGTAAGTATGTTTGATGAAGGTGTATTCCGGAATTGTACTTCACTTGAGGCAGTTCTTCTTTTCACGAGAAATCTTACAAGTGTCAAGGCTTATGCTTTCGATGGTTGTTCGTCGTTGAAAGAAGTCAGGAATTATGGAGTGTCCGATGAATGCGTTGATCTGCCATATGTTCAGACGGTTGGCGTGCAGGCATTCTCCCGTACCAACGTCAAGAGTGTAACTATGGATCAGGCGACGGTTTTGGGTTTGTCGGCTTTCGCGGCGTGTCCGCGACTCACTGACCTTTCCTTCCCGAGCCTTGTAAGTATAGAATCCTCTGCTTTCATGTCGTGCAGTACTCTCACCGATGTCACGATTCCGGCTTCTGTCACGTCGATAGGTTCATATGCCTTCAAGAATTGTACAAACCTTTGGCGTGTGTTTTTCGACGATCTTGCGTACAGTTACGAGCTTCCTTCCCTGGGCACAGGCGCTTTTGACAATACTCCATCCTATCTGAAGCTTAGTATTTGCGGCGTAGGTGGTACAACTATCTACAGTTATGAAGCTACGCATCCCTGGCGTGTCTATGCTGACAAGATAGAGGTCTATCAGAGTGACCAGGAAATCTGGTATATAGGGTATAATACCGTTAACGGGGTGACTTATCCCGCCGCTGCGGACGGGACTTTGCTGAATAATACGAATCAAACAATGTCCTGCGCCAGTTATTCAGGCGGCATTCCGTCACCCCTTGCCATCAGTCCGAATGTGCCGGTACCGGCTTCTGTCAGCGGTGGCATTATCGTCGACCGTTATCACGAGCGTATCTATGGAGTGGGTGCAAATGCATTCAAGGACAATTCCAATGCCGTGTATATCTCTCTCCCTCAGCTCGTCAGGTCCATCGGGACGGATGCCTTCAGGAACTGTACCTCACTGGTGAACTTCCCCGCCTTGAGCAATCAATGGACGGGCTCCAATGTCCTTTCATCCATTGGTTCGGGAGCGTTCTATAATTGCCCTTCACTTACAGGTGAAGTTAATGCTCCATATGTGACGTCGATGGGAGTCAATACCTTTGGCGCGCATAAGATCACCAGTTTCGACCTCCCGTCCATAGTGTCGATCGGCTACCAGAGCCTTGGCATCAATACCACGGCTACCAGTTCATCTTCGAAGTGGTATGTCCATATCGGACCGAATATCGCAAACCTCGGACTTGGGTACAATGGTAATGGGGATTCACAGTTGTGTCTGAACCCCAATGCGTTATCCAATTACCTCGAGTTGACCATCGATGCGACTTCGGTTCCGTCGGTAACCAGCGGGACATTCTATGGTATCAACTTTACCGGCATCAAAGTTCCGGCGACCAGTGTGGATGCCTACCGTACCGCCTGGGCAGGTAAGGTGGGCGGCAACGCCAATATCCTCATCCAAGCGCAGTAACGACGAATTCATTATCATCATTTTAAATCAGTATCACCATGAAAAAGTTCTTGCCATTGACAATGCTGTTTTTCGCTTTCCTGCTGGCGTACTCCTGTACGCAGGCGCTCGAGAGCGATGAGTTCCCGGACAGCCAGTGTGTTCTGTCCCAGGACGATTCTTCCGGGCAGTTTCTGACTGTCACTGCAAACCTTGAGGGGTTCTCTCCGGAGACTAAGACCGAACTCGCTGCCGATGGTTCCTTCCGCTGGTCTCCAGGGGATACGATCAGTCTCATTTTCGGCAGCGGTTCCGGAGACCCGTTCATATCGACGAATACCGAGCCTGCCGCCACGACCCAGTTTGACGGTTATCTCCACGCAGTAACCGGCTTTGACGAGAATGCACCTGACCTCAAGTTCTGGGGCATCTATCCGTATAGAGCAGATGACGAGGTCGTAATAGAGAACGGTGCGGCTTATGCGTATTTGCAGTTTCCATCCTCTCAGAGAACCGGAGAGAATACCTGGGGACAGGGTCAGGTGGTGTATATGGGTCAGTCCAGCGGTCTGGCGATTGGTTTCAGGAACCTGGGCGGAGGCTACAAGTTCTATCTTTGCAATGACGATATCAAGGAGATTCATTTCAGGGGCAATTCCAATGAGGTGATCGCCGGTTTGGCTCAGGTGGGCATGACCAATGGGATTCCGTCGATAATAGGTTTCGATGCGGATGACAGTTCGACGGAGATAGTCCTTTATCCTCCCCAGGATGCAGCTACCGGCGTAGCGACCTTCAAGAAGTCTGTGGGAAATACGAAGTATTGGTACTATATCTCTGTTCCTGAGAAGGTATTTGAGAACGGTTGTACCTTCACGATGTATACTACTGATGACCGTTGTTCCACCCGTGTTCTTTCCGGCCGGAGGACCACGACCCGCAATAGCTTCAACACATGGAGCAACATCCCGTTGGACGATCCCCGATATGCATCTGCATTCGACGACATCCCTGCGGCGGCTAACGAGATTATTTATTTCGCAAGCGCAAAGATAGAGAACACGTTCACTCAGCAGCAAGGCGTATCCAACACTTTCAGTGGCGGCAGGGGTGTGCTGAGCTTCCCGTCCGCCGTTACTGAAATCCCTGCCAATGCTTTCAAATCACAAAGTGGTCTGACCGCCATCTTCCTTCCGGAAGGGGTTCAGTCTATCGGCGATAATGCTTTCCAGTTCTGTACCAGCCTTGCGACGGTACGTGTAGGTGAGGAATATAACCTTGGCAGTACTATAACCACCATAGGGAATTATGCATTCTATCACTGCACCTCGTTGCAGCAGATCGCACTTCCCACGTCCTTGACAAGTCTGGGAGGTTTTGCCTTTGCCGAAACCGGACTTACGAGGATCGACATCCCGCAGTCGCTGACGAGCTTGAACTATATTATGGGCAATCCTTTCTCCCAGTGCATGGACCTGGCGGAGTTCACCGGTAAGTTCGCGACCAGCGACGGTCTGTTCCTGGTAGATCCTTACAATTATGCTGTCGTAAGTGTTGCTTTGGGCAGTACTGCCTTGGCTGCCGGTACGACTTGTGTGCTCCCTTCGGGAATCAACAAAATCGGCAGCTGGGCAATGGCGGGTTTGAAATCCAGTTCACTTGACTTCAGCAATGTAACTCTCACGAAGATAGGTTTCAGTGCTTTTTATGGAGCGGGTCTGTCCGGCGGTTTGACCATCCCCGAGTCGGTAACCGAAATAGAAGGTTATGCGTTTTTAGGTTGCACAGGACTTTCGTCCATGACGTTCCAATCAGATAATCTGCCGAAAATCGGGAGCGGCGCTTTAGGCTCAGGAACTGATAATACGCAGTTTACCATCATGATTCCGGGTTATTCGATTTATACGTCCGGTGGTGCTGACAAGTTGGGAGGAGACAATTGGAGTGCATATAAGAGGACCGGTCTGGACCGTATCGTAGTTTACCAGAAAGACGATGAGCTTTGGTATCACGGTGGCAGCCCCAACCTCAGCGTGATCACTGATGCAAACGGTAATGTTTCGACTGGAAGTGTGATTCTGAATACTTTGAATTACCGCATAGCTTCCAGTGCTGGTATGTCCGATACATTCTGGAATCTGGTAATGAGCACGCAGAATAACGTTGAAGTGACCATCAAGAAGTTTGGTGCCATTGTCAGGACGGTCGGTGAGGCAGCATTCAGAGCCCATGGTGATTTTGATTTTGTATCGCTGCCCAACGGGGTCACTTCCATCGGTAAAAATGCATTCACAGGGTGCATCTATCTGGAGGCATTCCCCAGTTCCTCAAATTCACTTAAGCAGATTGGCGAATCGGCCTTCTGGGGTTGCACCGGCATCCCGTCTGTTCGCCTCGGGTCAGCCATGAGGGTAATTTACGCCAGCGCCTTCGGTGGTTGCACATCCTTGTCCAGCGTCACTATCTCTGAAGGACTCCAGTACATCTGCTCCGATGCATTTACCGGTTGTACATCATTGACAAGTATCACCCTGCCCTCTTCTTTGCTTGGCATAGGTGTGTATGTGTCGAACGGGGTTGTGACAGGGCGGGGATACAATCCGTTCAGGGGATGCACAAGCCTGGAAACTTTCTATGGCGGCACCAGTACGGGATACAGTATTACATCCGATCATAAATTCCTTCTAACTGCAGATGGAAAACTCCTGATCAGCGGTGCCATCGGCGGATTCGTGGACCAGACTTGCACCATTCCTTCAAGCGTTGAAGAGACCGGTCCTATGTCAATGTCCGGCGGACGTGCCGCTGTCCTCGTGCTTGCAAGTGCCTCCAACCTCAGACAGATTGGCGGATTCACCTTTGAGAACTTCTCTTCCGGCAGCACTTCTATATTTGTGCCTGCTTCAGTAGAGAACATTGTCGCGGGGGCGTTCAAGGACTTTACTTTCACCAGTCCCAGCTCTGCGCTTATTTTCCCGCATGATGTTTTGCCGTCAGTATATACCGATTCCTTGGGAGACTCTGATGACACCTTCTTTATAAGTATCCCCGGTTATGCCACCATCGCATCCAACTCGATGTTTAACGATGCTGCTAATAAATGGTACGACTATAGGCTGTCGGGGAGGATCCATGTGTATCAGGATGAGGATGAGATCTGGTATAAAATATCCACCGAATTATCGACCATACCTATCGATAATCAACTTAATTTCGGTACTGAGTCACTTCCGGTTCATGCTGTCGGTTCCGGATGCTTGCTTATTTCCGATCCTTTCACATTGGAACCGCTCTCCGGAAGTGAGAGTTTCAGCGCTCCTACCGGCACCAGTCTGGGCATGCAGAAATTCGACGGGGTAGTTACTTCTGTTCCGGACAATGCTTTCAGTGGGGAGTCGATCAGTTCGGTCCTGCAGGAAGTATGGCTTCCTTATGCTGTCAGTAAGATCGGGAACAATGCTTTCAAAAATTGTTCTCTTCTGGAGCATTTCCCGAAGCATAAAGGCCTTGAGGCTCTTCTGACATCCATTGGGAGCAGTGCGTTCAATGGCTGTAGCAGCATGACCTCCGATCTCATCAACGCTTCCAATGTCACCTCACTGGGCGCTTATGCGTTCTACCTGTGCAGCGGAATCGAGAATATCAGGCTCGGCGGTTGTCCTATTCCGAATTACGCGTTCACGCGTTGTACCTCTCTGCAGTCCGTCACTTTCCAAAACATTAGCCAGGTTACATCCGTCGGCGGCATGGCTTTCGCAGGTTGTACAAACTTGAAAAAGGTAGCGAGATCGACTTACACGGCAGAACGTATATTTCTCCAGTATGCGACCACAGTGGCATTTGCTGCATTCCAGGGCTGTACCAGTCTGACGTATATCAATCTTCCGGTGGCGACATTCCTGGGCAATAATGCGTTTGAGAACTGTACCAGTCTTACGGACGCTAATCTTCCTCTTGTCGAAACTATCGAGAGTGAATGCTTTAAGGGTCAGCACAAGTTGACTTCATTGGCGCTGCCGAAAGTCCAGACTATCGGTACCAATGCTTTGGGCAACGGCACCAGGCTGTCGACAGTGGCCATCGGCCAGGACATCACCTCGCTCGAGAACAGTTTGTTCTCCCCGTATAGCGGCTCTCAGACGAAACCTACGTCTTTCCAGCTGCAGATGGCCAAGGCCACTCCGCCCGCGATTTCAAGTTCAACTTTCACCAATCTTTCTTTGCAGGCTTCTTCTTCGGATGTTCCGTTTACTATTAAGCTTCCGACCCAGGCGATCCGAAATGCATATTACGATTCTTGGAGAACCGTTGAACCATTCAGTTCGTTCCCTGTTAATACATTGAGACAGATATTTATCTACTGATCATAATTGAAGCCGGCTCCTATCTCGGGGCCGGCTTTTTATTATTCATCCATTCTTCCGAAGTTCAGAACGGGGGATGGTTCTTCAGGTATTCTTCCTTGTACTCTTTCGAGAAGCCCTGAGGTCCGGCAGCGCCGCCGCCGAATACGAAAAGGACCCTGTCATTGTACGGGATGTACCTGGCGTCGGTCAATGCCGCCTGCATCTGCTCTTCGGTCATCGGGCTGAGGTAAACCCTGTACGAATAGACCGCGAATCCGACCGACTTGTAGGCGATGTCGCAAAAGTCGGGGAAGTGGGAGTAGATGGAAATGCAGCCGATGTCTTTAAGCTTCTTCTTAATGGGTTCGAAATCCTCTTTGTTCAGCTTGGAACCGGAATCGTCCGGAGTATCAAGCAATTCGGATTCTTCCGGGGAGGAATTCCCCGAGTTTTGGAACAGCTGCACCTCGGTCCCGTACTGGATATTCATAGAGATGTCGTCGCCCTCGTCCAGCGTGGACTTCGTGAGATATATCAGTTCGTCCATGGCGCCCTTGGTCTTCTCATAGTGCTTCGCCATCTTGTCCGGGTCGCAGCCGTAGGCCGGCATTCTCACGAGGAACAGCAAGGCGACACCCAGCAGGATAATGCCGAATGAGCCGAGTATCAGTTTTTTGTGGGTTCCGCCCGCCTTGATGCCCTTGACCAGGACGATGACGGACGCGATGAGCAGCACGGGTATCACCGGCCAGACCATGGCGAGGCCCCAGTAACTTATCCACGGGTCCACCATGAATGCCGCCAGGATCAACACCATCACCGCCTGCGGCACGAAATGCCACCACAGCCTCTTTTTTCCAGAATCTCCCATAGTTGCGGTTTCAAAAGAGTTGAGGTACAGCGATTCGAACGCTGACTGGGGGAACCAAAATCCCATGTGCTACCATTACACCATACCTCAATTCCGGGTGCAAAGATATCAATTATTTTCGAATAGCCTTGAAATAATCGCGCATGAGGGCGGAACATTCGTCCGCGAGGACGCCTGAGACGAGCTCGGTGCGGGGGTGGAGAAGGGAGGGGGAGTAGAGCGTGCAGCCGCGCCTGGGGTCGGACGCGCCGTACACTATGCGTCCGACCTGCGCCCAGTTGAGCGCCGCCGCACACATCGGGCAGGGCTCCAGCGTGACGTACAAGGTGCAGTCGTTCAGATACTTGCCGCCGACTGCCTCGGTGGCGGCTGTGAGGGCAATCATCTCCGCGTGGGCCGTGGGGTCGTGCAGGCGCTCGACCATATTGTGCCCCTTGGCGATGATGCGGCCCTTCCAGGCGATGACGGCCCCTACGGGGATCTCGTCCTCACCCCGTGCGGCCGCAGCCTCGCGCAGCGCTTCGCGCATCAGTCTCTCGTCGTTCTCCATAATGATGCAAAAGTACAACTATTATTCAAATTGTTCAATCATTCCTTGTCTGAAGTCAAAATTTTAGCTAATTTTGAAGGTTGGATTATATCCAAAAGTTTTTGATGTGACGGTGCAGGAGCACCCGGAAAACAAGGATTTATACCATTAACCATACAATTACCAACTATCCATCTGTAACATGAAAAGTAAGCTTCTTGCTTCTCTGATGCTACTCCTAATGGGCTTCGTCGCTATGGCGCAGACCGTCCGTATCACCGGTACGGTCGTCGACGAGATCGGGCCCGTCGTGGGAGCCAGCGTCATTGAAAGCGGCACCCAAAACGGTGCCATTACCGATCTGGACGGTAATTTCTCGCTCAACGTCAGGCCTGGCGCGAGCATAGAGATTTCCTCCATCGGTTACAGAACCCAGGTCATCCCGATCGGGGACAGGACCACGTTCAACGTGGTGCTCGAGGAGGATACCGAGCTTCTTGACGAGGTCGTGGTGGTCGGTTACGGTACGCAGAAGAAAAAGCTCGTCACCGGATCCACCATCCAGGTCAAGGGCGACGAACTGGTCAAGCTCAACTCCACCAACGCCCTCGGCGCCATGCAGGCGTCGTCGCCCGGTGTGAGCATCATGACCTCTTCCGGCCAGCCCGGCGACGGCTACAACGTCAACATCCGCGGTATGGGTACCACCGGCTCTTACGAGCCTCTCTACGTCATCGACGGTGTCACCGGAGGTAACATCAACTCCCTCAACCCGTCCGACATCGAGAGCATCGACGTCCTCAAGGATGCTGCCTCCTGCGCCATCTACGGCGCCCGCGGCGCCAACGGCGTCATCCTCATCACCACCAAGCAGGGCAAGGCCGGCAAGTACACCGTCACCTACGACGGCTACTACGGCGTCCAGAATGTCCAGAAGATGATCGAGCCCCTCAATGCCCAGCAGTACATGGACATCATGGACCAGGTCAACTTCAACATGGGCAAGGAGCCCGTCGACTGGGCCAATGTCCTGAACCCCGCTCTCTACAACAGCATCAAGGACGGTTCGTTCACGGGTACCAACTGGCTCGACGCCATCCGCAATGCCAACGCCCCGACCCAGAACCACGCAGTCAACGTCCTCGGAGGTACCGACATCAACAGGTTCTCCCTCGGTCTGAGCTACACCGACCAGCAGGGTATCTTCGGCGCCCCTGTCGCTTCCGACTACAGGCGTTTCACCGTCCGTCTCAACTCCGACCACGTCCTCTGGCGCAAGGGTGACCTCGACATCCTCACCTTTGGTGAGAACATCACCTACACCCAGGACCGCAAGAACGGCATCGGTACCGGCAACATGTACTGGAACGACGTCTACAGCTCGCTGTCCGCCAACCCTCTCGTCCCTGTGTATCAGGAGGACGGTTCCTACACTGAGTATGACTGGCTGAGCCAGAGCGGCATCTGGGCCCTCGACCCTTATACGAGCAACCCTGTGGCCAACATGGTCTACAACCGCGGTTACAACGACAACCACGGCTACGCCCTGAACATGTCCGGCAACATCAAGTTCCAGCCCATCAGGGGCCTCGTGTGGAAGAGCCAGTTCAACTACAAGCAGAGTTCCGGCTCCTATCGCAGCTACGGTCTCTCCTACAGGCTCACCAACTATGACAAGAAGGACGCCGACGTCGTCAGCCAGAGCGGCTGGGCCGGATGGAGCTGGTCCTGGGAGAATACCGTCAACTACGTGTTCACCCTCGGCGACAACCATCACTTCGACGCCCTCGTGGGAAGCACCCTCGAGCACAGCGGCTTCGGTGAGAGCGTAAACGCCCAGAACAGCAACGTCCTCTGGCCCAACCAGTGGAAGTACGCTTACGTAGGCAACACCTCCGGCGATCCTTCCAAGGATGACGTAGGCGGCTCGACCTGGGGCGACAGCGGTCTCGCTTCGTTCTTCGGCCGTATCAACTACGACTATGCCGAGAAGTACATGCTCACCCTCATCCTCCGCCGCGACGGTTCGTCCAACTTCATGCGCGGCCACCGCTGGGGCACCTTCCCTTCGGCTTCCGCCGGCTGGGTGGTCTCCAATGAGGATTGGTGGAACCTCGGCGCCGTGAACTTCCTGAAGCTGCGCGGCAGCTGGGGACAGAACGGTAACTGCAACATCGCCAACTTCCAGTATCTCGCCACCATCGACGTCGGTAACCCTACGGGCGGCTACTCGTTCTACACCGGCCCTACCGCCACCGACTCCGGTACCGGTTCCTTCGCCAACAAGCTCGCCAACCCCGACGTCTCCTGGGAGACTTCGCAGCAGCTTGACCTCGGTTTCGACGCCCGCCTGTTCTCCAACAAGCTCAACGTCACCTTCGACTGGTACGTCAAGGATACCAAGGACTGGCTCGTCAACGCCCCTATCATGGGCCACTACGGCCTCGAGGCCCCGTACATCAACGGCGGTGACGTCCGCAACACCGGCGTCGAGCTCGCGCTCAACTGGAGCGACGCCGTGAACAAGGACTTCTCCTACTCCATCGGCGTGAACGGCGCTTACAACAAGAACCGCGTCACCCGCATCGCCAATGAGGAGGGTATCATCCACGGTCCCGGCTCCGTCGTCCAGGGCATCGCCGAGCTCTATCGCGCCCAGGTCGGCTATCCTATCGGATACTTTTGGACCTACGAGACCGACGGCGTGTTCCAGAACCAGGCCGAGATCGACGCCTGGAAGTCCCAGGGCCTCGGCACCATCGTTGACAACGTAGTCCCCGGCGACCTCAAGTTCGTCGACCAGAACAGGGACGGTGTCATCAACGACGCCGACAAGACCATGACCGGCGATCCTAACCCCGACTTCAACCTCGGTGTCAACTTCTCCGTGTATTTCAAGGGCTTCGACCTCGCTCTCAGCGGCTACGGAATGTTCGGCCAGCAGGTGTTCCGCGCCTACCGCCGTTACTCCGACAGCCAGTGGAACAACTACACCACCGAGGTGTACGACTACTGGCACGGTGAAGGCACCTCCAACAAGTATCC
>Ga0310696_10008458_pt1 | contig 12000 bp, 9 predicted proteins | sample AusTroGonzalo_MG_4_FD_203885 | JGI IMG/M metagenome (GOLD analysis project Ga0310696, IMG submission 203885) | Bovine rumen microbial communities from tropical cattle in Woodstock, Queensland, Australia - Gonzalo_02 (v2) (version 2) | ecosystem: Host-associated > Mammals > Digestive system >... | reverse complement strand
GACCGAATAATCCATGAGACGATATCTGTTATCGGCCCTGTTGCTGATCCCCATACTGGGCTGTTGTTCAGCCCAGTTAAGGGACAAGCCTGACGAGCAGCTCACCACCAAGAGCGGTGGCTGGGAAACCCTGGTCTGGAACTTCGACAACATAGACGGCTGGCATTATTATACGCACACGGAAGAGCCCACGCAGGAGTTCTACTCCCTGGACAACGGCATCCTTTCCATCACCACCAGCGCCCATACCATGGACCGCAACAAGCTGCACACGGTTGTGGAGAATTACCGCGAAGGTTCCTACGCATGGCGCCTCTATGTGCCGCAGATGGAGCCCGGTGCCCAGGTGAGCGTAGGCGCCTTCCTCTATGCCGACGACCACCACGAGCTGGACTTCGAGATTGGTTATGGGACAGAAGCGGCCCGTCAAAGCTGTGGTGCCGCAGAAGGGGATATGGTGGCCTGCCTCACCAACCAGGACTTCCCGTATAACTCCAATTACGTGAAAATCACCCCCGGCTGGCATGTATGCACCATCGCCCTGGAAGTCGTGAACAACAAGTATCATGCAAGCTGGCAGATCGACGGCGTGCAGGTGAAAACCCTGGCGCTGAACTTCGGCCCCAGCATCGGCTTTCTCATTGCCTGCAGTGTGGAGAATCTGACCTTCATGGGAGACCATACCCCGACGCAGGACCATACCGCCCTGTTCGACTGGGTAAAACTGACAAGACCTGTTAAAAAATAATGCGTAAACTGATTATATCCTTTGCAGCCCTGCTGCTTCTTTTCTCCTGCAACAAGACGGCAGGCCCTGCAGTCTTCACGGACTTTGCCTCGTCCGTGAAGGTCTCTTCCACGGAAAACGCCCTCCGCTATGCCGTGGAGCTGGATATCCGGCAGCCCGCCGACTACCGTATCCGGTATTGGAAAAAGGCCGATGGAGAAGCATCGGCCTGCGTGACGAACGTCTACAAGGGCGAGGTCGGCAAAGCGCAGCGTATCCTCAAGTTCCTGTATCCCGATACGGCCTACGAGTTCAAGGTAGAGGCCGGCGAGGGGGTCTTCTCGGAGACTTACAGCTTCACCACCGGCACCCTTCCGCCGGAGGTGCCCGTCTACCACGTCCTCCTGAACGAAGGCGGCCCCTCCGAAGGCTTCCTGATGCAGTGGCAGGCCAGCAATCCGGGTTACCTTACCTTCTGCGATATGGAGGGGAAAGTGGTCTGGTACCAGGTCTTCGACCAGCAGGTAAGACATGTCTATTTCGCACCGGATAGGGGAGAAATCGCCATCCTTACGGGCTTCCGTGAGGGCGTGGGCAGCAAACAGTTCCAGCGCCTGTGTGACAAGATCAAGCTCATCGACCTGGACGGAAACACCCTGATCGACTGGGTGGCTTCGGAAGACAATGTCCCTTACCCGCACCACGACATCAAGATCATGCCGGACGGCAAGCTGATTTTCTTCAATGCCGCCTTAAAGGAGTTTGATCTCACCTCCATCGGCGGTGAGGATCATGTTACGGTATGGGGCGACGGATTCACCATCCTGGACCGCACGGGAAAGGTGGTAAAGAGCTGGGACCTGTTCGGCGCCATCGATCCTGTCCGGGACAACGACTACCTGAATACGCTGACGTATTACTATGACCTGGTGCATGGCAACTCCGTGTCCTGGGACAGCGAAGGGAACTTCTACATTACCCTCAACCGCCTCAGCGAACTGTGGAAGATTGACGGGAAAACCGGGGACGTGCTCTGGCGCTACGGAGCGCACGGAAACCTGGCATTCGACGGGGAGTGGCCGGTGGGCGGCCTCCATTCATCAGTTCCGCTCGCACCCAATCGTGTGCTTTGCTACAACAACGGAGGCGGAACCGATCCCTGCTCCCGCGCGCAGATTTACCGGGTGGAGGGCAATACCGCCATCCGCGAGATGGACGTGATGGTTGCCTCTGAGTACAGCAGCAGAGACCGCAGCAATGTGGAACTGCTGCCCGACGGGAAAACCCTGATGTTCGCCAGTACCCTGGCCCGCAAGTGCGTCTTTACAGACCTGGAAGGCAAACCGCTCAAGGTAATTTCCCGAACCGGCATAGCCTACCGTTCCCACTGGTTCCCCAGCATCAGCTATTAAAACAAAAACCCTGGCTGCAAAGCCAGGGTTTTTTGTTGGTGTGCAAGCAGAAGCCTACATGTTGCTCTCGGCGGCTTCCACGGCTTTGAAGTAGCGGTAGCTGTTCACCTTGACCTCGCCGATGGCGCTCTCGTCGCACACGATGGTGCCGGCGGGATGGGCCTGCAGGGCGCTCACGGTGCAGTAGTGGCTCATGGGGCCTTCCACGGAGGCGGCGATGGCGCGGGCCTTCTTGGAGCCGAAGGCCAGGATCACCACTTCCTTGGCGCTGAGCACGGTGGCTACGCCTACGGACATGGCCTGTGCGGGAACGGCGTTGGGATCGTTGTTGAAGAAGCGGGCGTTCACCTCGCGGGTGTCCTGGGTGAGGGTGACTACGCGGGTGCGGGACTCCAGGGAGGAGAAGGGCTCGTTGAAGGCGATGTGGCCGTCTTCACCGATACCGCCCAGGAAGAGGTCGAAACCGCCGGCGTCCACGATGGCTTTCTCATAGGCTTCGCATTCGGCCTTCAGGTCCTTGGCGTTGCCGTTGAGGATGTGGATGTTCTCGGGCTTCTCGTCAATCTGGTCGAAGAGGTACTTGTGCATGAAGCTGTGGTAGCTCTCGGGATGGCTCTCGGGAAGTCCCACATATTCGTCCATGTTGAAGGAAATGACGTTCTTGAAGGACAGTTCGCCGGCCTTGACCATGCGGATAATCTCGGCATAGGTCTCGATAGGGGTGGAGCCGGTGCAAAGGCCGATGACAAAGGGCTTGTCGGTTACGGCAGCCTTTTCCTTGATACGCTTGGCAATGTAGTGGGCAGCCCAGAGGGAGCCTTCCTTGGCGTTGTCGCGAATGATAATCTTCATATTAGTACAGTTTTAAAAATACTTCGATAGCCTGGTATTCTGCCATGCCCAGCTGGTCGTAGAGCTTGGCGGTGTTCTGGGTGCGTTCCTCGGCCCTCTGCCAGAATTCGCGGGGATCTTCGCCCGGGAACGGGACGATGTCCTTCTGGGACAGGTGGCGGAAGATGGCGTGACGCTTCATGATCACCTCTTCGGGGCTCAGCGGAACGGCCATGTCCACGCGGCCCAGCTCCCACTCCATCCAGGCGCCGCGGTACAGCCACACGTGCGTCTTGGCGGTCCAGGCGGCTCCTTCTTCCTTGAGCTGCTCCAGGGCTTCCAGGGCGGCCTCGGTGCACACACGGTGGGTGCCGTGCGGGTCGGCCAGGTCACCGGCCATGAAGATCATGTCGGGCTGGAGTTTGTTCATCAGGGCCTTGATGATGTCTACATCGGCCTGGGTACGGGGGTTCTTCTTGATGCCGCCGCTCTCGTAGAAGGGCAGGTTCAGGAAGTGGGCGTTGGTGTTGTCGTTGAGGCCGAAGCTGCGCACGGCGCCGCGGGCTTCGCTGCGGCGGATGGCGCCCTTCATTTCCAGCAGGGCGCGGGGCTCGGGCTGGCCGGGAACCTTGCTCTCCACCAGCTTCTTCACCTCGTCGAACTTGTCGGCGAAGCCCAGCTGGAAGGCGCAGTCCATGTGCTGCAGCACTACGTCGTCGTGTACGGCCACGTTACCGGAGGTCTCGTAGGCTACGTGTACGTCGTGGCCCTGGCTGGCCAGACGGATAAAGGTACCGCCCATGGAGATGACGTCGTCGTCCGGGTGCGGGGAGAAGATGAGGACGGTCTTGGGGAACGGCTTGGCGCTCACGGGACGGGTGCTGTCGTCGGCATTGGGTTTGCCGCCCGGCCAGCCCGTGATGGTGTGCTGCAGGTCGTTGAAGACGTCGATATTGATCTTGTCAAAGGTGCCGACGGTTTCCAGCAGTTCGCTGAGGCCGTTGTTCAGGTAGTCTTTTTCCGTGAGCTTGAGGATGGGCTTGCCGGTTACCTGGCACAGCCACACCACGGCTTTGCGCACGAATTTGGGCGTCCAGTCGCAGGGACCTACCAGCCAGGGAGCTACGCTGCGGGTGAGCAGGCTGGCGGCCGTCTCGTCCACGTAGAAGGAGATGTGGTCGTGTTCCTGCAGCAGGGAGGCGGGGCAGTCGGTGGTGGCGGGACCTTCGGCGATGGCCTTCACGGCGTTAGCCTTGTCTTCACCCCAGGCCATGAGGATGATCTTCTTGGCGCTGAGCATGGTGCTGATGCCGATGGTGATGGCCTTGTCCGGGGTGACGCTGATGTCGTTGTTGAAGTTGCCCGACTGGCGCTTGCGGGAACCATAGGAGAGACGGACCACGCGGGTGCGGGTCTTCTCGTTGGAGCCGGCCTCGTTGAAGCCCACCTGGCCCTGTTCGCCGATGCCGATGACCAGCAGGTCTACGCCGCGGGCTTTTTCGTCAAACTGGGCGCAGTATTCGGTGAGCTGATCCTCGGGAACGGAACCGTCGGGGATATGGATGTTCTCCTTCTTGATGTCTACCTTGTCCAGCAGGGCGTCGTGAAGACGGTGGTTGCGGCTCTGGGCTTCTTCCTTGGAGGAGGGATAGTATTCGTCGATGGAAACCACTTCCACGTTCTTGAACGACACTTTACCGGCTTCAAAGCGGCGGGCCAGTTCATTGTACAGGGAAACAGGAGTGGAACCCGTGGTGAGGCCCAGACGGAAGAGACCGTCCTTGTGGGCGTTGATGGAATCTACGATGAGGTCTGCGATGGCGTAGGATGCCGGACGGGATTCCGGGTACACGTGCGTCCAGATTTTCTCATAAGTGTGGAGAATACCGGCGGGCAAGTTCTTCTCAATGAGCCCGCCATCATAAGGCAGTGTAAAATGTTTTCCCATAGGTTACTTAAGTATTTTGCGAATTCTTTCCAGTTTTCCGTCCGTGGGCACGGGTTTAACCCCCAGCAGTTCACACAGCAGGGGATAGATGTCCACGTTGCGGAAGGCACTCTGTTCGCCTTCCGTGAATGGTGCCTCGTAGGCCGTCTTGAAGTCCGGCCCCGTGGCACGGAACATCACCATCATGTCCAGCTCCTTGGGACTGTAACCGTGTGCGCCCTTGTTTTTGGGCGGGTTGGCAGAGAACTGCCAGCCCAGGTCCGGGGCTACGATCAGGTCTCCCAGGTGGTCTGAGGTGCCATAATTCAGTTCTGCAGGAACTTCCCCGTGCTTCCACACGTTCAGGTGCTCGATGCCGGAGAGGTGGTTGTACAGACTGTCCACGTAGCCTTCTTTGACGAAGATGCTGGTGGGGGTGTTGGCGATGATGCGTTCAGTCCAGCCTTCAGGTATAACGTCGTTCCAGCCGATGTAGCGTTCGGGGGAGATGTCCTCCATGCCGTGGTCGGACAGGACGATGAAATTAATCTTGTCGCTGTAGGGAAGGGCCTTCAGGCGCAGGTACAGCCCGTGCATGAGGCTGTCCATCATTTCTACAGCTGCTTTGGTCTCGGGGGAGATGGGGCCGGCGCCGTGACCGGTGTGGTCCGGCTCGTCGAAGTAGCCCATCACAAGGCGCGGGCGTTCCGCCTCCGGGAGACTCATCAGGCGCACGATTTCGTCGATGCGCTGCTCAAAGTTCCAGTGCGGGTCTTCGTCCCACATGCGGTAGTAGGTGGGGTACTCGCCCTTGATGGCGATGTCGGAGCCCACCCAGTATACGTTGCCGGTTTTGACACCCTGGCGCTGGGCGGTGATCCAGATGGGTTCTCCGCCATAGTAGTCGGGGTTATAGCGGCAGGCCGGGTCTCCCATGGTGTAGAGATACTCTTTCTCGGGAGCCCAGAAGCTGTTGTTCACCAGGCCGTGGTGGTCTGGGACCAGGCCCGTGGCCAGCGTATAGTGATTGGGAAACGTAGAAGCGGGATAGGAAGGCTCCATGCGGGCCGCCACGCCGATGGTGGCCAGGGAGTCAAAGAAGGGGGTGTCGTAATAGTCTGTATAATCCCAGCGGGTTCCGTCCAGGGAAATAATGACGGTGTAGTTGTTTCTTGTTGGTTTACAGGAGGTACCGGCTACGAGGAGCAGGCCCAACAGGAAATAAAGGCGCAGATTCCGCATACTAACTCAGTAAAATCATGCAAAGATAATAAAAAATGCCTACTTTTGTATCATTACTAATGACTATTTTGCCAGATGAAACGCCGCATTTCCAACTGTTTACTTTCCTTAAGTGCCTTTCTGCTTGTCAGTTGCTCTCCGTCCGTCCGTGTAACCGGCCGTTCGTCGGATCCGGAGCTGGGCTGGCTGTTCCTGGAGAAGGGACCGTATACCCTTGTCACACACGTGGATGCCGCTCCCGGTCCCGCCACCCTGGAACTGGTGACAGACCGTTCCCTGATGGCCGATGAGCCGGAGGTGGTTTTCCGGGCCGATGTTGCCGTCTCTCCCGACAGCACCCTGCATGTGGCGCTGGGTTCCCTGGATCCGGGCTTTTACCAGGTCCGCCTGCGGGATTCCCTTCGCTGGAATATCGGCGTACGCCCCGACGAGGTGGTGAGTGCGCCCGACGCCCCGGAGGACTTCGACAGCTTCTGGGCCGCTACGCTGGAGGAACTCGCCCGTATTCCCCTGGAGCCCGTCCTCATCCCGGTTCCGGAGCATTCCAATGAACTCCGCACCACCTATCATGTGACGTATCCTTCCTATGGCGGGGCCGTCTCGGGCGGTGTCGTCTGCATTCCCAACGCGCCCGGCAAGTATCCCGTCAGCATCAACTACATGGGCTACGGGGCCGATGTCTACTACATGGACCCTTCGGCCTGTCCGGACCGCATCGAATTCCTGGTAAGCGTAAGGGACCAGGGCATCTTCAAGGAGGGCCAGAGCCGCTGGATCGACCGTGGCATCACTTCCCGTGATACGTTCTACTACCGCGGCGCTTTCTGCGACGTGAAGCAGGCCGTGGATTTCGCCGCCTCGCTGGAGAAAGCCGATCCCGACCGCATGGTGGCCTGGGGTGAAAGCCAGGGCGGCGCCTTTACCTTCCTGGCCGCTGCGCTGGACAGCCGCATCAAGGCCATCGCCCCTTCCGTCCCCTTCCTGGGAGACTACGCCGACTATGCCCGCATCGTCTGGTGGCCCGTCCACGAGGTCTTCGAGGAAGCCGACCGTATCGGCCTGCCCCGCGAGGAGCTGCTGGACATGCTGCGCTACTTCGATGTGAAGAACTTCGCCCCGCGCATCACCTGCCCGGTGTACATGTCCTTCGGCCTGCAGGATCCCACCTGCCCGCCGCATACCAATTTCTCCATCTACAACAACCTGGGCACCGCCGACAAGCGCTATCTCTGCGTCCCCACCTGCGGCCACGGCATGTGGGCCCAGCCCGTTTGGAGCGAGGAACGCGAGGCCTTCCTGGCATCTTTCCTCCATCCTGCCACTGACTAATACCATGGAATCTACCATTACAGAAGAGAAAAAGTGGACGGTCCTTTCGTCCGAATACATCATCCGCCGGCCCTGGCTTACGGCCCGGCGCGATGTGGCGCAGCTGCCCGACGGCCGCATCAACCAGGAATACTACGTGCTGGAATACCCGGACTGGGTGAACATCATCGCCATCACCGCCGAGGGTGACTTCGTGCTGGAACGCCAGTACAGGCACGGCCTGGGCAACACCTGCTTTGAACTGCCCTGCGGGGTCATCGAAGAAGGGGAGACGCCCCTGGAGGCGGCCAGGCGCGAACTGCTGGAGGAGACCGGCTATGCCGGCGGCGAGTGGCAGGAGTGGATGACGCTCTCTCCCAACCCGGCTACCTCTACCAACCTGGCCCACAGCTTCCTGGCCGTGGGCGTCACCAAGGTGTCCGGGCAGCACCTGGATGCCACCGAGGACATTGATGTCTATCTGAAACCCGCTTCCTATGTGCGGCAGCTGCTGGAAGAGAACCAGATCCTGCAGGCACTCATGGCGGCGCCGCTGTGGAAGTATTTCAACGGAAAATGAAGAAACTGTTTATATGCCTGCTGAGCCTGGCCGTATGCGCCTGCCAGCAGGAAATGCCGCTGCGTATCGGCAGTTATAACTTACGTTTTGCCAATCTGGACAACAGGAGCGCCGAGAACAACTGGACGCTGCGCGAACCGCGCCTGCTGGAGTCGTTCCTTGCGTGTGACATGGATATCTGCGGCGTGCAGGAAATCGGCGCGGCCGAGCAGGAAAGCATTCCCCGGAATCTGGCCGAACGCGGTCTTTGCTACGACAGCCATTTCTTCGACCCCTATGCCGACGACGGCGTGGGTACACGGGCGCACGGTCTGCTGTGGAAGAAGGACCGCTTTACGCTGGTGGGGGAGCCGCACCACTTCTGGCTGTCCGATCCGCCGGAGCTCAGGCAGTCCAACGACACAGTGCCGGCCTGGAAGGCCAATTACACCCGCGGAGGCTTCTGCCTCACCCTGCAGGAAAAGGGCGGCCGCCGGCTTTTCGTGATGGTGACCCATGCCCCGCTGAACAAGCAGCAGCACGCGCAGAACGCCCATATTTTTGCCGATATGGAGCGTCAGTTCAACCCCGAGGGCCTTCCTTCCTTCTTTCTGGGCGATTTCAACGCCAACGAGGCCGATTCCTGCAGCGCCGTGCACCGTGCGCACTGGACCGACGTGTACCATGCCGTGGAGCAGCCTGCCGGCCCGGAGGGAACGTTCAATGCCTGGCAGTGGCCCGCCCCTGCCGCCGAACATCGCATAGACTTTATCTATTATAGGGGGGAAGGTGTTTCGCCCCAGGCCTATACCTGCGACAATACCCTTTACGGAGGTTATCCCTCCGACCACTTCCCCGTATACGCCGATTTTCGCATTAAATAGTTATTTCTTCGGCGCCTGGTAAAAATTCCCTGAAAAAGTTTTGGGGAATAAAAAAAATGTTTTACCTTTGCGGTGTACTATTAAACTAATACACACGTACAATGAAAAAACTATTTGTTCTTACCATGATGCTGCTGGTTGCAGTGACCGCCAGCGCCAAGCGCGACTGGAAGGGGAAGGTAATCGATGAAAAGGGCGAGCCTGTGGCCTATGCCAACGTGGCCGTGCTCTCCAAAGCCGATTCTACCGTAGTGTGTGGCGCCGTCACGGAAGAGGACGGTACCTTCAATATCGTTACCAAAGAAAACGACGGAATCATGATGGTGGCCATGCTGGGCTACAAGACGGTGTTCCTGGCCCCCGTGGACGGAATGGTCGTCACCCTCAAGGCCGATACGGCCCTGCTGGAAAGTGCGGCCGTGGTGGCCGTGATGCCCAAGACCAAGATCACGGGCGAAGGCCTGCAGACAAGCGTACGCGGTTCCGTGCTGGAAAATGCGGGCAGTGCCAGGGACGTGCTGGCCAAGACGCCCGGCATCATCCAGGGACAGGACGGCCTGGAAGTGATCGGCAAGGGCGCTCCCATGGTGTACATCAACGGCCGCCGGGTGAGCGATGTCAGTGAACTGGACCGTCTGCAGAGCAATGAGATCCAGCATGTCGAGGTGATTACCAACCCCGGCTCCCAGTACGACGCCACCGTGCGCGCCGTGGTACGCATCCGCACCATCAAGCGGCAGGGCGAGGGCTTCGGCTTCAACTTCAATGCTTCCGATGAACAGTCGCTGCGCTGGAACAAGGGCAACGACCCTACGGCCGCCCTCAACGTGAATTACCGTACCGGAGGGGTGGACATCTTCGGCGGCGTCAACTATCAGCGTGGCTCGCTCCGTCAGCTGAGCGATGCCTCCACCGCCAGCTACTCCATCAAGAACGACGCGCTCAATGTCTTTGAGAACAAGGGAACCATCGACGGGCAGGGCTTCACCCAGGCTGTCTACGGCAACGCGGGCCTGAACTGGCAGATCGCCGACAACCATTCGGTGGGCGGAAAGCTGGAATGGGGACGTACGCTGCAGAACGACGGCTCTACCCTCATCATTACCGATGTATACGAAAACGGCAGCCTGGTGGACAAACTGTCCACCCTGTCCACCGACGCCCTCGGCTCGGAAGCACCCTATAACCTGGGCGCGAACCTTTACTACAATGGTCTTATCGGCGGAAAGCTGGGCGTGGACGTGAACCTGGATTATTATGGCACCCATGTCTCCATGCAGTCCCATGCGGCCGAAGAGAGCAGCATGACCCCCGACGCGGATGTTACTTCTGTCAGCAACAGCGGTTCCCGGATGATCGCCGGCAAGGCCGTGCTTTCCTACCCCATCTGGATGGGCCAGCTGCAGGCCGGTACCGAGGAAACCTTCTCCCGCCGCACGGATGATTATTCCATCGCCGGTGTCGGGATTCCCGCATCGCAGGCCGCTGTAAAGGAGGACAACATAGCTGCATTTGCCTCCTATGGCTGCTATATTCCCCAGGTGGGCCAGCTGAGCGCCGGCGTCCGTTACGAGCATGTGCGTTACAGCTACGAAGATGCCGTGAATCCTTCCCTGGACCTTTCCCGTTCCTACGACAACTGGTTCCCGACGGTTTCGTATGCCAATGTCTTCGGCCCGGTGCAGCTCATGCTCAACTACAGCGCCAAGACGCGCCGCCCCAACTATTCGATGCTGTCCGGCGCCATCCGCTACAACAGCCGTTACATCTGGCAGAGCGGCAACGCGCAGCTGCAGCCGCAGATTTCCCATAACATCGGTCTTACCGCCGTATACAAGTGGATTACCTTCATGGTGAACTATTCCCGCACCGATGACAGCATCATGATGTGGAGCGCTCCTTACAACGATGAAGGCGTGGTGCTGGTGAAACCCCGCAATGTAGCCGAACCCTGCCGCAACCTGCAGGCTTTGGTGAACATCACGCCCACCATCGGCCCCTGGACCCTGAATTACTCTGTGGGCGTCCTGCCGCAGTGGTTCTCCCTGGAGATGGAAGATCCCCGCACGCCTTCCGGGAAGCGGATGGTGAGTTTCAACGGCAAGCCCCTCTTCTTCGCACAGCTGTTCAATACCCTCACGGTGAAAGGTGGCTGGCAGTTCGAACTGGGCGGCGTCGTCCAGACCCCCGGATACACCCAGAACGTACTGCTTACCAGTCCTTACGTGAACATTACGGCGGCCATCCAGAAGACGCTTCTCAAGGACGGATCCCTGGTGCTGCGTCTGGAAGGCTCCGACCTCACCAATATGGCCCACTACAACGTGGACACCGATTTTGGCAGCCACAAGATTACGCAGACCAACCATATGGACCAGCAGCGGATCAAGTTCTCTATCCGCTACAGCTTCAACGCTGCCAAGAGCAAATACCGCGGAACCGGCGCGGGCTCCGACGAAAAAGCCCGCATGTGATACCTTTCTAACTTAACAAATGAAGAGGGCTCCGGCATCTGGCCGGGGCCTTTTTCCATCTTAAGACGATAGGGCCGTTACGAAAAAAACAGTATCTTTGGGGCCAAATTCGACCTATGAAACGCAGAAATACCATCCTGTTGACCGCCGTTTTCACGGCTCTATCGTTGCTCATGAACTGCTCCAAGCCGGACCGCAGCGAGGAGGCAACCCGGCTGAAGAACGAGCTCCAGGAGATCATATTCTCGAACCCGGAACAAGTATTGGCGCGGGTAGACAGTGCCGAGCGCGCCGGCGTGTTCACGGAAACCACGGCCAACCTGATCCGGTCCAATGTCTACGGGAATATGGGCAAGACCCGCCTGGCTGTTTTCTATGGTGAGCAAATCAAGCACAGTCCTCAGCTCAGGAGCGAAGGCGTCAACTATTATTCAGCCCTGCTCCAGCTTGCTTCCCTGCTCAACAAGAATGGCGACTGGGGGAAAGCCATCCATCTGGCCGACGAGTTGATCGCCGACGCGGACAAGGGTGACATGGACGAGCAGCTGACCCTGCGGATAAAGAGTCGCGCCCTCACCGTCAAAGGTGATTGTGAGAAAGATATGGGGCATATGGAAGAGGCCGAACGCTATTATC
>Ga0310696_10008457_pt1 | contig 12000 bp, 7 predicted proteins | sample AusTroGonzalo_MG_4_FD_203885 | JGI IMG/M metagenome (GOLD analysis project Ga0310696, IMG submission 203885) | Bovine rumen microbial communities from tropical cattle in Woodstock, Queensland, Australia - Gonzalo_02 (v2) (version 2) | ecosystem: Host-associated > Mammals > Digestive system >... | reverse complement strand
CCTAAAAGTAAGGTAATATGTACTCAAATCAGACAGTTAGTTTGACTCCAAGCCTTTCGAGATAAAGCGAGTCTCTCGATGTGATTTCCGTAGTCCACCGTTTACTTGTCAGCATGCTTGATACCTTGACGTTCTCAACAGTATCGAACCACTGCAGTTGCAGGTAGACAGGTGTGTTTTCCATCCATGACTTCAGTCTCCTCTCAGCTTCAAGTATAGTCTTGGTATCATGCTTCTCGTCTCCTGTCGTGGTACCGAGCGTCAGTTTGATCTGGCGCAGCTGTTCACTGAAATACTCATAGTAACACATGGCGACGAACTGTACGAACATCCTGCCCCTGAGCGTGTCGGCATCCCAGACACGGGGCCGCAGACCGTCCGCCATCTGCTTGTCGCCCCTGAAGAACGCCTCGATGGTGTTCCTCTTGCGGTATTTGGCAAGTGCCTCGAAGGTTTCCTTCTCCTTGTTGGCAACCAGCGCGAAGAATCCGTGGTACCTGTTCGCATCGGCACAGGCCTTCTCGTCGAAGGTCACGTACACGCGCCCTCCTCGGCGGCTGACCCGCAGGTACTTCCCAGCCTTTTTCTGCGCACTTTCGGACAACTCGTCCAGCTGCTTTCCCTCCTCCAGCAGGCACTTTATCTCCATCAGGTCTGCCTCGAATGCCGCCTTGTCCTCTGCCTGCCGCATCGGGTTGAAGAACAGGTGCAGGTATATCCGCCTCCTGAACGTATCCACGTCACCAGCTTTCCTGCCCGTCTTGTCGCCGTGCTTCCTGACCTTCTGGAAATCCCTCATCAACATGAGCGTGATTCCGTGGGTGGATGTGTCGAAGGGACACGCGGACACGATGCCCTGGAAGTCCTCCCTGTGGCGGTCAATCTCGTCACGCACCCAGGCGATGGAGGTCTTGACCAGCGTGAGGAAGTCGAAGCCGGCCAGGAGCAGCTCGGACAGGTTCTGCTGCGAGTGGTAGCCGTTGTCGGTGACCAGTTCGGTCGTCTTCATGCCGATGGCGTTCATCTGCGTGATGGCGTTCTTCACGGTCACCACGTCCGGCAGGTTACCCGGCAGCTTGGTGTAGGCAATGGGCTGACGGGTGTTGATGGAATACAGCGTGAGGTACTTGATTGTCTTCAGGCCGTCGCCCGCCTTGTTGAAACCGTAGCGTGCATCTGTCTGGCCCTCCGACCATGTCGAGATGGTGGTGGAGTCGTAGGCGACGGCATCCTTCTCGCTCAGGCCCCGCACCCTGGAGGCGAAGAAATTCTGCACAAGGCCCTCGTCACGCCCGATGCTGGCAAACAGGTCATGGTAAATGCCCTCGGTAATCCCGTACTCGTATGGCAGCGGGTGGCTGAACTGCCATGTCAGGATGCCGGGGAGCGTCTGGCCACCAGTGGCCAGGAGGTAGCGGGCAAGCGAGATGATCTTCTGGGCCGTGCCTGTGTCCGTGGCAGCGTAGATGGCCGAGTCTATGCCGGAGACCTCTCCGATATGGCCTATGATGTCCATCATCCCGACACGCATGCGTGAGGCGGTCAAAATGCCGGCTTTTGGCTCCAAGACTCCTGGTTTTGAACGTTTCGGCCTTGTCGGGACAGGGTTGACTCCATCTTTTGGAATTTTAGCCATGAGCCGGGAGGACAGCACCCGGTTGAATTTCTTCTTATCGTCATATATGATCTTGCGCTCAATAATGTAGGTGTCACCGTTCTTTTGGGGAACTTTGACAGTAATAATCCTTGGCTCTTTGCTTGCAACGCGCGGCATATGTATTCAGTGTATATTATAAATAATATGTACTCAAATTAATTCAGCCGCAAAAGTAATGGAAATAAAGCAATTAAACAAGTATTGAGTATGGAAATTAAGTAAAATTAGCGTTTTGAGTACATATTACCTTACTTTTAGGGTCATACGGTGTCAATTGGAAATCGCATAATGTCACTCGCGACGGCTACATCTTTATGGGCTATGACAACGAGCGTCCCACCACACAACCGGAACAGCACTTCTACATCTACTTCCCGCCTATCTTCGATACTGCTGGCAAGCATTTCAGCGACCGCCCCGACGAGGTGTATTTCCTGATGGACGACCTGAGTGGACAAATCCGCGAGCTGATAGCTCTTTACGGAAGTGCCATTGCCCTGGGCAACAATGCGGACAGTGCGCAGAAAGGCTTTTACGAGTCGTTGCGTAAGAAGTTTTTTGAACGTCTGCGTGACCTCTTCGACCAGGAATTCTATTCGAAGACGATGGTGCAGTATTGTGGACAGACGCATCCGCTCTCGTCTTACCCTGTTCAGCAGGCCGACTCAAAGGAGGATGCCATCGGTCGTGTTGCCTCTGAAGTGTTCGAGAGTCATTTCTCCGAGGAGAACCAAGACTATCCGAGGTTCATCTTGTTTCCAGAGCCTACAACCAAAGACAACCTTGACCGTCGCATCAAAGCTGCCAAAGCAAAGATTATCCGTCCGCAGGACTCCAATCGTGAGGGCGAATACCTGCTGTCGGGTCTGAACCTCTGGAATGGTGGTTTGGTTCACGAGGCTTCTCCCTACGCCAACAGCCTGTTGAATCTCCTCTTACAGAAACCTGAAGGACAAGTAGTGAACCGTGAGGAAATACTGCATCCGTTCTGGCGTGGCAGCGACCTCCATCTGAGCAACGACTTCCAGATAGAGGACTGCTATGAGTTTATCGTGATGGCAGCACTGGTAGCAACAGGCGAGATAGAACTGGTAATGGGGAGTGGCAAGGTGATTACCGCGGCCAACATTGCCGAGATAGAAAATACCGGCCACCGCGACTACATCACGTTCCGCTGCATCCGCAACCCACGTGGCTATAACTTCGCAGCCCTGAAGGTGCTCTTCATGGGACTTGTAGGACGTGACCTCAGCCAACAGTTAGACAATCCCTCCACCATTCCCACACTGATGGAGAAAGCGAGGGGCATAGCAGAGCGTGCCGCGAAGATGGAAACGAAGCTGTTTGGTGGCATCAACATGATGGGCATTGAGATCATGGCAGAGACGGATGCCATGCAAATGCGCAACCGCATGACAGCTTTGAAAGGCCTGTGCGACTCCTTGCAGAATTATTCATCGAAGGCCCGTATTAAAAACCTGCCTGACACATGGACAGCTGATAGTCTGAAACGCACACTGGATACCATCAAGGAACTTGACCGAATGGAAAAGCTCTTCCTGCGTATAGGCGAATTCCGTGAGTCAGTAAACTATCTCGACCAGGCCATCCCATACGCCGATGACGAACTGGCGCAGATGATGCGACAGTTGAAAGACCGTCTGCCCGATGTGCTGATGAGTAGCGATGAAAGCAAGGGAACGGCATTCTCCAATGAGTTCCGCACTTTGCGCGACCGCTATGCCAAGTATTATCTCGATGCCTATCGTCGCTCACATATCAATGAAGCACAGCTTCAGCAGAAGATGCGAGTATTGAGCAGCGCAGAATATACCATCAGCCAAATGGTTTGCGACGCTCCTTTTGTGCTCTCCACCCGCTTCGACGAGTGGGAGCGGAACATGAAACGCTTGGAAATGGCGAACCCGCAGGTGACCATCGAAGCCATCCGTCGTGTGCCGTTCCACGGCTTCAACCCCAAGGAGGCACAGACGCTGCCCGACATCAACCAGATGACCGATGACATCAAGGAGATTTATGCCTCTTACGAAAAAAGCTTCCGCGAGATTCTTGACGACCCGTCAATCTCCGGCAGTATTGAAGTGCTCGACCCTGAACAGCAGAGTATTGTCAGGCGTTTCAAGGATGGGCAGATAGAACTGGATGCCATGTATGCTCCACAGCTGAAAAGCATTATCAGCAGCATGTATCACGGACTGACAGCCGTAGAGATTACCCAGTCAGACTTGGTGAGCTGTTTCTCTCGCGCCATGTCGGTAGAGGATGCAAAGGCAGCCTTCAACCAACTCGTCACCCGCATGTCGGCAGGCAAGGCCAATCCGCGAATCATTGTAAAACTTGCAAAATAAAGTAGCATAAGATGAAAGAAAAAGAAGGAGTGCTCTTCAGTACTGAAGAGATGAACCGCATAGAAAAAGGGAACCTCTGGAACCAGCCATCTGGTCCCGTCACCTGTTTGGGTATGGAGTTTGAAAGTGATGAAGCACGCCGGGCATACTTTCGCGAGGAATTGCGGAAACGTCTGCCAGAACTTCGCAAGATTGAGGGCTTCCCTATCGGTGAGGATGATGACATCATCAACCTCTCTGACCCTCCTTACTATACGGCATGTCCTAATCCGTGGGTAAAGGATATTCTTGATGAGTGGGAAAAGAATAAGCAATTATTGTTGAATAGCGGTAAAAGAAGTGATTCATTTAAAGTCACCTCTCCTTTTTCCAAGGATATAAGCGTGGGCAAGAATGACCCGATTTATACTGCGCATTCTTATCATACAAAAGTTCCACATAAAGCTATAATGAAGCTCTTGTACTACTATACACAGCCAGGAGATATTATTTATGATGGGTTTGCTGGAACAGGAATGACAGGCGTAGCTGCGGGATTATGCGAATTCGGTTCAGATGCAAATCATAACGAATCTATTGTAAAAGGTAAAAGGCATTGTATTTGTAGTGATTTAAGCCCTATTGCAAGTTTTATCGCATATAATTTAAATAACAACAATACTCCTGAACTTCGGCAGTTTTCCCAGATTCTTGATGAAGCAAAGAAAGAATACGGCCATCTCTATCGAACTAAACATACAAACGGGAAATATGGAGAAATATTCTTCATGGTTTGGTCTGATGTGGTTATATGTGAGAATTGTGGTGGTGAATCAAAATTTATGGATCTGTTTTCTCGGATAGGTCAAGGGCGAATAGACGATGATGCAAAGTGTCCACATTGTGGTGCAAACATTCATCGTAGCACGTGTCAAAAGAAGAGAGAAATATATTATGATAGCCATTTGCGTGAATCAAGAGAACGAACATTATCTGTTCCGTACTTAATTGTGTACTACTATGATGGACACAAGTTTAGGAAATCGCCCGATAAAGAAGATATTGCTTTAATTGAAGAAATTAAGAATAAAGAAAATTATTCATGGGTTCCGACAACGGCTTTGGGCGAAGGTGATAAAATGGAAGACCCCAAAGCTAAAGGTGTATATCACATTCACCAATTATATACTGACAGAACACTATTCTTGTTATCAAAATTATGGGAGAGATGCTCCACTCTAAATAGATTTTGTTTGACGAATAGTATTGCAAGAAACCTAACCAAATTAAATCGCTTTATTGTCAATAAATATCACATGAATGGCCGAATTAACGGTCCATTAAGTGGCACTTTATATATTCCGAGCGAGATAGTTGAACAAAACATTTTTGATTTATTGGAGGTGAAACACTCGCCAGAAGTGGAGAATTTGAACCTCAATAACATTATTCAAGTTGGAGACGCATTACATAATAGATTGATTCCTGATTCATCTGTGGATTACATATTCACAGATCCTCCTTTTGGAGATAACATTATGTATTCAGAACTTAATCACATTTCTGAAGCTTGGCTCAATGTCATAACAAACTCAAAAGATGAAGCAATTGCAAATAAAACACAAAGCAAATCCGCTTCTGAGTACATGAGACTTATGCAGTTAGCATTTGTAGATTATTTCCGCATTTTGAAAGCCGGGAAATGGATAACTGTTGAGTTTTCAAATACAAAGGCAAGTATTTGGAATGCGATTCAAACTGCAATACAAAATGCAGGATTTGTAATCTCTAGTGTTACAGCGTTCGACAAAGTTCACGGTGGTATAAAATCGATGCGTTACACAACATCTGTAAAAGAGGACCTAATAATTACGTGTTACAAGCCAAATGATTTAATATTAGAGAAAATAAGAGATAATAGAACTATTAACGTTTGGGAATTCATAGACGAACATCTCAAACATCTTCCTGTTCATGTTGTGAAAGGTAATGCCACAACATCAATCATTGAAAGGAATCCAAAAATTCTTTATGATAGAATGTTAGCGTGTTATGTGGCAAATAATATTCCAGTACCTCTTGATGCAACAGAATTTCAACAAGGTCTTCGAGAAAGATACATTGAAAAGGATGGCATGTATTTCACCGCTCCACAAGCCGCCGAGTATGAGGAGAAGCGCAAGCATACCAGTGAGTTTGTGCCGATGGGCTTAATCGTAAGCGATGAAGCCAACGGCATAGAATGGCTGAAAATACAGCTGAAAGAGCCTAAGACATATCAGGAGATTTCACCAGAATGGATGCAAGCCGTGAATGGGCTTAGGAAAGGCAATATGCTACCAGAACTAAAGGACATATTGGAGGAGAACTTTATCGAGGACGAGACCGGCCACTGGCATGTGCCTGACTTGGAGAAGCAGATTGACTTGGAGAAGCTGAAGCACAAGAGCCTGATGAAGGAGTTCAACCTCTACAAAGAGATGGCCCAGAAACCACGTGCCCGCATAAAGGAAGTGCGTGTGGAAGCCCTGCGCGAAGGATTCAAACAGTGCTTTAAGGATAAGGACTTTAAAACCATCATCCTCCTTGGCGACAAGATTCCACAGAACATCCTCACCGAGGACGAACAGCTGCTGCAGTATTACGACATCGCCCAGATGAGAGCATAGTATCTTGGTTGAATAAGGTAAAATGCAGTTGTGGATACTGGTAAAATAAGGCAAAGTAAAATCGGAAAATCAGTTAAATAATGCAATATGAAATCACAAATTCAGTAAAATAAGGAAAATAAATTAGAAGATTTTAGTAAAATAAGGCAAATTATAATTCCCTTTTTGTATCTTTGCACCAAAATTGCCAAGGATATGATAGACAAACGTACAATAGAGAAGGTCTTGACAGACCAGCGTGCCGAGATAGAAGGACGTGCAGACGAGCAACTTTGCAGTAGGCAAGAGGAGGAACTTGTTGACGTGACAAGTACTCAGGCACAAGTGGTGATTGGCGTGAGACGTAGTGGGAAGTCAACGCTCTGCTACCAGGCCTTGCAAGGACGGGGCGTAAGTTTTGCATACATAGATTTCGATGACGAACGATTGGCCAAGCTAACGTCTGACCAACTGAACGATGTGCTGGAGATACTATATAAGATATATGGCAACTTCGACTGTCTTTTCCTTGATGAAATACAGAATGTGGAGGGATGGCATCTCTTTGTGAACAGGATGCTGAGAATAAAGACGCATGTAGTCATCACGGGGTCGAATGCAAAATTGTTAAGTGGAGAGCTTGCTACTCACCTCTCTGGCAGAAGCAAGGAGATACAGCTGTTCCCCTTTTCTTTTAAGGAATATTGCATGATGAAAGGCGTGGATACCACAAAGAGGACCACCAAGGCAGAGGCTTTCAGGCGTGCAGCCTTCGATGAGTTTATGCAACAGGGAGGTTTCCCCGAATTGCTTGCCAACAAGAATCACAAGTCGTATGTGAAGAACCTTGTTGACAATATACTCAAAAGGGATATAGAACAGAGATACAAGATACAATACAAAGCTGCCTTTAAAGCTTTGTCACAACATTTGCTGAATGTTGCTCCTGCCATCGTTGCAGCACCAGACTTAGCGAATACGTTCCGTTTTAAGTCGGAACATACGGTCAGGAACTACATCGACTACTTGAAACAGGCTTATCTGTTGATAGGTGTACAGAAATATTCGCAGAAAAGCAGGATACGGCAGACTGGTGAGAAGGTGTACACCGTAGATGTTGCCATGATGAACCAACGAGACAATGCTTTTGCGGGTGAAAATCTTGGATATCGCTTAGAGACGGCAGTACTTATCCATCTTGTGCGAAAATCCAAATTGGAAGGAACGGATATCTATTATTTGAATGAGCGATATGGTGAATGTGATTTCCTGGTGTGCAAGAACAATCAGGTGATGCAGGCGATACAGGTGTCGTATGACATATCGGCAGAGAAGACGCGGAAGCGCGAGGTGAACGGTCTTTTGCTCGCTGCAAAACTCACGGGTTGTGAAAATCTACTTCTGCTGACAGACCATGAATATGGTGAGATAGAAGAAACTGGCTATTCAATGAAAATACAACCAGTGTATGACTGGAGTTTAGAGTTAGGAATTTAGACATCTTTAAGAATCAAGATTGCGGTATAGAGGCAAGGACATAGAGATAATCGGCGAAAAACAGGTATTCGGCAAACGGACAGCCTGGGTGCGCATGGTGGAAGACAACAGCTTCCAACAGGTGCTGTGGGATGACATCGACTTCGAGAAAGACCGCCATCAGGACCTGTCGCACGTCAGATATGTTGCCCTTGCCGCTCGTATCAAAGAGGAGATAGCCCAGAAACGGAAGATAGAGACGGAACAGCAGCAATGGCTGGACAATATGCGAAGGAGCCAGAGCGTGGTGCCAGATGTAAAGATTATCATAAAGGTGAGAGTAGATGGATAGTCTGATTGCTCGTATCATACAAGAAATCATGCGACCTTACCATAGGTTGAGCATCATTACCAATCCCGATGGTTTTCTCCAACGGGAAGATACGATACGTGCTTTTACCGAACAGACGGACATTGCCATCAAATGCTTCACCCAACTGGAACTTCGCATCTGGTATGAAACAGAGTTTACCCGTTCAGAGGGACAGAGGTATGTCGTCATCTTAGAAGATACCTGCCATTTGGTGGCGGACATTCGACAGGCGGCTTTTGTTACTGAGTTCAAGACTCGCGACTTGCTGCTTACTTATAATCAGCAGGCTATAGATTTGAACAAATTGAACTATCAGATGCTGGCTCATCTCTTTGAGACAAAGTCGGTGGCCATCTTGGACAGGAATGCTACGGATATAGCTGTCGGGGTTGCAGAGTTGCTCTATGGTGCTGATGGTGATGACATCTCTGTTGTCAAAGCCAATCTGATGCAGGTCGTAATGGACTGGCATCGGCCACAAAAGACCATCGAACAGATTTCAAAGCAAGTGGTGAAAGCGGCAAAGCAGGGAAATTATTCGGAGATTGAAGCAGAAGTAGAATTCCTCAATCTCTCCTTTCAGAGGCATCTGAACGACGTTTACTACCAGCAGTTGATAACAGCCACAGGCCCAAGGGTGGTTCACAAGATTTTACCTTATATCGAAAGAAACTATGGTATAGGGCAAAAGGTGGCACTCGTCGTGGTTGACGGTATGGCTTACTGGCAGTATATGGTTTTGAAGGACTTCCTTTCTGAAGAAAGCATCAATACCGCAGATAATGTCTGCTATGCCTGGATGCCCAGCGTGACACAGCTTTCCCGTCAGGCTATCTTCAGAGGCTCAACACCAGAGAGAAGTTATAAACAGAATCCTACCAACGAAGAAAAACTGTGGAAGACATTCTGGTTGGACAGAAACTTTGAGGAATGGCATGTGATGTATGCCCATGAAGACTTGCCAGAAATTCCTGCCTTGGTGGAACGGCTGGCATACGTCACTATGACGATGGACGATGATATGCATAGCGCACATGGAATGAAGCAACTGTATAGGGCAACGGAAGACTGGGCAAAGGACTTTGTTAGAACAATTCAGAAAATACGTGGTGCAGGATTTGATATTATTCTAACAGCTGACCATGGTGGTGTACCGTCACAAGCTTGGGGTAATCTTACGCCTCAGGAGAAAGCCGCATTGTATGAAACCGGCAGTAGAGGACTGCGCCACCTTATCTTCAGCAACCAATCCACCATGCAGCATTTTATAAAAACTCATCCCAACGAAATTCCTGAATGGATGATTAGAGGTGACAGCATCGTTTGGCGAAATAACAAGTGTTTCGGAACTGAAGATTGCATTACTCATGGTGGAAGCCACATGTTGGAACTACTGGTTCCATTGATAACAATTAAACGTAAATAAATGGAAACGACGATAGGAATCAATCAAAGAATACCCATCGGAATCATCGAACTGGCAATCAAGGCTGTGCTCGATGACCGTTACGATGATGAATATGCAGCAGAACTTGCCAGGATGGAATTCAGTGGCGAGAATCGCATTAAAAAGACAGTGAAGGTAATAAACCGCATCGTCAAGACTAATGTTTTGATGCCATACTTAGTAGAAAATACTGGGAAAGTTAGACAAGCGTTGAAGAATCCAGACGACAGAGGTATGATTTGTATCTCATTGGTTAATGCTGCATATCCTTTCTGCTATGATGTAACTGCTGTTTTGGGCCGTTATTTCCATGCTCAGAAGGAAATAGGAACTCCACTTATAACCAGCAAACTATCTGCAAAATATGGCACAAATCGTTCTCTGCCCAACGGATTGTACTGCATTTTACCAATGCTCATTGAAGCAGGATTTATCACCAGACCACGTCCCGGATTTTATCAAATGCCCCATCTTGCTCTCCAGACAGACATAGCAAAAGTAATCTACCAGAAATCTTTCCTTGCCAACAACCCAACGCTCAACGAGGACTACAATTTCTCCAATCACTTCTATTTTGAGTTTGTTGGTTGAAATTCCCTGTGCTATTAAGAGCCTTTTACCTTTTCCAAGTCGCCACAAGATAGTATCGGCATGAGACTTTCTGTTTCCTCGATGCTTTTGTCCCACCTAGGTAGTCCATGTGTTCCTTCTAATTATTCATAAGCATAAACAAGTCCGTACTTCTCGTGCAGTTTGCGGAGAGAACCATCTTTTTTCATTTGTCTTATAACATTATTCACCATCTGCAACAAATCCTCTTGTCCTTTCTGCATCAACACGCCAATCTCACCGTGATTAAAAGGCTCGTTTAACAGCGGGGCGGCAAGTCTAGGGTCGGTCTGCACATAGTAGGGAGCTTCTGTAATCTCAGTTATCATCACGTCGGCCTTTCCCTCGGCTATGAGTGTCGGTATTTCCTCGTTGTTGGGGTGGACGATGATGGTGGCATGAGTAAGGTTCTCGTTGGCAAACTTCTCATTCAGTCCACCGGGATTCACCATCACGCGGACTATGGGCTTGTCAATGTCGTCCAATGATTTGTAGCGGCTTGCCTCAGAAGCCCTGCAAAGGATGGTCTTGCCGTTAGCCAGATAGCCGTCGCTCATTAACATCGTCTCACGTCGGGTGTCGGTTATGGTTATACCGCCAATAGCGAGGTCGAACAACTGAGGCTCTGTCAGTACGTCAGCTATCAACGTGGGCCATGAGGTCTTTCTGAACTCTGGTACTACGCCTAATCGTGAAGCAATCTCCTTTGCAACCTCAATACCGAAGCCCCAATAAGTTCCATCGGGTTCACAGAAAGACAATGGTCTGTAGTCACCTGTAGTACCAAAGAGGATAGTGCCACGCTCAATAATCTCAGCTACTTTTCCATCAAGAGGAACGTCTGTATAGGTCGACAGGATGAAAACGGAGTGTTGGCCGTTCTCCTTTCCGAACTGGATAGCCCCTTTCAGGTCATTCTCTGGGAATAGCTTTGTACTGTCGAAGTAGTAAAGGCCATCCTCGCTGTTAAACCAACCGCCTACATAACCTTCGTGCTGCAAAGCATGGCTTACCACCTTGTCGAGTTGGTCACGCGAGTGGCTGTTCTGGGTTGCTGCATAGCTGACGGCGATTCCTTCCGTTGGCTCCGTCATTGTTCGGATGTCAATAGTGAATCCATCAGGATGGGTCTGACTGAAAGCCCATACCTTATCAGCAATAACAGATATGTTGCTCTGCTCTGTAACGTTATCCTCATTTGAAGAGCATGAAGCAAAGCAGACCGTTCCACTAATGGTCAGAACTGCTATAAGGAACCAGGTCTTTAATCTTTCTAATCTTATCATTATTTCTTTTCCGTCATAATTAATCACAAAATTTGGGGCAAATATAACGAATATTCGGCAATTATTCGTATATTTGCCCCAAGATTTAAGAAGAATTGTGAATATGGAAACTAAACTGACTGACCGCTCGACCTTTGGTCGCTTTGCCTTTGCAAA
>Ga0310696_10008456_pt1 | contig 12001 bp, 7 predicted proteins | sample AusTroGonzalo_MG_4_FD_203885 | JGI IMG/M metagenome (GOLD analysis project Ga0310696, IMG submission 203885) | Bovine rumen microbial communities from tropical cattle in Woodstock, Queensland, Australia - Gonzalo_02 (v2) (version 2) | ecosystem: Host-associated > Mammals > Digestive system >... | reverse complement strand
CTCCTTCCTGTTTTCAAAGAACGACTCATAGGGCACGGTCTGGCCCATATAATAGTTCCATTCGTTTTGTGTAAAGTCGCGCTTCAGTTTCTTCTTCACGGTCTCCACCATCATCGGGATCGAAACAAGAACTTCCGACAAGTTACCCCTCTGGTCGCCTACCCACAAATGGTTGACGCCGAGGTCGAACGAGAAGTGCAGAATCCAACAGCTGCCGCTGTAGAGCGTCACGGGGTCCGGTTTCTCGCTATTGGCTGTCCACATATTGAGGGTGCCGTCGAAGCTCGAGGAGTAAAGGTTGTTGCCGTCAAACCTCATTTTCGAGATACGTGAGCGATGGCCCATGAACTGCTTGATGTCGCCCTTCTTGTTCATTACGTAGATAGTGCCGTCGTTTGTGCCAAAGGCATCATACTGTCCGTTTGACGCATAACAACTGATGACGCCTTTCACGGGCAATTTCATCTCCACGATATTGTCCAGACTCCTCACTTCATACATGTGTCCTTGATCGTCGAAGAACCGGGGGATATGGTTATGCGAACCCGAGCCGACAATACGGCAGTTCTGATGGCGGACGTCAATCACTTTCTGTTGCCGGGGGTCGAAGAGCGCAATGGCGTTTTCTCCTATGATGAGTGTGTTGTCGCCCAGCGGTGTCATCTTCGTGGGGTTGGTGATACCGTGCAGTTCCAGTATTTGGGTACTCTTTCTCGTGATGATCACCAGATGTCCTGTACGGCTGAGGGCATAGATGATATTGTTGTCCATGTCTGTATAGACATTGCGGAAGTCGTATTTCTTGTCGAAGAACAGGGTCTTGCTCTTCAACTGGTCTCCCACTTTCTCATGCCTCTGTATCTCCCCATAGCTGCTCACGGTCAGGATGTTCTTGCCGTCTTTTGTCAGCAGCTTCGTATTGGTAATGGCTCCTTCGTGCACATCCCATTGGGTCTTGCTGCGACTGACGAGCGAGAGGGGCTGATACACCGAGGGATGATAGACGTCGCCCCCATATTTCTTGGTGAAATGATAAGCCGCATAACTCAGCAGGTCAGAAAGTTCCTGGTTTCCGATGTTGTATTGCGTGATGGCCATCGAACCCAGCGAACGGCCTAACGAGATAAAGCCTAACGTGTCGGTCACGCGCTTCGAGAGTTCCGCCTGTATGCGCTGGTGCTCGGCAATCTGCCGTTGCTGCTCTGCCTGGTCGAAGGCATCAAGGGCCTTGCGCTCAGAGGCCTGGGCAGCCTGTTGGGCGACGACGGCCTTATGGCGCTCCGCTTCAGAATGTTCACGCAACTCATTGGCGATCCTCGTCTGCAACTGTGCCTCCTCGCGCTGTTCGTCGGAGATCTCCTTCTGTTCGAGGGCGATCATCTCCATCTGTCGGCTCACGCTTTTCTGGACAGCCGACACCCTCTCTAACTTCCGCAGTTCGGCGAGTTCCGCCTGTAGACTGTCGTTGCGCTTCTCCGAGGCATACCATCCTGCGAACCCTGCCAGAGTAGCACCTGTCAGGACCATGCCGATGGCGGCACAGGATATGATCTCTTTCCTATTCACGCTTTACGTTTCAAAACCAGCATCGTGATATCGTCGCTCTGTTCGGCATTCCCCACAAAGGCCTTCACGTCGGCCGTCACGGCGTCGATCACCTCCTGGCAACTGTGCATCGTCACGTCCTTGAGTGTCTCTTCGAGGCGGTTGTCACCAAACTCCTCGAGGCTCTCGTTCATGGCCTCGTTCACGCCGTCGGTAAACATAAACAGTGTGTCGCCTTTCTCTAACTGGATCTTCTGCTCGTGATAGGTCATGTCTTCCACGGCACCCACGAAGGGATCTGTCGGCATCTGGAGCACTTCCTCCGTTCCGTTGGCCTTCAGGATATATGGAGGATTATGGCCGGCATTGCAGTAGGTGATCTCTCCCGTCTGGATATTGTAGATGCCGTAGAACACGGTGACGAACATACAATCGACCGATTCCTTGGTCAGCAGGTCGTTGGCGTAGGCCATGCACTCGGCAGGACTGCCACCGCGGATGCCTGTGGCGCGGATCAGCGTACGGCTCACGGCCATGAAGATAGCAGCGGGGATGCCCTTGCCGCTCACGTCGGCAATCACGAAACCGATCCTGTCGTCGTCAATACGGAAGAAGTCGTAGAAGTCACCGCCCACGTCCTTTGCCGCCGTCATCGAGGCGGCAATGTCAAGCTGGTCACCGTTCTCGGGGAAGGGTGGGAAGATCCTGGGCAGGATGGCGAGCTGGATCTCCCGTGCGATGGCCAGGTCACCCTTGAGCGACTCTAACTGCGTATGCTCCTCCTGCATCTCGCGGATATACTTGATCTGTTCGATGGCCTTCTCAATGGTGAGACTCAGGTCGTCGAGGTCGATGGGCTTTGTGGCGAAGTCGAAGGCCCCGTTGTTCATCGCCTGACGGATATTGCCCATGTCACCATAGGCCGACACCATGATGCACTTCAGAGCGGGGTTACGCATCTCGTTGATCTTCGTCAGCAGCGTCAGTCCGTCCATCTCCGGCATGTTGATGTCCGAGAGGATGATATCGTAGTCCTTGTTCTTCAAGAGCATCGTCAGGGCTTCCAGTCCGTTATGCGCGAACGAGAACTCATACTCTCCCTTGCGGATTTGCCTTCTGAAATATTGTGTCAACAGCAGTTCGAGATCCATCTCGTCATCGACACTGAGAATTTTTACAGCCATAATTCCTTATATTAAATATAATAATGTGCAAAATTAGGAAATTATCCGCTGACAACCAAATTTTTGCAGGTGTTTTTGTGTTATATCAACTTTTTTAGGCTGAGAAGATAAAAAAAACTGTCTAAAAATTTGCATATTTCATTTAATTAATTTAACTTTGCATTCGTTATCAAGACATTTTCAAACACATTATTATTAATTTAAAGGAAAAAGGTTATGAAGAAAATGATGATGATTGCCGCTATGATGGTGGCTACGCTGAGTGCTAACGCACAGTTTGAACCGGGTACATTCTCTATCCAGCCGAAGCTTGGTGGTACCATCTCTTGGTTGAGCAACATGCCGAAGCTTTCCGGTATTAGTACCCTGAGTGGTAAGAACGTAGAACTCGACAAGGCTCCTATTGCAGGTGTTGTAATTGGTGCTGAGGCTGAGTATCAGCTTAGCAATATGTTCAGTCTGGCCGCTGGTCTTAACTACTCGATGCAGGGCAGTGGTTGGTCAGACTACGATGAGAAGGTTGGCGACTACAAACTTGAACTTAAGGATACGAAGATCCAGTTGGGTTATGTTACCATTCCTGTTGTGGCTAATATCTATCTTTTCAAGGGCTTTGCTGTCAAGGGTGGTGTGCAGTTCGGTTTCCTGACCAATGCTAATATGAAGTTTAATGCGAAGGTAAATGATAAAGACACCTCCTTTACTAAGGATTACGACGAGAGCATTAAGAGTAACTGTGAGAAGTTCGACCTCTCTATCCCCGTTGGTGTATCTTATCAGGTTCCCACGGTTCCCGTCGTGATTGACTGCCGCTACAACATCGGTCTGTCGAAGGTCAACAAGGGAGATGGAGATAAAATGAAGAACAACGTGATCCAGTTGACGGTTGGTTACAAGTTCGCCCTCTAAGATTCTACAGAAATATAATAAGAGAGGCCAGCATTGCGCTGACCTCTCTTTTTAGTTTTCTATTTCCGAGATACCGCCGGTGAAGGGCTTGTTAAGATTCCGCTGCTTGGGATGGCCGGCGTATTTCAGGGAGCCGACGCCTGTGACCTTGCCGTCGATGGTGTCTGAGGCGTGGCAGGTGATGCCGCCCACACCCGATACATGGGCCTTCGTGTTGATGGATTTCAGGTCTTCCGCGTGGATGCTGCCTACACCGCTGCAGTTCAGTTCTGCCTCCTGTGTCTCTCCGTCGATCGAGATGTCGCCCACACCCGTGCATCTGACGATGACCTGATCGGCCAGGATCTTGTGCATTTTGAAGGAGCCTACGCCTGAGTTCTCTACCGTCAGGATGTCGGTATCCAGGCTGTCGAGGCTGACGGAGGCCGCTCCCGTATTCCTGACCTTGGTCAGATCGGTGGTATAGACGGTGACGTGCACGTTCTTGGGGTCGATGTTGGTGTTCTCCCTGGTGAAACTGATGTCAAGTCTGCTGTCCTCACTGTCGAAGTCGAAGAGTTCGATGTAGTTGTCGGGTGCCGAGAGTACCACGACCCCGTTCTTGTCGTCGCTCTGTACGAGTCGTACATTGGCCACCACATGACTGGTCACCTCTGTAAACGCTTCGAGTTTGTATTCCGTCTCAACAATGTTGTTACTGGGCTCGATCATATTCAAGCCGTTCAAGTTCATGTGACACGATGTCAGGGCCATCATTGCACCTGCTAACCATAATGCTGTTGTTTTCATATCCCTTCGTAATTTTTGAGTTATTTTGTTTGTTTGACGTATCAGGTGCTTCAAAAGTTGCATCGAGTGAAGTTTTTTCGTCTTTTTTTTCGTAACTTTGCAGTCGAAATGATGACGCTTCATGTGTTTAATCCAGAGCACGACCTGGCGCTGGCGGCGAATCTGAGCAATTTCACGTCGCCGAGGGCAGGGCGGCTGTTGCGCAGGGAGCACGGTTATCTGCCGGCGCTGTGGGCAACGGCAGACGACGTGGTGCTCGTGGAAGATGTCGCGACGGCGGAAAAGGGCTTCAGACAGTTGACGGGCAGGACGTATGGACGGTTTGTCACCAAGGCGCAGGTGGCCCGTCTGCCGATCACGGCTGTCGATGTGTGGGGCTGGGATCTGGCTATCCGTGCCTTCCTGCTGAGGCAGGGCGTCGAGGCCCGGCTCCTGCCTACGGAAGAACAGATCGCCACGATCCGCGACCTGTCGCACCGTCGCCATGCCGGTAGGATACTAGCGCAACTTCAGGGCGCGGGGATCATAGGAGAGGCGACGATGACGGACTCGTTGGGCGGGGTGCGCGATATCTTGAGCCGTATGGGGCGTATCGTGGTGAAGGCCCCGTGGAGCAGCAGCGGGCGCGGCGTACGTTTTGTGGAGGGAGCGCTGACACCGGCCGACGAGGGATGGGTGAGGAATATCATCGCGCGTCAGGGTTCGGTGATGGTGGAGCCTTATTATAAAAAGGTGGAGGATTTCGGCATGGAGTTCGTGAGCGACGGGGAGGGTAGGGTGACCTATCTCGGACTCTCGGTCTTCGAGACTTCCAACGGTGCCTACACGGGTAATGTCCTCGCCTCGGAAGAAGAAAAGACTATAATCATAAGTCGCTATATTACAACGAATTTGCTAAATAATATCCGAGAAAAGATCAAAGTCTTGGCAGGTGACGCATTCAAGGGGAAATACCAAGGCCCTTTCGGGGTGGATATGATGGTCGTGGCGAGGGATGGAGAGGACGGTTTCTGGCTCCATCCCTGTGTGGAGATCAACCTCCGTCGGACGATGGGACACGTAGCGCTCTGCTTGACAAAGATCACTGACTCAAAAATATTCGGGATAAAATTTGCACGGAACGATGAAAATATGTAATTTTGCACCCGAAATAAACACAAACCAAATAGCAGTATGTGCGGAATCGTAGGATACATAGGCACAAAGGATGCTTTTCCCATCCTGATTAAGGGGCTTAGAAGATTGGAGTATCGTGGTTACGACAGTGCCGGTGTGGCGCTCATCAACGACGATGACAGTTTGAACGTCTATAAGACCAAAGGAAAAGTTGATAACCTCGTGGAATTCTGCAGTGACAAGAATACGAGCGGTACCATCGGTATCGCGCATACGCGTTGGGCCACTCATGGTGAGCCTTCGTCGCGCAATGCCCATCCGCACTATTCCGCATCGAAGAACCTGGCGATCATCCATAACGGCATCATCGAGAACTATGCCGACCTGAAGGCGAAGCTTCAGGACAAGGGTGTGCAGTTCGTGAGTGATACAGACACCGAGGTGCTGGTGCAACTCATCGAATATATCAAGGAGCATAAGCACTTAGATCTGTTGACGGCCGTACAGGTGTCGCTTTATCAGGTAATAGGTGCCTACGCCATCGCCGTGATAGACAAGCGTGACCCTAACCAGATTATCGCGGCTCGCAAGCAGAGTCCGCTGGTGGTGGGTATCGGCGAGGATGAGTTCTTCCTGGGTTCCGATGCCAGTCCGATTGTGGAATATACCGACAAGGTGGTGTATCTGGAAGACGGCAACATTGCCCAGATCCGTCGTGGACAAGACCTGCATGTGTTCAGCATCCTCGGCGAGGAGCAGGAACTGAAGGTGAAGACCGTGGATATCGACCTCGGCCAGATCGAGAAGGGCGGTTATCCGCACTTCATGCTAAAGGAGATCTTCGAGCAGCCCGAGTGTCTGACGAACTGTATGCGTGGTCGTGTGAACGTCGAGGCGGATCATGTGACGCTGTCAGCCCTGATTGACTACCGTCGTCAGTTGCTGAACGCCAAGCGCGTGCTGATTGTGGCCTGTGGTACTTCCTGGCACGCCGGGCTCATCGGTAAACAGATCATCGAGTCGCTCTGCCGCATCCCCGTGGAGGTGGAATATGCCTCTGAGTTCCGCTATAGGAATCCTGTGGTGACGAAGGACGACGTGGTGATCGCCATCTCGCAGAGTGGTGAGACGGCCGACACACTGGCTGCCGTAGAGTTGGCTAAGGAGAAGGGCGCCTTCATCTATGGTATCTGTAACGCCATCGGTTCTTCAATTCCAAGAGCCACGAATACGGGTACGTATATCCATGTGGGACCTGAGATCGGTGTGGCTTCGACGAAAGCCTTCACGGGTCAGGTGACGGTGCTGATCATGTTTGCCCTGGCTCTCTCTGAGGCCAAGGGAACGGTGAGCCGCAATGAGTATCTGAAGATCGTGAAGGGACTGAGTGAGATTCCCGTGAAGATCCGTGAGGTGCTGCAGACCAACGATAAGGTGGCCGACCTCGCGCGTACCTTCACTTACGCGCATAACTTCCTCTATCTGGGTCGCGGCTATTCCTATCCCGTGGCACTGGAGGGTGCGCTGAAACTGAAGGAGATCTCCTATATCCACGCAGAGGGCTATCCCGCTGCGGAGATGAAGCACGGCCCGATCGCACTGATCGACTCTGATATGCCCGTGGTGGTGATCGCCACGCACAATGCCATGTACGAGAAGGTGCTGTCGAACATCCAGGAGATCAAGGCCCGTCAGGGTAAGGTGATTGCCCTCGTTTCGAAGGGTGATGACACGATTTCGAAGATAGCCGACGAGGTGATTGAGTTGCCAGACGTGCAGGAATGTCTGGAACCGTTAGTAGCCACCATCCCCCTACAGTTGTTAGCTTATCATGTTGCCGTCTGCAAAGGCAAGAACGTAGATCAACCCAGAAACCTGGCAAAGTCTGTCACCGTTGAATAGAGACAAGGGCGATTCGTTTTATTGACGTTTCGCCCTTCTTTTTGAAGCGTAAAAAGTAAAAAGATATAATAGTAGAAAATGAGAGATGTAACATTGGTCCTTTCGGACGGAACGAAATTTCAGGGTAAGAGCTTCGGCTATGAGAAGCCCGTCGCTGGCGAGGTCGTCTTCAACACGGCCATGATGGGCTATCCGGAGAGTCTGACGGATCCGAGCTATGCTGGACAGTTGATGACGCTGACCTATCCCCTGGTAGGCAACTATGGTGTACCGCCATTCACGATTGAGAAGAACGGCATTGCCACGTTTATGGAGAGTGACAAGATCTATGCCTCGGCCATCATCGTGAGCGACTACAGTACGGAGTATTCCCATTGGAATGCCTGTGAGAGTCTGGCCGACTGGCTGAAGCGCGAGCAGGTGCCTGGGGTGACGGGTATCGATACCCGCCAGTTGACGAAGGTGCTCAGGGAGCACGGTGTGATGATGGGGCGTCTGGAGTTTGAGGGACTGGAGTCTCCCAAAGAACTGGAGGATATCGACTACGGCAAGGTCAACTGGGTGGAGCGCGTATCGTGTAAGGATGTCGTCCACTACAATGAGGGTGCCGGCAAGAAGGTGGTGCTCGTGGATTGCGGTGTGAAGAACAATATCATCCGCTGTCTGATACAGCGTGGCGTGGAGGTAATCCGCGTGCCCTGGAACTACGACTATACAGATATACAGTTCGATGGGCTCTTCCTGGCCAACGGTCCTGGTGACCCTGACATGTGTGTGGATGCCGTCGAGGTGCTGAGGAAACAGATGTCGCGCTCGCGCAAGCCGATCTGTGGTATCTGTATGGGTAACCAGTTGTTGGCGAAGGCTGGCGGGGCTACGATCTATAAACTGAAGTATGGTCACCGTTCGCATAACCAGCCCGTGCGCGAGGTGGGAACGAACCGCTGTTATGTGACTTCGCAGAATCACGGTTATGCCGTCGATGGTGCTACGCTGGGCAACGACTGGCGGGAACTCTTCGTGAATATGAACGACGGTTCGAACGAGGGTATCCGTCATCAGACGAACCCCTGGTTCTCCAGCCAGTTCCATCCTGAGGCCTGTTCGGGTCCTGTAGATACAGAATTTATGTTTGACAGATTTATTGAGACACTATGAGAGATCAGAATATCAAGAAAGTCCTGCTGTTAGGATCAGGCGCATTGAAGATCGGTGAGGCAGGCGAGTTTGACTACAGTGGTTCACAGGCCCTGAAAGCCCTCCGCGAGGAAGGTGTGAAGACGGTGCTCATCAATCCGAACATCGCCACGGTGCAGACCTCAGAGGGTGTGGCTGATGAGATCTATTTCCTGCCTGTGCAGCCCTATTTCGTGGAGCGTGTCATCGAGAAGGAACGTCCCGACGGTATCCTGCTGGCCTTCGGTGGTCAGACGGCTCTGAACTGTGGTGTGGAACTCTATCAGAGCGGGGTGCTGGAGAAATATGGTGTGAAGGTATTGGGTACCCCTGTGCAGGCCATCATGGATACAGAGGACCGTGAACTCTTCGTGAAGAAACTCGACGAGATCGGTGTGAAGACCATCAAGAGTGAGGCTTGCGAGAATATCGCCCAGGCCCGTAGGGCCGCTGCCGAGTTGGGCTATCCCGTCATCCTGCGTGCTGCCTACGCTCTGGGTGGTCTCGGATCGGGCTTCTGCGACAATGAGGAGGAACTCAATAAACTGGCCGAGAAGGCTTTCTCGTTCTCCCCGCAGGTGCTGGTGGAGAAGAGTCTGAAGGGCTGGAAGGAAATTGAATATGAGGTGGTGCGCGACCGCTATGACAACTGCATCACCGTGTGTAATATGGAGAACTTCGACCCGCTGGGCATCCATACGGGCGAGTCGATCGTGATCGCTCCCTCTCAGACACTGACCAATTCGGAATACCATAAGTTGCGCGCACTGGCCATCAAGATCATCCGTCATATCGGTATCGTGGGTGAGTGTAATGTGCAGTATGCCTTCGATCCCCAGAGTGAGGATTACAGGGTGATTGAGGTGAACGCCCGTCTGAGTCGTTCCTCGGCTTTGGCCTCTAAGGCGACGGGTTATCCTTTGGCCTTCGTGGCTGCCAAACTCGGTATGGGCTACGGGCTGTTCGAGTTGAAGAACTCGGTGACGAAGACTACTTCGGCCTTCTTCGAGCCGGCCCTCGACTATGTGGTATGTAAGATTCCGCGTTGGGATCTGTCGAAGTTCCGTGGTGTGGATAAGGAACTCGGCTCTTCGATGAAGAGTGTAGGTGAGGTGATGGCCATCGGCCGTAACTTCGAGGAAGCCCTGCAGAAGGGACTGCGTATGATCGGACAGGGCATGCACGGATTCGTGGAAAACAAGGAGTTGCAGATCCCTGACATCGACGCTGCCTTGAGGGAGCCGACGGACAAGCGCGTGTTTGTGATCTCGAAGGCGATGCACTTGCCGGAATATACCATCGACCGTATCCACGAACTGACGAAGATCGACAAGTGGTTCCTCTATAAGTTGAAGCATATTATTGATATTGATGAGCAGTTGAAGAAGCGGAATATCAACACGCTTGACGAAGCTCTGTTGCGCGAGGCGAAAGTGTATGGCTTTACTGATTTCCAGATTGCCAGAGCCATTGGTCTGGAGGGGGAGATCAGTACGATGCACGAGGCCCTGCTGCTGGTGCGTAACCGTCGTAAGCAACTCGGCATCCTGCCTGTGGTGAAGCAGATCGATACGTTGGCCGCAGAGTATCCTGCTCAGACGAACTACCTCTATGTGACCTATTCGGGTGCGGCGAGCGATATCCAGTATGAGAACGACAAGAAGAGCATCATTGTGCTGGGTTCTGGTGCCTATCGCATTGGCTCGAGCGTAGAGTTCGACTGGTGTGGTGTGCAGGCGCTGAACACCATCCGTAAGGAGGGCTGGCGCTCGGTGATGATTAACTATAACCCTGAGACCGTATCCACCGACTACGACATGTGTGACCGTCTCTACTTCGACGAACTCACCTTTGAGCGGGTGCTTGATATCATCGAGTTTGAACAGCCCCATGGTGTGATTGTCTCCACGGGTGGTCAGATTCCCAATAACCTCGCCGTCTATCTCGACGAGCAGCATGTGAACATCCTGGGTACGCAGGCTGTGGATATTGACGGCGCTGAGGACCGTGCAAAATTCTCACAGATGCTCAATGAATTGGGTGTGAACCAACCCGAGTGGAGTGCGCTGACCTCGATGGAGGATATCGACAAGTTTGTGGATAGGGTAGGCTTCCCTGTGCTGGTGCGTCCGTCGTATGTGCTCTCGGGTGCAGCGATGAACGTCTGCTCGAACCGTGAGGAACTGGGACGTTTCCTGCAGTTGGCCGCGAACGTCTCGGAGGATCATCCTGTGGTGGTGTCGAAGTTCATCGAAAATGCCAAGGAGATTGAGATGGACGCTGTGGCCCGCGACGGTGAGATCTTAGCCTACGCCATCTCCGAGCATATCGAGTTCGCGGGTGTGCACTCTGGTGATGCCACCATCCAGTTCCCGCCACAGAAACTCTACGTGGAAACCGTACGCCGTATCAAACGTATCTCACGACAGATCGCTGCCGCCCTGCATATCAACGGACCTTTCAATATCCAGTATATGGCGCGCGACAACGATATTCTTGTCATCGAGTGTAACCTGCGTGCCTCACGTTCGTTCCCCTTTGTGTCGAAGGTGCTGAAACTGAATCTCATCGACCTGGCTACGAAGGTGATGCTCGGACTGCCTGTAGAACGCCCGCACAAGAACCTCTTCGATCTTGACTATGTGGGTATCAAGGCTTCGCAGTTCAGTTTCAACCGTTTGCAGAAAGCCGACCCCGTGTTAGGTGTGGATATGGCTTCTACGGGTGAGGTCGGCTGTATTGGTGACAATAGCAATACTGCCCTGCTGAAGGCGATGCTCTCCGTGGGCCATCGTATTCCCAAGAAGACGGTGCTGCTCTCTACGGGTACGGCGAAGCAGAAAGCCGAGATGTTGGATGCGGCCAAGATGCTTGTCAGTCACGGCTATCAACTCTATGCTACGGGTGGTACGTCGAAATATCTTGCTGACAATGGTGTGGAGAACACGATGGTGCACTGGCCTTCTGAACCGGATCAGCAGCCTCAGGCACTGGATATGTTGCATCGCCACGAGATTGACATGGTGGTCAACGTGCCCAAGAACCTCTCGGAAAGAGAGTTGACCAATGGCTATAAGATCCGCCGTGCCGCCATCGACCTGAATGTGCCGCTGATCACGAACAGTCGACTGGCAAGTGCCTTCATCAATGCCTTCTGTACCATCAAATTAGACGATATCGGTATCAAATCATGGGCTGAATATAAGTAGAATGTGCTCTAAAAGCGAAAAAAATGGTGCAATAATTTGGAAATTTCAAATTATTGCATTATTTTTGCAACCAATATCAATACTGACCTATTATAATGGACGCAGGAGAAACTCTAGAATCAAAGATTAACCGAAGTGAGTATAAGATACTTATTGTCGATGATGTCGTCT
>Ga0310696_10008455_pt1 | contig 12001 bp, 9 predicted proteins | sample AusTroGonzalo_MG_4_FD_203885 | JGI IMG/M metagenome (GOLD analysis project Ga0310696, IMG submission 203885) | Bovine rumen microbial communities from tropical cattle in Woodstock, Queensland, Australia - Gonzalo_02 (v2) (version 2) | ecosystem: Host-associated > Mammals > Digestive system >... | reverse complement strand
CAAAGTCTGGACGATCTATCTCAGGCTTTGCTTCTGGCCTTTCGGGCTTAGGTTGGAGTACGACGTTCCTCTTGAAGGCTTCTCCTCGCCCTGGGTGATATTGTCAATCGCTTTCTGGTTGGTTTTGGCAGTCTTTGCCTGGATCAACCGGAAAAGGTGTCCGTACCTTGCTTTCGGACTCGGCTTTTTCGCGCTTGCCCTGGCGCCGGCTGCCACGCTTATTCCCAACGGCCTTTACGAGCACCGCCTTTACTGCGCGCTGCCGGGAATACTGATCGCCATTGTCTTCACGTTCTTTTCAAAGAAGAATCTTTACAATGCCGCGCTTTTGATAGTTGTCATACTGCTTTTCACCTGCGCGACTTTCCAGCGCAATTTCTACTGGAGCGACGCGGAGCTGATCTGGCGGGACAATCTCAAATATTCTCCCGAGAACTTCCGTGTGAACGCCAACGTCGGGGAAGCGCTCCTCAACAAAGAGCAATATGAGTCAGCCCTGCCGTATCTGAAAAAAGCCATAGAACTAAGGCCCCAGACTGTCGAAGCCCATTACAACCTGGCCTGCTGCCTGGCCGGCATGGGGGATCTCAAAGGCGCAAGGGAAGAACTTCTGATTGCGAAAAAAATGAAGAACAAGCTTCCGGAAGTCAAACGCCTCGTGGACGAGGCCCTGAAAGCGGTCGATCAGGCCCTGGCGGAATAGAGCGCGAAAGTGCGCTTCACCATCTCTTCCGCGGAGAAATCGCGCATCGCCCTTTCCTTGGCGGCTTGTCCGAGCCGCAACCTTCCTTCAGGATCGCCGTGAAGGGCCCTCACGGCCTCATTTAGGGCTTTGACGTCGCCGGGGGGTACAAGCACCCCTGTTTTGTCGTTCTGGTTGACGTAGGGGACGCCGGAGGGCAGATCGGTGCTTATGACCGGTTTTGCGGCCTGGAAGGCCTCCAGCTGCACGATGCCGAAGGCTTCGCTTGGAAAAGTCGAGGGCAGGACGAAGAATTCGCAGTCGGCGTAATAATGCAGCAGCTCCTCACGGGAAACGTGCCCGGGGAACTTCACGCGTTCTTCCATATCCAGATCCCGCGCAAGTTTTCTCAGTTCTTTTTCCAGCGGTCCGCAGCCGACGATCACAAGGTCTAGGTCCGGCACGTCGGACAGGGCTTTTATCAGAACGTCGAAGCCTTTGTAATAAACAAGCTGCCCGACCGAGAGCGCAAAGGGGCGCGCCTGTTCTTTGGGAGCGGGGAAATCTATGGCGGGAAGCCCGTAGTGAATTACTTCCAGTTTTTCTTCCGGCAGTTTGGAGAGGAAGGGGGAATACTTGATGTGGTTGGGAGTGGCGACGATTATCTTCTCGGCGCTTTCAAGAGTGGCGCGGTGGAAAGGCGCATAGAGCTTAAGAAGATACTTCTGCCTTATTATGTCTGAGTGATATGAGATGAAGAGCCGTCCCGGCCTCCCGGCCAGCTTCCAGGCGGTCTCCGCCCAGGGGTTGGGAAGATGGATATGCACGATGTCGGGCTTCAGCTCTTTTAATTTTTTGGGAAGGGAGAAAAGGAAGTCCGTGCTGTTGAGATGAAAGTTTCGGGCCAGCCTGACGACGTGCACGCCCCCGATCTCTTCCTCGACCGTTTCGCATCTGTCGTTGCTGACCAGAACGGTAAGGTCGCAGAGAGGATTGATCCCTTCCGCAAGAGTTTTGAGATAAGTCTCGATGCCCCTCTGGTAGGGCCAGTAGTATTTTCCTACGTGGACGACGCGCATAGAAAAAAGCCCCTTCGGGAGGGGCTTTCTTTTTAGAAGGTTATCTGAGAGACCGCGTTGTGGAAGGTCGTTCCCTTCAGAAGCTTCCTTCTCAGATATTCCCTGACGTCGGGAGTCGCCCAGGCGTAGGTGCTTGTGGCGGTGGACTGGATGTTCTGCTCGCTGATCCTCTGATTAGCCTTCAGGTCATAGACGAAGACGGAGACGTTGACGTTGCCCTCGATGGTGGACCATTCGACGAAGTTCGCGTTGGCGCCAAGTCCTTTGGCGTAGCACTCGTTGATGTGGAAGACCAGAAGGTAATCATAGTTGAACTCGTCGGCTTCAGACCTGTCTTTGACGGCCACCACGCGCTTGAAGATGGAGTATCCTCTCAGGCGGTTGAAGATGGCTTCGGCGAAAGCTTCGTTGGTGTTGTCCTGGAAGACCTGGCCGTCGTCGTTGACATAAGGGTGATCGAGCACGGTCACTTCGCCGCTGCCGTAAATGAAGCGGGGAAGCCACCAGCGGTGGTAAGTCTCGGAGAGCGCCTCGTAGTTGTCAGTCGGTTCGCCGTAGGCCATGATGCACATCGTCTTGCCTTCGAAGGCGCCGTTGTTCAAGGCCAGCGGCTGAGGGTACGTCACCTCGCTGGTCGCGCAGCCAAACATTAGGAAAGTAAGAGCGGAAAGTACGGATAGTAAAGCAATCTTACGCATATTATATCTCCTTACTAGTCAATGGTTGGGAAAGCGGGAAGGTTGTTGAGCATTTCGGCCTCGCTTTGCGGAGCCGCGCCGGGCAGAGTGCCGTCCGGGGCGACGTCAAGGCCGGTGGAGCCGCCGCGCCCAAAGTCAGGGACTGGGACGGTGCCGCTCTGGGGCTGCGCAGGCATGGTCGATTCCATGATGCTGTTCACCTTGTTGTTCAGCTGCTCGTCCTGGGAAAGGGGAGAACCGAGATCGGTGGGGATCAGCGTTATGACGACGCGGCGGTTCAGGCGCTGGCCGTCGGCAGTGGCGTTGCTCGCAACAGGCCTGTTGGCGGAATAACCGGAGATGGCCATGCGCTTAGGATCGACGCCGCCCTGCTTTTCAAGGAAGTGCAGGACAGCCAAACTGCGGGCCGCCGAAAGTTCCCAGTTGGACATGAAGTTGGAGCCTTCCGGCAGTTCGTTGCTGTCCGTATGACCCTCGATGGCCACCAGGAAATTGGGATATTCGCTGTTGACGACGCGGCCGACTTCCTCGAGAACGGGGTAGACGGCTTCCCTGAGCTGCGCTCTGCCTTCGTCAAAGAGGACTTCGGAAAGCATCGTGATCTGGGTAGTCCCTTCCTTCGTCGTCTCGACCTGGACGTAGCGTCCGTCAGCCTGGATGTTGTTGGCCAGAACGTAGCTCTTGGCCACGATCTCTTCGTATCTGGCGGCCATCATCTTGGTCCTGGCTTCCATCTTGGCCAGCTGTTTTTCATATTTGGCTACGACTTTCGTGGAGACCTTGGCTTCGCCGCTGTACTTGTCAACGTCGGCATAGTCTTCAAGCATGCGGGCACGGTGTATCTCGTAGGCTTCGCCGGCGATCGCACCGGTCAGAAGTCCGGCTCCTGCGCCGGCTCCCGCGCCGATCGCAACGCCAACGCCGCCGCCGGCCGCGCCGATGCCGGCGCCCATGCCGCCTCCGATTAGGCCGCCAATCAGTCCGCCGCGCTGCATGGCGGTGCAGGCGCTAAGGAAAAGAGCCAGGATGGCTATTGTGGTAAGGGAAGATCTTTTCATTCAGAGACCTCGCTTGTTTCTAACGTGGACGTTCCGGCTTCGCTCGTCTCGTCTCCTTTCTTCAGAAATCCGAAGATCGCGAAACAGCCGATGAGAAGTATGAGGAACGCTATGGTTAATATGTTGAAATATTTGTCAATAAACGCTTTTATTTTTTCGCCGAAGATCCTGATCAGTCCCGCGACAAGGAAGAAGCGGGCCGAGCGGCTGACAGCCGAGGCGATTATGAAAGGCCAGAAGGCCATTCCGAAAACGCCGGAGGCGATGGTGAAGATCTTGTAGGGGATGGGCGTGAAACCGGCGGCGAAGACGCACCAGAAGCTGTACTTCAAGTAAAGCTGCTCGACTGTCGCGAAACCTTCTGGCGTGAAGCCCGGAACGTAAGTGAAGAAGAAATCCTTCGTCACGCTCCACAAGAAAGCGCCGATAACATAACCCAGGATCCCGCCAAGCACCGATGAGACGGAACACCAGAGAGCGTACCACAAGGAACGCTTCGGCTTCGCCAGCGACATGGCTATCAAAAGAGGATCGGGCGGTATGGGAAAGAACGACGATTCGGAAAAGGAGAGCAGGTTCAGTGCAAAGAGAGCGTACGGCGAGGGCGCGCATCTCATCACCCAGTCGTAGATCTTACGCAGGAAACTCATTTACTCTTTCTTTTCAAAAACCGCTATGGGATTGACGCGAAAACGGAAAGTCATCTCCTGGTCGCCCATCTTGAGACTGAGGAGCGAATTGAGCCTCGTCAGAAGGAGCTGGTAGGGGATCTTGACCTCTTCGTCCTTCACTTTTATTCCGATGCTCGCCTGCCCAAGCAGATCGCGCGATTCATAAACCGTTTCCAGAAGCTTGCTGAAGCGCTTGATCTGGTCGGCCAGTTCCGGAGTGAAGGAATAAGTTTTGCCGCATTCCTTGCAGGTCAGCAAGGTGTCGGGATTAAGGTCGAGAAGCGAGAATTCCACGGCGTGGCCGCAGCCTACGCAGTTGAGCTCGATCTTCTGGGCGTCGGTTATTTTTTCCGTATTCATGTGTTCCTATTTTGTTTTATAGTAGATTATACCATTTTCTACTTTTTTGTGGGAGATAAAAAAAGACACCCTCTCGGGTGTCTTAAATTTTGGCGCTCCATAGGAGAATCGAACTCCTGTTTTGTGGATGAGAACCACATGTCCTAGGCCACTAGACGAAAGGAGCAAATATCAAGTTTATTCTTCGCTGATGGCGCCGGCAGGGCAGACGCTGGCGCAGAGGCCGCAGGACACGCACTTAGCCGGGTCGATCTGATACTGGCCTTCGCCTTCCGCGATGGCGCCCTGGGGGCATTCGGAAGCGCAAGCGCCGCAGGAAAGACATTCTGAGCTGATTTTGTAAGCCATAATTTCTCCTACAATTTGGGTTAAAAGTAAGGTCAGGGAAAATGGTATCAGAAACGCGGTCAAAAGTAAAGGCTCAGGGTCTTCTCATAGACGGCGCGCGTTTCTTTCGCGCACTTTCCCCAGGAGAAAAGCTTCGCCCTTTCCGCGGCTTTTTGGGAAAGCTCTGATCTCAGCGCGTCGTTTTGGAAAACATCGATCATGGCCTTAGTCCAAAGCGGTTCACAATCGCAGGGCAGAAGGATGCCGGAATCGCCGACCACCTCGGGAAGCGAGGAACTGTCTGAGACGATGACCGGCGTTCCTTCGCCCATCGCTTCCAGGACGGGGAGGCCGAAGCCTTCGTATTTGGAAGGGAAAAGGAAGGCCAGCGCGTTCCTGTAATAGTGCGGAAGATCCGTTAGGGGAACATACCCCTTTGTTATGACGGAGTCGGCCAAATCGTTTTCACGAATAGTTTCAAATATTTCGTCTGAGAGCCAGGTCGGGGAGCCGGCCAGAATGAGTTTGGGAAGAGCTTTCTCCTTCTTTTTGGCGGCGGCATAGGCTTTGAGAAGCATGGGAATGTTTTTCCTCGGCTCCAGATTCCCCAGGTAGAGGAAATACTTCTCGGGCAGTTTTTCCGTGAAATTCGGATTCGCTTTGGTGAACTCCAGGCCGCCAAGGTAGATCGTCGTTATTTTTTCCGGAGGGACGTCGTAAAGCTCCGTCAATTCACTCTTGGAAAAATCGCTTATGGTGATGAAATGGCTGGCGTTCTTCAAGCGTTTTTTAAAATAACTCTCAAAGTATGAGCGGCGGTCTTTGGGATGCGTCTCGGGATACCTGATAAGGGACATGTCGAAGACGGTCACTACCTGAGGACCTTCGTAGGGGAGAGGAACGTAATTCAGCTCATGGTAAATGTCGGCTTTCTGCTTTTGCGCGCCAAGCCTGAAAAACATTTCCTTGATCGGCTGAGTGATGCGGTAGGGCTTGGGGAAGCATTTCTTCAGGGCTTTCCTGAGCCCGGCGTCGAAAGCGGGGGCGTTGTCCAGGATCTCCTTTGAGAAGCGGCGCCCGTAGAAACAGACGTGCTCGTCAAGAGGAAAATCCCTGGACATCGCTTTCAGCAGATTCAGGGTGTAGTAGCCGACCCCCGATTTGGGGGCCAGGAGGGGGAATGCGTCGAAGAGAACGCGCATATCACTGCGGAAGTTCCAGCTCGAAATTGCTCATCTCTTTCAGAGTCTCGTCCAGTTCCTCTTCGCCGACCTTGTCGCCGAAGATGGTCTCTTTGGGAACGTCGATCTCTTTTTTCGTCTCTTCTTTCACTTCCGCCGCGGGAGCGATCACCTCTTCCTGCTCCTCAGTTTCCTCGGGCTCGCTCTCTTCGATCTCCATATTCTCTTCCGAGGGCAGGGTCTGCTTCTCATGGAAGGTCACCTTGCCGATGAACGCGCCGACGCTGTAGGTCTGGTTCGTGAGGTTCGGATAGAATTCGGCGGGAACGAAAGTGTTGCTGTTCCTGATCTCCATGACGATATAGTCCTCTTCCTGGAAGAGCGCCCTTATCTGGGACGTGCGGCCAAGGTCGTATTCCAAGGTCTTCAGGCAGTTGTTGGTGAAGCAGAATCTCATGGCCGGTTCGCTTTCTATGAGGACTTCCACTTCGACGGGTTCGTCGGGCGAGACTTTGGGATGGGCGCAGGCGGCGTCCAGCCTGATGATGCGTTTGCCTTTTTCAGGCTTGAATATCATAAAGGAGGACTTGCTGCTCCAGCGTCCGATCTGGTTGTAATTGAAACCGATCTCGTGCTTGGCGTATAGTTGCGCGGTTTCCTCCTCGCTGAGATCTTCGCCTCTTATGGCTTGGAGACGGGTGACGGCGGAATCGAGGCTGCGTTTTTCATTGTGATGCGAGACGATCTTCGGCCAGAAGACCGCGACCGCTCCGAGCAGCACCAGGACAAGCAGCAGAAGGTACAATACCTTGAAGGTCGGCTGGAAATCGCGGTTGGTCGTAGCGGCGTTCACCATTATGAGGCCGCAGAGGAACCAGTAAAGCGCCGCGATCTGGTATTGGGCGAAGGAATTCTCAAACAGGCAGCCGAAGACCAGGAACGTGAACATCCAGGCCAGGACGCGGGAAGTCCTCGGCGAGATGGTGTGCTCAACACTGCTGAAGGCTACGCTGATCGTGATGACGGTTATTATGAGCAGCGCGGCGAAGCCGAAGATGCCCTGGTCCACGAGAGCCTGCAGGAAGATGTTGCCGGCGCCGGAACGGGATTCCTTGACGTAGCTGGGCTGATATTGACGGTAGAAGCGCTTGAAATTGTTGGGGCCGCAGCCCAAGGCAAGGTAATCCCAGTTGCCGTTCTTGGGCTTGAAGAAGTTGAAGACGGTGATCCAGTCGGCCGACTTGTGGTTCGTGCGGGCGTAGAGCTTGGCCTCAAAGTTGCCTTTCTTCGCGGCCGGAACGTCCGGATCGTCTTCCAAAAGCGACTGCCTGAAGCTGTCGATCTGGTTGGCGATGGAAGTGGAAAGGCTGTTGTGGAAAAGGCCAACTGGCTTGCCGCTCGGGTTGTCGACATCCTTCTGGGCGCTGAAATTGCCGTTCTTCGAGCTGTTCTTGGTGGACAAAAGCTCTTCTCTGTCAACGTTCAGGTAAGACCCGACGGCGAAGACAGCGAAAGCGATGATCAGAAGTCCGACGAAAGCCGGGGGAATGATCTTGCCGCCGCGGAAGGCTCTTATGAAAGTTTCGATGAAGAAGATCAGAAGGGCCAGGGCCGCGAAGAGCAGAATAACTTTGGAGCCTGCCAGGAAGATGCCCAAAAGGAAGAGCAATATAACGACAACGCCGCAGAAAGCCGGGACGATGCCGGCAAAGAGCAAGCCGAGCCCGATGGGAAGAAGCGCGAACAAAAAGACGCCCCAGGAGTTCGGTTCCACAAAGGTCGCGTGGATCTCCCTGGTGTAGCGGTAAACGTAATTGGAGAAGCCGGTCAAAGAGAGCCGCTGAACGACGCCGACCAGCACGGACGCGACGCCGATGGAAAGCAGTAATCCGAGATAGAATTTGATGTGCTTCTCACTCCAGACTTCGTTGATGACGACGGTGTAAAGGGCGATGAGCTCTATGACGAGCGTGGCGTTTCTCAGGGCCTGCATGTGCTGCGCTTCCACTTTCTTGAAGAAGGGATAGGGGAAAGAGCAGAAGGTATGCTGGATCTTCTCCAGGAAGCCCGGCATGAAAATGTTGTCCAGGGCGATGGCGGCGTAAATGCCGGAGATGACAGCCGTAAGTCCGAAGATGAAGATGGGAAAGTTCATCTGCCTGGCGGTGCGGGCCCTGTTGACCTCGAAGTCAAGCTCCGGGTTCCCGAAGAAGCGCGTCAGCGCCCAGGCGGCGAAAAGGCCAAGAAGGACGCATTCATAGGGGACCTTGGCCAGCTGGAAGAACTTCATCGACTGCCCGACCGGAACGGCGCTGCTAAGGAAAGTCTCGAAACCGAGTTTCGAGCAGACCAGATAGAGCATATGGTCGAAGATCGCCATGTTCCCGAAGAAGAAAATAAAGACGATGGTCAGTGCCAGGGCGAAGCGCAGGTGTATAAGCCCTATGACCAGCGTCAGGCACATCACCGTCAGCGGAATGTAATTGGCAACGACCCTGAAGGAAGCCGGGTCGGTAAAGGTCCAGAGCGAGGATCCGAAATAAACGCAGAAAGCCAGAGCGATGAGAAGGAATATGTTACGCATCTTGAAAGCCCTTAATTAATTATTTACAAAGTTATTCTTTTTCATTCTATCAAAAGTCTCCTACCTCTGTAAAGCCCGCTTCAAGCGCGGAATACACTCGTCGATTAGGAAGCTGCGGTCGTCTTTGTGCATAGTTAAAGCCGTCGCTGGCAGATAAATGAGAGCGTATAGAGCGCCGGACAGGGCAAGCTGGAAAGCCCAGTGGTCAAAGAACCTGTTGTCGGGAAGTACGGTGTTGATATATATGAAAGCCAGGTAAGCCAAAATTCCGCAGAAGGCGGCCGTCAGTGAGATCGTCACGGTCGAAAGCGAGAAAGGCTGGGACTTGACTAACACGGCCGTGCAGACGACCGCCAGGGAGTTCCTTATGGCTATGGCCGCGAGCGTTGCGACGGCCGCTCCGACCATGGCGTAAGTCGGTATCAGAAACAGATTGAGAAGAACGTTGGCAAAGACCGCCAGGACGTTGATATAGAGTATCATCCTGGAATAGCCGGACATTATCATCATCGTTCCGGAGTGCCCGGCCAGCGTGCTGACTATCTGGGCGCAGACCAGGATCCTGAGCGTCAAAACCAGCATCGGGTCGGGGGCAAGATGGAAGACCGAAAGGATCTGGGCGGGGAAGAGCAGCATCATCCCGGCGGTGGGAAGCGTTATGTAGAGCATCCAGCGGGTGACCGTCTTGTACAGCTCGTTCATGCGGCGGTAATCCTTCTCCTTGCTGATCTTGGCGATCATGGGGGCGAAAAGCGAAGAGTAGGCCAGAAGAATGTTTGCGATGATGAGCGTCGAGATGCCGGCGGCGTTGTACTGCGAGACGTAGTTCTCGGCGTTGTGGAAGTAGCCGAGCATCATGATGTCGCACTTCTTCATGAAGACAAGTATGGCGGCCTGCAAAACAAGCGGGACAGAGAAGAAGAAAAGCGCCTTGCGCTCGTAAACGGGCGCGACTCCAATAAGTTTCGGAGCGGCTTTTGTGAAACACCTGGCGGAGATAAGGAAAGAGAGCAGGTTGACAAGCACCATTCCGTAGGCTAAGCCAAGGATGCGGTTTTCATTCCGCGGCAGGAAGCCTACCAATATGACGACCATGAGCCAGCCGAATTTCTGGCAGAGCGTCTCGATCCAGACTGAGTGCCTGATATCGTTCAAAGCCCTGAGTATGGCCAGCGAGATGGTCGTCAGCGCGATCGGTATCAGGTAGAGGGAAAGCGAGCGCAGAACGCGGCAGAGGACGTAGGCGGCTTCTTCGCCTTTCAGGTAATGGCCGGCGATATGCGGCGCCAAAAGGAATACGCACGCGATCATGATGATTGATGCGATCAAAGAGAGCTGGAAGGCCCCTTTGATGACGCCCTTGATGCGTCCCCAATCCTTGTCCACCCAGGCTACGCCTATGAAGCGCTGAACGCCCTCGGAAAGACCTAGCCTGGCGAACGGCTCTAAGATGGCGAAGAAGGAGAAAGCTATGATCCAGATGTTGAGTTCGGATGAGGCTTGCGTGTGGTCGAAACGCCAGTAGAGAATGACGTTGGTAAGAAGCCCCATCAAAGTCGAGAGAAAGTACCCGAACATTGAGAAGCCGGCTCCCAGAGCCACGGTCTTTTTTTCCTGGACGTATTCCTGCATTAGTCTTCCGATTTCAAAACTTCAATGAAGGCTTTCTGGGGGATGAAGACTTTGCCGATCTGCTTCATCTTTTTCTTGCCCTCTTTCTGCTTTTCCAACAGTTTGCGTTTTCTGGTGATGTCGCCGCCGTAGCACTTGGCCAGCACGTCTTTTCTAAGCGCGTTGATGGTCTCCCTGGCGATGACTTTTCCGCCGACCGCCGCCTGGATGGCGACGGCGAACTGCTGGCGGGGCAGCACTTCCTTAAGCCTTTCGGCCAAAAGACGGCCCTTGGGATAGGCCCTGTCCTTGTGGACGATCATGGAGAAGGCGTCCACCGGCTCGCCGTTCAGAAGCAGGTCGAGCTTCACCAGTTCGCCTTCCCTGAAGCCGATGGGCTCGTAATCCATGCTGCCGTAACCGCTCGTCATGTTCTTTATTTTGTCGTAAAAGTCGGTGATGATCTCGTTAAGCGGCATGTCGAAGTGCAGTACGCAGCGCATGGGATCCAGGGATTCCGTGCCTTTCATCTCGCCGCGGCGGTCCAAGGCCAGCTGCATGATAGTCCCGATGCGGTCGGTCGGCGTTATGATGTTCACCGCTACGAAAGGCTCCTCGGCCGTCAGGATCTCGCTGGGGTCGGGGAAGCGCAGGGGATTGTCTATCTCAAGGACGGTCCCGTCTTTTTTCGTGATGCGGTAAACGACGCTGGGCGTCGTGGCGATCAGGTTCATGTTGAACTCTCTGTCCAGCCTTTCCTGAATGACGTCCATGTGCAGCAATCCAAGGAAGCCGCAGCGGAAGCCGAAACCCAAAGCGATGGAAGTCTCAGGCTCGTAGGTGAAGGAGGCGTCGTTCAGCCTCAATCTTTCCAGAGCCTTCTTGAAGTCTTCGTAATCGCTGGTGTCCACAGGATAGAAGCCCGAGAAGAGCATGGGCTTGAATTTCTTGAAGCCAGGCAGCGGCTCCGGCGCCGGATCGTCGGCCACGGTCACGGTGTCGCCGACCCTGACGTGCGAGGCGTCCCTGATGAGGGCCGTGAAATAGCCGACTTCGCCGGGCTTTATTTCATCGACCGCTTTCATGTGCGGCGTGAAAGTTCCGGCTTCGATGACTTCGTATTCCAGTCCGTTCGACATGAAGCGGACTTTCGTGCCTTTTTTGATTCCGCCAGAGAAGACGCGGCCGTAAACGATGACGCCCCTGTAGGGATCGTAAACGGAGTCGAAGATCAGCCACCTGAGCTTATCATCTTCCGGTTCTTTCGGGGGAGGCACGTCCTTTATGATGTGTTCCAAAAGGGTTTCCAGACCTTCCCCGGTCTTGCTGCTGACTTTCAGTATCTCGTCCTTGGTGCCGCCGATCAGGTCGATGATCTGCTGCGAGCAGTAGTCCACGTCGGCGGAGGGCAGGTCTATTTTGTTGAGGACCGGAATGATGTTGAGGTCGTGCTCCAGCGCCATCCTGACGTTTGCGACCGTCTGGGCCTGCACGCCTTGTGAGGCGTCCACCAGAAGGATCGCGCCCTCGCAGGCCGCCAGGCTTCGCGAGACTTCGTAGGAGAAGTCCACGTGCCCCGGAGTGTCGATTAGGTTCAGTATGTAGGTCTGGCCGTCCGGCGCGGTGTAATTGAGTCTTACGGGATGGGATTTTATCGTGATGCCTCTTTCCCTTTCGAGATCCATGTCGTCAAGGGACTTGTCAACCATCTCCCTTTTGGCGACCGCGCCCGTAAGTTCCAAAAAGCGGT
>Ga0310696_10008454_pt1 | contig 12002 bp, 9 predicted proteins | sample AusTroGonzalo_MG_4_FD_203885 | JGI IMG/M metagenome (GOLD analysis project Ga0310696, IMG submission 203885) | Bovine rumen microbial communities from tropical cattle in Woodstock, Queensland, Australia - Gonzalo_02 (v2) (version 2) | ecosystem: Host-associated > Mammals > Digestive system >... | reverse complement strand
CAATGACCATTCCGTTGTTCATGGAGGTTTGCAGGATGTTCACGATGGGCGTTCCGGAATCAATTACGTCCATGGCCTGGCACAGCTGAAGGGTGGTGGCCTGACACTCTCCGTTGAGTACGCGCGTTATGGCCGGCTGGGCAACGGAAGGGTGTACAATCTCGACATCTAGACCGGCATCTTTGTAGAAGCCCATGTCTTCCGCCACATAATAACCGGCAAACTGCGCCTGCGCGGTCCATTGTGGCACAAAGGTTATCTTCTGCGCAGCAGCGGTTCCGGAGAAAAAGACCGCCGTGAGGAGGATTGCGCACAAGATTTTAGCGTTTGCTTTGTTCATCAGACAATCAATCTTTGTGGTACACGCAAAGATACATAAATATTTGAAATAAACCCGTAAGTTACGTATCTTTGTGACCCTGTGAAACACTTTGTAAGGCATATTTTTACGCTGACCCTGTGGCTCCTGCTTCCGCTGGCGGGCGCCGCCCAGGGCATCCGTTTCCCCATGGAGTTCTGGAAGGCTCCGGCCCCGCAGTCGGATACCGTCCGCATTTTCCTGGTGGGAGACGTCCTGAGCCACGGCCGGGTCATGGAAAGTTCGACCCAATATGGCTATAGCAGCTTTTTCAAATACGTAGAAGAGGATATCCAAGGGGCCGATCTGGCCATCTGCAACATGGAGTTTCCCCTGGCCGGCAAGCCTTACTCCGGTTACCCGGTTTTCTCCGGTCCGGAATCTTTCCCTGAATATCTGTCAGAGGTAGGATTTGGCGTGTTCCTTCTGGGCAACAACCACGTCCTGGACAAGGGCTCCGCGGGCCTCAGCCGCACCATTGAGCAGATGGAACTCCGGGGGCTCCGGTACACCGGCGTAGCCGCCAACGCGGCCGCCGACACCCTCCTCAACCCCCTCTTTGTGAATGTGAAGGGTCTCAAGCTGGCCATCGTGAATTTCACATACGGCACCAACCAGGGAGCTTCGGCCCGCTGGCCCAAGGTGCAAAGAATGAATAAAGCCACCCTGGCGCCCGTCATGGCCCGCGCCCGGGAAAAGGCCGATATCGTTTTAGTATGCCCCCACTGGGGTGTAGAATATGCCCTGACGCACAACGCCGAGCAGGAAGAAATGGCCCGGTGGCTCATTCAGCAGGGTGCACACGTGATTGTGGGTTCCCACCCCCACGTGGTGCAGGATATGGAGTATATCAACGACGTGCCCGTTTACTACTCCCTGGGCAATGCCCTCTCCAACCAGAACGACCTTCCGGCCCGTCTGGAAGGCGTGGTCACCCTGGGTTTTGCAACCCGCCTGGGAGAGCGTCCGCACCTGGCTTCGGCCCGATTCAAATACCTATGGTGCACCAAACCGGGCATGATCGAAGACTCCTATGCCGCCGTCCCGGTTACTCTTCCCGCCACCTACTGGCGAGACCCCGCCGACTACCAGACCATGCAGGCCACCTACCTCCAGTACGCTTCTCCTAATTCGAAGTCAAAATAGGCGGCCGTGAGGATATTCTTGCTGTTTCCCGGGAGATCGTTGTCGTTTACCTTTAAGAAATGCTCCGCCAGAAGGATGTCTGAAATGGCCGAGTTATCTTCATACGCCACAAGGACAACAATCATATTGCCCTCTTTGAGTGCAGCTTCGGCCACAGGGGATTCTTGATATGCGGTCCAGTCGGCCGACTCGTTAGGAACATACCTGTCCAGAAAGATGGGATACGTTTCGTCCCAACCGTCGGGCATATAGAAGACCATCTTGTAACGGGAGGATCTGTCCTCTCCGGCATACAGGACATCGGACACTACGGTAAAGTCCCCGTGGCTGTCATCGTCAAAAACAATCTGGGAAAGCCAAATCTCTCCGCAGGAGACCTCAGTAAAATACCGTTTTTCCTTGCAGCCGGAAAAGAGGAGCAAGGCTAAAGGAAGGAGTAATAGCAATCGTTTCATGGTGTTATCATTGTTTATCCCAAGCGGCGAGAGCCTCGTTGGCCGATTTATAAATTCCGCCTACTTGACGGAAACCCCTGGACACCAGGGCGAACTGTCCTTCCGTGACTTCGATGACATAATACGGCCCCCGGTTGCTGCGCATGCAGCGGATATCTTTGAAGTATTGTGTCCCGTTAATTGACAGCTTCTGCCAGTTCCAGTTAAGAAGGCAGTCACCATAACTGTTTCGCTGAACGATGGCGTCGTCAAAGAAGACCATATCATCGGCCATGATGTAATTGCTCAATCCTGCATGAAGGCTTTTCTTGGGCTTTCCTTCCGAATTCTTTCCCTGCTCAAGCACAAAATATCGGCCGTTCACCATCATAGGCGCTATGTTCACATCATAACCGTTGGCCACCCAATAACCGGAAACCGGATCTACGTAGATTTTGTATCCCTCCTCATACTCTTCCACGACAAACTGGCCCTCGGCTTCAAAATGAACGTCTTTGAGTAAAAGTTTCTTTCCTTCACGCGTGGTTACATAACCCAGTTTACTATCGGATACATATTTTCCAGATTTGTCCGGGTGGAGTACGTACCATCGGATGGTGCCCTCCGGGTCGCGTTTACCCAGGATTACCGGTCCTCCCTTGGTGTGAGTCCAGCGCTCAATATCGTATTCAATAGGATACTGATCATACCTTTCATGCATCTCTCCCCATTCGTGGACGCCCGCTGTGTTCTGCATCTTCTCATGAACCACGCTTTGCAGATTGATACCGGAGAACTGGGGGGCTGGCTGGGCCAGCGGGCAATTCATCAGGGGCGCGCTCACGCTTACCGCGGGTCTTTCCGGCTCGGGCGTATAGTCCTTGAGTTTGGTGCTGGGAGCAGGCGTGGACGTTGTGACGATTCCACGCATCTGGTGGAGCTTCGCCTTACCGGAATCAGTTCCCAGGATGAGGGTGACGATATTGTCGCGCATAGTGCGAGCTCTCCACTCCTGCCCGGAATGCATGGCCTCCTGCCACCATTTGTAAGTTTTTCCTACGGTACAGTCTCCGATATGCTTGCTGCTGGTTCCTCCACAGTAATCGCAGCGGGTTCTGATCAGGAGCTCATAGTACTCGTCGTTGGTAAGCGGACGGCCTTCCACATTCTCGAAAGCGCCGCTCTCGGAATAAGGCTCTTTCCCCCACGACGAACCGGAGTTTTCGGATGAGCCCCCATGAGCCGCCCCCGAGCAATAAGACTTATGGTCCGATGCCTCAAGAAGCCGCCCATACACCGTTACGCCGCACTCTGGACAGGTTTGGCTTACAACTTTTACATTCTGCCCCCTGGCCGCCTGGACCGCCAAAAGCAGAAAAAGAGAAAGAATGGTAAGCGATTTTTTCATAGGCAATGGGGCGTTTATTCGCAAAGTTACCTTATGATCGCTTATTTTTTGTGGCGAAATCCGCCACAACAACCACCAATACGCACAAAAAAAACGCCGGAGGATGACATTCCCGGAATGGTTGCACTGGAGCCGTTGAGGTAGGCGCCTATTCCGCAATATATTCGAAGCTTCTCCCGTTGGGCAGGATGGCCAGGGCGAAGGTGAGCAGCAGAACACTAAGAATCCTTTTTATCTTTCTTGTTCATTAAGTAGATGGCCCCGGCGGCGATGCCCACGGTAATGAGCAGGGCCAGGGGAAAGTTGATCGCCTTCCCGTATTTGACCCGCAGGAACATCCAGCCGTAGTTGAAGGCAAAGAGGACGGCACCGCCCGCAAGGGCGACGAGGAGGGCGAGCGAAACGCCCTTGAAGGTCCTCACTTCCGGATGCTGGATAATGCGTTTGGTAATAGACCATAGCGGCACCACCGCTACGGCCAGGGATAAGATAATCATCAGGGCACGGGTGGTTTTTTCCTGCTGGCGGGCTTCCTCCGAATGTTGCACCATTTCATCCATCTTCCGCTGCATTTCAAAATACTCGTCCGTGGCACCGTACATCCGCAGCAGATCCTCTTCCGAGGGTTCCTGCGCGGCGGCTGGCACGCAGATGGCGAGTGCCAGCAATAATAGAAAGCGTCTCATGGTTTATTGGTACCAGATGGCGTTAGGGTCGTCGGGATTCACCACGCGACGGACGACAATCTCTCCGCTCTGGGTGGGGAAATAGAACTGGGGCTTGCTGCCCACGGCAATGACCACGGTTTTCAGGTTGGGACTCTGGATGGCAATCACCTCCAGTTTGGGGTTGCGGGACAGGTCCACTTCGGCCAAGTCGCTTTCGCCCAGATACACCTTCTTCAGGTTGGGGAACTTGACCAGGTCCTCATAAGTGACTACGTCAAAGGGATCGATCCGGTAGGAGCCCAGGTTCAGGACTTCCAGGGAATCCATTTCCTCCTGTGACAGGTAACCGTCCTGGTTGCGGTCCCCGCCCTGGATGGCCTTTCGGCCCACGTTCTTATCGGCAAAGTCTTTAACGGCGTCGGGTTCCACCTGGAACGGTGTCGGCAGCTGTGCAAAAGCGCCGGTGGCAAACAGCGCACCAGCAGCGAACAGGGTGAAGAGTTTTTTCATGGTTATCAGTTTTTTACAAAGATAACGCGTCCCCATAAGCTTCTTGTGGCGGATTCCACCGCAAGAAAATCCCGGAAGCCGCTTGAAACACAAATAGGTCACGTAGACGGTTAAGGCTCTCATTATGAAAACCGGTCGTTCGAATCTTCTCTACCTCTTCTTCCGTCAAGAACTGGTCGCACTTTTCCGTTGCTGTGTTTTCCCGCCGATAGACTTCCCGCCACCTACTGGCGAGACCCGGCCGATTACCAGACTATGCAGGCCACCCTGAAAAGTAATAATATTATTGCTATCTTTGCAAAAGACTTATAACACTAAACCATTATCTACTACCTCGGTGCATATCCATCGCTTGGAGAGCGTATCGTATCCAACCTTCTGATTGAGGATCGGTGGCAGATTATGCTGGGCGGGCTCTACATGACCCTGGAAGTGTCGATGCTGTCCCTCCTTTTCGCGACTCTCTGGGGATCGGTCATCTGCGCCCTGCGCATGAGCCGCCGCCGGTGGCTGCGCGCACCGGCCGGTATTTATATCGAGCTCATGCGGAGTTTGCCGCTGCTGGTCCTGCTGCTGGTGTCGTTCTACATTATCTTTGCCGCATCGGCCCTCTCGAAAGTACAGGTGTCGGTGGTTTGCTTCTCCCTCTATTTCGGAGCCTATTATGCGGAGATTTTCCGCACGGGGATTGCCGGTGTGGAGAAAGGACAGTGGGAAGCCGGTGCCGCCCTGGGGATGAACAAGAGACAGGTATTTGGCAAGATAGTCCTGCCGCAGGCCCTCCTTCGCATTCTGCCGGTTTTCCGGACACAGACCACATCCCTCATCAAGGCCACGTCCATTGTGGGCTATATATCCGTCATGGATATTACCAAGGCGGGAGACTACATCCGCTCCCGGACCTTTGACGCTTTCTTCCCGCTGCTTCTGGTGGCGGCCATCTACCTCATCCTGTCCTGGCTCTTCGGCACGGGCCTCGACATCATCCAACATTGGCTCACCCCTAAATCCCACAGGCTATGACAAAGCGGATTCTCTCATTGATCCTGCTGGCCGCGGGCCTGTTATCCTGCACGGCCCCCCAGGAGGAATTCAAGCCTCCCCAGAGCCTGGAAGACCTCAAGGGACATACGGTGGCCGTAACCGTCGGAAGTTCCATGGAACTTTTTCTCTCGGAATACCCCGGCATCGATTTGCTCCGGATTGGCTTGGGAGAGATCGTCATCGCCGTGCAGAGCGGCCAGGCCGATTATGCCATGATGCAAGAAGTGCAGTTCGACGCCAACCATCTGGAAGAGAAAGGGCTCAAAAAGTATTTAAGCGGGTACCTGAAAGGCGTCTCCGGTTTGGCGTTCCGGCAGGATGACACCCTTCACTGCAATCTGTTTAACCGCTTCCTGGAGGAGTTCAAAGAATCCGGAGAGTACGACCGCTGGAACAAGGACTGGATCCACAGCGCCGACTCTATGGCCCTTGCCATGAACCCGGCACCGGAAGAAGGGGAACCATATGTTGTGGGCATCACCCTTTCTTTCCCCTTCGTTTTCCTGGCAGACGAAACGGTTTCCGGTATGGAAATCGACATTATGAACCGCTTCTGTGCTCAGAATGGCCTCTGTCCCGAATACCAGGTTGTGGAGTTCCCCGCCTTGATTCCTTCCCTGACGGCGGGAAAGATCGATGTCATCCTCTCTCATCTCCAAATAACCGAAGAACGTGCCCAGCAGGTGCTCTTCTCTGAGCCCTATTACGAGGGGGCGGCCTGCTGCTTTGGCCGCGATCCGGATGCTCCCGCCCCCAAGCAGGGCCTGGTCCAGTCTTTCAAGAACGGTGTCAAGGTCAACCTCCTGGATAACGACCATTGGAAAATACTCCTGGATGGCCTGCAGGTCACCCTGGAGATTTCCCTCTTTGCCCTCCTCCTGGCCGTGCTGCTGGGAATGGTCTTCTGCTATTTCCGGATGCGGCGCTCCCGCTGGATAAGCGGCTTCATGAAGTACTTTACAGACACCATCCGCGGCATCCCGGTCCTGGTCATCCTCATGATCATGTTCTACGTGGTCTTTGCCAAGTCGCATGTGACCGGGACGCTGATTTCCATCTGCAGTTTCGGTCTGTTCTTCGGCGCAGGCTTCTCGGAACTGTTCCGCTCCGGCATGCTCAGCGTGGACAAGGGGCAATGGGAAGCCGGGGCCGCCCTGGGTCTTCACAAGTTCCAGGTCTTCCGCCTCATCGCCCTGCCGCAGGCTCTCCGTCATGTTGTGCCCGTCTTCAAGGGAGAAGTTATTTCGCTGTTCAAGAACACCTCCATCGTGGGCTATGTGGCGGTGATAGACCTCACCTTCGCGGGCAGCATCATCCGCACACGCACCTTCGACGCCTTCTTCCCGCTCATCCTCGTTTCCCTCATCTATATCCTCCTGTCCCGCATCTTCGGCCACGCCCTGGACGCCTTGGAGAGGAGTGTCAATAAGACCAAGTAGCCATTATGATAACAGTCAAACATCTGAGCAAGGTTTTTGAGAACGCGGGAAAGCCTGTCCCCGTCCTCAAAGACGTGAACTGCGAGATCTCCAAAGGGGAGGTGATTTCCATCATCGGCCCGTCCGGTACGGGAAAAAGCACCCTCCTCCGCTGCCTCAACCGGTTGGAAGAACCCACGGGAGGGCAAATCGAGATTGACGGGGAGGATATCCTGGCCAAGAAGGCCGATGTAAACAAATTGCGCCGGAAGATGGGCATGGTGTTCCAGAACTTCAACCTGTTCCCGCACCTGACCATCCTGGATAATATCACGCTCTGCCCCCGGACGCTTCTGGGTGAGGACCGGGCCCATGCCGAAGACCGAGCCCTGGAGCTGCTTCAGCTGGTGGGCCTTCGCGACAAGGCCGGCAGCCTGCCGGGAGAGCTCTCCGGCGGTCAGAAGCAGCGTGTGGCCATTGCCCGGTGCCTGGCCATGAACCCGGAGATCATTCTGTTTGACGAGCCCACATCGGCCCTGGACCCTACCATGGTGAGCGAGGTTCTCTCCGTGATCCGTCACCTGGCCAGTCAGGGCATGACCATGGCCATCGTGAGCCACGAGATGGATTTTGTCCGCACCGTGAGCACGCGCATTTTCTTCATGTACGACGGCATTATCTACGAGGAAGGAACCCCCGAAGAGATTTTCGAGCACCCGCAGCGCCCCGCCACCATTGCCTTTATCCACCGCATCCGCACCCTGGAGTTCAACCTGGCCGACAAAAATTTCGACCTCTACAACATGCTTGGCAAGATTCAGTCTTTCTGCAATAAATATGGGCTGGGAGAGAAGATGTTTATGAAACTGCAGCACGTGGTGGAGGAAACCCTTCTGGAGATGATCCCGTTCTCCGGCCCCGTACACCTCACGGTGGACTACAGCGAAAAGACCAACCAGCTGTCCCTCACCTTTACAGAAGACAACCTCGACAGCAGCATCCTGGCCCTGCAGCCCGAAGATTCCCTTTCGCTCAAGCTGGTGCGCGGCATCTGCTCCTCCTTCACCGAGCCCGTTCCCGGCCGGCTTGTGGCAAAGATCTTTTAATCATTATGGAAGCGCAGGAGATCCTTCAGGACATCCTGCTGCTCATCCCCGTCATAGCCGGCTTCCTGCTGTCTATGCTGCAGGACCGTCACCAACTGTTTTTTGCATCATTACCCTATGTCGCAACAGGGCATAAAAAAACCGCCGCTAAGCATAGCGCCGGAAGCAAATAGTGAGTTTAAGTATTGGCTTGGTAGCGGGAGTGGGTCACCTGCCCGCACACACCAACAAAACATATGTCTTGATTGACTACGATCAATCTCACAGACAAAACTCTCTATATACCCGTCACAACCCCTTGTGATGGCTTTTTGTTTATAGGGGATGGGGATGGATTTGAATACGATCTCCCACCTCACAGAACAGAGAAATCTATCCAAAAGATTGTAAAACAAAAGACCGGCATTTCAGCCGGCCTTTTCAACTAGTTTTGTATTATTGTTATTATCTTCTTCCCGTCTTCTGAAATGGACTCTTCCATCTTGAAGAAATGTTTGCGATTTACCTTCACAGAGGAAGAAGTATGCTTTGCTGGTGCTGGCGAAGCTTGAGGGACATTTTTTATATCCTGCTGTACAAAAGCTTCGTAATCATATTCCCAAGACTCTCCAAAAGCAAGCTTGTGAATTCTATAATAGATAGCCTCCCTGGATGGAGCATTGAAAACTGTACCATAATCTGCGCTTCTCATAATACTATCATCGCTGGGACGCCATACACCAGAACTCCCAATATATCCTCCTTCGAAGATACCAATCCCGGAATTTACATATCTTGGATCATTAAGAAAGTTATTCCACTTTATCAAATATGGATCTGATGTAAAGTCAATGTTTTTTCCGACTCCGAACAAACTCATTGTCTGTTTATGGTTATTAATTACAGCCTCATCCGGGGTCCCGGTATTGACTTCGTACTCATCAAATAGTTTTGCAAAACAGTGCCCAAATTCGTGAGATACAGTACTTTTAAACACTTCCTCGTCATCGTATACTGGAATCCAGCAAACCGCCTGCGCGGCCTGCCCATAGTCATTAGCAAACGAATTATTCTCTGGCAAATATTGAGTGAATGTATAGCCCATAGCTCCAGATCCGTCAAAAGAATGCTGATCATGACAAATAATAATTACGGATGTTTCTTGCGAAGTGCTTCCGGCAAATGCAGATAGAGCATATGAATTTGCTTGTATTGTATTGCTCATACCATTCGTTACATCAAGCGCTGTTGATCCGCCCTCACTACAACATACCTCTGTGTCAGACACAAGATAAACTATTTTAATGTTGAAATAGTTCCTATATGTTTTATATGGTTCAAGTTCAAAAACGCCTTCAATGGCGGTCTGCATATCGTGTTTGTAAGTTCCGTCGGCAATTAATCTATCAGAATACTGGTCCCCCATGATAGCAATATTAATTCCATTTCCATATGAAGCAGTCTGAAGTGTTTCAATAGTTTGATGCCTGCTATAGTCAGAACTATAATACAGATTTGGATCTCTAACTTCAGTGTTTGCAGGGAAATTGTCATTCAAGGCCACCCAAATGAAGTAGTTGCTTTTATAGTCATAGTTGTCTTGAATAAGCTGTTTTGCGCTGTCGCAACACTTTACTGCACAAGACTTGCTCTTTCCGGCAAGAGAAGTACAAAAATCCGTCTCAACGAAAGAAATAGGGACATCGAAAGCACTCATGTTAAGCTGCAACATTTTCACACAGCCATGAAGCATTTGATCCACTCTTACCATACTCTCCAGCGTAAAACTACTTATGTCTAGTCTGGTTAAGGATTGACATCCACTGAACATACTTGTAAAATATTTAACGTTTGAAGTATTGAAGTTTGATAAATCCAACTCCGTCAGGTTCTCACATCCAGCAAACATCCAAGACATACCAAACACATTTCCTGTATCAAAAGAAGACAGGTCTATACTTTTGAGAGACCGACATTCCTGAAACATACTTGACATATCCTCAACATTCTTGGTATCCCAGCCCGTTAAGTTGATTGATTCCAATGTGCGACAGCCGGAAAACATTTGATTAACGTCCGTTACATTACTAGTATTGAACATGCTGAGATCAATTTGTCTAAGGGCAGAACTGACGACGCCTCCACCTTCAATAAAACAAGAGAACATGTTACTCATATTAGATACGTTCGACGTATTGAAACTTGACAAATCAATACTCTCAAGATTCCAACAGTTATGGAACATTAACGACATATCATTTACGGATTCTGTATCGAAGCTAGATAGATTTACTGCTCTTAATGCATAACAGTCTCTAAACATCTCTCGCATGCTAATTGTATTACTGGTATCCCACATCGACAGGTCCAGAGTCTCTAATGAATTCCACCCGTTAAAGAATCTAAAACAAGAATAGGGGACAAATGCTTTTCCAACAGTATAATAATGAATTGCTGTTCCCTCTTTTTCAAGATAGATAGGTTCATACTCGCTATCTCCCGCACTTATTATTGTTGCTGTCGTTTTGGGATTGGATACATGAAAATGTACCTCAGTAATAGTTGTTTTATCTATCCCATTAGGTAGGTACTCCTGCGGTAGTAAAGCCTTCTTCGGGGATGTCCCCACATATATCACGGCGGGCATCTTCAGCAAACTGGAGCGAGTGATAGTCTGTGATCTAGTGGATTTGATCTCCATCTCCTTCCCCTCTGTGTCTGTAACAACAACCGTGAAACCACCAGTCATTGTCATAGGAGGTAGGGCAATAATGAAGGAAGTTGCTGTTTCTGAATCCAGAGCCACCCCCGCGCCACAATCCAAAGTAACCGTTTTGGCGGAAGCCTCAGTCAAGTTGATAGAAGGCGTGCTTTCAGTGGAAACTGTCACTTCCGCATCTCCACAAAGGATTTCATTGTTGTTTCCTGTCACGGTAATGGAAGCGATGGTAGCAGTTCCCTTCAGTTGGAGTTTTAGTCCACCAAGCACATTCTTAAAAGTGAGATTCATCTCTGCCGTGGTGCTCGTTATTGCCGCCATTGAAAAAGCTCCATTCCCAAAACTATCCTCTGCATAGTTCTGGGTTGCTGGCAGTTCTATTCCGCTGATAACATAGTTGCTTCCACTTTTGGCAATTGTGGCAGTTGAAGAATATGGATAGAAAGCGACATTGTTGTCTAGTGCAGATCCGGAACCCGACCCGGAGATTTTATTTAGAGATGCAGAGGTCTTCCCTTCGGACTCGGCGGTGACTTGATAGCATTCGTTGACGGTGCTTCCCGCAAAGATGCTCACTTGGTCGCCTTGTTTCCATAGCACATTGCCACTATTGTCAAGTGTAGTTTTCGTTTCGCTACCATTGCCATCATTCTCAATAATGGCGACGAAAGGTTTGGAGTCCTGAGCCGGCAATAATTCCTGCTTTTCAGTTTCCAATTCTTTAACCTGGCAACCAGCAAGAACCATTATGGCCAGCATACTATATGTTAATCTCTTTTTCATACTACGCTCTATATTACCAGATTCCTTCATTCTCATCAACCCCTTCTGTCCCATCAGATGTTGCCACAACGGTGATGGCGCAGGTTGCTTCTTTATCTCCCGCCTTGGCCGTGATGGTGGCTGTTCCTACTTTCTTGGCAGTGACAACACCATTTTCTACAGTAGCAACAGAGGCATCGGAGGTCGTCCAGGTCACACTCTTGTCTGTGGCATCATCAGGCTTCACTGTTGCTGTGAGGGTCACCGTCTCTCCGGCCTTGAGCTGTGCGCTGGTTCTATCCAGGGTCACACTGGTCACCGGAGTTGCCACAACGGTGATGGCGCAGGTTGCTTCTTTATCTCCCGCCTTGGCCGTGATGGTGGCTGTTCCTACTTTCTTGGCAGTGACAACACCATTTTCTACAGTAGCAACAAAGGCATCGGAGGTCG
>Ga0310696_10008453_pt1 | contig 12003 bp, 15 predicted proteins | sample AusTroGonzalo_MG_4_FD_203885 | JGI IMG/M metagenome (GOLD analysis project Ga0310696, IMG submission 203885) | Bovine rumen microbial communities from tropical cattle in Woodstock, Queensland, Australia - Gonzalo_02 (v2) (version 2) | ecosystem: Host-associated > Mammals > Digestive system >... | reverse complement strand
AGGGGTGACGGAAGATGCTGCTGACGTACAACTACAAGTTGGGGTTGAAGGTTGATCAAACGAAAATTCCCGATCCGTCCGAATGGAACTATCAGGTTGGCGACCTGGACACAAGCGGCAGCCGTGACGCAACAGGACTGCTGCACCGGGCCTACGTTACCACGAAAATCAACTATGAGTTCAGTTGGAAGGGTCTGGAATGGGAGATGCTGCAAACGATTCTTGCGGCGGTGAACACGCCAAAGTTTACGCTGATCGCCCCTGACCCGCGGACGTTCAACACGACCTATACAGGGCAGTATTACGTGGGCGACAGGACTGGGAAGGCGTATTATTACGACCCGGACAGGCAGGAAAAGGCATCGTTTAACCTGAAGCTGAAGTTTATTGAGTATTAAGGGTGTGAGAAAAGGTGTATCAGTGCAGCGAGGCGTTCCACGCGGCGGTGGCGAACGGAAACGAGCAGAAGGCGATGCTGATTTTTGACGACTGTGTGTTCACAGACGACGACATCAGCCTCGACCGTGGCATCGAGTTCCGGGACTACTTCAACACGGATGAGGACCTGAGCATCGGACTGACGCCGAGCAATGAAATCTCGTTCAGCCTGTTCAATGACAAGCGCCTGCTGAACAGTTACGAATTCGGGGACTTTCTGGCGACGATCGGCGTACAGACCGGGGAGCAGACGTACCAGCAGTTCTATCCGGTGCAGATGACCACGGACCGGGGCACATGGACCGGGGACGACAGCTATCCGTATGTGCGGAAAAACGGCACGCCCCTGCAGGTGCAGCCCGGATTCAGCGTGAAGAGCATGATCGGCTACGACAGCAAGGTGTGGGTGTTTTCGGATACCGGGCGGTACGCGGTGTACAGCGATATCGACAGCACGAACATTACGGCACTGAATCCGATCAGCGCGTTCATGCAGGAGAAGAGCAAGGCACTGGCGGGAAAGGGCATTTTTTACAACAAAAACAGCCGGGTGATGTTCATCTACGAAGGCGGGGAGCGGCGGATGTTCGAGTTTGTGCCGCTGGGATGGTTTACGGCTGAACGGCCCAAGGCGCCGGACGTGATCCAGATCGACATGACATGCTACGACTGGATGCAGAAGTTTGAGCAGGACATGCCCGGGCCGGCAGAGCTTGGCATCACGTACCCGACGACCATCGGGAACCTGCTGAAGAAGATGTGCGATTATGTGGGCGTGGCGTGCGAAACGACGACGTTCATCAACAGCGAGGCAAGGATCGCCAAGGTTCCGGATGACTTTGAGAGCGTGACGATGCGCGACGTGCTGAAGTGGATCGCCGAGGCGGCCGGGAGCAACGCGCGGTTCAACCGGGACGGGAAACTGGAACTGGCGTGGCTGAAAACGACGGGACAGACTTACCATGCGACAGGATACAGCGAGTTTAACCCGTACTGGTACCAGACGAAGAAGATCACAAGGCTTTACAACAAGGATACGCAGGAAAGCACGGAGCGGTATTACGGAAGCGGGACGGAAGGGTACCTGATCCAGGATAATCCGCTGCTGAGGGGGGTGAGCTGATGGCAAACATCACAGGCGCGTCGCTGGGGCCGATTTATGAGCGGCTGAACGGTGCGCCGGAGTACCATCCGCTGGAGGCGGACACGTTTGCCGACTGGGCGCTGGAAGCGGGCGACGTGGTGACGGTTGAACGGGACGGGAAGCAATACGTCAGCCCTGTGCATTCCTCCGTGGTGACGTGGCGGAAAGGCCAGAAGGTATCCGTATCGAGCACGGGGAACGAGTCGCGGGAACCAGTGTCGAAGGTCAGCCAGAAAAAGTACCGGAGCGGGAGCAGCGGACTGCGGAACACGAACTATATGCACTGGTATGTGGACGACCAGTACAACCAGATGCGTACTGGACTGGAACTGACTGGAAGCAGCGCGGTGCTGTATGCACGGAGCAAGTACGACGAGATGGGGACAGGGCTGAAACTGACGGCAAGTTCAGCGGTCTTGTATGCGTCGAATAAATACGCAGAGATGAGTACGGGTCTGTCGCTCACAGCAAGCACGGCGGTCCTGTACGCGAGCAACAAGTACAGCGAAATGAGTACGGGGCTGTCTCTTACCGCAAGCACAGCGGTCCTGTATGCGAGCAACAAGTACAGCGAAATGAGTACGGGGCTGCAACTGTCCACCAGTTCTGCGGTCCTGTACGCAAGCAACAAGTACAACGAGATGAAATCCGGACTTGCGCTGACGGCAAGCAGCGCAGCGTTGTTTGTACAGAACGAAACAACACAGGCAAAGATCATTGCTAAAATTAACGGCGACGGATCGAGCCAAGCGCTGATCAAAGCAGACAAGATTACGCTGGACGGCAGCACGGCGTTGTCTGGTTATATGTCTATCAGCAGCGGAAACCTTGCAATGAGTGGGCTTGCATTGCTGAATGGAGGGGCGACCGTCAGCGGAGCAAACCTGAAATTGTTGACATCATCAAAGCTTGAATTCAATAATACGACGCCAAGCGGAGCATCGCTGACAATCGGATACGACGATATAAAAACCGCAATAAAAAGCGCAAGTGTATCAGGGAACACGCTGACACTTACTCCGTATGTGGGGGATGCAATAACTTTTAATAAAGCCTCCGGCAGCACAAAGGTTAGCGGCGCTTGGTCCGGAGGCACATATGAGGTTAGCGCCAACAACATCGGCCAGGAACTACCTATTTCCACGTCACTTGGTTTGTACAGAGCGTCATGGGAAGGAAATACATGTACAGTCCAGGTTGGATACTACTTAAACCCGATTACAGGATACGCTGATACAGGATGCTCATTCCCGGTAACGTACCCTGGTGGCGGTGGAGAGCCTGACTGGTCAAATTATGAAGGTGACTGGAGTTGGGCATTCGATTCAAATGTCGGATTAACGCTGGATGCCGGAGAAGTCGTTGACATTGAAGTTGTAGATAAAAATACGTCGGAAGTCGTCTTTACTGCTATGCGAGTTAAAGCAAGCAGTAGTGGTGGGGCACAACGCACCATCACAGAGGTCTGTACATTGTCATCGGATAAATCAGTATCCATTCCGGTAAAATTCAAGTATTCAGACGGATCAAAGAACACCATAAACACGACAGTCCTTAGTCAGGCACAATGGGATGCTTATTAAAAAAGGAGGAATTAACACATGGAACTTACAACCGTTATCAATCAGATTCTCAACACACTCCGGTTTCTGGAAATGCCGCCTACGTACGACAACAGCAACCACATGACCGGTATCTACCAGGCGCTGTTCTTCCTTCGGGATCAGCTGGCACAGTCCAATGCGCCTGAACCCGCCGAACCGGAAGAGCCTGTTGCAGAAGCACCGGAGGCAGAGATCGTGAGCGAGGAAACCGTTGGCGGGGCGGAAGCGTAAAAACTGCCGAATCCTCTTGTAATCCAAAGGATTCTCATGTACAATGAATCCGAACTGAATAGCGTTTGAAGGCACCGCATGGTGAGTTTCCAGAGGAACTGATCATGCGGTGCTTTTTGTACCGCCGAAAAGGATGTGAAAAAGATGTTCAGCGTGGACGGAACGAACATTTCGCTGTCGCGCGGGGATACAGGCGCGTTGAGAATCCATGCCTCCGCAAGGCGGCGCGACACACAGGCGGCCTTCACCTTCGGGGAGCGGGACCGGGCGGTGTTCTCCATCAAGAACGGTTCCGGCACGGTCGTGAAGCAGAAAAGCTACCCGATGGATGCAAACAGCGTGCTGGTTGTGTTCATGAACGGGGATACAGACAAGATCGCCGCGGGGGCTTACAGCTGGGATATCCGGTATGTGATCAACCCCTACTACGAGGACGATCCGCCAGCCGGTACCTGGCCGGACTACGGCGACCTGACGTTCCCGGTGGCCAAGGGTGACAAATGCATGCACAGCGGGACGTACTACACGGCGGCGCAGGAAATCGCGGAGAGCGAAGACTGGACGCCGGCCCACTGGCAGTGCGCGGACTACCGGATCCCGGTGGACGGGGACCAGGTGATCACGCCGAACCTGCCGATGGGCATGCAGCTGCTGACGGTCGTCGGCGATATCTGAGCACGGGAGGTGAAGGAAAATGGCAGGCAACGAAAGCACGGAGCAGAACGTCGCTGGCAGCATTGAGGAAACAGGCGGCATCCCGGAAATCGAACTCGAGGTGGAAGTATCCGGCATGACACAGTATCCGGTGGACAAAACGCTGTCCATTCCGGACATGGCGGCGGACGCGAAGGAAGTCGGCGATAAGATCGACATTCTGCAGGCCGCGATCGCGAGCGTTGTGGGCGACACCTACCCGGTCGGAAGCATCTATATGACGGTGAGCGACGAAGCACCGGATTTCACGGGGACATGGGTGGAGATCGGCATCACGGCGACATGGAACCAGCTGAAGAACGGCAAGCGGAACTATGTTGAACTGGAAGAAGGGGACACCGGCGGGACGGTGCACTTCTGGCTGAGGACGGCGTAACGGATCCTGACGGGAAAGGAGGCGAAGGGCATGTTCAATGTGAGCGGAACGAACATTGAGATCACGCGCGGTGACACAGGGCAGTTCACGATCACGTTTACGGGCGACGATAAACCGGAGGATAACTCGGTGGTCATTGTGAGCCTGAAGAAGACGAAGACCAGCGAACACTTCCTGTGGGAAAAGCGCCTGACGGTCGCCAATGACAAAATCACGGTGACGCTGACCGGCGCGGACACGGACCTTGCGTTCGGGCAGTACTGGTGGGATGCTCGGATCGTTTTCCGCGACGGCACTGTATACACACCGATGCTCCCCGCTTCCTTCAGGGTGCTGGAGGTGATCGGGGATGCCGGATGAGGTACTGGATATCAGGATCGGTGTCACGATCAGCGCGCCTGACATCTTCATCGGTGTTGACAGGACGTGGAAGGAGATCGGGCTGGGCGTGGAGCGCGGCGGAGCAGTATACCCGCCGTACACCGGCAGTTACCACGTTGTGCCGGCACTGTACTGGCAGCAGCGGCTGGAGACGTACGGAAAAAGCATGACGGACGACGTGCTGGTGGACGCGATCAGGATTACGGAAACAAGCAATCCGCAGGGCGGAAAAACCATTGTGATCGGATAAGGGGTGAAAAAAATGGCAAATACACATGTGAACCAGGTCGGCCTTGCGGACGGCACTGTGCTGATTGACCTGACGAGCGATACGGCAGTCGAGACGGACGTTGCGGCGGGAAAGTATTTCCATAAGGCGACGGGCGAGCGGGTGCAGGGATCAAGCACAAAGGACAGCGACACCACGGATGCGAACGCAACGGCGGCGGACATCCTGAGCGGTAAGACCGCGTATGTGAACAAGAACAAGATCACGGGCGAGATGACGAATCAAGGCACCGTGAGCGGGACGATCAGCACGAAGTCCGGGACGTATACGATTCCGGCAGGCTGCCACAGCGGACTGGGAAGTGTTGGCATCGCGAGCGCGGAGCAGGATAAGATCATCCCCGGGAACATCAAGAGCGGCATCACGATCCTGGGCGTGATCGGCAACTACAGCGGCGAAGCCGTTACCGCCGGTGCACTGTCTGCTACGCCGTACCTGACGAGCAAGACCTACCAGCCCAGCGGCATCAGCAAGGACTACTTCAGCGAAGTGACCGTAGCCGCGATCACGATCACGAGGACAGACAACGCTGCGGGCGGAGTTACGGTTACTATCGGAGCGGTCGATCCGGACGCCGAATAAGGCGGTGAGAGAGGATGGCAAACCAGTACGTTAACAGGGTTGATCTTGCGGACGGAACTGTACTGATTGATCTCTCATCGGACACGGTGGCGGCGGACAAAATGCTGAGCGGGTACACGGCGCACGGTGCGGACGGCGCACCGGTGACCGGTACGATTCCGGGCAAGTCCGCCTCGGACGTCGGGATGGACGGCATTACGCTGACAGCGGCATCCGGATACTACGGATCGGCGGTGTCAAAGAAACTGTCTTCGCTTACCGTCCCGTCGGACGAAACGCTGACCATCTCCTATTCCGGCAGACAGACGGCGGAGTCTTCCTTCAGCACGATTTACCTGTCTGATAACCGGAATCTGGTGATACAGAACAACGGGGAGGTCATGTCGAGCCACAACACACAGGGGAAGGGAGATCTGATCGCTTCCGCCTACGGCGATTCATCGTCGCATACCCTGATCTCGGACGGCTCCTGGGTAACCACGAACGTGCAGAGCGCTGGCACATATTACGGCAAGGTTGTGGTGCCGGCCATCGCGCCGTGGATGTATCCGGTGGGCAGTTTGTGGGCGACGGAGGACGGTACAAAGAACCCGGCGACGGAGCTCGGCTTCGGGACGTGGACAAAAGTCAGCCCGATTAAACCGACATGGAACCGGCTGAAAGCGACAACGACATGGGCGGATATGCAGGTGGACGCGCCGACCGTCTATGTTTGGAAGAGAACGGCATAAGAGGGGGAAAGAAAGATGGCGGATACAAGGACGACTCACCTGAACCTGATCAAACAGGATCCGGACACCCAGCCGGACGTCCTGAAAGACCACAGCAATCTGGAAACGCTGGACGCGGAAGTGTGGGCCCGCGCCAAATCCTTTAACGGCACGCAGGTTTCGGATGACGGCGGGTTCCACGTCCGGACGATCCCGTACGCGGAGAACTTTGAGACCAGCGCGAGCCAGAGCAGCGACGACGACTTCATCATCCGGACGACAGGCGGCGAGGCATCGCTGAGCGACGGCGGCGCGTGGCTTACGCTGCTGAAGGGCACGTACAAGCATAACGGGTATGTGCCGCAGAGCATCGATATGACCGTGACGCCCATGGCCCGGGAGCAGGGACAGGAAAGCATCAGCGCGACGATTGACGACAGCGTGTTCGTGGCGTATGTAAGCCAGAGCGGCACCACCACGCTGACCTACTCAACGGCGTGGAGCGCGGACCCGGAGCTGTACGGCATTACCGTCATTGGTACGCCGATCGCGGGCGACGTGATCACGGTTGTGTATGTGAAGGAAGTGCGCGGCACCATCGTGCAGAGCAACCCGCAGAAGTTTGTGAGCACGGGCTGGAACCTGTACGACCACACGAACGGATACGCCCGGGTGATCAAGTACAGCGATACCTACGGGTTCAAGATTGCCGGCACGTATACGGCGCTTGAGTTCGCCTCGACGGTGAGCGGTAGCCGGACGACGATCACGCCGGTGAGCGGATACTTCACGATTCCCAGCGACGGATACCTGTTTGTGACGGGCGGCAACGCGACGGACACGGAGATCTGGATGACCTGGAGCGACTGGGGCACTTCCGCCAACGCGGGCGTGTTCGCGGCGTACAGCGAGAGCGTGATCGACCTGAGCACGTTCATGGGCACGAACTTCCCGTACGGCCTGATGGCGGTCGGCACGGTGCAGGATGAGATCAACCTGAACCTCGGACAGGCGGTGAGCCGGGTCGTGCGGCAGGCATACAACAGCACGAATCTTGCCAACGCGAAGGCAAGCGGGCGGCAGTATGAATACGACGAGAACTATATCTACATTGAGCGGGAGACAGTTGTCACCTATACGGTGAGCGTGGACGGCGCCTACAGTGCGTATGACCACGGCCTGGAGTATTTCACCGGCACGGAGCAGGAAGTGTATGCGCAGACCCTGTATGGCGCGAACCTGAAGAACAAACTGGAACGCGACGTGCTGACGATCAGCCAGCAGACGCTGACCAGCGGTGAAAAATCACAGGTGCAGGCAAACATCGGGCTTGTGCCGACGCAGGCGACGGATATTGCGACCGCCGGATATGTCGCTGACGCGCGGGCCATTGCTTCGTTAAACAGCAAGATTTCGCCAAAGTATATTATTGCCTCAACTCTTTCAGAAGTGAAATCTGGACTGATTACGTTAAATGGGACATTAGGTAATTATACAGATACCGCCATCTATTTTGCGTTAGCGTCAAAAGAAGACGTATTTGGTGCATATGTAAGTTATATCGGAATTTTACATAGACAAGATGCATCAAATTTTGTTTGCCAAGTAAGTAGCCGTATAGGTCAAAACGTAACGTTGGGGTATAGCAGTGGAACATGGGTTATCAATTCACCTTCTGACCAAATAAATTTTGATAATGGGTTAACACCAATAACGGATGCAAACAATGCTCCGTATGGTTTTTCACAGGCAGATCCATCATCAACACAGAATATTCCGCCAAACACGGGTCGTCTTCTTATTTTAACATTTCATATATTTACTGATTATTACAAAGCGCAAATTGCCATTGCGGATAATGGCGCTGGCATATATTACAGAAATTACGATCTCGGTGTTTCTTCATGGAATGCATGGAAATCTGTTACATTGGTTAACACATAAAGGTATACGAATGAAATAGGCACAATATGACTATATTGGGTAATTGTTAATGCGTTAAATCCTTTTTTAACGGCTTTTTCTGACCAATCATCGCATGGTTCCATGTCATGATGAATAGCACAGCCTTCTCCATCGTTGTGATTATGAAGGCAGTTTTCGCATGAAGAACAGTTTTCACCAATTATAATAATCATTCCGTTCGTTCTCCCTTATATATTGCCTAGTCTCATTCTGAAGTAAGATATAAGTCACACTAAACGCAAGATTATACCCAGCTTGTAATGGAGTAACATAAATATCACCGTCATTTTCTATGCGCAATTCTGCAAATCCCATCGCAGAATCATCATTTCCATTACGCAACGATATGAAAAAAGTTTCAGTAGCATTTGGTCGCAATGACACATCAATCACACCGATTTTTATAGCAGTTCCAACATTTGCAAAAGAGCTGCTAAACCCGTTTACACAATAGACATTGACGATATTGCCACATTTCATTGAACCCAATTCGTTCAACTGTACATCAGCAGAAGTTTCATCAACAGATATATATTGGCTCGTTAATTTGCTGTTTTACGAAGTGAACCGAGCCGGAAACAGACCAAATATTCAATTGTAGGATGACAGGTGAGATATGGAATGGCATTGGATTGTTTTGATTGTTCTGTTCGTAATCTGGTGGCTGTGGACGGCTTTCCATTAATTACGCGTCAGGCCGCGTAAAGCATGTGCGACCTGCGGACATCCTCATCGCGGACTTCCGCATAGATCATGGTGGTATTGATGTTCGCGTGGCCAAGGAACAGTTGGACCTGTTCGACGGGCATGCCGTTCTGCAGCAGGACGGTGGCGATGGTGTGGCGGAAAACATGCGGCGTTATATGGACGGAGAATGACCTGCCTGCCGCACGGACGATACGGTCAACGGCATTCTGGATGGCTTTGGCGCTGAGCGGCATGGAAACGCATCCGGACTTTCGGGTAAAAATGTAGGGCGAATTATCATTACGGGAAGAGAGATAAGACTTCAGGCTGACTTCCGCCTCCGGGTTCAGGTAAGTCAGGCGGGTCACGTCTCCCTTCCCGTGTTCTATGAGGACAGTTTTACGCTCCCAGTCGATGTTTTCGATCCTGGCGGAGCAGAATTCCGACACACGCACACCGGTTGAATACAGGAAATCAACCATGGCTTTATCACGCAAGGAAGCGCATGCGTTGCGGAGATACTCAAGTTCGATGCGCTTCATGGCTTTCCGTGGGGACTTTTCCTGCTTGATCGCGTGGATGCGCTTGACAGGATTGACAACGCAGATACCTTCCAGTACGCACCACTCAAAGAATCCGTTCAGGATTCTTCGTATGTTGCCGATGGTAACGTTTTTGCACTTGCGTTCCTGCTTGCACATGGAAAGATATTTACGGATATCGGACGTAGTGATGGCGTTGACCGGTTTATCGGTGAAGTCGAGGAAACGATACAGGACAGAACGGTAGAGTTTGAGCGTTTCGCAGGACTTTTCCTCTACATCCTTGGCGGCCAGGAACATGCTGAGCACTTCAGGATCATGCGGCATCGCTTCCTTCTGACTGATATCAAAAGAAGCGGAAACAGAATCAAGGCAGGACAACACTTCTACAACGGTCATTCCATCGGAAAGCAAAGCGGACAGGGATGATCTAAACAGATTATAAGACATGACGGGTATTCTCCTTTTTGCAGGATTGTATCATGATGTGGATAAATTCGTAAAACAGCAAGATTGGAAATATTGGAACTTATTCAACGGCTATTACAAAAAACGCAGTTTCATGTCCTAATAATGGCGCAACAACACAAATAGGGTCATTTACGCTTTCAAAAGGTGCTTGGTTGATTATACTTTATGGATGGAGTCCATTAGCCGCCGTCGCATCGGATGCATCACAGATTATGACAGGATATCCTAATGCAAATGGTATTACACTAAGCAGAGTATTCAATTTGGTTTCTTTTGCTTCACTTGACAGCGATACGACAATTCCAATATATGTTACGAGTTGGGAAAGCAGTACATTAACAGCCGGAACGGATTATTCACTAATAGCAGTAAGATTACGGTAAACGATTGAAAGAAAAGAATGATTGCACAGGTTTTGAAAATGTAGCACCTTTATGATATGGGACAATATGACCATTGTTACCACTAAGTTATTCTGTTGCTTCTGTCTTTGCGTTATTCAGATTCCAAAGTAATACTGCTCCACCGCTTAATGATGCTAAGTAAATACTTCCATCGTATCTTGCACCAATCAGCATGCCGTAGTTTGTTGAATATCTTGTAATAATTCCCATTACATTGCCGTGTTTACACACAACAGAAACATGATGAATAAGCCCATCATCCGGAACATTTGATATCCAACCACTCGACAAAACGTCTTTTAATCCTGTGCTTGAATTCCCAAACGTCAATGTATTTATCTTGCTGTTTAACGAAGTCTTACATTCTGGTAAGGCTGTTTTTATTTTCTTGCATTTCAAAAACAGAACAGTTATAATAAGATGCAAGTGAACATCATTGAGTCGCTGAATTGCGAGTGAAAACTCCGGTTCAGCGACTTTTCTTTTGCCGGGAGGAGGAAAAACATGATTGAGGATCTGAGGGAGAGACTGGAAGCCATTACAGGCGACGATCCGGTGAGCATCGCGCGGCGCCTGGCCATCATTGCCAGGATCAATGAACTGATGCTTGAGCAGGAATAAAATCCATGGACAACTACAGGATTGACCCGAAGAAGCAGTTCAGCAAGCGACTGGCGCGGTGGACGGCCGTCTTCTGGTTTTTCTACATGACGTACCTGTCCACAATCATGCTGCTGGAACCAAGCACGGGCATGTATGTGTTTTACATGTCCATTGTCGTGTCGGTGGTCATGATCGTGAATGTACTTGCCTATACCCACAACAGCGTTGTGGAGAAGATGGCGTTTGCCATTCTCGATAAGACCCGGATGGAAATCAATATCTGCAGGAAGGCAAAAAACAGCGGAAGCGGTGATGCGGATGAATCGGTAGGGGAAGAAGGTGGAAACGGATGACATACAACGAACTGGTGCAGCGATTCCTGGCAATGGTCGAGGTGATCAGGAAACTGAACCCGGCGTACAAACAGCCCGGGGACGGGTCGAACGGCACTTGCGACTGCATCGGACTGATCATCGGGGCGCTGCGAAGGATGGGACTGAAGTGGACAGGCATCCACGGAAGCAACTACGCGGCGCGGTATCAGACAGTGGATCTGAAATACATCGAGCGTGAAGCCGACCTGAAACTGGGCAACTACGTTTACAAAGCCTGTGACAAAAGCAATAAAGGCAGGAAACCGTGCAACCGCGGGACTTTCAATCATACCTGGACGCTAAACAAGTATCCGAGATACCTGAAAGGTGGTTCCATGTATAACGGCGACCTTCTGGATTACTACCATGTCGGCGTTGTGACGCAGGTCAGTCCGCTGAGGATCACGCATATGACATCGCCACGAATGAAGGTTGACACAGATCTTGAGAACTGGAACTACACAGGGAGAATCAAACCGCTGGTCGAG
>Ga0310696_10008452_pt1 | contig 12005 bp, 4 predicted proteins | sample AusTroGonzalo_MG_4_FD_203885 | JGI IMG/M metagenome (GOLD analysis project Ga0310696, IMG submission 203885) | Bovine rumen microbial communities from tropical cattle in Woodstock, Queensland, Australia - Gonzalo_02 (v2) (version 2) | ecosystem: Host-associated > Mammals > Digestive system >... | reverse complement strand
AGTACCATGATCATATCTGCTTTCATCATCTAAAGGATTCTTTTCAACTTTTGTTATCGGATAATAACTGTCGGATCTTTCTCTATAGGTGTTCCAATCATAATTTTCAGGATATGCGTCTACCCATGCGTTATAATGCTCGGCATCCGTCATCCCGTAATACTCGGTAGGTTGACCTACATCATCCATTAATGTAAGTGTATTATCATCTTCATTGAATTTCCAACAATTTCTGATATTTCCACCCACACAAGGACCGTAGTCATAGTTATATCCCGATACTTTACTGCCTCCTATGCCATTGGAAAATTCACTATGTCCGCCGTAAACACCGGTATCGATAATTCCTACCGTAGACGATCCCGGCAATGTGTTTGTTACGTTTCCGAGTTCATCCATCTTATAATATCTTCGATATGCAACATCCGCATTTATGGATGCCAAGAAATTAGTTGCGGTGTACGTTGATGTATAAAAGTCCGACGATTTATATTCCGGATCATTTACAAATACCGGGTCATAAACAGGGGTGTCTCCGCCACCGCCTCCACCGCCTCCGGAAGACAGCGCAATAATTCCACCTGCGGCTAAAGCTATACCTCCGCCAATCAAATACGCGTCATAATCGGTTGCTGCTTTGGTTACTTTTTCCTCATCACCATTCATGCAGGCAGCATAAGGATTCGCCCCATAGCTCAATAACAAATCGTATGCGTACGGATTATAATCCAAACTTGCAGTGCACAATGCCGTGTTACCGTCAGAATCTTTTTCATCAATTGAATAACCTTCTGCAAGAATTCTTTCTATAGTAATCGTATCCCCTTTTTGGGCTGCGGTGTAAATACTATTCTTAACATTCCACCAAGCTTGGGCATTTTGCGGACAGTACAAAAGCGTAAGCGCTAACGCAACAATCAGTTTTCTCATTGCAATTCTCCATAGTTAACTGATTGTATTTTATATTTTAATACCTAATATATGGTTAATATCTGATTTACTGACCGAGACACAAAAAAGGGAAACGACTTACAACCGTTTCCCTCTTTTATTTTATTTTATGCTACAACTAATTTTCTGTATCAAGCTCTTGTGAAATAGCCTGAACGGCACTTCCGTCTTCTGCAGAATTTTGTTGTTTCATTTCCAGTATTTCACGGTCATTTTGCGCTGCCACTTTACGCAACGAACGCAATACTCTACCTGTTCCTGCCGGTATCAATCTACCGACAATAACATTTTCTTTCAAGCCCTTCAAATCATCAACTTTACCTTCAACCGCAGCTTCGGTCAAGACACGCGTGGTTTCTTGGAATGATGCTGCAGAGATAAATGATTTGGTTTGCAGACTTGCCTTAGTAATACCTAACAATACCGGATTACATTGAGCAGGAACGCCTTTTTCAGCTGCAATTTTGGCATTTTCAGCTTCAAACACATCGCGATCTACCTGTTCACCCACCAAGAATGTTGTATCACCCGGATCGGTAATTTCAACTTTCTTAAGCATTTGTGATACAATCACTTCAATGTGTTTATCATTAATTGCCACACCTTGCAGACGGTATACTGCCTGAACTTCCTGTACCAGATATTCTGCCAGTTTTTCAACACCCAACACGCGTAAAATATCATGCGGTGCCGGAGTGCCGTCAACCAACAAATCACCTTTCTTAACCTGGTCGCCGTCTTGAACAACCAAACGACGTCCCTTAGGGATTAAGTATTCTACCGGATTTCCTTCAGACGGAATCACCGTAATGCGTTGTTTAGCTTTATAATCCTTACCGTATTCCACCATACCGTCTATATCCGATATGATAGCCGGATCCTTCGGACGACGAGCTTCGAACAGCTCGGCAACACGCGGCAAACCACCGGTAATATCCTTTGTCTTAGTGCTTTCTCTCGGAATACGAGCAATAACGTCACCGACCTTTACTTCGGAATCCTTATCAACGTTTAATACCGCATCAGCCGACAGATAATAACGAACCTCTTTGCCCGAATCATATGTAACATGCTTACCTTTGGCATTTTTCAACATAACACTAGGCTTAAGGCTGGCATTACTGGCAGAACCGGATTGCCAGTCTATAACAATTTTAGAACTGATACCGGTAGCCTCATCCATAGTCTCTTTAACCGATACATTCGGTATCAAGTCAACTAATTCGGCCTTACCTTCTTTTTCGGAAATAATCGGCGTCATAAACGGATCCCACTCGGCAATCTTCTGACCTTTAGATACTTCCGTTCCTTCTTCAACCAAAATCTTAGCTCCGTATGGAACATGGTGACGAGATTTCTCACGTCCTTGGTTATCTTGGATAACTACATCGCAGTTACGCGACATAATAATCAGATTTCCTTCCGAATTGGTAACGGTGTGAGTGTTTTCAAGTTTCAAAATACCCGAGAAAGGTACTTCAATCGTTGATTGTTCGGCTGATTTCGAAGCAGCACCACCGATGTGGAAAGTACGAAGCGTTAATTGGGTACCCGGCTCACCGATTGACTGAGCGGCAATTACGCCTACAGCCTCACCGATACTTACCGGATTACCTCTGGCCAAATCACGTCCGTAACAAGCGGCGCAAACACCATGTTCGCTTTCGCATGTCAATACCGAACGAATCTTAACCTGTTCAACACCGGCTGCCTCAACTTTTTCTACATCGGCTTCATCAATAAGCTTGCCTTTTTCAACCAAGACGGCACCTGTTTCCGGATGGATAATATCTTCCTGCGCCGTACGACCCAAAATACGCTCACCGATGGTAGCGATTACCTGACCGCTGTCAACAACCGGACGAACAATGATACCGCGTTCGGTACCGCAATCGGTTTCGGTAATTACCACATCCTGTCCGACATCAACCAAACGACGGGTCAAATAACCGGCGTTAGCTGTCTTCAAAGCGGTATCTGCCAAACCTTTACGGGCACCGTGGGTAGAGTTAAAGTATTCCGACACCGTCAAACCTTCTTTAAAGTTTGAAATAATCGGTTGTTCAATAATTTCACCGGACGGCTTAGCCATCAAACCACGCATACCGGCTAATTGACGCATTTGAGCCGCACTACCACGGGCTCCGGAATCGGCCATCATGAACACAGAGTTCAGCATATTATCATGCGGTTTGGATATGTTCTTCATCATGGCATCAGCAACCTTATCCGTACAAGATGCCCAAATATCAACTACTTTATTGTATTTTTCACCTTTGGTAATCAAACCGTTCTGATATTGTTGTTCAAACTCGGCAACCTGTTCCGACGTTTCGGCAATAAGCTTTTCTTTGGCATCTGGTACGATTAAGTCATCCTTACCGAATGAAATACCGGACAGACAAGCATACTTATAACCCAAGCCCATAATTGCATCGGCCATGATACAAGTTTCTTTACCGCCGCATACACGATATACTTCGTCAATGATTTGTGAAATTTGCTTTTTCTTTACCAAACGATTTACCAAAGAGAACGGAACACCCTCATGCTTCGGTAAAATCTCGGAAACAATTATACGTCCAGGAGTTGTTTCGATAATACCCTTGGTGAATTTTCCGTCATCACCGACATATTCCATACGGCATTTGATTTTTTCATGCATATCAACGGCCTTAGCGTTTAATGCCAACATACATTCTTCTTTGCTGGAATATACCTTATATTCTTTAGAATCTCTGGCATAATCTTTATCCATTTCTTCAATACAATATGTCAGATAGTAAATACCCAAAACCATATCTTGTGAAGGAACGATAATCGGCTTACCGGAGGCCGGAGATAATACGTTATTTGAAGACATCATCAATACACGGGCTTCCAATTGAGCTTCAATCGAAAGCGGAACGTGAACAGCCATTTGGTCACCATCAAAGTCGGCGTTGAATGCCGTACAAGCCAGTGGGTGTAAGTGAATGGCTTTACCTTCAACCAATACCGGCTCATAAGCTTGAATACCCAAACGGTGTAAGGTCGGAGCACGGTTTAATAATACCGGATGCTCTCTGATTACTTCTTCCAAAATATCCCAAACTTCCGGACGTTCCTTTTCTACCATACGCTTTGCGGCTTTAATGGTAGTAGCCATACCGTATTTCTCTAATTTAGAGTATACGAACGGCTTGAACAATTCCAAAGCCATCTTCTTAGGTAAACCGCACTGATGCATTTTCAATTCCGGACCTACGGTAATAACCGAACGTCCCGAATAATCAACACGTTTACCTAATAAGTTCTGACGGAAACGACCTTGCTTACCTTTAAGCATATCTGCCAAAGATTTAAGCGGACGCTTATTGGTACCGGTAATAGCTCTGCCTCTGCGACCGTTATCAAACAGTGCATCAACAGATTCTTGCAACATTCTCTTTTCGTTACGGATGATAATATCCGGAGCATGTAATTCTATTAATCTCTTCAAACGATTATTACGGTTGATTACACGACGATATAAATCGTTCAAATCAGATGTCGCAAATCTGCCGCCATCTAACGGAACCAACGGACGCAAATCAGGCGGAATAACCGGCAACACGGTCAGAATCATCCATTCCGGTTTAGCATCGGAATTTATAAATGATTCTACCAACTTTAAGCGTTTAACCAACTTTTTACGCTTAGCTTCAGATGTTGTTTCTTTAAGTTCGGCACGCATCGTAGCTCTTTCGGCATCTAAATCTATCTTCGAAAGAATTTCGCGTAAAGCTTCGGCACCAATACCTGCTCTGAAAGCATCTTCACCGTACTTATCGATTGCATCCTGATATTCATCTTCGTTAAGCAACTGATTAACCGCCAAGTCGGTAAGTCCAGGTTCTATAACAATATAGCTGTCAAAGTATAAAACACGTTCCAATGACTTTTCCGGAATATCCGTTAAGGTAGCAATACGTGACGGCATAGACTTTAAGAACCAAATATGAGCAACCGGAGCTGCCAATTCTATGTGTCCCATTCTCTCACGACGCACCTTAGAAAGTGTAACTTCAACACCGCATTTTTCGCAGACGATACCGCGATATTTCATACGTTTATACTTACCGCAAGAACATTCGTAGTCTTTTACCGGACCAAAAATACGAGCACAGAACAAACCGTCTCTTTCCGGTTTAAACGTACGATAGTTGATGGTTTCCGGTTTTTTAACTTCACCGTAAGACCAAGAGCGAATCTGCTCCGGAGAAGCAATAGAAATTTTGATGGAATCAAAATTGTCTGCAGCTAACTGTTGCGGATCAAAAACATTCATTAACTCATTATTCATTTATATAACTCCCCAAAATTATGCTTCTTCATTCAACATTTCAACATTCAGGCACAAAGACTTGATTTCTTTAACCAATACATTGAAGGATTCCGGAATACCGGTATCAAAACTGTCTTCACCGCGAACAATTTCTTCATATACTCTGGTTCTGCCTGAAACGTCATCTGACTTAATGGTAAGCATTTCTTGTAAGGTATATGCGGCACCATATGCCTGCAATGCCCAAACTTCCATTTCACCGAAACGTTGACCACCGAATTGAGCCTTACCGCCCAAAGGTTGTTGGGTAACCAAACCGTACGGACCGATTGAACGAGCATGCATCTTTTCATCAACAATGTGGTGTAATTTAATCATATACATAACGCCTACGGTTACTTTACGATCAAATTTTTCACCGGTACGACCGTCGTACAAATCAATTTGTCCCGAGGTAGGTAATCCGGCCATTGAAAGCATACGGTTTATATCATCACCGGTTGCACCGTCAAATACCGGAGTTGCCATCGGAATTCCGCCTTTAAGATTAGAAATCATTTCCATCTTTTCAGCTTCATTCAAAGTTGCAATCTGGTTTTTATATTGCTTTTCACCGTAAATTTCTTTCAAGCGTGCGTTCAATTCTTCCGCAGTCTTTTCACCGCGCTTATATTGTTCACACATTTCATCCAATTGCTTACCCAATTCTTTAGCAGCCCAACCTAGGTGAGTTTCCAAAATTTGTCCCACGTTCATACGGGACGGAACGCCCAACGGGTTAAGAACCACATCAACCGGAGTACCGTCTTCCATATATGGCATATCAGCTAATGGCAAAACGCGCGAAACCGTACCTTTGTTACCATGACGTCCGGCCATCTTATCACCGGTTTGCATCTTTCTCTTGGTAGCAATAAATACCTTTACAAGTTTCAAAACGCCCGGCAACAGGTCATCGCCTCTTTGAACTTTTTCAACTTTATTTTCGTAATGTTTCTTGATGTTTTCGATACGGGCATCAAAAGCAGCCGTATATTCTTCGATTTTAGCCATCAAGTCCTCATCTTTGATTACGATATTACGCCATTGAGCCGAAGGTAATTCATTAAGCATTTCTTCGGTTAATTTAGCCTTCTTGGCAATACCCTTCGGAGCATCTACTACCGTTTGACCTTTTAACATTGACTTCAAACGAGTTTCGTAGCTGCGACGAATAATGGCAATTTCATCATCACGGTCTTTAGCCAGTGAACTGATTTCATCTTGTTCAATAGCCAATGCGCGTTCATCCTTTTCTACACCGCGACGGGAGAAAATACGAACATCTACCACAATACCGTCAACACCAGGCTGAGCACGTAAAGAAGTATCTCTTACATCGCTGGCTTTTTCACCGAAAATTGCTCTCAAGAGTCTCTCTTCCGGAGTTACCGGAGATTCACCCTTCGGAGTAACCTTACCAACCAATATATCACCGGCTTTTACATGAGCACCGACATATACGATTCCGGCTTCATCCAAATTACTCAAAGCATCTTCACCGACATTCGGAATATCACGGGTAATTTCTTCCTGACCGAGTTTGGTATCACGAGCCATAACTTCGAATTCTTCAATATGTAAAGATGTCAATACATCATCTCTAGAGATTCTTTCTGAAAGCAAAATGGCATCCTCGTAGTTCAAACCGTTCCATGGCATAAAGGCCACCAACAGGTTTTTACCCAAAGCCAACTCACCGATATTGGTACAAGGACCATCGGCAATAATATCACCCTTTTTAATATGGTCGCCGACCTTAACCAACGGAACTTGGTTAATACAGGTGTTTTGGTTAGAACGACGGAACTTGGAAAGTTTATAAATTTCCACACCGACACCTTTGGCATCGCTTCCTTCGCTTCTGATAACTATACGATTGGAATCTACCGCATCGACAACACCGTCATATTTGGCTACTAAAGTAGCACCGGAGTCTTTGGCAACGGTTGCTTCAATACCGGTACCTACCAGCGGAGCTTCCGAACGCAAGAGAGGTACACCTTGACGTTGCATGTTTGATCCCATCAACGCACGGTTAGCGTCATCGTTTTCCAAGAACGGAATCAAAGCCGCAGCAACCGAAACCAATTGCTTCGGAGAAACGTCAATATAATTAATGTCTTCCGGTTTATCAAATTCAACTTCACCGCCACGACGACAGGTAATCAAATCATTGGCAAAATGTCCATCGTCATTAACCTTAGCATTTGCTTCGGCAATCACAACATCACCTTCATCATCGGCAGACAAATATTCGACCTCATTGGTAACAACCCCGTTTACCACTTTGCGATACGGACATTCGATAAAGCCGTATTTATTTACACGCGCATAAGTTGATAAGGAGTTAATCAAACCGATGTTCGGACCTTCCGGAGATTCAATCGGGCAAATACGTCCGTAGTGCGTAGGATGTACATCGCGGACTTCAAAGCCGGCTCTGTCTCTGCTCAAACCGCCCGGTCCCAAAGCTGACAAACGACGCTTATGAGTAATTTCCGAAAGCGGATTGTTCTGGTCCATAAATTGTGAAAGTTGTGAAGAACCGAAGAATTCTCTGATAACCGAAGCAATCGGCTTAGCATTAATCAAATCTTGCGGTTTAATATTATTCAAACTTTCGGCGGTCATTCTTTCTCTGATGGCTCTTTCCATTCTGAGCAAGCCCATACGATATTGGTTCTCCATCAATTCGCCGACGCTCTTAACACGACGGTTACCCAAGTGATCGATATCATCTACCTGACCTTTACCGTCACGAATATCAACCAATTTCTTGATAATACGTATAATATCATCTTTTCTGACTACGCGAACGGTATCCGGAGCATCTTCCTTAGATATATGCAAAGATGCATTCATTTTCACACGACCTACTGCCGACAAATCATAACGTTCTTCATCAAAGAACAGTTGATTAAACAGCTCATCGGCTGCTTCATAAGTTGCCGGTTCACCCGGTCTCATAACACGATAAACATCAAATAAAGCTTCCTGACGGTTGGAATTTTTATCTGCTGCCAATGTATTACGAATGTAAGGACCTACATTCAAACCGTCGATATACAAAACATCGATTGATTTGATTTTATTATCGGTCAGAGTTTTTAATAACTCTTCATTAATCTCGTCTCCGGCTTCGGCTAATATTTCACCGGTCTTGGCTACTACTATATTCTTAGCCAAGAATTTACCGTACATCTGTTCTTTGGAAACTACGAAATATTCCAAACCTTCATCTGCTAATTTTTGCGCAGATCTCGGGGTTAACTTTTTACCGGCTTCCCATACGGTTTCACTATTTGCGGCATTAACCAAAGCAAAATCGAATTTAACACCTTTCATACGAGACGGTTCAAATTTCATTTTCCAAGCTTTCTTTTCAGCCGTATAGGTTTCCGTTTCGTAGAAACTGTTCAAGATTTCTTCTTTATCCATACCTTTGATGTCTTCCAAAGCTATGGTTTTGCCTTCTTTAGCCAACTCGGCAATTTTTTCTTCGGTTTCTTTTGAATACAACGAATATAAAATAGAAGTTACCGGAAGTTTACGACGTCTGTCGATACGTGCATATATCAAATCTTTGGCATCAAATTCAAAATCCAACCAAGAACCGCGATACGGAATAATTCTGGCTGAAAATAATTTCTTACCGGAAGAAATGGTTTTACCGCCGTCACTATCAAAGAACACGCCCGGAGAACGGTGCATCTGAGACACAACCACACGCTCGGTACCGTTGAAAATAAAGGTACCTTTTTCGGTCATAAGCGGAATATCTCCCATATATACATCTTGCTCTTTAATATCACGGATGGTTCTGGAACCGCTGGTTTCATCAACATCCCAAACAATCAAACGCAAGGTTGCTTTAATCGGTGCAGCATAAGTCATATCACGTCTGATACACTCTTCCTCATCATACTTCGGTTCTTCGAGAACATATTTTACAAAATCGAGTTCTCCGGTTCCCGAGTAATCTTTAATAGGAAAAATAGATTTGAAAACCTCTTCCAAACCGAATTCACAATGATTTCCCTCAACATCAATATTTTCGATGAAGCTTTTGTAAGAGCCGGTTTGTACATCAATTAAATTCGGCATATCCATAACGGCCTCGATTCGGCCGAAATTTTTCCTTACACGTTTTTTGCTCGTATAAGATTCTGTCATTTATTTTATCCTTCTAATACATTGATTCTGCGACAATTCTTTTGAAAAATTCAATCCCGTCAACAGAAGGTTAACCCCTTATTGTTAATTTCAAAAGAACAAGACCAAACCCTTGGCAGCGTTGCCCTCTCGGCCTTATTCGCCAAATAATAAGATATGTTTACATTTAAACAATTTAAACTCGCGCGGATTATATAGTCTTTATTTTTATTATGCAAGTATTTTTAACAAAAAAAAGAGTCTGACATTCAAGTCAAACTCTTTTTTTTCATTTAGCACTCATTTTTACATCTTGACGCGGCAAGATATTTCTGGGCAAATCGTCGTATACATTTATACGCGCTTTCCCCTAAGTGAGGATACTCATCGGCCGCCCACGCACAGAAATACGGGGTTGCCGTGTCATTTTTAAGACGAGGCAGTACTTTGTGACCAATGAAAGAAAGCTGATCATTTGTGATTTCACTTTTTTCAATAATCTCCAACTCTTCCATACTGGGCGCATCAACAAACCACTGTTGTTCATTTTTCTTCTCCAAAGCGTACAACGCACGTCGTACTTTAGAAATCTCCAACTTCCAACGCAGCTTGGAAAACGCCGAATAGACCTTGCTCTGCAACTTTCTGTCAGCAATAAAGCTATTATGTAGCAATGCATCAAATGCTTTCTCATAACCGAGCTCTGCCAAACTGCGCATTGTCTCGGAGAACAGAGCATTTTCAGCCATACTTTGACTATTGCACAGTCCCGTCCACAACTCTTCATCGCCAACTTCCAACAGACGTTTCTGCACCCTGAGCGTTCTGCATTTTTTGTGAGCACTTGAAGACAAATACTCTTTCAATACATAACGATAATCATGGTCGAAATCCGCCTCTTGGTCGGCTTTTTGAGCCGAATAACGTTCCATCAACTCCAGTTCATGACACTCCGGCAATTCAAAATCCCTGACATACGACACTACGCTATCGGCGTCGTTGTCGGCAAACAAACAAGCAACGGCCTCATCACACAAACGCTGAGGACATCTGTAAACCGAGTTGAAAGGCATATCCGATGCCATATGCATTTGCTCATCAGCCGTAAGCAGACGTTTCTTGGATATTTTACTCAAATAAAGCCACTTCAAATCATTACCGCTGCAGTCATACAGAATTGTCAGCTGTTGATGTGTCGGCACATTATGAGCGAAAAATATTGAAAGAAACAACTTGACAGGCTTGGCTTGCTTATCAAACAATCCGCCGCCATAGCGAGAATATTCCTTGCACAATGCCTCAAACTCTTCATCCGTAAAAGTCCCGAAACGAGCCTTAAACAGGTTCCTAATAAATTTAATAATACCCATATCTATTGAAATTTAAATTAATAATGCAATTTATCTGTACAGTTATATGACTATTTTGTACAATTGTCAATATTTTTTTGTTTATTTATAAACCCACGTCATCATGCAGGTATTTGAACTGCAATTGCAAGCTTTCCAAGCATAACGCGGCATTATCGGGAAACTTTGTCGACTTCCGTTCTTACAGACAAGGGCATATCCTCTGTTTTGCGCGGCAAATAAATCCGCATCCACTCCGGCACAATCTTCTCCGGCAATTTCCATCTGGTCAAGCAAATATTCATTTGGCTTGGCAATTATTTCCATAGACAAAAGTCCGGCTTCCAAATTATTTTCCCATTTCATTGAGGCCAATTCAAAACATACTTTTGCAGGTAAATTTTGCATACGAATGGCAAAATATTGTGCCGGAATGCCCTCTTTTTCATTATCGACCGTAAGAACATCCAACCTGCCGCCGAAATAATGGTGTAAAGCCTGAGCCCTGTTATATTTCATATCCGCCGGTACAATATTCATATCCTTAATTTTTACCGTGCTTAATCCCGTATAATCCGGGTATCCCATAAACTTAGTCTGAATATTGGCTGCCAAATCGCCAACCAAAGAGGTCATCTTGATGATTTTATATTTAAAGTGCGCATTTTCATATCCCCAAAATGCACCGATTGATATAATCGCCATCACAACCAGAGAACAAATCATCTCGGTTTGTGTCCAGCCACTGTTGTCGTTTTCAATATTCATTTCACAACCACCTGAGGCAAGCGTAGCATGATTTTGCTAAGATTAAGTAAATATAATGTGTAAAAAACAAAATATAACCTTGTATATATCCTCATATAATTACTATAGTTGAAGCAAAGTTTATCAGAAAGGACTAAATATGAAAAAATACATTATTTCCGTTTGTTGTGCTTTAACTTTAGTCGGCTTAACCGCCTGCTCCACTCAAAGATTTGAGATTAATCCGCAACAGTCAGTTACCGATATGCCTTCATACGAAGGAACCGACCATTTTGTATTTTGGGGACTTGGTCAAGTGGAAACCATGCACCCGGGCGAGGCCTGCGGTCCGGAAGGTGTAAATCGTGTTGAAACGCAAGAAACATTCGCCAACGGATTTCTTCGCATTATCACCCTGGGTATTTACTCACCGCGCCATTACGCCGTATACTGCAACA
>Ga0310696_10008451_pt1 | contig 12005 bp, 5 predicted proteins | sample AusTroGonzalo_MG_4_FD_203885 | JGI IMG/M metagenome (GOLD analysis project Ga0310696, IMG submission 203885) | Bovine rumen microbial communities from tropical cattle in Woodstock, Queensland, Australia - Gonzalo_02 (v2) (version 2) | ecosystem: Host-associated > Mammals > Digestive system >... | reverse complement strand
TACCAAGCCATTTCATGCGGCGGTGCCTTCCTCGTTGAAGCCCTGCTGACCTTCGTGTTCCTGATGGTCATCCTCGGCGTGACCGACAGCAGCCATGCCAACGGCAAGTTCGGCGGTCTGGCCATCGGTCTCACTTTGGTGCTCATCCACCTCATCAGCATCCCGCTGACCAACACTTCCGTCAACCCTGCCCGTTCACTTGGCGTTGCCTTGTTCTCGAAATGCGGTGAATGGAGTGCCGCTGGTCAAGTGTGGCTCTTCATCGTGGCTCCGCTTGTGGGTGCTTGCCTCGCTGGCCTTTGCTACAAGTGCCTGGCCGGTTGCTGCAAGAAATGCGAGAAATAACCTGTCAACCCAAACATTTTCAGGAACCATGAAAAAGCTAAACTTATTCTTTTTCGCCTTGTTGTTCCTGTCAGTAAAAGCCCTTGCGCAGCAGCCTGCGACAAGGGCTTTTGTTGATGAACAAGGCGTGATCACGACCGAAAAAGTGCAGGCCCAGTTGCCTCCCAAGGCCCGCGACGGCCTGACCCCCATGCCAGGCTTTCCGTTGAGTTTTGCATCCAATACCACCTACAAGCCGATGCGTGGTTTGGCCTTGGCCGACCTCAACAACGACGGTGCCGACGAAATCATCCTCTGCCACAACGAGGAAATCAACGTCATCGATGGACAAGGCAACGTGCTTTGGACACAACCTCTTGTTGGCGGCATGGCACAATACCCTGCTGCCGTCGGCGACATCAACAATGATGGCATCCTCGAAATCGTGGTGCTCACGGCTTACGGCAATGCACGTGGCGGCTTCAACATTTTCGATGCCTCGGGCAACGTCCTGTTTTCGACGGTCACCAACAACAACCCGCTTATCTGCGCCCCCGTTTTGGTCGACCTTAACGACGACGGCGAGCTGGAAATCATCTTCTGCGGTCGCGGCAAAGCCTCGGCCAGTATCTCTGCTGGCATCCACGTGTGGAATCTCCAAGGTGAGGAGATGGAAGGCTTCCCCTTCGAATTGCCCTCGACGCCCGCCTTTACGCCTACTGTGGCCGACATCGACAACGACGGCTTCCTTGAGATTTTTGCTTCCACCACTTCCGCTTTGTATTGCATCAGCCATACAGGAGAGCAACTCTATATGGTAGAAAGTGAAAGTGCTTACAAATACTCCTACCAGTCGCCGCTCGTGGTCGATTTTGAAGGTGAGGGCAACTGGAGTTTGGTCGGGGCCTGCCATGGCGACAACCCGAACCATTACGTCCGCAATGCCCAAACAGGCGAATACCGTGCTGGCTGGCCTAAACCCGTTACCAGTTGGACTTACTCCGCCCCGACGGTGGCCAAAAACGGCGACGAATACGCTATCTTCATGGGTATGTCGAGCGAAGGCAATGTGTTTTACCAATATGACCCCAACGGCAACATAGCTCCTGGCTTCCCCCTCAACCTGACCTCCGGCATCGAAGGCTTCATCTCCGTGGCCGACATCGACGGTGATGGCGAGAACGAAATCATCACCGACTTCAACCTGATGGAAGGAAATGAAGGTTACATCCGCGCATGGGAGATGGACGGTACTGAGATTACCGACGGTTTCCCGCTCCGTCCGCAAGGGCTCACCTATATGAACGGTGCCAACTTTGGTGACATTAACGGCGATGGCCAGTTGGAGATCGTCACGCTCAGCTATGTGCAGAATTTCTCTCCCGACGACCCCGTGTATGTGACCGCCTACGCCTTGAACCAGCCTGTTGAGAACTTAGTCTTCGGCACTTACAAAGGCAGCAACGACCGTATAGGATGGCTTCGCGAAGAGGTAACTCCCGTGGTGAGTTGCAACCCCATCAGGGATTTGGCTGCTGAAGCCACCTCCGAATGTTTGCCTGAGGTTTTTCTGTACTGGAATGCGCCTGAAGCTGGCTCTACGGGCAATCTTTCAGGCTACCAAATCTGGAGAGATGGTCTCTTAGTGCATGAGATGTTGCCACAATGGTTAGAATACCGAGACGAAGATGTGGAGTTTGACTCAACCTATAACTATGTGGTCGTTGCTGTCTATGACGACGGTTGCGAGGCCGAATCGGAACCGCTATCCGTGACCGTGATTTGGGATGCCGTTCAGGAAAATGGCAAGGCAGTCAAGGTGTATCCGAATCCCGCCCAGGACATGCTTCATGTGGAGGGGACAGGGTTGCTTCAGGTGGAAGTGTTCAACATCGTGGGTCAAAGCGTGTTGAGCATCAACGAGAACTTTGAAAGCATCCGCCTCAACGCGCTGCAAAACGGCGTTTATTTCGTCCGCATCAGAACCAACGCGGGGGAAAAGACCGTTAAACTTGTTATTGAGAAGTAAATGGCTGGCATTTACATCCATATCCCTTTCTGCAAGTCGAAATGCGCCTATTGCGGGTTCTATTCGCTGCCTTCCTTGAAGCTGAAAGACAGGTTTTTGGAGGCGTTGAAGACGGAAATCATTGCGCGGAAGGACTACTTGCATGGCGAGACCGTCAACACCGTCTATTTCGGTGGCGGAACGCCTTCGTTGCTCACTATCGAGGAAATCGGCGAGCTGCTACACCTTATTAATGATACGTATCCCATCGGAAACGAGCCTGAAATCACCCTTGAGGCTAACCCCGACTCGCTGTCGTTGGCCTACCTTGAAGGCTTGCGTCAACTTGGTGTCAACCGCCTCAGCATCGGCATCCAGAGCTTCTTCGACAACGATTTGAAATACCTAAGCCGTCGTCACGACTCGCTCCATGCCCGACAATGCCTCGATTGGGCAAAGCAGGCTGGTTTCAGCAACATCAGCATCGACCTCATCTACGGCCTCCCCACTTCCGACGCAGAGCAATGGAACCGTAACCTTGACCTTTTCTTTGAATTAGGTCTCCCCCACCTCTCCGCCTATGCGCTCACCTTGGAACCCAACGCCATCCTGACCAAGCAAATCGAATTGGGCAAGGTGCAAGCCGTCAACGAGGAGGATGCCCTGCGCGATTATGAAATCCTTTGCCGACGCGCCGCTGAAAACGGTTATCTGCATTACGAGATTTCCAATTTCTGCCTTCGCGGGATGCACTCCAAGCACAATGCAAGCTATTGGTTCGGAACACCCTACGCGGGTTTCGGGCCTTCGGCGCATTCCTATGACGGTAACTCTCGGCAGTGGAATGTTTCTAATATGGAAGAATATATCGGGGCTTTGCCGACAGCGGGACATGTCCCGCTGTCCCTACCGGACGAGAACTCTACTTCCGTTAGGGTCAAGGGGGCATGCCCCCTTGTCGGCAAAGCCCCGAAAAAAATAGTCGAAGGTTTCTTTTCCGAAAAAGAATACCTAACGCTCGAGCAGCAATACGACGAATACGTCATGCTCCGCCTGCGCACGCATTGGGGCATCGACCTGAAATACATGAAACGCGAGATGGGCGAACGGTTTTCGTCCTATTGCGAAACACACGCCCAACCTTTGCTTGCCCAAGGCAGGCTCTCACAGACACGAGAGTTTCTCTACCTCAACGATGCGCAGATGCTCTTTGCTGACGGCATTGCTGAGGAATTGTTTTGGGACAGATTCCCTTCGGGAATGGAGTAAAATAGCCCTTTAACAGCGGCGGTTTATAACGTTTACGCTATGAAAGCGTGACCTACCGCCGCAGTTCATAGAACGAATAACTTCCATTCCCGAAGGGAATCTCAAAACTAATGAAAGTATTTCTCAAAATCTCAAAACCGTCTCCACTTCAGCCTTTGTGAAGCCAATCTTGAAGATATGCGAGGGCTGGAGATGGTAGATTTCATGCTCGGCAAAGAAACGACGCTCGCCGCCACCAGTGATGTTGAGCATGACCACATCGTCGGCCTTCACTGTTCCCTTTTCGATGGCTTGCTGCAACGAGGCGGTGGCCACAGCGGCGGCGTGGTAGATGTCGATGCCTTCGGTTTGCTCAAACAAAGCTTTGGCAGCATTGGCTTCGGTGTTGCTGACGGCGAAGATGTCGCCATTGGTGTCTTTCAGGGCATCGTACAAACCACCGGCGAGGCCGTAAGGCGGTTTGCGGTTGGAGAGCACCGGAGCGCAAATCTCGGCGGCATCCTTGCGGGCTTGGTCAGCGTCGTAAGGCAACAGGGCACGTGAGTCGGCACGCCAGGCATCATACATGGGGACGAAGGGCTTGTTTTGGGAGACCATCAGGCGAGCTTTGTTGGAGCCAAAACGACCGTCTTCGATGAAGCGCAGGTTGGCCTCCCAAGCGGCGATGGCGCCTGTGCCACTGCCCACAGCCTGGAAATAGAAGTCAGGGGTGCGGCCGATGAAGGTTGTGGCCGACATCATAGTGGTGCCCATGCCGTCGCGGCGGGCGATGTTCTTGGCACCGCCTTCGGCGAGGTAACCGTCCATTTCACAAACCACATTCGAGAGGTTGATGGCATCGAAATAGTCGCTGCCCGACTCGGTGGTGATGAGCTTCACGCAAGGATTCAGCGGCTTGTCGAACCACAGGGCCTTGATGTTGTCCTGAGGCACACAGAGCAACAGCTTGATGCCGTTGTCGGAGCACACCTTGGCAAAGGCGCGGGCCGTGTTGCCTGCCGAAGCCACCACCAATGTCTTTTCCTTCTGATCGTCATCCAAGCGGGCGCAGACCGAATAGGCTTCCATCTCCTTGAAAGAGCATGTAGTCATGCGGGCGTTGCGCTCAGGCCACCAGCCATTGAAGGTGATGTACAGGTTGCGCAAACCCAACTTCGCGGCAAGGCCCTCGCTCTTGTATGTAATGGGCTCAGTAGGCTTCCTCAACATGGTCTTGATGGGCAGCCAGTCGGCGTAACGGTACAAGCCCAGACAGGCTCCTTCTTCCACATTAAGTTGTTTCTTCTCATAAACGGGGCGCACCATACTCGGCGTGGGGCATTCCTTGTCGTCCAATGTCCAGCCTTGATCTTCAAAGACACGGCCTGTTGCGACGGTCTGCAGTTGGTATTTCGTAGGCGTGAATATCATTTTCTTTTTCCTTTTGTGGCGCAAAAATACAAAATGTAAACATATATATTGTAAATATCTTTACTATTATTTGCCTTGCGGGAAGCTGAACATCTTGGTTTGGCTTGCACTCGACTTGTAGATGTAGCCTTTGCTCGGCTCAAGGGTGGTGAGGGTTCCACGCCAATTAGTGCCGTTGTAGTTGGCATTACCGTTTTGGGATTTGATCACATCGCCATTAACGGCAAATCCACTGAAAACACTGCCTACAGTCATGCTCTCGCCAAGTGGAAATGCAATCCAGTTATTGCCGTGATGTATGGTGACTGGAAACTCGGCTGGGTTGATGGGCATACCAACCAGTGTAATCGTACAGTTGGAGGCTGTTTTAATCATATACATCTGAGTCACATCCAATGTAGTCAAAGTTCCCCTCCATTGATTCGAATTGGGATTGTATGAGGTACTTTGTGTACTTGACTTGATGATGACGGTCGTGCCCGGCAAAGTTTCTGTGAGGGCGGTCTGAAGCTGTTCCAAACTGATGTTGACATTGGCCGAGAACCAGTTCCAGCCTTGGGCAAGCGACACGATTTGCTGGGCAGGATAGTCATAGATTTCGGTACGACGGAAAAGACACACATCAAGCTGCCCCGAAGCATAACAGGAAAAAATATTGTTCGAATTATTGTATCTCAACAAATTGTGTGAATTACTGCCCTGCGCCTGAAGAGTGGCAACACCATCTTCGTCAAAGTTGATACTCCATTGTCCATTGGCATTGTTGTTGGCCTGGGTCTTCAAATAGTTGGAACTGTTGCTGGCGGCATAGAGATAGCCTCCGTTGTTTCCCCAACCGGCATCAAAGAAAGTCCAGGCACCCTCGCTGCCGCCCAAGGTCAATTCGCAAACAGTGCTGTCGATGTCGGAAATGAGGTCGTCCTCAATCGTAACCGCGGCGGCACTTCGGTTATTGCTATTTTGCGTAATCCCCAAAGCTTTGCCATGGTCGACATTGACAATCAAATAAGTGCGCCCTGGAACTAATTGATCGGCAGAGGTAATCAGTTGATACCCTTCCACCATGTTGTTCTGCCAAATCCATTGGGCATACAGCGTCAGGTCGTCGAGCAGGAGGACTGTAGCCTCGTCGGCGTAGTAGTCGCCCGAGCCGTCGGCTTCGGTGTTCCAGCCATCGAAAACGTAACCTTCTTTTGTGAAGGCATTCGTGTTCAAAGCCGTGGGCTCAAACTCGTTGACGGTCTGGTCGTCCATCATGCCTGTGCCGCCGTTGAGATTGAAATGGATGCTGTGGGTGGGGGTTATCTTAGTGTAGAACTGGACAGGCTGCTGGCTGGCGTAGCTGCTTGATTTGAAATAGCGAAACCTGTTCTGGCCCGAGGTGTTGTTGAACCGCATCACGGACGTATTTGAGGTCATGATTACGCTATTGGATTCAAACGAAAGCGTGTTCACTGTTGGGTTATCGCCAAAATTCAGCTTGTTGTTGCCCGATGTTCCATAAAGGTATTTTCCGACATGGCTCCCTCCATTCACTTTGACCGAATAACCGCCTGTCATGGCAGCTACAGTGAGGGTGACATATCCGTCATTGGCAATGGCATTGTTCGTAATCGTTTTGGAGACATAGCAATTCGTCTCGTCTTCACCTGTCCAAACGTAAGCCGTATTGCTGTTTTGTTCGTAAACCAAGATGTACTCCCCGCTCCAGTCAGTCGGGGCGGCGGTCACCTTCACGTACGCACCTCCTTCCACAAAGGTGGCCATGACGGTGACATCGAAGGCGGGCATGACGAAACTGTTGCCACTAACATTGATGCTTTGGCTCATATCGCCAGTCTTGAACACGTACCAAGAATACAAGCTATAACCATTGTCGGGCGTGGTAGCCAGAGTAATCGTTGTGCCCGACTTGGCACTCGACGCAGAGGTACTGATGCTGCCGTGACTGACCGTGCCGAGGGCTATATTATAATAGGTGTTGTTCACCACGAAAGTCGCGCTGATGGTGACGGCATAGGCGGGCATGGTGAAGGTACCATTGCTGCTCACCGTGACCATGGTGCTCGGGTTGTCGGTTTTGTACACGGTGTAAGTGCCCACCATATACCCAGGTTCGGGTGTGGCGGTGATGGCCACGGTGCTGCCTTCCAAGGCACTCTCAGGAGCCGAAATGCTGCCATGCTGCAAACCTGTGACGCAGGTGATGTTGTAGGAAGCACCTTGCATCCAGTTGGGGTCCCAAATCATGCGGGCGTATTCGGGATGATCGATGAAAGGGTTGCGGTTGTTCTGGTAGCCATAGACGGCATTGTTGCGGTCGATTTCCTTTTGGCTGACAGGGTCTTCGTCGCTCCAACGTAGCAGCATGGTCATAGCCCAAGGCTTGATTTCCGCCTTGTTGGTCATGCCGCTGGTGCCCCAGTCGTCGTCCTCGCCCGCATAACGCACGCTCATGTAGAAGTAGCTGCGGGCGATGTCGCCCTTGTATTCGTCGACAGGTTCAAACACCTTGCCCGAGTAACCCGCCGTGGCACAGGGCCCCAGTTTGGAGCCGTTGCCTGAGGTATAAGTAGGGTTGTTGACCTCGCCGTAGGGATAGTTGGAGCGTTGCTGGTTGACGAAGCCGTCGGTGGGATAGACATGGAAAAGATCGCTGCGGGGCGCGGTGCTTTCGTTGAACCAACTCTGCGGCCAGGTGTGCTCACGGTTCCAGCATTCGCCTTCCTGCTCAAACTCGCCGCACAGCCCTGTGTTTAGGCTGTACTCATAGTCGGAATAAATGTCCCAGATTTTGCCGTTGGGCTTGCAGTCGGTGTAGGCGAAGGCGTTGAGGAGGCCGCCGTAGCTTACCACGTGGTGACCTTTGATGATGTCATGCAGGGCGGTCTTCAGTTCGTCGCCAGTCTTTCCGTTGGCGTTGTTGTAGTAGCCGTTGGGGATTTGTGCACTTAGGCTCCCGCTCAACAGAAGGAGCAAGATGGAGAAAAAATGTCGTCTCATGGGTGTCGTATCTTAGGATTAATGCGGCAAAAATAATGAAAAAGCCGACCGCGAATGCAGTCGGCTTAAAATTGTGGTCGAAGCGACCTTGTAAAGATGTATTAGTCTTCTTTACGTTTCTTGGCCACCATGTAAGCAGCTCCAAGGCTCATCAGCACGGCGATGCCGCTGCCCACAGGAGCAGGCTGGTTGCCGCCTTGACCGTGGCCGCCACCAGGAAGACCCGGGACGCCGCCACGGTTGTACATCGATGTCGTTGTGGTGTTTTCTTCAGCGGTCTGGCCTTGACCAAACAAGCCGCCACCTTCAGCATACGAGGCCATGCCTAAACCCAGGACAATGGCGAGTGTCAATGCTAATTTCTTCATCATAGTTCAGATTTTATTGTTATTGTTCAATTTAATTATCCATTTATTTGACAACCACTTTCTGCACCTTCAAGTTGTCGCCATTGACAAGGCGGAGCATGTAGACACCAGGAGTGGCGTTCACGCTGACGCTGGCGGTGCCGTTGATGCTTTCGCTCTTCACGATGCGGCCAGTGACATCAACCACCTGCAACATGGCATTGCCTTCGTTGCTAACGATAAGGTTGCCATTGCTGAAGAAGGCAAACTGATCGGCGTTGTTCTCATCCATACCAGTAAGATTAGCAAACACTAAAGTGAAGCGAGCGGCATTGTCGTTCACTCTGGCATAGAAGCTGTAGCTCGGAGTAGCCAGCAGGTCGACATCGGTACCCGTCATGTTGTCGATGAGGTGGAGGTACTCCATCTCGATGTTTTCAAGATTAATGTCGAGTGTGTAGTCGCCATCAGCGGCAGCACTGAAGTTGAGCGGCATTTCACCCATGTTATCGGCGTAAACCACGGCGTAGTCATCGCCTTCCATCGGGAAGTAAATCTTGGTGTTGGTCGGATTGAGCATGAACTTCTCGAGGTTGTTGCCTTCGCCGAAGCGGACGCGGGCAAAGTCGCCCTTACCGTTTTCGTCGCTCACTCTGACATTGAGTTTGTTAGAGCTCGGGTGAACGCCACCGCCACCAGTACCGCCAGGATTGATGTCATCATTGTAGAAGAAGGTTTCGTCTCCTTCAAATTCGGCTTTCACAAAGATAGCTTCGAAAGGATTGAGCATATCGCGTTCAGACAATTCGAAGTCTGAGCCGTCCTCTTTCATCACATAAAAGTCCCAAGACAAGGTATAGGCTGCATAGCCGAAGGGGTTACCCACAAGGTTCCAGCACAGATCTTCATTTTCTTCATTGTAGTAGGGCAAAGCAACAGTACCATCGCCATCATAAAGATCCTCAACCGCGCCAGCGAATCTCAGTGTGACATTGTTTTCATTGGCATAGAGATAACCTTCACCAGGAGTAAGGACGAAGTTGTTAACTTTATAGTTCTGCCAAACTTCGCCATTAGCATCGGTCGGGTTGAACATGTAGAGGTCGAATGTATCGTCTAACATGTGGTTCACATTGGTAGGATTCGTGTTGACAGGAGTGGAGATGGCATACCAGGCGTCGTTTTCACCTTCGGTATAACCCTTGATGTCCATGTAGAACTCATAGGTGTCGTCGTCCTTCACGAAGAGGTAAATATCCTGTTGGTTACTGGTCTCTCCGTAGCAGGAGAACAGACCACTGTTGTTGTAACGCATCCAATTATGTGAATTGTTGCCTTGAGCTATAAGGGTGGCCACATTTGTCTCTTCATCAAATTCGATAGACCACAAGCTATTGGCATCGGTATTGAATTCTCTTGTTCTCAACCAGTTGGAAGAATTACTAGCGGCATAGAGGTAACCCGTGGAAGCTTCGTTGGCATCATAAATGGTGTAGAAGCCATCGATATCGGGACCGTTGATGACGAATTCAAACACGTCTTCGCTGTCCACCTGAGCCACACCGTCTTCAACAGTGATTTCCACAGCGGCGCGGTTGTTGTTGTTTTGTCCACCCATAGCATTATCGATGCCATTGGTGATGATATAGTGTCTGCCAGACTCGATGTAATTAACCAAGGTATAGGTAGCACCCTCAAACGGAATTTCAGGAGCGGCTTGGTTGACGGTGACAAGGTTGGAATAGACTGTTTCGCCAGCTGCATCAAGAGCGGAAACCTTTATGTAAGCCGAGCGGGCTTCGCCTTCGTTAGCAGTAACTACACCAGTTAATTGATACCCTTCACCATTAATAATTCCAGTTACACTACAATAATACCATGCTTCTCCCTGGACGAGTTGAATTTCTTCGCCTTCGGCATCATAAAAATGAGTAGTGAAACTTTGGTAGTTTGTGACTTCGATATTCTCGTAAGTGAATGGGATTTGTAAAACATGCTGTTCAGCATCAAAATTAAACACATCAGGAGTGAAGGTGATGGAAGGCACGGGAGCAGGGCCGCCGCCAACTTCATAGAGGTGAATGTCGCCGAGGCCAACATTGCCTTGGCTCTTTTCAGTGTAAATCCACTTGATGTAGCGGACATTCTCGTCCAAGTTGTCGAAGGTCTTAGTATCAACATCACCCAGTTCGGTGTATGCAACCAAATCTTCGTAGGTTTCGCCATCTTCAGAGGTCTGCACGGTGAAAGTGCCGCCATTGAAGCTGTTGCCCTTGATGTCGAAGGTAAGGGTGCCAGGAGCTTCGTTGAAGTGAAGGAGCATCCAGTCGCCTGTGCCGTCGAATTTCAGTTGAGTGGTAGGATTGGATGTTGCATTATAATCGTTGCCAAGGCCTTCTTGGGTCAGACCGTCGGTGCCTTCGATGTCAGCCTTGCCGCCATTGAACGCGAAAGGCAGTTCGGCGTAGTCAAGGACGGGAGCTACGTATGCAGCCTGGTTGATGGTAACGAGGTTGGAATAAACCAGGTTGGTTTCATCATCCATGGCATAAACCTTGAAGTAAGCGGAGCGGGCTTCGCCTTCGTTTTCAAGCATATAATAGGAAACCACATAGCCTTCGCCAATTTCTGGATCTTGCTCGGCTACCACAACTTCAATCCAAGTGGGTTCTTCGGCCTCTTGGCCTTCGGCGTTATAATACTGAATGTCGAAATCGGTCATGTCGCTGATGGTCAGGTTTTCGTATGTGAGATCCAAAGTGCCATCGTGCTCTTCGGCATCCACATTGAGAGTAGCGGGAGTCACAGTGATGGAAGGAAGCTCAGCAGCAGCTTGGTTGAAAGTGACGAGGTTAGAATAAACAGGGATGGAATCTGCATCATATGCATATACTTTGAAGTAAGCGGAACGGGCAGGACCGTTATTCGCCGTAACTATGCAAATCGCTTGATAACTAGTATCAGTTATTGGAGATACTTCAGAATGCAGAATCCATTCGGGCATTTCTTGTTCTTCGCCTTCGGCATTATAGAATTGATAATTAAAATCACTGGCTTGTGTGATTTCGAAGTTATGATAAGAGACCATCATGGAAGGCAAATGCATTCCGTTGAGTGGTCCAACAGCTTCCAATTCGAAGGTGTCAGGAGTAAGGGTGATAGAGGCAGCCGTTCCCTTTGTAATGGTGATAGGACCAACGCCAACATTTGAACCCTTGGTGAAGAGCATTCTCACGTAACGGTCATTAGCATCAAAAACATTGGTGGTTTCAAGAGTCAATATATCGTTTTGATCACCGCTGATGGTCAATGTTTCAATGTCGGTGAAGGTTTCGCCGTCGGCAGAACCTTGGATAGTGATGGTGGAGGTGTTGGAGCCGCCAACCATCTTCACGCCAATAGTGACCTTGCCAGGCTGGCTGTCGGTCTTCACTTGGATGTAATCGCCAGTACCATCAAATTTGATAAGATAAGGAGCGTTTCCTGAAGCATAGTCGCCACCCAAACCATAGGCAGTAACGCCATTCAAGGCAAGGAAATCAGCACTCGAACCACCTTCCCATACAAACGGCAGCACTGCATAGTCATATACAGGAGCGGCCTGAGTAACGGTGGCGAGGTTGGAATAGACCAGGATGGAATCT
>Ga0310696_10008450_pt1 | contig 12005 bp, 10 predicted proteins | sample AusTroGonzalo_MG_4_FD_203885 | JGI IMG/M metagenome (GOLD analysis project Ga0310696, IMG submission 203885) | Bovine rumen microbial communities from tropical cattle in Woodstock, Queensland, Australia - Gonzalo_02 (v2) (version 2) | ecosystem: Host-associated > Mammals > Digestive system >... | reverse complement strand
TGATTGGCGCGTAGGTTGAAGGACGTCCAATGCCCAACTCTTCCAATTTACGAACCAGACTGGCTTCCGTGTATCTTACAGGGGCTTGCGACAGGCGCTCCATTGCCTGCAAAGCAACTGGTTGCAATTGTGTGCCTATAGTCAGGTTTGGCAACTGACGAGTCTCGTCGTCTGGCTGTTCCTCCTCTTCGAACGATTCGTGATACAGGCGCAGGAAACCGTCGAACGTCACTACTTCTCCGTTTGCCGTGAAGTCGTAGTCTGTACCATCGAGGGCTATCTTGATGGTTGTTTTCTCTATTTCTGCATCAGCCATCTGCGATGCTAACGTACGCTTCCAGATCAGTTCATACAACTTGCGCTCTTGGGCATTACCTGTAATCTCGTGATTCGAGATGTAGGTCGGACGAATGGCTTCGTGAGCTTCCTGAGCACCCTTCGAGCTGGTGTGATAGTTGCGAGTCTTGCTGTATTCCTTACCCCACTGAGCAATGATTTCTTCCTTGCTGGTACCCAGACATAAGGTTGACAAGTTCACAGAGTCGGTACGCATGTAGGTGATGAATCCCGATTCGTACAGACGCTGAGCCACCATCATGGTCTGCGATACCGTGAAGCCCAATTTACGAGCAGCTTCCTGTTGCAGGGTTGAGGTTGTGAATGGTGGAGCTGGAGTTTTCTTCATCGGCTTCTTGCTGATATCAGCCACCGTAAACGTCTTGCCGTCGATCGACTCTAAGAACTTTCGCGCTTCCTCTTCGGTCTTGAAACGTGTGTTCAGGTCGGCACGGAAGTCAATCTTCTGACCCTTCTCGTCAGTCGTTTCAAACTCTGCTTCTACTTTATAGCTCGACTCTGCTTTGAACTGCTCAATCTCGCGCTCGCGCTCCACAATCAGTCGTACACTGACCGACTGCACGCGACCAGCCGACAACGATGGTTTCAGTTTCTTCCACAACACAGGTGAGAGTTTGAAACCCACGATGCGGTCCAACACACGACGTGCCTGCTGGGCATTCACCAGGTTCACATCGATGGTGCGTGGAGCCTTGATAGCCTCTAAGATGGCGTTCTTCGTGATTTCGTGGAATACAATTCGTTTCGTATGTTCTAAGTCCAACCCCAACACCTGAGCCAAGTGCCAAGAGATGGCTTCTCCCTCGCGGTCTTCATCGGATGCCAACCACACCGTATCAGCGTCGTTCGCATTCTTCTTCAACGATTTCACCAGCGCCAGCTTATCATCTGGAATCTCATATTCTGGGTTAAGGTTGTCTAAATCTACTCCAAAGTCCTTCTTCTTCAAGTCGCGTATGTGACCATAACTCGACATCACTTTATAGTCCTTGCCAAGGAATTTCTCCAATGTCTTTGCCTTAGCAGGGGACTCAACAATCACAAGATTTTTCATTATTCTATCTTCAATTCTTCAATTATCTAACGTCTAAATCGGCAGATAAAACTGCGGTTAAGTGAGCGCAGCTTTCGTCGTGAGCTCAGGCCGAACAGAATCCAAGCCTGCTTGAGCTATGCCGAGCGTCAGCATTTTGGCCGACGATTTTGAAAATCGGCGGCAAAGTTAAGTAAAAAGATTCTTATGGCATATATAATAAGGTGAGAATTTCCGTTTTTTTATGATTTATTAAACATCTACCCTCACTTTTTGCAAAAATATTTGGTGTTCAATCTCCAAAAATCAGTTTTTTGATAGAATCTGTTCCGCATGTTCTTTCGTCTTCACCTGTTTGCCGACGAAGATGTTCTCGATGATGCCTTCCTCATTGATGATGAAAGTGGTGCGGATGGTTCCCATCGTCTTCTTCCCATACATCGACTTCTCGCCCCAGGCACCCATTGCTTCCAACAGCGTGTGGTTAACGTCGGCGATGAGTGGGAAAGGCAGTTGATGCTTCTCCTTGAACTTCACGTGCGAAGCAGCCGAGTCCTTGCTCACACCCACTACTTCATAGCCCGCCCCTTGCAACTCGCTGTAGCGGTCTCTCAGACTGCAAGCCTCAGCCGTGCAGCCACTTGTGTTGTCCTTTGGGTAGAAATACAACACCAGCTTACGTCCTTTATAGTCACTCAGGCGGATATCCCGTCCCTGTTCGTCCTTACCCAATACTTCGGGTGCTTTGTCTCCTATTTTCATATTGTTTGGTTCGTTAATTGATTAATTCAACGGCAAAGATACGCACTTTCTTTGAATTCACCAAACAAAAAAGAGAAAATCGATAGAAACCTGACGTCTTATTAACTTCTTATGTGCTTGTTATGAATCTGTTATGAACTCGGCCGTTAGGCAAACGAGGCACTTGACAAAGTCAATTACGAGTTAATTTTTCAATTTTTCTACTCTTTTACATTGTGGTTTTATAAAAAAAGTGTATATTTGCAACGTTTTTAGATGAACCAGTCGGGATGACCAGTAACTTACTTAATCATTGACATAATTATCAAGAAAAAAAGCAACAAACGATGAGGAAGACGGAACTATTAGCAATCGCTGCGATTTCAATATGTCTGATGGCATGTGGGGGAACCCCAGCCCCCTCCGACTCCCCCTCAAGGGGAGAGGATAGTATAGAGGTGATTGATGCCGAGATTGTGATTGAGCCTGATATGTTTGACCGTGGGGCTTACACCATTGTGGAGCCGACAGGTTGGGAAGTGGATAATGCCTATTCGGAGGCATTGATTTCCAAGAAGGGGAATGACAAAGCGTTCAGGGTGCGCGACGAGTATAACGGTAGCATAGAGAAGTGGGCTGAAGGTAAGACGAAGGTGAAGGATATCGAAGTGAACGGTGTGACCTGGCAAGCCTACACAACGGATAAAGGTGACTACAAGGTGCACTACTATACGATGAATGAGGACTATGATGTGCTCATCTGGGTGGGTGGAACCAATGTGACGAATGTGGATGATGCGGATGCAATGACCATCCTGAAGGGTGTCTTTGTGAAATAAGAAGGGAGCCCCTCTCTTATCCCCCCAAGGGGGGAAGAAGGACTTTAGACTGTAAACCGTAAACTGTAAATTAATAGATGAGAAGTATCATTAAACTGGTGTTGGCTTTGTCGGTTGTAGCAGTTCTGGCGGGTTGTGACGACACTCCTGACGAAGAGAATTACTACACGGCCAAAGGTGATATGGCAAATATGTATTTGCTGAAACGGCCTGAGTCGTTCAGTAAGTTTGTTGATATCATCAACAAGTCAAGTATGGTCAGTCTCGATCTTTTGGGAACATACGGTTCGTATACGGTGTTCGCTCCCACGGATGAGGCTGTAGACCTTTTCTTGGCTGGTCGCGGATTGACATCGGTCGATGAATTGAGTGTGGAGGATTGTGATACGATAGCTGCCACTCATATCATTGAGCAGTCGTTCTTCACTTACAATTTCTCGGACGCCACATTGCCCACAATGAACTTGCTCGACCGCTACCTTACTATCACCTGCGAGATGGACACCTCAGAGACAGAAACGGTGCCAATCAATTACTACATCAACCGCTCTGCACTTATCATACATCGTGACGACTCGGTGGAGAACGGTGTGGTTCACACAATTGACCACGTGATCAATGCAACGACGGAAATGTTGCCTGACTTCATGCTGCAAGATTCTACCATCTCGCTTTTCACTCAGGCGCTGTTCCTTACTCACATGGACGATTCCCTTCGCGACTATATCGATGAGAACTATCATTGTTCAGTCGACTCTTTTGCTGACGGAGTGTGTCACCTCACGGGTTCTACGGTGGATAATGTGTCATATATGGAAAAACGCTATATCGCCTACACCGCTTTTGTGGAAAAGAATGAGGTGTTTGCCAAATATGGAATCAATACGATTGACGACCTTCGTGCATACGCCAAGCAGGTGTATGACGAGATGTACCCGGAGGATGCGAATGTGACAGACGAAACCGACCGCCGTAATTCCCTCAATCGGTTTGTGTCGTATCATCTGTTGCCTGAACGAATCATTTACAACATGCTCACATGCGACAACCGACTGCTTAGTTCCAATTTCGACCGCCGTCATTGGGATGTGGCTGACTGGTATGAGACGATGATGCCTCATTCCATCATGAAAGTCTCATTCCCTTCAGGATCGGCTGCTGGTCGATATGTCAATCGTAGAGGCGTGCAGAATCATAAAGACGGACGAGGGGTGCTCATTCGTGGTTCAAAGATACTCTCTCCATCCGAATCGGCTATCGACCTTGTGGCAACCAATGGCGTGTACCATTATCTGGACGATATCATCGACTATGGACGTCGGACTCAGGAAGAAGTGCTGAACGAGCGTCTCCGTATCGATGCAACCACCCTTTCGCCTGATTTCATTACCAGCGGAGCACGTGGACACGGAGTGAGAGGCACAGGAGGCTGTCCTGACTTCCCTGGTCAGTATGGCGCACGTAGCACTTCTTACGATCCGACTCAGAACCCCAATACCTGTCTGGCGTTTAAGGCTGGCTCGCTCAAGAACTTCATATTCGAAGATGCAAAGACTCACATACATGTACGCAACCGCTATCTGGACTTCTGGTCATATCAGGGTGACGAAGTACAGATAACAGGTATGTACGATATCCAGTTCAAGATTCCGCCTGTTCCGGAAGGTGAGTATGAGTTCCGTGTACAGGTATGTATCGGATTCGAGACCAGAGGTATCATACAAGTGTATTTCGACGGGGCACCTTGCGGCATACCTGTCGACCTCAGAAAACATGGCGACGACCCTTCAATCGGATGGAGGTCAGATACGGACTTGGGTGACGAAGAAGCTATCATGGCCTACGATAAAGCCCTCCACAACCGCGGATGGATGAAGGGACCGGCATCGTATGGCGCTACTGCTGCCGATGGAACGGGAGGCAGAACCCTTCAACGTACCATACGTGACGACATGCGACGCATCTATACCACCTTCCATTCGGATGGAAAAACCGACCATTGGGTCAGGGTACAACAGAAACTGGAGACGAGTAATGGCTCGTTTGCATTCGACTATATGGAACTCTGTCCACGCTCGGTCTACAACAACGAACTATATCCAGAGGACCGGTGGTGAGAGGTTTATTGCATTTTTAAATTTTTACATTATAAATAGTTATGGCTTATACAGAAAAAGAAACAACAGGTTATGGAACGCGCGTTGGACGTTCGTTCAAAGGAATTCTCACAGGTATCATTCTCTTCATTGGTGGTACCGTATTATTGTGGTGGAATGAAGGTAGAGCAGTTCGTACTGCCGACATGCTGGAAGAGGCTCAGAAGGCATGTGAAGTAATGGAAAACCCAAGCAAGAAGAATGCTGCGTTAGATGGTGAGTTGGTATGTGGTACCGCAATGGCTACTACTGAGGACTCACTTGTTGATAAGGATTTCGGTATTGGTGCTACAGCCATCTCGCTGAAGCGTGATGTGGAGTATTTTCAATGGGTAGAGAGTAGGCACGAGGAAACTGAAGATAAGTTGGGTGGAAAGGAAGAGAAAACCATCACTTATACATATGATAAGAAATGGGTAGACAGTCCAATCAGCTCATCTGATTTCAAGGAATCCGGTCATACGAACTTCACGCTGACTACTGTAGAACCAGACCAGCAATGGGCAGAGAACGTTACATTCGGTGCTTATATGCTGAACGAAAGTCTGATTCGCAGCATGACTGCGGCTGAACCGCTCGAACTGAACCTCAGCGACGAATTGCTCAGTCAGTTGAATAAGAACACACAGGAAGCTTACGAACGTTTCAATGGTAAGACGGCCGTTCTTCCAAGCGATAGCGGTTACAACTACATCCATGTGACCGATAACCAGCTTTATCTTGGTTTGAATGCAGCTGCTCCACAGGTGGGTGATGTGCGTATTACCTTCGAGAAGGTGATGCCTGCTAAGGTGACTGTAGTATCTGTAGTTGATGGTGATACCTTCAAGCCATTCAAGGCCAGCAATGGTGAGCATTTCCAGAAACTGGTGATGGGTAAGAAGAGTATTGACGAGATTTTCGATGGAGAAAAATCTGTTAACACCATCCTCACTTGGCTGCTCCGTCTGCTTGGTACGTTGCTTGTAATAGGTGGTCTGAAGGGTGTCTTCGGCTTCATCGAGGCTATCCTGAAGGTTGTTCCATTCCTGGCAAACATCGTTGGATGGGGCGTTGGATTGGTTTGCACCATCGTAGGTATCGTATGGTCATTGATCGTTATCGCTATCGCATGGCTGTTCTATCGTCCTGTCTTGGGAATCACGTTGCTGGTCATCGCGGGTCTGCTTGTCTGGATCTTCGCCTTTGGTGGTAAGAACAAGATTAAGCAGCTGGCTAACAAGAAGAAAGACGAACCAGCACAAGCTTAGAAGATTATGAGAAAAGGAAAAACCTCCCCCAGCCCCTCCCAAGGAGGGGGGGCAAATCTTCTCCCCTTGGGGGAGATAAGAGAGGGGTTCTTGTGTTTGCTCTTCGGTTTGTTGTTGGTGGGATGTAACTCCCGCCAACAACAGGCTCATGAGGTAACCTCTGATTTCGATAAGGCGAAGGAGGAACAGGTCATCCGTCAATTGGTGGATGATGTGTACAAGGAAGTAAATGTTCGCTGGGATAAATCGAGTGAAGGAACAGGGTTCGAAGGTTCGATGGAGGATAACTACACCACCGAGGATTGGCAGAACCTGTATCTCGACCTGCGTGGTATCGAGGCCGAGAAAGAGGCTGTTGGCGATACTGATGGGAAGTTCTTCTCTGAAGACGGGAACGTTTGGACGATGGGTTCTGTTGACCTGCCTTTCACTACCGATGTGGTGAGAGTGGAGTTCTCTGACAACCAGACAGCCGATGTCTACTTCTATTTAAAGCCTGCTGAGAGCGACCCTATCCCAATCCTTTGGGAAATGAAGAAGGTGGGCGACAAGTGGTTGATTCATAACTTCATCGAAGGGGATGAAGCATACGAATATGAGTACGACTACACGGAGCACATTAAGGATTATATTCAAAGGAATCAATAAAGACCCCCTCCGACTCCCCCTTTATGGGGAGAGGAGCAAATAAAAAACGTATGAGAAAAGCTTTTTTATTATCAATAAGTGTTGTTCTTTTGTTGTTTGGTTGTAAGGGTGGACAGCAAACCTCCCCCGACCCCTCCCAAGGAGGGGAGTTGGATTCTCTCCCCTTAGGGGAGATAAAAGAGGGGTCCGAGGAAGTCGAGGAAGAGGTGTTGATGCCAACTTTCATCTACTACTTCAGCAAGAACAACATGCAGGTGGTGTATTGGACACAGCACGAGGCACCTGAGAAGCCCGATGAGGACGATGAGTATAAGGACTGGTACGACGAGGCTTTGCGTGTGTGGAAGGAACAGGATATGTTGCTTCGCAATGCTGAGAAATATAACCGCATGTATATCACGAAGGATAAGTTTGTCAACGTGAAGTTCCTCGAGGAACAGTATATCAATCCTGACGGAGAACCATACGGCATTGGTCAGTTGCATTGTGCCACGATGCCGTCAGCAGGTCTGCGCTACACGTTTGCCGACCCGAACGAGAAAATGAAGGCTTCGGAATGGGGCGAACTCTATTTGCTCGTTGCTGACGAATATCTCGAGACGCGTAACATCCTGCCGTTCAAAGAGAACATTTGGAACAGTACACGTAGCGACAAGCCGTTCCCTGCTGCTGTCGTGAAGCAGTTAGAAGAGGAATACGGCATGAAGGCACAGCGCTCGCATATCGCAGCCATACTGGGCGACCGCTACAACTATGGAACCGTTCAGTTCAAGGTGAAGAACAACAAGGCGATTGCCCTCGAGGTCATTACCGATGGCGACAACATCTATTCTTATCCTGTTGAAGGAGCCTACGAACCTGGCTACGGACCTACATGGAACGTCGATGACGAAGGCATCTATCTGCCATCCGAAATCACGATGGCGTTCGAAGGTCCGAAAGGTCCTGAGTTATGCTTTATCCATCATGCTCCTGAGAGCTGCACCACAGGACATATCTACATCCGCGACGGTAAGCTCGTTATGGCTGATCAGGCAGGTTACTACGTCAATATCGACGAAGGTTATGCCAAGCCGCTGTGGAAGAAAGATAAGGAGAAGTATGTGAAGGCCGTTGAGGAATACGACCCGGAGTATAAGAACTACGACCTCGACTGTTGGGCATATATCGATATCGATAAGGACGGTACCGACGAGATTTGGCTGAAGAGTTATGACCCCGAAGTAGGTGCTATCCTCTCTATCAAGGGAACTCCGACCGTGCTCTGTACGACCGACTCAAAGATTGATGCACAGCTCTATCAGGGCGCCATCCTGCTCACAGGTCCGTGTGGCGGTCCTTGTATCTACACTCAGATTATCACGATGAAGGACAGCAAGAAACTCACCAGCCTTGAATACACAGAGTGTGCAGGCGAAGTGGATGCGTACACCCGTGGTGGTGAGGAAATCAGCGAGGCCGAAGCGATGACCTTCAAGTCGAATGCCTTGAAGAAAGAGCACGACCGTTGGCCTACTTTCCACTCAACAAATTATTAATGTGGCTTCTTTCCGCTTACAATTATATCCTCGGCACCCCGATTTGGGAATTTGCCGAGGTTTTTTCTTGCGTTTTTGTAACATTATTCTGCAAAAATGCAAATTGTAACCAAATCGTAACCACTTATTTGATGGAGGAATGAGGAATTCTCCGTATCTTTGCACTCGAAAATCGTAAACACAGAAAATATGACATTTGAAATTGTATGCACAGTACTTGGCTCGTTGGCATTGCTCATCTTCGGAATGAAGACAATGAGTGAGGCGTTGCAGAAGCTGGCGGGACCGAAATTAAGACACGTCTTAGCTCGTATGACTACGAACCGTTTCACGGGAATGTTGACGGGTATGGGTGTGACGGCAGCTGTGCAGAGTTCTACGGCTACGACGGTGATGACCGTATCGTTCGTTAATGCCTCGCTGCTCACTTTGGCACAGGCCATTTCGGTCATCATGGGTGCGAACATCGGAACGACACTTACGGCATGGATCATGTCCGTCGTCACGTTCAACATCACCGACTTCGTGTGGCCTATCATCCTGGTTGCTATGTTTCTCATCTACAAGAAGAAGCATGAGACAATCGGCTATTTTCTCATCGGACTTGCATTCTTGTTTCTCGGTCTTGGCACATTGCGACAGACGGGTGTCAACATGAATCTGGGTGAGAACGAGGCAGTCATCAACTTCTTCAGTTCGTTCGACCCCGACAGCTATGTCACCACGTTGCTCTTCCTGCTCATTGGCGGAGTGCTGACCATGTGTGTGCAGTCGTCGGCTGCGGTAATGGCCATCACGATGGTGCTGTGCTCTCTGGGCGCAATGCCCATCTATCAGGGTATAGCGTTGGTTATGGGTGAAAACATCGGAACAACCGTTACTTCCAATCTTGCAGCACTTACGGCATCCACTCAGGCTCGTCGTGCAGCATTTGCTCACATGTTCTTCAATGTGTTCGGCGTTTGCTGGATGATGTGCGTGTTCCACCCCTTTGTCAATGGCATCTGTGCTTTGGCTGGCTACGACACAGGCATGGATAAAGCTGCTGTGAGTCACGAACTATTCATGGCAAACGCAGCCAAACTGAGCATGGTGCTTGCCTTGTTCCACACTTGTTTCAATGTGCTGAATACGGCCATACTCATCGGTTTCATCCCACAGATAGAACGACTTGTGAAATGGGTCATCAAGGACAAGCCACAGCAAGAAAAGGTCATCAGCCGTTTGCAGTATATCGGTAAGGGACTGATGGCAACACCCGAAATCTCCGTCCTTCAGGCGCAGAAGGAAATCATTCACTTTGCCGAACGTATGCAACGAATGTTCGGAATGGTGCGTGTCTTGCTCGACGAGAAAGATAAGAAGGAATTCGAACGCCAATACGAACGTATCGAGAAGTACGAGGACATTGCCGACAACATGGAAATCGAGATAGCGGCCTACCTGCAAGAGGTCAGCAACGAGCGCCTATCAGATGAAACGAAAGGCAAGATACGTGATATGTTGAAACAAATCGGCGAACTGGAATCCATCGGCGATGCCTGCTACAAGATGGCACGTACCATCCAGCACCGCCGCGAAGGGCGCGAGGACTTCACGGTTCAGCAGTATGTTCATCTGCACGAAATGCTGCGACTCACCAACGAGGCCATGACACAAATGATGGTGATTGTCACCGGACGACGTGAGGATCTGACCATCAATCCCTCACTCGAGATAGAAAGTGACCTGAATGCTCTGCGCGACCAACTCAAAATCGAGAACATTCAAGATGTCAACGACCATCGGTATTCCTATACCCTTGGAGAATACTATAGCGACATCATTGCCGAATGTGAGAAGTTGGGCGACTACGTCATCAACGTCGTTGAAGCACGCCTCGGCAAGCGTTTCCTTACCTATCGCGGACTTCAGGTCAATCTCGACCGTAAGACCGTTATTGTCGATAACACTCCCGCCAGCCTTACGCGTACCGAGTTCGATCTCCTGTGTCTGCTTCTCACCAATCGTGGTCACGTCCTTTCACGTCAACAACTCATGGATAGCGTCTGGGCAGGTGTCATCGTCACCGAACGCACGGTTAACGTTCATGTCACACGTCTTCGTAAGAAACTTGGCCGCTATGCCAACAACATTGTCAGTCGCCAGGGATTTGGGTATGTGTTTGAGGAACTATGACGAACTCTGCCTGATAGCCTAATTGGGTGAGGATGTGGATGATGGCCTCCTGCGCATAAAGGATTGCTTTCTGGCGGTTCTCTGGTGTGTCGAACTGGGTGCGAATCTGCTGCTCCACCTTCTGTCGTAGTTCGTTGGTCGATGGAAGTGCTTCGCTCCAATACGTTTCGTCATCTGAAATAAACTGGGATGCCTGGGTTGATGCAGTATAGGCCAACTCAGGCATTCTCACTTCCATGATTCGATTCTCCTTTAGGGTGTATTCCACCTTGCTGAGGTCGAGTCGGTAGCTCACCTTCTGTCGCAAGATCTGAACGCACGAATGCTCCTCTGGGAATACGCCGAGGTGGTATTCCGTCTGTTGCAACGTGGCATAATCCTCAATCAATGCAGTCGCTACATAGAGTTCGTTCTGCGGCATGATTCGCTGAATCTCATTGGGTGTCGGCTCAATGGTGATGGCATCGTCCGATGATTGCATACATTTACTCAGGAGCACAATCACCAAAACCACAACGGCAAGAATGCCGACGAGTATCAGGAGCGATGTCCCTTTCAACAGGCGAGAAAGTATATCTGTGTTCATATCTTCAATAACCAATAACCCATAACCAATAACCTTTACCTAACCTCGCATCCTTCGAATCCCATGCTGATAGCCAACGAATTGAGGAGCGTTTGGGCGTTGTGGCGTATTTCCGTTCCGACCAGTTCCTGATAGTCGTCCTTCATCACCGCCTCGTAGGCCTGCTGGCGTATCTTCTCAATGGTTTCGTGTCCCACCTTGTCACGCAGTCCCGTAGCGATGCACACCACTCGGTCGTAGTCGACCGTGGTATTGAACCCCGAATCGATGATTTTAGGTTGTGGCAAGGTCACCTCGATGATGCGCAGGGTGTCGTTCACCTTCACGTTGTCCAGCGTCATGTCGCGCAGGTCGTAGCCATATTTTATCTTCACCTCCACCGGCACGATACACTTCCGCTCCCCGACCTTCCACGTCGATGGGTCGCTAATCAATATCTGCTCATGCAGGCTACTGTCGTAGTAGGCAATCTTCCGAATGGACAGTTCCGTGGTGACCAGGTCCGCCTCCTGCTGAATTGTCGACAGAATCGTAGCCGTGGAAGGGCATTCCGCCACCTTCTTCCTGTTCGTCAGCACGATGGCGCCCAGTATGGCAACAAGAGCCAGCACAGCCAGCAGCCCCACCTTTATATATTTGTTTCTGTCGTTCATATTTATTTCTGCTTTTTTCTTTCCTT
>Ga0310696_10008449_pt1 | contig 12005 bp, 6 predicted proteins | sample AusTroGonzalo_MG_4_FD_203885 | JGI IMG/M metagenome (GOLD analysis project Ga0310696, IMG submission 203885) | Bovine rumen microbial communities from tropical cattle in Woodstock, Queensland, Australia - Gonzalo_02 (v2) (version 2) | ecosystem: Host-associated > Mammals > Digestive system >... | reverse complement strand
TAAGGTGATGGAGCGCTATGGCTATACAACCCTTGTGGAGTGTGTTTTGGAGACGGGACGTACTCATCAGATAAGGGCGCACATGAAGCACATCGGCCATCCGTTGTTCTGCGATGAACGCTATGGCGGTACGGAAATCCTCCGTGGTGAGCGCACAGCCAGTTATAAGGCATATATCCAGAACTGTTTCAAGCTTTGTCCCCGTCAAGTGTTGCATGCCAGGACACTGGGCTTTTTCCACCCTACGACAGGTCGTCAGATGGACTTTACCTCAGAGTGGCCATCGGACATGGCAGCACTTATCGATAAATGGCGCAAATATGTAAAATTGAAAATTGAAGATTGAAAATTGAAATAGAAATGAAAAACTTGAAGAGAACTATTGCCATCGTCTGCGGTGGCGACTCATCAGAACACGATGTGTCACTACGCTCGGCACAGGGATTGTACTCCTTCTTCGACAAGGAGTGTTATGACGTCTATATTGTGGATGTCAAGGGTCAGGATTGGCATGTGGAACTGCCTGACGGCACAACCGCCAAGATTGACCGTAACGACTTCTCGTTTATTGAGGACGGCAAGGCCCGTTTGTTTGACTATGCCTATATTACCATTCACGGCACTCCGGGAGAGAACGGCCTGTTGCAGGGTTACTTCGATCTCATCGACCTGCCATACAGCACCAGCGGCGTGCTTGTTGAGGCGATGACCTTCGACAAGTTCGTGCTTAACCAGTACCTGCGGGGATACGGCGTCTCCGTGGCCGACTCTTTGCTTATCCGCAAGGGATACGAGGAACTGGTGAGCGATGATGAGATAGAGGAGCGCATTGGCATGCCGTGCTTCGTGAAGCCTGCAGCAGATGGTTCTTCGTTTGGTGTTTCGAAGGTGAAGAATAAGGATCAGTTGGCTCCTGCCATCCGTAAGGCAATGATGGAGAGTCCGGAGATTATGGTTGAGAGTTATCTTGAGGGAACAGAGATCACGCAGGGCATTTATAAGACCCGTGAGAAGACTGTAATCTTCCCCATTACCGAGGTCGTGACCAGCAATGAATTTTTCGACTACGACGCCAAGTACAATGGTCAGGTAAAGGAGATTACCCCGGCCCGTCTGTCTGCTGATATAGCAGACCGTGTCAGCAAGATTACCTCGCACATATATGATATTCTCCATTGCAATGGAATAATCCGCATCGACTATATCGTATCCAAGGAGGGAAAGATCTCTATGCTTGAAGTTAACACTACGCCGGGTATGACTGCCACCAGTTTCATTCCCCAGCAGGTGAAGGCCGCGGGTCTTTCGATGGCCGATGTGTTGGCAGATATTGTAGAAAATCAGTTTGTTTAAGGAATAATAATCCGCAGATGAGAATCCCAGAAGAGTTTAACGATATCCGGCCATACGAGCCGGAAGAGATGAAACAGGCATTCGACGATTTGTTGAATGACCGTCAGTTTCAGTTACTGTTGAAGGGCTTTGTGCCTTGGCTGCCGAAGTCGTTGCGCAACGGACTACTGCGACTGGCCTTTATTGGTGTGAAGACTCCTCTGGATTTTCAGTTGCGCTTTATGAAACCCGTCGTCAAATATGTGATTCGGAAGCATACCGATGGATGCACTTTTGATAACTCGGCCATTGTTTCAGCCGTCTCGTCTGATTTCAATTCCGACCACCATCGTTTCACTTTTGTCAGCAACCATCGTGACATTGTGCTTGACTCTGCCTTCCTTGATGTCAAGCTTGTGGAGGCCGGTTATCCTACAACAGTTGAGATTGGTATCGGTGACAATCTGCTCATCTATCCTTGGATCAAACGGCTGGTACGTATGAACAAGGCATTCACAGTGCGCCGTGGCCTTTCGCTCCGTGAGACACTCGCTGCATCGCAGCTGATGAGCCGCTACATCCATTTTGCAGTCACACAAAAGAAGGAGAACATCTGGCTTGCCCAACGAGAGGGTAGGGCAAAGGATTCCAACGACCGTACTCAGGACGCAGTGTTGAAGATGTTGGCTATGGGTGGCGGCTTAAAAGAACTCAATATCGTGCCCCTCACTATCAGTTACGAATATGATCCATGTGATTATCTAAAGGCTCAGGAGTTCCAGCAGAAGCGTGATAATCCGGCCTTCAAGAAATCGCGTCAGGATGACCTCGACAACATGAAAACGGGTATCTTCGGCTATAAAGGTCGTGTACATTACCATTGTGCAGCTCCTATAGATACTTGGATTGACGAACTGGCTGATCTGCCTAAGACCGAATATTATAAGGTGCTTAGTGAGCGGATGGACCGTGAGATACATCGTGGATACAGGCTGTATCCATGTAACTATATCGCCCTTGATGAACTTAATGGCGACAGTAGCCAGGCTGCCAATTATACTTCTGCTGACAAGAAGCGATTTGACGACTATCTTACCGCCCAACTGGCCAAGATTACCCTCCCGGAAAAAGATGAGCCGTTCCTTCGTAGTTGTATGTTGAAGATGTATGCTAATCCCCTGCTTAACAAACTCGCTGTCCAATGAAGAAAATTATACGTATCCTGTCTGTCATAATTGTCAGTTGCCATTTAGCAATTGCCAACGTGTCCTGCACCCAGGATGGTTATGATAAGGGCGATGGCGTCTATTCACTGATGCAGGGTGATTTTGTTGAGGCACAGGTGGATGCAAGCAAGAAGCTTATATCGTTGACTACTGACGATGGAGTGACAATGCCGCTCACTCAGCCTTATGCAGCCCGTTGGATTACCACGGCCGACACAGTATATCGTTGTATGCTATATTATAATAAGGTAAAAGATTCTCAGGGCCGTACTGCTGCAGAGATCGTTTCCATAAGTCCTGTTCCCTGTGCCTCACTTGTGAGTTTGTCAAAGTTCAAGAGCAAACTTAAGACCGATCCAGTCAAGTTGCAGAGTGTATGGATGAGTAAGTCGGGAAAGTATCTGAATATGTACCTTCAGTTGATGATTGGTAACCCTGAGGATACAAGTGCCGTCCAGCAAATTGCCTTGGTATGCGACACTGTGTTTACTTATCCGGACAGTACCCGCACCTGTAGCATTGTTCTTCACCACGATCAGAACCGCCAGCCCGAATATTACTCTACTGATGCATGGCTTAGCCTACCTGTATCCAGCCTGCCAATGGACTCCTTCCGCTTGTCTGTCAACACTTACTCCGGTCCAGTTGTCAAGACCCTCCCTTTCAGAAAATAGCCCAATTGATTGAAGACCTGTTGTGATATTACTGTCTCTGCAGAATTAGTGTATATTTTACATTTATTGACAAAAGGACAGGTTGTGATATTGTAGACTATAAACTTAAGGTATAAGAAGCATGTGCTTTTTGGGGATTTTTATGTTAAAAAACACGCTTTAGCAAAAAAGTGTCACATTTTGGTAAGATAAAATTGTAATTTTATTAAAAATTGTATTAACTTTGCGACCGAATTCGATAAACAAGAATACATAACTAAATATAACTCTTAAGATAAAAAACTAAAAATGTATGGACCAAAACAACTCCTCTTAACTAATGGAGAGTCGCGCGTACCTTATTAATATAATAAGGAACGACTCTGGTGTATTGATACACCAACAAATTCAGATGTGTTTATTAAACCAATTTAATCTATAGTAAATACTTAAGTATGAATCGAAAATTTAGAAAGACAGCGCTGCTGATGAGTGCCCTGGCCCTGTTGGGACTCGGTTACTCGTCAAATGCCAATGCCGCTGACTCCGTACAGGGTGTGCAGCAGGCAACGAAGAAGGTCACAGGTACTGTGATCGACGCTATGGGTCCCGTTATCGGAGCCAGTGTAGTGGAAAAGGGTACCACCAACGGTACGGTTACCGACTTTGACGGTAACTTCTCTCTCAATGTGAGTCCGGGTGCAACGATTGTTATTTCGTTCATCGGCTATGAGACTCAGGAAATCGTCGTCGGCGACCGTTCTGTCATTAACGTTACAATGCAGGATGACAATGCCGTATTGGATGAAGTTGTGGTTGTAGGTTATGGTGTTCAGAAGAAAAAGCTGGTCACCGGTGCTACCGTTGAGGTAAAGGGTGAGGATATCACCAAACTGAATACCACACAGGTTCTCGGTGCTCTGCAGAGCCAGAGCCCCGGTGTGAGCATTCAGGCCGTTGGCGGTCAGCCTGGTGACGGCTTTAAGGTGGCCATCCGTGGTGCTGGTACCAATGGCGACACCAAGCCTCTGTATGTTATCGACGGTGTGGCTGGTGGCGACATCAACAACCTGAACCCTGCCGACATCGAGCGTATCGACGTACTGAAGGATGCTGCATCCTGCGCCATCTACGGTTCTGCTGCTGCTAACGGTGTGATCCTCGTGACCACCAAGCAGGGTAAGGAAGGTAGCATTGAGGTTAGCTACGATGGCAACATCGGTTGGCAGAATATCTATCGTCTGCCTCAGATGCTGAACGCCAAGGAGTACATGCAGATGATTGATATTGCAACCTTCAACTCTGGTGAGTCTCCTGTTGTCTGGGAAAATTACTTCAAAGGTCAGGAGCAGTTGTTGGCAGACTATCGCAGTGGTGCTAACCCCGGAACAAACTGGATTGACGAACTTCGCAATAAGAACGCCATCACCACCTCTCACTCTCTGAATGTGGCTGGCGGCGGTAGTTTTTCGAAGTTCTCTCTTGGTGTAGGTTACCAGTATCAGGACGGTACCTTTGGCGGTGAGTATGCCAAGTCTGACTTCCGTCGTTTGACCCTCCGTCTGAACTCCGAGCATGTCATTTATCGCAACGACAAGGGTATGGATGTCATCAAGATTGGTGAGAACATCTACTATGGTCATAAGAACACTCAGGGTATTCAGCAGAGTGATATGTATGGCAACACCCTGTCTTATATGATGCGTGCTATTCCGCTGATTCCTATCTACAACTCCAATGGCGACTTCTTCGGCTACAACGATGTAAAGAGCATGGGTATGTTCAACTATAACGCATACATCTCTAACCCCCTCGCATCGCTGACATACACTAGTGCCTCTAACAACAAGAGTGTCAGCCGCAACCTGAACACTGTAGGTTACATTGAGATCCAGCCGATTAAAGGTCTTGTTTATCGCGGACAGGTAAACTATAATTCAAGCACATGGTCCTATCGTCAATTCAGCCCGACCTTCCAGTTAACCGACCAGACTGGCGGCTTCAACGTCACCAGCAGTGCTTACAACTCCGTCGGACAAGGTTGGGGATGGGGCATGACCCACACTCTGAACTATAAGTTCGACCTCGGAAATCATCACTTCGACTTGCTGGCAGGTACAGAATACAGCGAGAGCCGTCCGAACTTCGGCTTCACACTGGAGGCTACTGCCAACAACGCCATTACTCCCGACTTGGATCATGCATACATGAGCCTGATGAAAGATAACAACTCTCAGGCAACGGTCGCTGGATATCCTTATGGTGACACCCGCGGTCTGTCATACTTCGGCCGTCTGAACTACGACTTCGCAGAGAAGTATATGTTCACTGCTATCATCCGTGCTGACGGTAGTTCAGTATTCGCTCCCGGACATCGCTGGGGTTACTTCCCCTCATTCTCTGCAGGTTGGGTAGTCAGCAATGAGAAGTTCATGCAGAGCACTGCCAGCTGGCTGTCATTCTTGAAACTGCGTGCAGGTTGGGGTCAGAACGGTAACAAGAACGTTTCTGCCTTCCAGTATGAGGCTGCCTTTGCTTATGACGCATTCAGTATGTACTCATTCGGCAATGCCAAGGACGTTCCTACAAAGGGTGCATCACTCTCTCGTCTGAAGAATGAGGACCTGACTTGGGAGACCTCTGAGCAGATTAACGTTGGTTTCGATGCCCGCTTCCTCGCTGGCAAACTGGGTCTGACCTTCGACTGGTATCAGAAGACGACCAAAGACCTGATTCTTGACGTGCCTGTTTCACCGACCACAGGTTTCTCTACGCAGAAGGCTAATGCTGGTACCGTTCGCAACCGTGGTATCGAGGTTGCCCTGAACTGGCGCGACCAGATTGGTAAGGACTTCGAGTACAGCATCGGCTACAACATTGCATATAACCAGAATAAGGTAACTAAGGTAAACAGCTCACAGAAGTACAACAACGGTGGTAACAACCTGTTGGCAATGGGTACTGGTTACATGGCCCGCTTCGAGGAAGATCAGCCTATCGGCTATTTCTGGGGCTACAAGACCGATGGTCCTATCCAGAACGCTGCTGAGCTGGCAGCTTACACCGCTACTCTGAAGAACGGCGATCCCGCTAACTCACTGCAGGGTACTGATCTGAAGGTTGGTGACCTGAAGTTTGTCGACACCAATGGTGATGGTATTATCAACGCTGACGATAAGACCAACATTGGTGATCCTAACCCCGACGTTACCATGGGTATCAACCTTGGTGCTGCATATAAGGGCTTCGACCTGAACGTCACTGGTTATGCTGCTCTCGGACAACAGGTGGCACGCAGCTATCGTAACTTTGCAGACAGCTACTACGAGAACTACACCACAGAGGTATTCGACTTCTGGAATGGTGAAGGAACCTCAGACAAGTATCCTCAGTTCGCCTATATGAACCGTGGTATGAACTGGCAGTCAATCTCTGACCTCTATATTGAGAACGGCGACTACTTCCGCCTGCAGAACCTGACAGTAGGTTTCGACTTTGCCAAGTCTCTGCTGAAGAAGTCTCTCTTCCAACAGCTCCGCGTTTACTTCGCTGCCCAGAATCTCTTTACCATTACCAACTACAAGGGAATGGATCCTGAGAACGGCCGTGCAATCAGAAGCGGTGAGCCTTGGATCACTGGCGTTGACCTTGGTAACTATCCTCAGCCCCGTACATTCATGTTTGGTGTGAACATCAAGTTCAAGGGTAAGGACGAAAAGAAGCCTGCTCCTGTTGCAGCTGCTCCTGTACAGTTGAACAATGACGAGATCGCCCGCCTGAATGCTGAAATCGATCGTCTGAACGCTGAGAATGCCAACCTGCGTAACCAGAAGCCTGAGAAGGAAGTGGTGGTAGAGAAGGACATCGTGACCTTCCCGTACCTGGTGAACTTCACTGTGAACACAACTGATGTGGTGAACCGTGAGAAGGTGAACCTTGAGACTATCGCCAAGATGATCAAGGCTACTCCCGAAAAGAAGTACAGCGTGGTTGGCTATGCCGACATGCAGACTGGTACTGCTGAGGGTAATGCGATGCTGGCTCAGGGCCGTGCACAGAACGTATACGACATCCTCATCAACCAGTATGGCGTATCTCCCGACCAGCTTGTTAAGGACTCTAAGGGTGGTGTTGACTACATGTACTTCAATGATGAGCAGCTGAGCCGTTCAGTTATCATCTCTGAGGTAAAGTAATCATTTGAACAAACATTTAAACTCAGAAAATATAAGAACATGAAAAAGATATTTTTATTAGCTACAGCCGCTGTCACTCTCGGACTTGCTTCTTGTGACATCGACAATGTAGAGAACATCGGCGAAATGTCTACGAGTGAGTTCCCAAAGTCGGATGCTGACATCGAGGCAGTGCTGGCTGGTGTTTACCAGAATCTGAATGAGACTCATGCTAATCCGCAGATGTCGTTCCTCTACGCTGCCTGTCTGGCCTCAGACGACCAGCTCGGTGGTGGCGGTACCAACGATAAACTGATGCAGGCAGAGGACTTGCTCCTCAACACTGGATCAGATATGACCAATCAGTTCTATGCAGACCGCTATAAGGGTGTTGCCCGTGCCAACACGCTGATCAAGGTGCTGTCTGAGGCTGATATGGACGAGAGTGTTAAGAATGTTGGTCTTGGTGAGACCTTGTTCCTTCGCGCTTTCTACTATTATGAATTGGCTTCCATGTATGGTAATGTTCCTCTGATTACTGATCCTGAACAGGAGGATAACAACCAGGGTGACGTCAAGGTACTGTGGGGTCAGATTCTCCAGGATCTGCGCGATGCTTGTGAGAAGTTACCTGCAGTACGTCGTTCCGACGGCCGTATTGACAAATACACGGCTGAGGCTATGCTGGGTCGTGCATGGTTGTTCTATACAGGTATGTACTGCAATGGTACAGACATTGCTGCTCTTACCAATACAACTTATAGCCCGTTGACCTCTGTCCAGTTGAATGACGGCACCACGCTGACTAAAGAAAATGTCATTAGCTATATCGATGACTGTGTTAACAACTCTGGATACGAGTTGGTTTCTGACTACCGCAACCTGTGGGCCTATACCAACAAGACTGTGGTAAACGACTATCCTTTCACAGCCGGTCAAGGCCTTCAGTGGGTTGAGGACGACAACGCTGTCAACCCCGAATCGATGTTCGCTATCAAGTTCAATAAGATGGCTTCTTGGAGCACTACCATCGGCTACTCTAACGGTATCGCCCTGCACTTCGGTGTTCGCGGTGCTCAGAGCTATGAAAACACCTTCCCCTTCGGACAGGGATGGGGTGCTGGCCCTGTGGCTCCGAACCTCGTAAACGATTGGAAGGCTGCTGAGCCTGAAGATATTCGTATGAAATCTACTGTATGCTTCGTCAACGACACTAATGAGATGCCTGCCTATACCTATGGTGGTTGGGCTGACTGGGTGCAGGAGACCGACTACTACCAGAAGAAGTGGTCGCCCATCGTCTGCAAGAACAACGGCTCCGTACCTGCTGCTTCTGAGGGAGAAGATCCCCCTGCATACGTTGTGTTTGAGAACATCATGTATGGCCATACCGGTGGTCTGTCAGGTGGTTACGGAAACAACTTCCAGCTCGACAACATCCACGACCTCGTACTCATTCGCTTCGCTGATGTGCTGCTGATGCAGTCAGAGTTAAAGGAAGATGCAACAGGTATTAATAAGGTACGCGCAAGAGCTGGTCTGCCTGCCATCAATGGCTATTCTCTGCAGGCTCTGCAGAACGAGCGTCGTTGGGAGTTTGCATGCGAGGGTATCCGTTGGAACGACATCCGTCGTTGGCACATCGCTGCTACCGCTTTGGCTAAGCAGGAAGGTCAGCCCGTCTACTATTGCGGAAATCCCAGCACTAATGTCGCACACAACGGTGGCTATGCTGCTCGTTATAATGCTACAGCTGGTTTCCAGAAGATGCCCGACACACAGATTTCACTGGGTACAGTAACGCAGAACGACGGTTGGACGGATTCTTCTTCAGAGTACGGTGGCTGGTAATCCGAACATAATTCATTATTTAAAAAGAAGACAAAATGAAAAAAACAATATTATTCATGGTTGCAGCAATTGGTCTGCTGACCTCCTGCGACCCTTCAAAGGACAGCTTAAGTATTCCTGGCAACTCAGGTTTGACTGGCGACCAACTGGCAAGTGGTTTTTCTGTCGAGCAGTTTGCTGACGAGGAATATACCACACCGGCTGCCGATGGTAACTATTTCACTTATACGACCTCTCCTTCACGTGTGGTAACCATCTATCAGTTGGATGAAGATGGTGCTAGGAACGTATTGGCCTCTGGTAAGGCTAACGGCAAGTTTAAGATTGTGCCGAAGCGTGGTAATCCAACTGAGCAAACCTATTATATTGAGACCATGGACATGAATGGTAACATCATTACCGGCTCAAAGACCGCTACGGTCTATGTTCCTCAGGAACTCGAACCCGCAGTACGCTGGCTTGCCAGTGATTCTTACGGCTCAAAGACCTGGTACTGGGATACCGAATTCCGCGCTGGCCCTGTATGGGGTAACCTTGGTTATGCTGCCGGTGAAGACTGGACAAGTGGTATCTGGTGGGGTGCAACTCCTGAAGAGTTGACAGGTCAGTTGCAGCATTCAGACACTGGTGTTGCTACTGGTGAGGAGAACTCCAATGCAACTATGGTCATCTACGATGATGGTAACATTGCTTGCTTCGATGCTGGTGGAAACCAGATCCGTAAGGGTAAGTACACTGTTGAGGATTGGAGTATGGAGCGTCACATTGCTTCAGTGGAAGGCTCTATCGCCAATTGGTCATATGGTAAGCTGAAGACCTCTGAAGGTGCTATTCTGTTCCCGTTCCAGATTAACAGTGGTGGTAACAAACCAACTGAGTTTGAAATTATCGATATTGATGCAAACCACTTACGCCTTATCTACGCGGCTCCTGGAACAGGTAGCTGGGGCGAGGCTACATGGTGGGCATTCACTAGTAACTCTGACGATGAGAGTGCTTTGACTAATTTCGGCACAAAGGACTGGACTTGGGATACCGAATTCCGCGAGGACGGTGCCGTTTGGGGTAATGTTGGTTATGCAGCCGGTGAAGACTGGACCAGTGGAATCTGGTGGGGTTGTCCTCCTGCTGATTTGACAGGACAGCTTCAGCATTCTGATACTGGTGCTGCTACCGGTGAGGAGAGTGCAGATGCCTATATGACCTTCAACTGGAAGACTGGTAAGGTGACATCCTACGCTGCTGGCGGTGCAGAGATCCGTTCCGGAAACTTCTCCGTTACATGGTTAGGCGGTAAGCCTTCACAGCCATCTGTCGATGGTTCTCAGGCTAACTGGGCATACGGTATGATGACCACCGATGCAGGATCAATCCTCTGGCCGTTCCAGATCAACGGTGGTGGTGCCAAGCCGACAGAATTTGAGATTATAGAGCTTGATTCTGAACACCTGAAGCTTATCTATGCAGCACCTGGTACAGGTAGCTGGGGTGAGGCTACATGGTGGGCCTTCAAAGCCAAGGAGTAATTCAATCCCGACTAAGGATTAACACCTCAATATCCCGCCCCGTAGCTCATCCGCTGCGGGGCGGTTTTTGCCCATTTGCTGCCCCATCGAAAATGAGACTATAGCGTTTGAGTATAGGCGAACGGTTGTTCGAGTATAGGCAAACGGTCGTTTGGGTATAGGCGAACGGTTGTTTAGATAGGGTAAACTCCCTGCATAGGTAAACCGGGAAAACAGTAAGGTATATCATGGTCTACGATTTTATTCCTGAAAAGATTTGGTGGTTTGGGAAATAGTTAGTATCTTTGCCGCGTTTATGGAAAAGGGAACAGTAAGATACATAAACTGGGGATTGTCGGTGCTGGTAGGCATCGGCATATTCTTGTTCTGGTATGTGGCCTATCCTCATGCACTGTCGTATCAAGAACAGTATCAGCTGTTCCTTTGGACAGGAGACTACTTCATAGACAAGATCAGCCTGCCTGGCGGTTTCGCAGACTGGCTGGGAGAGTTTATCGTGCAGTTCTATTATGTGGAATGGTTAGGGGCATTGCTGTTGGCATTGCTCTTTGTGGCGCTGCAGAGATTGACTTTGCGGCTATTGACACACGGGGACAGTCCCCATGTGCTTTTCCGCACACAGGGGACAGTCCCCATGTGTCTAAGTCTGGTGCCAGTGGCATTGGTCTTGTGGCAGATGGGAGATATTAATGTGTTACTGTCACTGCCCGTGGCGATTGTGATAGCTTTGGGATTGGGTTGCATAAGACGGTTCAGACCACCCCTAACCCCTCCTAACTTAGGTGGGGAATGCGCTGACGCGCTGATATTACTCTTCGCCTATTGGCTGATAGGACCGGCGGTATGGCTGTATGTATTGATAAGAGTGATACAGCTTGGCTGGAGGCATCTGTGGACGGCAGGCTGGATAGTGGCTGTACAGGTGGTGGTCTATGTGTGGATGTTGCCGCAGTGGCCTTTGCAGCAGGCGATGACGGGACTGAGCTATTATCGCGTTCCGCTGCACTATCCTCAGTGGAGCGGTTACGACAAAGATATGTATGAGTTAATCCGGCAGGACTATCTCGTGAGGAATGAACGTTGGGATGACATCGTGAAACGGGCTGGGGAGTGTCAGGTAAAGACCCCGTTCTGGTCGAACTGCGTGAATCTGGCCCTGTCGCAGAAACGGCTGTTGGCCGACCGTATGTTTGATTTCTACCAGAGCGGCGAGAATGCGCTGGTCATGCCCAGGACCAGAGA
>Ga0310696_10008448_pt1 | contig 12005 bp, 9 predicted proteins | sample AusTroGonzalo_MG_4_FD_203885 | JGI IMG/M metagenome (GOLD analysis project Ga0310696, IMG submission 203885) | Bovine rumen microbial communities from tropical cattle in Woodstock, Queensland, Australia - Gonzalo_02 (v2) (version 2) | ecosystem: Host-associated > Mammals > Digestive system >... | reverse complement strand
TAAGTCGCCAGAGACACATACCAAATCGGTGTTTTTGGCACCGTTGCGGTAGACGATATCATCCTTACTGGCTTCGCCAATACAGGTAATACTGATGGCGAGTCCAGTGAAACTGGAGGTGGTGTCGCCTCCAACGATATCCACCTGCCATTTTTCGCAGGCCAGACGAAGACCGCTGTAGAATTCCTCGATATCCTCTACGCTGAAGCGTTTGCTGATGGCCAGTGAGACCGTCATCTGGCGTGGTGTTCCGTTCATGGCGAAGATGTCACTGATATTCACCATCGCACTTTTGTAGCCGAGGTGCTTCAGGTCGATATAGGTCAGGTCGAAATGAACACCCTCCATCAGCAGGTCGGTAGTAACCAACACTTGTTTGTCGGGGTAGGAGAGTACAGCGCAGTCGTCGCCTACGCCGTACTTTGTACTCTCGTTCTTGATTTCTATGTCTTTCGTGAGCCGGTCTATCAGACCGAACTCTCCTAATTTGGCTATTTCCATTCTTCTGTTGGATGGTCTGTGTTGTATTTCTCTTTCTTGGTGCTCTCCACCTTTTCAGAACGCACAATCATTTCTCGCATGATCTCTGTCATGAACGGCTGGGACTTATTAGCAGCCTCCTGTACCTCCTCATGGCTTACCTCGACAGGTGCATCAAAACCGCCTAAGTCAGTAATGACAGACACACCGAAAGTGCGGATGCCGCAGTGGTGGGCTACAATGACCTCAGGTACTGTAGACATACCGACGGCATCGCCGCCTAAGATTCGGTACATCTTGTATTCTGCCGGCGTTTCAAAGGTGGGACCTTGTACACCGACATAGACACCGTATTTGACGCGTATCTTTTTTTCTCGGGCTATCTCCGTAGCAAGTTTGATGAGTTTCTGGTCATAGGTCTCATGCATATCGGGGAAACGGGGACCAGTGGGGAAATTCTTGCCGCGAAGAGGATGTTCCGGGAAGAAATTGATATGGTCGGTGATAATCATCAGGTCGCCTACATGGAAATCCTCGTTCATGCCACCGGCCGCATTAGATACGAAGAGGGTCTTGATACCCAATTCGTACATCACACGGACGGGGAAGGTTACATCTTTCATAGAATAGCCTTCGTAGAAATGGAAGCGTCCTTGCATGGCAAGGATATCAACTCCACCGAGTTTTCCGAAAATGAGTTTGCCACTATGGCCTTCCACCGTTGAAACGGGGAAGTTTGGAATCTCAGAGTATGGTATCTCTTTTTTGTCAGTTATTTCTGAAGTTAATTGTCCGAGGCCCGTTCCCAGAACGATGGCCGTCTTTGGATTTGTAGTCATCCTTGCTTTTAGCCAGGATGCTGTTTCTTGGATTTTTTCGTACATAACCTATAATTTTGTCATTAAACAATTCTTCTCCTTGCAGCATAAATTCAATGCTGATGGGTAATACGTAGAGGCTACGCCTCGCATCGGGAGTCAGTCCTTTAGCCTCTTTCAGACGGACGGCATCTTTTTCAGTGGTGATAATCAACTTGGGTGCAGACATTGCCCCGAACATCTCATTGATCTTCTTGATGTCCTTTTTCTTGAAACTGTGGTGGTCGCCGTATCTGAGTGGGAGAATATTGGGGGCGTGAGGTTTCAGATCGTAATAGATCTGCTTCGGTGAGGCAATACCAGTTAGCAACAGAATGTTTAGATTAGCCAACTCCTCCAGTGTCCTGATTTGTTCCGTCCCTTCAAATAGTGGGCATAGCGGTTCGTATTTGATAGTGGTAAAAAAGAGTTGCTGATAGGGGTAGAGATTCATTTGCTTTGTCAGCACGCGGAACTCCATCGGATTAAGGGTTCTTGGACATTTGGTAACGATGACGATGTCGGCCCTGTCTTTTCCCTTGACAGGTTCGCGGAGTCTGCCAACGGGCAATAACTTGTCGTAGATAATCAGACGGTGATAGTCTACCAGCAGGATGTTCAGACCGGGTTTGACATAGCGGTGCTGGTAGGCATCATCCAATAAGATGGCATCCACCTCTTCCTTGGTGTATGTCCCACTACTCAGATACTCGATACCTCTCGTCCGTTTGGCATCCACCGCCACGTCGATTTCCGGATATTTCTGTTTCATTTGATAGGGTTCGTCGCCGAGGTCACGCAAAGGCGTCTCTGGCGTAGCCAACAGGAATCCTCTGCTTTTCCGTTTGTAGCCTCGGCTCAGCACTGCCACGTGGAGATGATTTTTCAATAGTCTGATAAGATATTCCACATGGGGTGTCTTCCCAGTACCGCCTACGGTGATATTACCCACAGAGATGACGGGCGTCTTGTAAGAGTGCTCTTTCAGGAGTCCCATCTCGAAGAGAAGATTCCTGAATCCTACACCCAAGCCGTAGAACCAACTTAGTGGCAGCAGTTTTTTGTTCAGTTTAATGAAGTCGCCCTCCATCCCTCGCTATTGTATCACTTTACGCGGACATCTTCGAGCATACGAGCCTGCATACGACTGCTGTTCTGGAGGTCGTTGCGGATTTCCATTAGTGGCTCGTAGAGATCACCTAACAGGGCTTTGATTTCAGCCTGGAAACGGCTGTCGAGATAGGAACCCTTGTTTTCCTTCGGCATGAACTGGTCCATCCAACTGCCCTTACCGGGATAAGCGGCGGTGTGGTATTCCTTGACCTTGGCCAGTTCGGCGGCTTTCTTCACCGCATCGTCGAGACTGCCGAGTTTGTCCACGAGTTTAATCTTGAGGGCGTCGGTAGCCAGCCAAACACGTCCCTGACCGATGGAGTCAACCTGTTCTGGTTTCATGCCACGGCCTTCGGACACAATATTCAGGAAATTCTGATAACCACGGTCAATATATGTCTGTAAATTCTTCATGATGTCATCAGTATCCTTGCTCATAATCAGATCCATGTCGTAGTTGGTGTACTTGTGGGTGGTGACGCCATCAAAGGTGACCCCCAACTTGTCTGTTACCAGTCCGCTGACATTAGGAATGAGTCCGAAGATGCCGATACTGCCCGTGACAGTTGTCGGCTCTGCGAAGATATAATTGGCAGGTGAACTGATCCAGTAACCACCGGAGGCAGCCATGCCACCCATCGAAACCACCACGGGCTTCTTGGCCTTCACCAGTTTGAGGGCGTGACGAATCTGCTCTGATGCTACGGCACTGCCGCCACCAGAGTTTACACGGAATACGACGGCCTTCACATCCTCATCGTCAGCGAGTTTACGCAGGTCTTCTGCCGTGCTTCTACCCACAATGCTGTGTCCGCCACCCATAATCATGTTGGTGGCCTCGTTGTCAACGATATTGCCGTAGGCATAGTAGACGGCAATCTTCTCACCGTCATCCTTCTTCTTCGACTTCACGTTGAGCATATCGGAAAGGGTCAGTTGGTTGATGTCGTCATCCTTGTCGAGTTTCAGACGCTCCTTGATCTCAGTTTTGATTTCCTCAGGGAAGAGGAGTTTGTCAATCAGTTTCGACTTCACGTAATCATTGGCTTGTGCAAAGGCCATGATGCTGTCACCAGCCAGTTTGTCCAACTCTTCTGGCTTCACCTTGCGACCCTCTGCCATCTCTTTCAGCCAGTAATTCCAGATGCCAGTCAGGTAGGCGGTACGCTGCTCACGGTCGTAGTCGCTCATACCTGTCTGGGTGTTGCTCTCTACATAACTCTTGTATTTGCCCACTTTGGCTACGAGGTATTTGACGCCTAGTTTATCGTAGAGTCCTTTGTAGTATTCACCCTTACCGCCTAAGCCTCTGAAGTCTATGGTACCTTCTGCGTTCAGATATATCTTGTCGGCTACGGTTGCCACGTAGTAATTGGCCTGTGAGTAATTGTCGGCGTAGGCGACAATCCATTTGCCACTTTTCTTGAAGTCCTTCAGGGCGTCGCGCAATTGCTGGGCTGTGGCAGGAGCATCGAATGAAGCCGAACCTCCTTCTAAGTAGATACCCTTGACCTCCTCTTCGTCCTTGGCTTTCTGGATACTGGCAAGCAGGTTGTCGAGTCCCATAGAGCCGCCCATACCGCTCATTCCCAAGAACGAGTCGAAAGGTGTTCCTTCTTCCGAGCGCTCGTCAATGCTTCCGTCCATCTTAATGACGAAAACGGAGTTGTCCTTAACCTTGGTTGATGCCGAGTCGCTGGCAATCATTCCAACCAATGAAATCACAAAGAAAAGCCCCATCAAAGTGATGAAGATTGCAATACCACAGATGGTGGCAAGCGTCATTTTGAAAAACTGTTTCATATACCTTATTTATTATTATATGTATTTTCAGATGGCAAAGATAGCATTTTTTTTCCAATTGTGTGTAAAAAATATATGAATTCTTTGTGTTTTTATGGAAAAATAGTACCTTTGCGCTGTGAAATCCTTGATTCGTGTGATTTTTGGGGCGTTATTGTTGGTTGGATGTACTATCGATGACCACAAAAACAGTCCTGATCCTGATGAGACGAGCCTCGTCAGGGTGGGTGACCGTTTGCCTTCATTTTCTGTGGATATCATAATGGGCGAGGGGACAGGTGTGTTCTCTACTGAGAAACTCACAGGCCGTACTGTTATCGTATTCTTTCATACAGGTTGCTCCGATTGTCAGCGTGAACTGCCTAAACTCAATGACTATTATTTGGCGCATCGCGATGAGTCTGGGTTCCAAATGGTGGCCATTGCGCGGGAGGAGCAGCAGGAGAACATTGCGGCTTTCTGGCAGGAGCGCCATTTGTCGATACCTTATTCGCCACAGAAAGACCGCCGTATTTTCAACCTTTTTGCCACTCAGTCCATTCCCAGAGCCTATATTTGTTCGGTTGAGGGGATTGTACAGTGGATGGGAATTGAAAAATTTACAATTGATGACTAAATCCGCCACAAATCAGCCTTTTATTTATTAAAAAATATTAATTAACGCCTTTGTTTGTATTTTTATCGATAGAAATCTTCGTTTTGTCGTCAAAAAACCATATCTTTGCACAACAATAAGCGCAATATTATGCGCAACTAATAAACTTTATTGATTGTTACTCAACTAACGTAAAAATAATAAGGTGAAGAAGAATTTGCGAAAGACGTTGATGGTCTTTTTGACCATTCTATTGGCGGCAGACATCGGTACTGCACACGCCCAGCAAGTAGCCCTGAAGACGAACCTGCTCTACGATGCCACGACTACGCCTAATATCGGCGCGGAGATGGGCATTGGCAAGAAGTCCTCCGTCCAGTTATTCTACGGTCTGAACCCCTGGAAGTTCGGTCATGGCGACGATATAAAGTATGCCAAGCACTGGATTCTCAATCCAGAGTACCGCTACTGGTTCTGTCAGCGGTTCAATGGCTCGTTTGTCGGCATCCATGCCTTTGGCGGTGAATACGATGCAGCCAATGTCAACCTGCTTTTCTGGGATGAATTGAAGGATCATCGTTTCGAGGGCTGGTACGTAGGCGGTGGCATCAGTTACGGTTATCAGTGGGTGCTTTCCCGTCACTGGAATTTTGAGGCAGCCGTCGGTGTTGGAGCCGCCTATATCGACTATGACAAGTTCAACTGCGGCGAATGTGGCAAGAAAGTCGACGACGGTCATAAGATATACATAGGCCCCACTAAACTGGCCCTTTCCTTATTATATATGTTCTAATTCCGAGAATCCATGAATAATCGCTATTTCCTCATAGTCGTATTGTCTGCCTGTATGTCGGCAGCAGTCGCACAGACTTCCATTTTGCTTACTGGCGAGAAGAGTGGGAGCGACACCCGTGTGAAGGTCAGTAACTATCAGGTGGGGCATGTCGGCGACCAGACAATGGTGTCGCTTGACTTTGTGCTCGACTCTCTGCTCGTCCCCTCCAACCGCTACCGTGCCTTCACTCCAATCATCAAGAGTAAGGACGGCGTTCACGAGCAGCGTATGAAGACCCTTCTTGTCACGGGTCGCACTCAGGAGATTGTCTTTGAGCGCGAGGGCATTGATCCACTCTATGCTGACAATTGCGTGAAAGTACGCCGTCAGAAGGGCGAGCCTCAGACCTATAAATATGCCGATGCCGTGGAGAGCCAGCCCTGGCATGATGGTGCCGATGTCTATGTGGAGTGCGACCTCTGCGGCTGCGCAGACCGGTTGAAGTCCGATATGGCCTATATCACCAGTCTTCTGCCACCTGATCCCTACGAACTGGTGGAATATGTCGAGGCTGTGCCTACCTATGCAAAGAAGGAGCGTAGCCTGCATGGCTCTGCCTATATCACTTTCGTGGTGGACAAGTGGGAGATGAAACCCGACTACATGGACAACCGTCGTGAGATCCGTAAGATTACCGATACCCTTGACGTGATGGTGGCTGATCCCAATATCACTGTTCGCGAGATCAAGATCCATGGCTGGGCTTCGCCCGAGAGTCCCTATAAGCATAATGAGATGTTGGCCAACAACCGTGCTAAGTCGCTCACCGAGTATGTGAAGAGTCTCTATAATCTGCCCGCCAATGTCTTTGCGCCTGCTGAGGCCACCCCGGAGAACTGGATTGGCCTGCGTGCCGCCGTTGAGGAGATGGACGAGCAAACTCTGCCCCATAAGCAGGAGATCCTTACTATTATTAATAAGGTGTTGGCTGACCTTGATAAGAATGTCACCAACCAGGCCGACCGTGACGAACATTCTATCCGCAGCAAGTACCCTGAAGAGTACCGTTATCTGCTGAAGGAGGTCTATCCTGGCTTGCGTCGCTCCGACTACGAAATCTCCTTCAATTTCCACGATTTCAGCGTCAGTCAGGCCAAGGAAATTTTCAAGACCAAGCCCTATCAGTTGTCTTTGCGCGAGATGTGGGATGTTGCCAATACTTATGAGCAGTATAGCCCTGAATATAATCAAGTCATCCAGACGGCTGTCAATGTCTATCCCGATGAGCCGGAGGCCCTGATTAATCTGGCCAATGTTGCCATGCACCAGAAAGATCTGCTGAAGGCAGAAACTCTCCTGCAGCGTGCCGGTAAGAGTGCGGAGGCAGACCAGGCCCGTGGTGTGCTGGCTATGCTGAAAGGCAACTACGATGAGGCTGAGCAACTGCTCAATGCCGCTGCCGGCAAGGGTCTTGATGTCTCCAAGAACCTCGAAGTCCTCAAGCAATTACGATAAAAACAAAATATATTCAAATCAATTTAATAATTAACTCTTTTAAAACATTTTGCTTATGAAAAAATTAAGTTTCTTGGCATTAGCAGCAGTGGGACTGCTGTTAGGCGCATGCTCGTCCGACAAGGATGTGGCTGATCAGCAAACTCCAAGTTGGGATGGTCAAGGTGAGGGCTATATTTCCCTCTCAATCAATCTTCCGACGACGCCAGGTTCTACTCGTGCGTTAAACGACCAGTATGATGATGGTCTTGCTGCCGAGTACAAGGTTAAGGATGCTGCTTTATTGCTTTTTGCAGGAGCCGACGAGGCCGCTGCCACATGTATCAGTGCTCAGCAGTTGACATTGCCATTTTCTGTGGAAGATGACGATACTCCCGAGACACCAGCAGACAACTTGACATATTCTTATCAGACGGTAGCCACCGTTTCTGGCAACATGGCTGCAACAGATAAACTCTACGCCCTTGTATGTCTGAACTACAAGAATATTCTTAACATCAATACCGGTACAGCCAGTATTAATGGCCAAGCAGTGAACGGCAAGACTCTTGAAGAGACAATGGATGCTGCCTACGAGGTTGCTGGTAATGAAGAATTCTATATTAAGAATGGTGCAAGTTCGAAGGACTATTTCTTTATGACCAATGCAGCCCTTCAATATGCAGACGCAACAGCCAAGGCCGCTGCTCCGACGGGTGATCAGATCAAGACACTTGCTGAACTTGACAAGACAAAGATTAAGAAGACCAGAGAAGAGGCTTTGGCAGATCCTGCTGGTGACGTGTATGTTGAGCGTGCTGTGGCCAAGGCAACCCTTGACTGGAATCCTGCTGCAACGATTCCTGGAACAGTCGGTGGTACCTCCACTCCTCTTGCAATTGGTTCGGTTGAGTGGGTCATTGATAATAAGGAGCCGAGTTCTTATGTCGTTCGTAACGTAGGCGGCGTTGATGACTATATTGCCTATTCATCAGAGGGATTTGCAGATCCTTATTACCGCATGGTTGGTGACGTGAAGATGGGTAAGACAGCCATTCTCCACAACTATGATGCAGATATTTACCGTACCTATTGGTGTTACGATCCTCAATATGATGTTACTGCTGTTGGACTGTTGCGTTCTGATAATACGTCTGGTGTGACAAATTGGGGTGCTACGGGTGTAAATAACCCGCAATACTGTAATGAGAACACTTTCAATGTGGCAAACCAGTTGTATAAGAATACGACTCGTGCCATTCTGAAAGTGACTCCAGCCACTTTGGCAGATTTTTACACGGTTAACGGCAACCAGGAGCGCTATTCTCAGACTGATGCTGAATCTTACTTGGCAAAGGGCATCGTGGATCATGCTAAGGTTATAGCAGCCTTCAAGGATGTCACGAAAGCAGGTAAGTCATTCGAGATTCTGCCTGGGTATTTCACGATTACCTATGCTGACGATGCTGCAACAGGTAAGCATACTGTTGCTACGGTTGCTATTAACACGACTGCTCTTTCTGCCTTTGTCGGAACAGACGATACTAAGCCATTGTCTGCTAATCCTACCATTGCAGCAGCAGACTTAACTTCAATCATCAGTGACGTCAATGACGATGTAAAGGTGTTGAAGTACACAGACGGTATCGTTTATTACGAGGCTCGTTTCGAGCACTTTGCACTGACTGCCTACGAGAAGTCTCTTAGCGCAACAAACCTATATTCAGAGGCAAATGCCAAGGCCCAAGGCGACCTTGCTCCTTGGAACTGCTGGGAGGTTGCTCCAAACAAGCCTTCTGCAGCAACGGCTTATCCTGACGGACCGACTAAGAGTGCTGAAGAGAACTATCTTGGCCGCTGGGGTATGGTTCGTAATAACTGGTATGATGTCACTGTGAATGCCTTTAATAAGATTGGCTCTCCTGTCGATCCTTCAGGTAATGTGGAGAATCCCGATACTCCAGACGATAATGTTGAGGAGTATATCTCTGTTAAGATCCACATCCTGTCATGGGCAAAACGTACCCAGGGCTGGAGTTTCTAATCTCCTTAATATATTATAAGGTATAATAAGTTTTTAATTCTACGACAATGAACGTTCGAAACATCTTACACAAGGGCGTACTGCTGCTGATGGCGGCAATGTTGATGAATAGTTGCGACATGATGAAGGAAGACCTGAGTGACTGTCCTACAGGCTTGTACGTTAACTTCGTTTACGACTACAACATTCAGCGTGCTGACATGTTCAAGGATCATGTAGGCGGCCTGACGCTCTATGTGTTCGATGAATCGGACCGCGTTGTCGCTCAACGGACGGTGAGCGGGAGCGAACTCTCCAAGTATGGATATAACATCCATTTCTCGGAACAGGAGTTGGCTCCCGACCACCAGTACCGTTTGCTTGCCGTTGCCATGCAGAATGACTGGGCTACAGCATCTTCAGCAACTGGTTATAAACCTACTAAACTCGGTAGTGGCGATAACCGTACGTCTCTCCGAGTGTCGCTGACTCATCAGACGGGCGTTCCTTATGGTGCAGTCTCTAATGTTGCCCCGCTCGATACCCTCTGGCATACGCTGACCACCCTTAAGGCAGAGGCAGCAAACCTGCCTGCAGCCACCCGCTACCGCTTGTCAAATGACGGTACTGTCAGCACGAATGGCATTGACCAGGTGAGTGTCATCAGCGGCGAACCAACTTATGCTACGGTCAGCCTTATCCGCGACACAAAGCACCTTAACATTTCCCTTCGCGAGATTGACACGCCTGAGCAAGTGGTTGATACTGACTACGAAGTGTTCATCATTGATGCGAACACCGATGTGGATTATGCTAACAACCTTGTGATGCCTGGCGACTCTGTTGTCTATCGTCCTTATGCACAGTGGACCACCGTTGTCCAAGGCACAGACAAAATAGCCGCAGATTATTCCGCACACTACGATCTGATGTTTAATCGCCTGATGTATAACACCACGACCAACGACAACGCAGTGTTATGCATCCGCAATAAGAAAACAGGTGAGGATGTGGCTATGCTCAATCTGCCTTATATCCTCTGTACGGGTCGTATGGCATACGAGATCTATAACTACTCTCCGCAGGAATATTTGGATCGTGAATACGACTATCGCCTTGAACTGTTCTTGAAGAACGGCAGGTGGGCACAGGGTGCCTTTATCAGTATCTGTGTTGATGTCCTTTCATGGGCAAGGCGTATCCAGTATGTTGAATTCTAAAAACTCTCTAGATAAAAATGTCACTGTTGCGTAAGTTACATCTCCTTAAGTGTTTGCTGACAGTAGCCCTGGCAGCCCCCTTTCTTATGTCGTGTTACAACTACGACCAAGAGGAGGAGATGACGGATACCAGTGAAAAATATATAAACCTCAAAATTGCAGTCAGCACAGGTGGCCAGAATGCGACCAGGGCAGGAGAGAAACCTGCAGGTGGTGAAGATGGTGATGGCCGTGAGGCAGGATTTATCCGGGAAAATGAAGTCTCGGGTGTGACTGTGATGTTCTATCAGAATAATGCAGGCATCAATGCAACTGATGCTGCTACCACCATGATAGATTACTGCGCCTATTATTCTGTCACCCTTGATTCCCGCGATGAACAAGGAATGAATGAGAGCCCACATAAGGATGAAGCCATCTATACCACAGGTAATCGCTCTCTCAAAGGTACGCCTCTTGATGTTACCAAGTCTTACCACATGATAGTCGTGGCCAACCTTAACCTGACTTCTCAGATTACCGGGACCACAACACTTGCAACAGTTCGTGAGATGGTATCATCGAAAGCCTATAATGGTTCCGGTAAGAATATAGATGCTACTAACTTAGTGATGGCCTCAGAAGAAGATGCCACCATAGATTTCCCCAGCACGACTCCTACCTTAGATGGGCCTGATCACTATATCTATAACTTTAGTGGTATCCGTATTGAGCGTCTGGCTGCCCGTATTGATTTCTGGACGAAGTATGGTGCCAACGTTGCGTATAAGGCAACAACAGGAACGGGTACGGACGTTGACGGCTATGAGTATCAGGTGTATAAGAATGATACTGAGACGACACCTACAAGTACAGACATCTTCAAACTTGTTGCTGTTGTGCCATTCAATGTTAATTCGGGTAACGAATACTATATCAAGCGTACCAGTGAGTATGATAATTTTGCTGCCAGAAGTTCAGAAATCCCATCGTATTTGACCCATGAGACAAATACCAGTTGGGTACTGGACTATTATTCCTCTGCGGCCAAGACTTCTGCTACCCATCCCACAAACTTGAACAACACGCTGACAGCAGTGCAGACTCTGGCAGAAGATGATGCCAAATGGTTGTTCATGAAGGATGTGCAGGCTACAGACAAGAGATATGCTCTTGATGGGAAAGACAATATTATTGTCGGTTATCCGATGGAGAATACGGTCGATGACAACTCGCCCTTATACTATTATGCCACAGGACTGGCGATCTACGGCTATTATTATAAGAATGGTATAAAGGATGCGGCACACACCACAAAGATGGTCTACTATGGTTATCTCCGTCATCAGGGGGAGAATAGTTCCGGTAGTTATGCGGCTGTAGAGGCTGCAGACCTGAGTACGACGGAGACTATCAATTCTCTCAGTCGTCCAGACATGAATTATGGAGTAGTACGCAATAACATCTATCGCATCTCTATTGACCGTATCACGCAGAAGGGGACGGAACCCAAGATCAAGATCAAAATAGAGGAAGAGAAATGGCGTCATGTGGATAATCCTGAAATCTATATCTAAACGACAATGAAGAAGATGAAGACAAGACACAATATAATACGGAAATTGGTGTTGGGTGTTTGGTGTTGGGTGTTGATGGCAGCCTGCTC
>Ga0310696_10008446_pt1 | contig 12007 bp, 10 predicted proteins | sample AusTroGonzalo_MG_4_FD_203885 | JGI IMG/M metagenome (GOLD analysis project Ga0310696, IMG submission 203885) | Bovine rumen microbial communities from tropical cattle in Woodstock, Queensland, Australia - Gonzalo_02 (v2) (version 2) | ecosystem: Host-associated > Mammals > Digestive system >... | reverse complement strand
CGAAACTGCCGACCACCTGGCTGGTCAGCACGTCCACGGCCGTTTCGATGCCGACCAGGGAGGCCACGCCAATGGCGATGATGGCCACCGTGAGCAGAAAACGGCGGCGATTGGTCGAAAAAGCATCCAGGGCGAACAGGTAAAAATCTCTCATCACAGATCCTCCAGAAGATTTGACTTTCAAAAATAGGAAATTCCTTTGGTTTTAACTAATTTTGCATGATTAAAATGCGTATTTTATACACCCATGGAAAACAAGAGACCATACGGCCGTCGCAAAACCGATGAGAATCGACAGACGTCGCCGACCCGCAGTGCGAAACCGCGCCGCTCCTACGACAAGGACGAACGCGAAAAGCGGCCTGCCCGCAAGACCTATACCGACAAGACCAAACCGAAGAAACAGACCCGACTCGTCGAAGACGACGGGCTCGTGCGCCTCAACAAATACATCGCCAACTCCGGCATCTGCTCACGCCGGGAAGCCGATACTTTCATCGAAAACGGACTGGTGAGCGTCAACGGCGTCCGCGTCACGGAACTCGGCACCAAGGTCGACCCGAGCAAGGATGAAATCCGCTTCAACGGCTCCCGCATCAAGGGCGAGAAGAAAGTCTACCTGGTGATGAACAAGCCCAAGGATTTCGTCACCACCCTCTCCGACCCCCACGCCGACCGCACGGTGATGGACCTCATCTCCAAGAGTATGTGCCCGGAACGCGTGTACCCGGTAGGACGGCTCGACAAGGCCACCACAGGAGTGCTCCTGTTCACCAACGACGGCGACCTGGCCGACAAGCTCACCCATCCCAAGCACCAGGTGCGCAAAATCTACCACGCCACCCTCGACAAGAACCTGCGGAAAGAAGACTTTGACGCAATCCTTTCCGGTATCGAGCTGGAGGACGGACCCATCGCCGCCGACGCCCTCTCCTACGTGGAGGGCGACAAGACACAGGTGGGCCTGGAGATCCATTCAGGCCGCAACCGCATCGTACGCCGCATCTTCGAACACCTGGGCTACAAAGTCAAGAAACTCGACCGCGTGTATTTCGCCGGCCTGACCAAGAAGAACCTGCGCCGTGGCGCCTGGCGCTTCCTCGACGAGAAAGAGATCGGACTGCTGAAAATGGGGGCTTTCGAATGATGGACAAGCAGACACAGAAACAACCCCGGCAGCAGCACCGCGCCGGATTTGTCAACATCATCGGCAATCCGAACGTCGGCAAGTCGACGCTGATGAACGCGCTGGTGGGCGAAAACCTCTCCATCGTGACATCCAAGGCCCAGACCACCCGCCACCGCATCATGGGCATCGTCAACGGCGAGGACTGGCAGATTGTCTTCTCCGATACGCCGGGCATCCTCAAGCCCAACTATGCCCTGCAGCAGAGCATGCTCGATTTCGTGGACGTGGCCATCGGCGACGCCGACGTCATCCTCTACGTGACCGACGTCGTTGAGAAGAAAGACAAGAACGCGGAGTATATTGAGAAACTGCAGAAACTCACCTGCCCCGTGATCATCGTGCTCAACAAGATTGACCTGAGCGACCAGCCCACCGTGCTGCGGCTCATCGAGGAGTGGCAGGCCCTGGTGCCGCAGGCGGAGATATTCCCCGTATCTGCCAAGGAAAAATTCAACCTGGAAGGCATCCTCGACAGCATCATCGCGAAACTGCCGGTCAGCCCGCCGTGGTTCGACAAGGAGCAGTTCACCGACAAGAGCATGCGTTTCTTCGCCTCGGAGATCATCCGCGAGAAGATCCTGGAAAACTACGACAAGGAGATCCCCTACTGCACCGAGGTGGTGATCGAGCAGTTCAAGGAAGGAGAAGAACGCTACGATATCGGGGCCGTCATCAACGTGATGCGCGACTCCCAGAAAGGCATCATCATCGGAAAAGGCGGCAGTGCGCTCAAGCGCGTGGCCACGCAGGCCCGCCTCGAGATGGAAGATTTCTTCCAGAAGAAAGTATTCCTGCAGGTCTTCGTGAAGGTGGAGCCCAATTGGCGGGAAGACAAGAAAATGCTCAAGAAATTCGGATATATTCAGGACTAAAGGCAAGTGACCATGAAAGAAGAGGACGACTTTGACGAACTGGACGAAAGAAGCGAGGAACTCCCCGAAGAAGAGGAGGAGGTAGACCAGACCGTGGACGAGGACGCCATCGACCCTGCCCAAGGCAAGTTCGACCGCCTGGTGGCGGAAGGCGAGAACAAGTACAAGCTCTCGGGCATGTACCGGGAGTGGTTTCTCGACTACGCCTCCTATGTGATTCTCGACCGCGCCGTGCCCCACATCGAAGACGGCCTCAAGCCGGTGCAGCGCCGCATCCTGCATGCGATGCAGAAAGTGGAGGACGGCCATTACCACAAAGTGGCCGGCATCGTGGGCGACACCATGAAATACCACCCCCACGGTGACGCCTCCATCAAGGACGCCCTCGTGGGCCTGGGCCAGAAAGAATACCTGATCGACACCCAGGGCAACTGGGGCAATATCTACACGGGCGACGCAGCCGCTGCCTCCCGATACATCGAGGCCCGGCTGAGCAAGTTCGCGCTGGAAGTCGCCTTCAACAAGAAAATCACCGAATGGGTGCCCTCGTACGACGGTACCAACCAGGAACCGGTGGTCCTGCCGATGAAGTTCCCGCTGCTGCTCGCGCAGGGCACCGACGGCATCGCCGTGGGCCTTTCGGTCAAGATCCTGCCCCACAACTTCAACGAACTGCTCGACGCCTCGATCGCCGCACTCAAGGGCCAGCCTTTCGAACTCTATCCGGACTTCCCCACCGGCGGCCTGATCGACTGCTCGCGCTACAACCGCGGCCTGCGCGGCGGCAAGGTCAAGATCCGCGCCCGCATCGTCAAGACCGACAAGCGTACGCTTACCATCACGGAAATCCCCTTCGGCCAGACCACTGAAAGCCTGATCGATTCCATCATCAAGGCCAACGACAAGGGCAAGATCAAGATCAAGAAAGCCGACGACATGTCGAGCGACACGGTGGAGATCAACATCACGCTCCAGAACGAAGTCTCGCCCGACAAGACCATCGACGCCCTCTACGCCTTCACCAACTGCGAGGTGGCCCTCTCCCCCAACGCCTGCGTGATCATGGACCGCAAGCCGCACTTCATGGGAGTCGACGAAATCCTCCGCTTCAACGCCTTCCACACCAAAGACCTCTTCCAGCAGGAGCTCACGATCCTCCTCGACGAACTGGAGGGCGACTGGCACTGGTCGAGCCTCGAGAAGATCTTCTTCGAGCAGAAGGTGTACCGCATCCTGGAAAACGACGCGGCTACCTGGGAGGAACAGTTGCAGGACGTACACCGGGAAATGAACAAATACCAGTCGCTGCTGCGGCGCCCCATCACCTCCGAAGACATCGCCAAACTGGTGGAGAAGCCCGTGCGCAAGATTTCCCGTTTCGACATCAAGGCCGCCGAGGAGCGCATCCGCAGCATCGAAGCCGACATCGACGAAGTCCGCAACAACCTCGAGCATCTCACCGAATACACCATCCGTTATTTCCAGCAGCTCAAGCGGAAATACGGCGCCCGTTTCCCGCGCAAGACCGAAATCACGACCTTCGAGAACATCGAGGCCGAAAAGGTCATCACCCTCAACGCCAAGCTCTATGCCAACAAGGCCGACGGCTTCGTGGGTACCGATCCCAAGAAGATCGACGGTGCGGAATACATCTGCGACTGCTCGGACATCGCCGAAATCGTGGTCTTCATGAAGAACGGCAAGTACCTGGTGACGCGTGTCAAGGACAAGGCTTTCATCGGCAAGGACATCATCCACGCCGCGGTGTTCAACCGCCGCGACGAGCGTACCGTCTACAACGTCATCTACCGCGACGGGAAGGCGGGCGGCGTGTACTACGCCAAACGCTTCGCTATCACGGGCATCACACGCGACAAGGAGTACGACCTGACGCAGGGCAAGCCGGGTTCCACGGTGCTCTGGTTCACCGCCAACAGCAACGGTGAGGCCGAAGTGCTCCGCATCCAGTACCGCCCGCGTCCGAAACTTAAGAAACTGGTGGACGAATACAATTTCGCCGACCTGGCCATCAAGGGCCGCACCACCCGCGGCAACGTGGTCACCTCCAAGAATATCATCCAGCGCATCACCCTCAAATCGAAGGGCGTCTCGACACTGGCCGGGAAGCGCATCTGGCTCGACGAGGACATCTACCGGCTCAACGATGCGGGCCGCGGCCTGTATCTGGGCGAATTCACCGACGGCGACCAGATCCTGGTCCTGTGCAAGGATGGCAGTTACTATACCACGGGCTTCGACCTGAGCACGCACTTCCAGGGCGATATCATGCGGGTCGAAAAATTCGATCCGGACAAGACAGTGTCGGTGCTTTATTACGACGGTCCGGCGAAGGCCTACTATGTCAAGCGCTTCAGTTTCGAACCGAACAATGGCATCGCCGTGAGTTTCATCGCCGATGGCAAGGGTTCCAAGTTCCTGGACATGAGCGAGGACCGTTGGCCGCAGATAGAGGTAAGTTTCAAAGGAAAGAATGCCGGTAAAGAGCCGGAACTGATTGATGTCGATGAATTTATCGGCAAGAAAGGGTTCCGGGCGAAGGGCAAGAAGGTGTCGTCGCTGGAGGTCAGGAGCGTTGTGTTCGTGGAGCCGCTGGTCAAAGAAACGCCTGCCGATGAGGACCCTGATGCCGACGAACCGATGCCGGATACCCCAGAAGAAGACCTTACCGACTGGTCCAACCCCCAAGAACCCACGTTGTTCTGATGATTGCAGCGCTGACTGGTTTTATGGCAAGCGGGAAGACGACGTTCGGGCGGGCGGCGGCGGAGCGGCTCGGCTGGGATTTCGTCGACCTTGACGAAGTCATTGCGACACGCTTCGGCACGCCGGCCGAGATCTTCGCAGCGCAGGGTGAGGCGGCCTTCCGGGAAATCGAGAAAGCGATGCTCGCCGAGACCCTGCAGACTGATACCGACCGGGTGCTGGCCCTGGGCGGCGGCACCATCCTGCGTGAAGAAAACCTGCACCTGCTGAAGGAGCACGCGAAACTCATCTGGCTCGACACCGACTTCGCCATCATCATTTCCGAAATCGGCAATGCCGACCGGCCCGTCGTCCGCGGCCGTTCCATGGCCCAGATCCGAGCACTCTACGACGCGCGCAGTCCCTTGTACGCCGCGGCTGCAGATATCATATTCCCCATCAACACAACCGATTACGAACAAGTCATCGCCGACCTGTCCACCACCATTTCCTCCTTATGAAAACGCCCCGTATCCTCCTCTTCATGGCCGTGCTGTCCCTGCTCGGCGCCTGCTCCAAGACCCCGGCCTTCCCGGCCGACGCCCTCGTACTCCGCAGCCCCGACACCCAGCTCGAGTTGCGCTTCGCCCTCGTGGGCGGTGCGCCCCAGTATACTCTTTCCCGGGCCGGGGAAGCCGTCATCCTCCCATCCCAACTCGGCTATACCCTCATCGGACAGGATGACCTCCTCGGAGATTTCACCGTCACAGGATCCACCTTCGACAGCCTCGATGAAACCTGGGAACCCGTCTGGGGAGAGGAATCGCAGATCCGGAACCACTACAACGAGCTACTGGTCAGCCTCAGGAAAGAAGACGGCGTCGCCATGAACATCCGCTTCCGGCTCTACGACGAAGGCCTGGGCTTCCGCTACGAGTTTCCGATGGAAAACAAGCTGATTTACTTTAAAGTAGCTGAAGAGATGACGGAATTCTCCCTTTCCGGCGACCATACGGCCTGGTGGATCAGCGGCGACTACGACACCCAGGAATACAGCTATACCGAATCGCGGATCTCCGAAATTCCGCGTATCAATTCCGTACCGCGGCCTTACAACGCATCGCAGGCCGCCATCTCGAACCGGGCCGTCCAGACCGCCCTGCAGATGAAAACCGACAGCGGCCTGTACATCAATCTCCACGAGGCACGCGTACTCGACTATCCCACCGCGAACCTGGTGCTGGAAGAAGATAACCGCACCTTCCAGATTCATCTGACGCCCGACGCCGAAGGCGTCAAGGGCCGGCTTCAGGCCCCGTGCGTAAGCCCCTGGCGCACGGTGCAGGTCTGCACCGGCGCCACCGACGTACTGGCCTCCCGCCTGATCCTCAACCTCAACGATCCCTGCGTGCTGGACGACGTGAGCTGGATCCATCCCACGAAATACATGGGCGTGTGGTGGGAGATGATCACCGGCAAGTCGCACTGGTCCTATACCTCCGACTTCCCCTCCGTGCAGCTCGGCATCACGGATTACGCGCACGCCAAGCCGCATGGCCGCCACGGCGCCAACAACGAGAACGTACGCCGTTACATCGACTTCGCAGCGGAGAACGGCTTCGATGCGCTGCTCATCGAAGGCTGGAACGAAGGCTGGGAAGACTGGTTCGGCGCCCAGAAAGACTTCGTGTTCGACTTCATCACGCCCTACCCCGACTTCGACCTGCCCGGACTCAACGCCTATGCGCACAGCAAGGGAATCCGGCTGATCATGCATCACGAAACTTCCTCTTCAACCGTCAATTACGAGCGTTGGATGGAAAAGGCCTATACGTTGATGAATCAATACGGCTACGACGCCGTCAAGAGCGGCTACGTAGGCAACATCATCCCCTACGGCGAGCACCATTACAGCCAGCCGCTGATCAACCACTACCACTACGCCGTGGTCGAAGCTGCAAAACATCACATCATGGTCAACGCCCACGAGGCCGTGCGCCCCACCGGCCTGTACCGCACCTGGCCCAACATGATTGGCAACGAGAGCGCCATGGGCAACGAGTTCATGGCAGACGTTCCTCCCGGACACACCGCCATCCTGCCCTTCACGCGCCTGCAAGGCGGCCCGATGGACTTCACCCCCGGCATTTTCGAGCAGGATATCTCCATCACGGCCCCCGGAGAGACCGGGAAGATGCGCCACACCATCTGCAACCAGTTGGGCCTCTATGTGACCTTCTATTCGCCGCTTCAGATGGCCGCCGACCTGCCGGAGAACTACGCCCGTTTCATGGACGCCTTCCAGTTCATCAGGGACGTGGCGGTCGACTGGGACAAGAGTCTCTACCTGGCGGCGGAACCGGGTGCATACATTGTCACTGCTCGCCATCCGAAAATGGCGACGCTCAATTCCGGGCGCTGGAGCGGCAAGTCGAGCGTCTGGGAGTTTGTCCATCCCGACGGCCGGGAGCATGACGTCTGGTACGTGGGCGGCATCACCGGCGAGGATGCCCGTGACGTCTCTGTCAAGCTCGACTTCCTGCAGCCCGGCCTGAAATACGAAGCCACCATCTACGCCGACGCCCCCGACGCCGATTACGAGACGAATCCCCAGGCCTACACCATCACGAAAAGGACCGTGGATGCCTCCACCGTCCTCGACCTCCGCATGGCCCGCAGCGGCGGGTTTGCCGTGTCTTTAAGGGAGTTGTAGCGCCAGCGTCGCCGATGTCCCAAATCCGGGACAATCGGGAGCAAAACCGGACAAAAATGCGCCCGAAGATCATTTATTCTGGTCTTCGGGCGCATTTTTGCAGGATTTCGCTCCCGCACAGCGGTGGAACCTCAATCGCTCAGAACGGCAGATCGTCGCTGCCGTCGTCGGTCAGGTCGGCAGGGTTGACCATCGGGGTGGTCTGCTGCGGTTGCGGCTGGGCGGGGGCGTTGTAGCCACCGCCATAGTTCTGCGGCTGCGGCTGCGGCTGGGCCGGCGTACCGGCGTTGTCGCCGCGCTTGCCGAGGAGCTGGATGCTGTCGGCCTGGATTTCGGTGACATAGCGTTTCTGCCCGTTCTGGTCGTCCCAGCTGCGGCTGCGGATGCGGCCTTCCACAAAAATCTGGCTGCCCTTGCGTATATAGTTTTCGGCCAGGTCGGCCAGCTGGCGCCAGGCGATGATGGTATGCCATTCGGTCAGTTCGCGCGATTCGCCGTTGCGGTCTTTGTATCGTTCGCTGGTAGCCAGCGTAATGGTGGCGACCGAAGCGCCGCCCTGCAGATGTCTGATTTCAGGATCCTTCCCTACGTTTCCAATCAGTAAAACTTTATTCAGTGCCATAGCTCGTAAATTTTCGCTAAAAATAAGCAATATTCCGGATTCGAGCAAATTTTAATTGACGGCTGCACCGTCAGGCGGTCGCGGCCCGCTGCGCGGTTCATAATGGTCGGCGGTGCAGCCGTCGTCAGCGGCTTAGTACCGCTCTGTCAGTTGACGGATAAAGGCTTTGTGCTGTTGTTCCAGCCGTTCGGCCTGCCCGGCCAGGAACCCTTCCAGGGGATCGTTGTGATCCAGACGCAGTTTCTTGCGTACTTCCGCCCGTTTGTTATAGAAGGTGTGTTCGTGGTCGTAACCCAGCACCTTGCTGATGCAGGGCGGCTCGAGCCCAAGCGTGAGCATGGCGCACAACACGACCTCGTTGGAGGTCAGATCAGGATATTCCTTTCGCAGCCAGGTCAGCAGCCCTTCATTGTAAAGATCGGCCAGGTAAAGGTAGTCTCCCTTGATGGAGCGTCCTTCGCCGCGCGGCGATAACAGGATATGATGGAGCCGTTTGGCCAGCAAATAATGGTTTTCTCCACTCTCTGCCGAGGCATTGGCGATGTCCGACAGCAGGTCCATAAGATTTCGGGTGGCAGAGCCGACCCGTTTCTTTTCAGTAACGATGAAATTGAGAAGATCCTGTAAGTCTTTCTTTTGGCGATGAAGTCGATACCCCAGATAGGCGACCACTCCTGCCATTAAAAAAAAACAGGATGAAGATGGGTGTCTTCATAGTTGTAATGATATTAAAGGGCGCAGCAGGCCTTGACACGCTCAGCGTCAGGTTGGAGACCCGTCATCAGCTGATAACCTTCGATAGCCTGTCCGACGAGCCAGTCCATGCCGGAGATGTAGGTGGCGCCGGCTTCGGCGCAACGATCTTTCAGGCAGGGATCCTTGTAGTTGGCTTCCACCACCACTTTTCCCTCCAGGGGAAGCGTGTCGACCAGGTCGATTTTCACAGGCAAGGCATAGATAAGAATCTGGATGGACGCCATCTGTGCGGGAACCTGCTCCAGCCGGAGCGGAATCATTCCTCCTCCCGTGAAGCAGAATTCACGTGCCTTGCGAAAATCGCGGTTGGCTACACGGACCGACATCTTGAGCTTGAGCGCCGCCAATGCCGCAGCTTTGGCTGCGCCGCCACATCCGATGACCAGCACGTTCGGACGGGGTGTGCCGGCGTAGGGGCGGAGCAATCGCTGCAATGCCCAGAAATCGGAGTTGTAACCATAGATTTTCCCGTCTTTCTTCTTGAGGATGTTGACGGCAAACAATTCCCGCGCAATGGTGTCTGCCACTTCGACCTTCCGGAAGGCGTCGCCCTTGAACGGGGCTGTAACGTTGACAGCGTCGTATTCCTGGAGAAAACGCCGGTAGGCCTTTTCAAAATCGTCTTCCTCAATCAGGTCGTAGCTCAGTTCCGGGTGGTCCGTATAGGCAGCACGGAAAAGTTCAGGACTCTTGCTGTGTGAGATGGGGTATCCAATCAGTCCGTATTTCATAGTCTGGATGTTTGCTGGTTGCGCTGGCGAACCGCCTCAAAGGCGAGGATGGCAGCCGAGACCGATACGTTGAGCGAGTCCATCGCACCGGCCATGGGAATGCGGATGTGGGCATCGGCCCTTTCACGCCAGAAAGAAGAAAGACCTTTGTCTTCGGTACCGAAAACGATGGCCGTGGGGCGGACCATATCGGTATCATAGTAGATGCGGGAATCCTGCAGCTGGGCCGTCAGGATGGCCAGTCCGTGTTCGCTGAGCCAGGCATAGGCCTCTTCCGAACGACAGGCAACGGTCTGCACTGAAAAGAGGGCGCCCAGGCTGGCCCGGATCAGGTTGGGGTTGTAAAGGTCCGTGAGCGGATCGCATACCAGGACGGCATCCACGCCGGCCGCATCGGCCGTGCGCAGCACCGCCCCCAGGTTACCGGGTTTCTCGACACTTTCCAATACCAGCACCAGCGGTGAGGAGGAAAGCTTCAGGTCGTCGAGCCGGCGCTCAGGCACCTGCATCACGGCCACAATGCCTTCGGTACCGCCCCGGCAGGCTATCTTCTCGTAAAGCCGCTCACTGACCAGGAAATCGGCCTTTTCGGCTTCGGGCTCGCCTTCCCGGACAAAAAGCGTTTCCGCGTGCCAGCCGGCAGCGCAGGCACGCTGGTATTCGCGCCGCCCCTCCACGACAAAGAGCCCGCGGGCTTTGCGCTCGCGGGACTTGGTCTCCAGGTTGAGGAGATCCTTGATCTTGGGATTCTGCGGGGAGGTAAGCAGCTCCGCCATGCATCTATTCGCTTTTCTCTTCCTTCGGGGCCGTCTTTTCGGGACGCATCTGCGGGAAGAAAAGGACGTCCTGGATCGTGGAAGAATTGGTCATCATCATGGTCAGCCGGTCGATGCCCATGCCCAGGCCGGAGGTCGGCGGCATACCGTATTCCAAGGCGCGGACAAAGTCCATGTCGATGTACATGGCTTCATCATCGCCGGCATCCTTGAGCTTCACCTGCTCGTTGAAACGGTCGAGCTGGTCGATGGGGTCGTTGAGCTCGCTGTAGGCATTGGCCAGTTCCTTGCCGTTGACGAAGAGTTCGAAGCGCTCGGTCAGGGCCGGATTTTCGCGGTGACGCTTGGTCAGCGGGCTCATCTCCACGGGATAGTCGATGATGAAAGTGGGCTGTACGAGGTTTTTCTCGCAATATTCTCCGAAAATGGCATCGATGAGCTTGCCTACGCCCATTTCAGGCTTGATGGGCACGTTGAGCTTCTTGCAGGTTTCGCGCAACTGCGCTTCGTCCATGCCGGCGATGTCCACGCCCGCATATTCCTTGATGGCCTCGAGCATCGGCAGCTTGCGGTAAGGTGCCTTGAACTCGATCTCGTTGCCCCATACTTCAAATTTCGTCTTGCCGTTGATGGCAATGGCTATGCGCTCGAGCATCGTTTCCACGAACTTCATCATCCACTTGTAGTCCTTGTAGGCCACATAGATTTCCATGCAGGTGAATTCCGGGTTGTGGGTGCGGTCCATGCCTTCGTTGCGGAAGTCCTTGGCAAACTCATACACGCCCTTGAAGCCCCCTACGATGAGCCGTTTCAGATAAAGTTCGTTGGCAATACGCATGTAGAGCGGAATGTCAAGGTAGTTGTGGTGGGTGATGAACGGACGGGCTGTGGCACCTCCCGGGATGGACTGCAGGATCGGGGTCTCCACCTCCAGATAGCCGTGCTCGTTGAAATACTCGCGCATCGTATTGATGATCTTCGTGCGCTTGAAGAAGATATCTTTCACCTGCGGATTCACAACCAGGTCGACATAGCGCATCCGGTAGCGGAGTTCCGGGTCGGTGAAGCCATCGTGGACGGTTCCGTCGGCGTCGGTCTTGACGATAGGCAGTACGCGCAGCGACTTGCTCAGCACGGTGAGGCTCTTGGCATGGATGGAGAGGGCGCCGGTCTGGGTGATGAAGGCGTAGCCCTCAATGCCGATGATGTCGCCGATGTCGAGCAGTTTCTTGAAGACGGTGTTGTACAGGGTCTTGTCTTCGCCCGGGCAGATTTCGTCGCGCTTGACGTATACCTGGATACGGCCGCAGTCGTCCTGCAGTTCGATGAAAGAGGCTGCGCCCATAATGCGGCGGCTCATCAGGCGGCCTGCGATGACGACGTCGTTGAAATTACCTTTGTCGGGGTCGTAACCGGCCTTGATCTCTTCCGTGGTCGTGTTGACTTTGAATTCTGCTGCGGGATAGGGATTGATGCCCAGTTCCTGAAGCTTCTGCAGCGAAGCGCGTCTATTGAGTTCCTGTTCGTTGAGGTCGGTGATTTCCATCTGATTGCTAAGTTTAGGTCGACAAAGTTAGTGTTTTTTTGTGTAATGCCCGACATTTTTGTTATATTTGCAGAATATTGGAGTAATTTATGGGTATCG
>Ga0310696_10008445_pt1 | contig 12007 bp, 9 predicted proteins | sample AusTroGonzalo_MG_4_FD_203885 | JGI IMG/M metagenome (GOLD analysis project Ga0310696, IMG submission 203885) | Bovine rumen microbial communities from tropical cattle in Woodstock, Queensland, Australia - Gonzalo_02 (v2) (version 2) | ecosystem: Host-associated > Mammals > Digestive system >... | reverse complement strand
GAGCCATTGGATGGCCAGCACGAGCATCGAGGCCACGAGCGCCGTGGCGATGCCCTGCGAAAAGGTGCCGATGGAGGCCTTCCAGTCGCCCCGGCCATAGGCTTGGGCGGTGATGCCGCCGGTGCCTACGCGCAGGAAGCCCATATTCCAGTAGAGCAAGTCGAAGAGCATCGTGCCGACCGCGATACCGCCGATCAGCGCGGCGTCGCCCATGTGCCCGGCAATGGCCGTATCCACGATGCCGACAAGCGGCACCGTGATGTTGGCCAGGATGCTCGGCACAGCAAGCCGGACGACCTCGCGGTTGATGGGATTACGGAACGCCATTTAGCGGTATTTCTTTTCTTCCTCCAGCATGCCGAGGTAGGAATTGTAACGCTCGGGCGCGATGCGGCCGTCGTCCAGGGCTTCCTTCACGGCACAGCCGGGTTCGTGCGTATGGGTGCAGGGCTTGAAGCGGCAGTCGTCCATCACGCGCAGCATCTCCGGAAAGTAAGTGCTCAATTCCTCGGGCGCGATGTCCACCAGGCCGAAGCCGCGGATACCGGGGGTGTCGATGACGAAACCGCCGCCCGTGAGCGGATGCATCTCATAGAAGGTAGTGGTGTGCTTACCCTGGAGGTGGCTCAGCGAAATCTCGCCGATCTTCGGGTCGAGCGTCGGGTCGAGGGCCTTGAGCAGGGAGGACTTCCCGACGCCGGAGGCGCCGGAAAAGAGCGTGAGCCCGTCGCGGCAGAGCGCCCGCACCTGGGCGAGGCCCGTCCCCCTGCGGGCCGATATCTCGAGGACCTCGTAGCCCGCGTTGCGGTACAGGGCCTTGAAATCGGCCAGCTGCTCCTGCAACTCCGGCTCGGTGTACAGGTCAATCTTGTTGACCAGGATCACCGGGCGGATGCCATAGGCCTCGCAGGTGACGAGGAACCGGTCCACGAATGCCAGTTTGGTCTCCGGCAGGATGATGGTCACGAGCAGGAACACGCGGTCGAGGTTGGCGGCGATGATGTGGCTCTCGCGGCTCAGGTTGGTCGAGCGGCGGATGATGTAGTTCTTGCGAGGCAGGATCTTCGTAATGGTCTCGCCCTCAAACTCCACACGGTCGCCCACGGCCACCGGGTTGGTGGCCTTCGAGCCGGCCAGCCGCAGTTTTCCGCGGATCACCGCGGGAAACGGCGCCCACTCCGGCAGCACGGAAAGCAGGTAATGGCTCCCCGTATGCTTGACAACCGTTGCGATTCCTTTTTCCATCGGTGCAAAGATAACACATTCCCACACAAAAATTGTATATATTTGTATTCTAAATCCTTGATATGTACACCCTCGAAGAGATCGACCGCATTCTGGAAAAGTTCACCCGGCTGGTCAATATCAGCCGGGAGCCGGCAAACCTGTATGAACCGCTCGACTACATGATGTCGATCGGAGGCAAGCGCCTCCGCCCGAAACTCTGCCTGTTGACATGCAACCTGTTCCGGGAAGAACTGGACAAACCGGTCATCTTCCCGTCAATGGCGCTGGAGGTCTTCCATGAGTTCACGCTCATCCACGACGACATCATGGACCGCTCCGACACGCGGCGCGGCCATCCCACCGTCTATAAGAAATGGAACGAGGAGATTGCCATCCTCTCGGGAGATGCGATGTCGATCCTGTCTTTCAAATACCTGGCTTTTGCCGATCCCGTCGTGCTGCCGAAGGCGCTCGACCTGTTCTGCACCACGGCGCTGCAGATCTGTGAAGGACAGCAGTACGATATGGACTTCGAGACGAAACCGTTCATCACGATGGACGACTACCTGATGATGATTGGCTTAAAGACCGCCGTACTGATCGCGTGTGCGGCCAAGATGGGCGCCCTGCTCGGCGGGGCGAAGCCCAAAGCCGCGCAGGCGCTCTATGACTTCGGCTACCAGCTGGGTGTCGCTTTCCAGATTGCCGACGACTATCTGGACACCTTCGGCAACGAAAAGGTGTTCGGCAAGAAGATCGGCGGCGACATTGTCAACAACAAGAAGACCTGGCTGCTCGTGGAGTGCCTCCGCCGCGCTAACGCGGGGCAGAAAAAGGAACTTGGGCAGCTGATGAAGCTGGGCGACGGGCAGCGTGCCGAAAAGGTCGAAGCGGTCCGCAACCTGTATGTCACCCTTGGCGTGAAAGAAGCGGCGGAGCAGGAAATCCTCCGCTATCACCAGAAGGCATTCGACATCCTCGCCGCCACCAACATCGCTCCCGCACGCCTCGCCCAAATCAGCCGTTTCGCCGAAGAATTGATCCATCGTGAAAAGTAGATTCGAGATCATGGCTCCGGCAGGCAATTTCGAGTGCCTGCACGCCGCCATACAGGGCGGTGCTGACGCCGTGTATTTCGGCGTCGGTCGCCTCAACATGCGTTCCCACTCCGCCAACAATTTCGCGGCGGAAGACTTGCGCGAAGTCTGCGACATCTGCCGCCGCAACGGCGTCCGCAGCTACCTGACCCTCAACATCACCCTGTACGACGAAGACCTGGCACCGATGCGAGAGACGCTCCTGGCCGCCCGCCAGGCCGGCATCACGGCCATCATCGCTTCGGATATGGCGGCGATCATGGAGGCTCGGAAGCTGGGCCTGGAGGTGCACATTTCCACGCAGCTCAGCGTCTCGAACGTCGAGAGCCTGCGTTTCTACAGTCAGTTCGCCGATGTCATCGTGCTGGCGCGGGAACTGCGGCTCGACCAGGCGAAAGCCATCTGCGAGGCCATCCGCGACGAGAACATCTGCGGCCCCTCCGGCCGCCCGGTGCAGGTTGAGATGTTCTGCCACGGCGCTCTCTGCATGGCCGTTTCCGGCAAGTGCTATCTCTCGTTGCACGAATACAACGCCTCGGCCAACCGCGGCAGCTGCTACCAGGTGTGCCGGCACGCCTACGAGGTGACCGACATCGAAACCGGAGCTCAGCTGCGGGTGGACAACCAGTATATCATGTCTCCCAAGGACCTCTGCACCGTGGAGTTCCTCGACAAGATGGCCGATGCCGGCGTTTCGGTCTTCAAGATCGAAGGCCGTGCCCGCGGTGGCGAATATGTGAAGACCGTCACCCGCGCCTACCGCGAAGCGGCCGACGCCATCGAAGCCGGCACCTTCACCCCGGAACTGGGCGCCGCCCTCAAGGAGCGGCTCGCCACGGTGTTCAACCGCGGCTTCTGGGACGGATACTACCAAGGCGCCCGTCTCGGCGAGTGGAGCGACTACTACGGCAACCACGCCACGCGCACGAAGACCTATCTGGGCCGCGTGACGAATTACTATGCCCGCCTGGGCGTGGCGGAAATCCAGATGGAGACCGGCAATTTCCGCGTCGGCGACCCGCTGCTCATCTGCGGCGCCACGACCGGCGTGGTCGAAGCCGCCCCCGCCGAAATCCGCCTCGACGATGCCCATAAACTGGAAGAGGCCGCCAAAGGCGACCTCATTGCCATCCCTGTCCCCGAAAAAGTCCGTCGCGGCGACAAGGTATTCCTGTTTAAATAACGCTTACTGCTGTGCCACCCACTTCGCGACGGCTTCGCGGAGCTGTTCGTCGTATCGAAGTCCGACGGGCACGCTGGCACGGTTGAAATAGTAGCAGGTGACGATTTCTTCCTCGAGAACGGGCAGGATCTCGTCTTTCTTGGCACGCAGGACCGTAGCCTTGTCCATATTGACTTTCTTCTGCAGGGCTTCGATCTCTTCTTTGTAATTATCGTACAGGTCTTCCGACTTGGCAGCCTTGATGAGCTGGTCGAGGACGGTCTGGGCCGCGGTACGGGCATCAAAGTCCTGCGCGGCGGCGTAGTTGACGAATTCTTCGTATTCGGCGTCCGTCAGGTGGAAGTCCCGGTCGATGCTTTCGTGCGCAAGGAAATAGTCGATGGCGTATGCGCCGGTGATGTCGTTATAGATGAGCGACACGGTGGGACGGCTGAAATCGTGGCCTTCCACGGCAATGTCCGGCGCGATGCCGCCGTTGGCGTCCTTGTCGAGCGAGCCGTCCTCATGGCGGTTGCTGTAGTCAATGGCCTGCACACAGCGGCCGCTCGGCGTGTAGTATTTGCCCGTGGTGACTTTCATCTGGGTGTTGTACGGCAGCGGGCGGATGCTCTGGATCAGGCCCTTGCCGAAGGAGCGCTCACCCGCGATGGTGGCGCGGCCAAGATCCTGCAGCGCGCCGGCCGTGATCTCGGAAGAGGAAGCCGATCCGCCGTCCACCATCACCAGCAGGGGGATCAGCGTATCGACCGGTGCGGTCGAAGTGCGATATTCGCGGTTCATATCGGCCGCACGGCCTTTCGACGAGACGACCAGCGTTCCCTTGGGAACGAACAGCGAGACGATGTCGATGGCTTCGTCCATCACGCCGCCGCCGTTGCCGCGCAGGTCGAGGACCAGGCGCTTCGCGCCGGCCTCTTTCAGTTTGACGACGTTCTCCTTGAACTCCTCCGCGACGCGGGCCGTGAAGCCGGTCAGCTTGATGTAGCCGATGCTGTCCTGGTACAGGCCGGCGTAGGCCACGTCGGAAACGTGGATGCGTTCACGCCGGACCACCACGTCGACCGTGTCTTTCGTGCGGCCCTTGATGACCTTGAACTTCACGTCGGTACCCGGCTGTCCCTTCATTCGTCCGGAACTCTGCTCGGAGGTCTCATCATATACCGGGATATCGTCGATCTCGATGATCACGTCGCCCGGGACCAGGCCGAACTTGGCAGCGGGGGAATTCTCGTACGGCTCGATGATGCGGACGCCTTCGCCCGGCGCCTTGCGGATCAGCGCGCCGACACCGCCGTAGTTGCCAGTGGTCATCAGCTCGAAGTCGTCACCCTCCTCTTCGGAGATGTAGACCGTATAGGGATCGAGGGTTGCGAGCATGGCGCGCAGGCCCGTAATGATCATCTTGTCGAATTGCACCGAATCCACATATGACTGCGCAAGCTCTTTCAGCACAGCATACTCCAATTCCAGGCTCTGGCCCAGTTTGAAATCCCGGCTCTGTGCCTTCACCGGTGCGGGTGCCGCGGCCAGCAGCACCAGGACGGCGACGGCCGCCCGTATCATCATTCTTTTCATCACTGAGAACATATAACTTACAAAAATAGCATTTTTCTCCGTATCTTTGATACCTCAAAGGTATTCTGAAATGGATCTGATCTTCGCTTCCAACAATCCCCACAAGCAGGTTGAAGCCCGGGAAATCCTGGGGCCGTCCTTCCATATCGTTTCGCCCGCCTCGCTCGGCTACGCCGGCGACCTGCCCGAAACCCACGCCACGCTGCGCGCCAACTCCATCGAGAAGGCATGCGCCGTCTGGAACCTGTTCCAGGCCGACTGCTTCGCCGACGACACGGGGCTCGAAGTCGACGCGCTGGACGGTGCGCCCGGCGTCTATTCGGCCCGCTATGCCGGTTCGGACAAGGATCCGGCGGCCAACCGCCGCAAACTGCTCAAGGAACTGGAAGGCCTTCCCTTCGAAAAGCGTACCGCACGCTTCCGCTGCGTCGTGTCGCTGATCCAGGACGGCGTCCTGCATGTGTTCGAAGGCACGTGCGAGGGTCACATCGCCCTGCAGGAAAGCGAAGGGGTCCAAGGGTTCGGCTACGATTCAATTTTTGTTCCACAAGGCCTCGACGTGACCATCGCCGAGATTTCCATTGAAGAAAAGAACGTCCTTTCCCACCGGGGAAAGGCGATGCGGCTGCTGCAATGCCATCTCCAGCAACATCGCGGATAGTCGTCCTGCACCTGACCAAATTTTCCGACCACGGACTGGTGCTTCACACCGTCGATTCGACGGCGGGACGGCGCAGCTTCCTCGTGCGCGGCATCAAGCGGGGTAATGCGGTCGCCGTGTTCCATCCGCTCAGTCTGCTGGATGTCGTCAGCGCGGAATCGCCCAAAAGCACGATGAACCACCTGCGGGAATGGGAGCCGATCCAGCCGCTGCACGGCATCCGCGGCGACCTGGTCAAAAGCTCACTCGCGATGTTCATCAGCGAGGTGCTGTACCGCAGCCTCACCAGTGAACTGTCTGACCCCCAGCTGTTTGACTGGTTATGTAATGTGGTGTCACAGCTTGACGGGGCAGAGGGCAGCGTCGCCAACTTTCCTGCGTGGTTCCTGGTTTCCTATGCCGTGCGGATGGGATTCATGCCCGGTGCGGCCATCGAGCCGTCCGGTATGTTCCCGGCCGAGGACGCCGCGCTGTTCCAGCGCTTTCTGCACGCTTCTTATGACGAGGCGATGGCCATTCCCCTCTCCGGCAACCGCCGCCAGGCGTTCGCCCGCAAGATGCTCCAATACCTTTCCTGGCACTTAGGCACGACCATCGACGCCAAATCCCTCGACGTCCTCCACGCCGTGCTGTCCTAAGCCTGCTCCTCTCCCATCAACGGACGATGATGGCGTTGGCGACGGGGCGTTCGCCGGCGGCATCGAACAGCTTGTTGTCGGAAGGGTGGTTAACGACGGTGCCACGGACGACCATTGTCGTGGAGCCGCCGCCGTCGAGGTTGATGGCGTCAACACAGCCGAGGGCGGCCATCACCTGCTGGAGTTCGAACATGGAAAGGCCGGCCGCCTGCTTGTTGCGTCCGTCGACCGCCACGAGCAGCACCGTGCCGTCGGCCTTGCGGCCTACGGCCGTACGGGGATTGCGCCGGGTATTGAAATCGTTGACCACGAGCGGTTCTTCCGCACCGCCGATCAGCAGCACCGGTCCGGTCGTCACCACATCTTCCCCTTCAATATCGTGCTCCCAACGGGCGAGCGCATCGCTCTTGAGCACATACATCCCGCCCTTGAACGTGGCGATCGCCCCGGTCTGGCGGATGCTGCGGCCCTGGCCTTCGTTCTCATAGCCATCGTACGCATTCGGCGCCAGCTCCTGCTCGTCCACCCGCAGATAATTGACCGAACCGTACGGCGCCTTCATGTTGAAGAACGACCCGTTCACCGCCGCCACGGCACCCGTCTTGGCGGCAATCGCCGTCGTCGTCTCCAACGTACGCTCCTCCGCCGGCACAATATCGAACCGCGCCCCCGGCGCCACCTCCAGCACGCACAGATACTGATTTGCCTCAAAGAGCGAACCCTCGAAGGAAGCCATATGCAGGGTAATCCCCTCGATCACAACCTCGTGCGACCACGTCCCGCGCCACAGGAGCTCAGAGTCCTGAGCCTGAAGCGAAGTAATAGATAAAAACAGAAGGAGGCAAGCGAAGCGGAGCTGCGGATGGGTTTTCATGAAGCGAGCCTTTTTCAGCGAGCGGAATGAAAACCCGGAGCAGCGAAGCGAAGCTCTTTTAGGATAATTCTTCAACGAGTTCATAATCCAAAATCTTTTGTTCAAGATTGGCACGGAGGACACGGACCTTGATCGGGTCGCCCAGATGGAAAACCCGGCCGGACGCCTTGCCGCGCGTCTCATATTTCTCTTCATCAAACTGATACCAGTCCGTACGGATATCCCGCAACGAAACCATGCCCTCGATTTTCGTAGGCTCCACCTCCACATAAATGCCCCACTCCGTCAGCCCGCTCACATGCCCGTCGAACAACCGGCCGACCTTGTCCTGCATGTACTCCACCATCTTGTACTTGATCGACGCCCGCTCCGCATCGGTCGCAATCTGCTCGCGCACCGAACTGTGCTCGCAGCAATCCTCGTAATAGAGCTTGTCCTGCGACGAAGCACCGTCCATATACATCGCCAGGAGCCGGTGCACCATCATGTCGGGATAGCGTCGGATGGGCGAAGTAAAGTGCGTATAGTATTGGAACGCAAGGCCATAATGCCCCACATTGTCGGTCGAATAGCGCGCCCGCGCCATACTGCGCAGCGCCAGCAGCTGCAGCGCGTTCTCTTCGGGCTTGCCCTTCGCCTCCTTCATCAGGTCGTTGAGCGCACCGGCTGCCCGTTTCGGGTCGGACGTATCGCCCAGTTGGTGGCCGAAGTTCTTCGCGAAACTTCGCAGCGAATCCAGTTTCTCCGGGTCGGGATTCTCGTGGATTCGGTAGACGAACGTCGGGTTCTTCGCCTTGCACTTCTTCGTAGCGTACTCCGCCACGCTGCGGTTGGCCAGCAGCATAAATTCCTCAATGAGCCAGTTGCTCTCCTTGCTCTCCTTCTGAATGACGTCCACGGGCTTGCCCGTCTCGTCCACGAGGACCTTCATCTCGGGTCGCTCGAACGAGATGGCGCCTTTGTCGAAGCGCTGCTTGCGCAGGATGGTGGCCAGCGCGTGCAGGTCCTGGATCTCGGCGGCAAGGGGTCCATCCTTCGTTTCGATGATCTGCTGCGCCTGCTCGTAGTCGAACCGGTAATCGGAATTGATGACCGTGCGGCCGAACCACTGCGAGATCACCTTGGCCTTGGCGTTCATCTCGAATACCGCGCTGAAGGTCAGCTTGTCCTCTTTCGGACGCAGCGAACAGAGCCGGTTGGAGAGTTTCTCGGGCAGCATCGGGATGGTGCGGTCCACCAAATAGACGGAAGTGCCACGGGCGAAAGCCTCCTTGTCGAGCGGCGAGCCGGGGCGCACGTAATACGTCACGTCGGCGATGTGGACGCCCACTTCGATATTGCCGTTTTCGAGTTTGCGGTAGGAAAGCGCGTCGTCATAGTCCTTCGCGTCGGTCGGGTCTATAGTGAAGGTGGTCACGTCGCGGAAGTCGCGGCGGCCCGCCAGGTCTTTTGGCGTAATGGCGTCGGGAATGGCCTCGGCAGCCTTCTCCACCTCCGGTTCAAAGCGGTAGGGCAGCTGGTATTCGGCCAGGATGGCGTGCATCTCGGTGTCGTTCTCGCCCGGGACGCCGAGCACGTCGACGATCCGGCCGAGCGGCTCGGGACTGCGCTTGGGCCAGTCCGTCACCAGCACGGCGACCTTCATTCCGTGCGCGGCCTGCTTGCCGCCGATTTCCGGCAGTTCCTCGGGACCCGGCACGTCAATCCGCACGTCATACGGCATATTCTTGCTCTCGACGATCGCCCAGACCTGCCGCCCGCGCACCACAAGGATGCCGATGTGCGGCTTGGTGCTGCGGCGGATGATCTTGACCACCTCGCCTTCGAGGCTGCGGCCCTTCGCACCGGCGGCCAGGCGCCGCTTCGACACGGCAATCTTCACGAAATCGCCGTTCAGGGCGAAATGCAACTTGCGCATCGGCACGAAGATGTCGTCCGTCTGGCCGTCGACTTTTACGAAACCGAAGCCGTCGCGTGAGAGCGACACCGTCCCCTCGAACTCCTCCAGGGACTTCGAACGCCGTTCCGTCGTCCGCACAGGCTCCTGCTCACCCCGGGCCAGCCGCTTCGCGCGCTTGAGCGCTCCCTCCCGGATGAAACCGGATTTTTTGTCTTTTTTGCCGCCCTTGCGATTCGTCTTTGCCATATATTCCTTATTTTTGCGCGATTACAGGATAACAAATATACGAAAAATATGAATAAGAAAGTCTTGCTGATGATTCTCGACGGCTGGGGAGAAGGCCGCCACGACTATTCCAACGCCATTTGGACCCAGGGTGCTCCGCACATCGACGCCCTCCGGGCAAAATACCCGATGAGCCACCTGCAGGCATGCGGTGAGTACGTCGGCCTGCCCGACGGACAGATGGGCAACTCCGAAGTGGGCCACATGAACCTCGGCGCCGGCCGCGTGGTGTACCAGGACCTGGTGAAGATCAACATCGCCTGCCGCGAGCACAAGCTCCTGGAGAACAAGGAGATCAAGGATGTCTTCGACTATGTGAAGAAATCCGGCAAAAAGCTGCACCTGATGGGCCTCACCTCCCACGGCGGCGTGCACTCCTCGCTCGACCATGTATATGAATTCCTCCGCGTGGCCAAGGAACAGGGCCTTGACAAGGTCTTCGTCCACGCCTTCATGGACGGCCGCGACACCGACCCGCACAGCGGCAAGGGCTTCGTGGCCGAACTGGAGCAGAAGATGGCCGAGACGACCGGCAAGGTCGCGTCGGTCTGCGGCCGCTTCTACGCCATGGACCGCGACAAGCGCTGGAACCGCGTGAAGGAAGCCTACGACCTGCTGGTCGAAGGCAAGGGCACCGCGTTCACTTCCGCCACGGAAGGCATCCAGACCTCCTATGAAGCCGACGTCACCGACGAATTCATCAAGCCGATCGTCATCACCGACGCGGCCGGCGCGCCCCTCGCGAAGATCGAGGAAGGCGATGCCGTCATCTTCTACAACTTCCGCAACGACCGCGCCCGCGAGCTGACCACCGTGCTGACGCAGCAGGATATGCCCGATGAAGACATGCGCACGATTCCGCTCTACTACTGCTGCCTCACGCCGTACGACGCTTCGTTCACCGGCGTCCACATCCTCTTCGACAAGGAGCTGGTGCAGGACACCCTCGGCGAGACGGTCTCCAAGGCCGGCAAGCGCCAGCTGCGCATCGCCGAGACCGAGAAGTACGCCCACGTGACGTTCTTCTTCAACGGCGGCCGCGAGACGCAGTTCGAAAACGAGGACCGCATCCTGGTGGCTTCGCCGAAGGTACCGACCTACGACCTGCTGCCGCAGATGAGCGCGCCGGAAGTGGCTGAGAAACTGATCGACGTCATCCGCACCGGCAAGGAAGACCTCATCATCCTGAACTTCGCCAACGGCGACATGGTGGGCCACACCGGTGTCTACAATTCGATCACCCGCGCCGTCGCCTGCATCGACCGCCTGGTGGGCAACGTCGTCGAAGAGGCACTTGCCAAGGACTATGTGGTGCTGCTGACCGCCGACCACGGCAACGCCGACTTCGCAGTCAACGCCGACGGTACGCCGAATACGGCGCACTCGCTCAACGTGGTGCAGTTCATCGTCATCGGCGCCGGCGACGCCGTCAAGACCGTCAAGGACGGCGCCCTCTGCAACGTCGCCCCGACCATCCTCAAGCTGATGGGCATCCCGCAGCCCAAGGCCATGACCGCCGAGCCGCTGATATAATACTGGGGCAGAGCCCCGTCTAAAGTTCAACCTTCGTCACCATCCGGTGGCGGAGGTTTTTCTTATCCAGGAAAGCGAAAAGTTCGTAGCTCGGGGAGACCGAGAATTTGCGGGAGAACAGCGTGAGCTGGTCGTCTACGCCATCGTGCTCGAAGGTCAGGTCGACGTAAAGGCGGGCTTTGCCCTTGTGGTGCTTCAGCTCCTTGACCAGCGCGGTGCGCAGTTCGGGCGTGGCCGCCGAAAGCGGCATAGCGACGTGGAATTCCTTGATGAAATCGTCTTTCGTATTGGAAAGCAGCACCATGCCCACGATGCGCAGCTCGTAGTTGTCCTCCTGCACGCTGTCGTCCTTCTTGCGGAAACGCTGCCGGACCGTGCACTTGATGAGCAGGGGCGTATGGACCTGCGTGTATTTCATGAAGGTCTCGTAGTCCTTGCTGAAGAGCGAGAAGGTGTGGCTGCCGGTATAGTCTTCCAGCGTGAAGCGGCACCACGGCTTGTTGCCGCTCTTGGTGTAGCGGACTTCACATTCGGTGACGAGGCCGGCCACCAGGAACTCCTTGTTTTGCACTGATTTGTCGGTCTGCATCGTGCGCTCGATCTCATCGAGCCGGGCGATGTTGACCGTGGCGAAGGTGTCGATCTCGAGCTTGAAGCGGTCCAGCGGGTGGGCAGACAGGTACATGCCCACGCACTCCTTTTCTTTCTTGAGGAATTCCAGTTCGTTGTATTCAGGCTGGGCGGGCGGGATAACCGGACGGACCGGCTTGAGCTCCTCAACATCGCCGAACAGGCTCGCGCCCGAAGACATCGTATCGCTCTGGAATTTGGCGGCATAGCGCAGCAGCTGGTCGACGTAGTTTTCATCCTTGCCCGTCTCGAAGAAGTACTGCGGACGGGTAATATCCGCAAAGCTGTCGAAAGCGCCGGAATAGATGAGGCACTCCATCACCTTCCGGTTGATGACGCCCTGCGGCATCCGCTCCAGGAAGTCGAACACGCTCGAGAAGGCGCCGCCCCTCTCCCGCTCTGCG
>Ga0310696_10008444_pt1 | contig 12008 bp, 5 predicted proteins | sample AusTroGonzalo_MG_4_FD_203885 | JGI IMG/M metagenome (GOLD analysis project Ga0310696, IMG submission 203885) | Bovine rumen microbial communities from tropical cattle in Woodstock, Queensland, Australia - Gonzalo_02 (v2) (version 2) | ecosystem: Host-associated > Mammals > Digestive system >... | reverse complement strand
CAGGATAAGGCCTATCCGGGCACGCAGTACAGCGTCCGTTTCCAGACGGATCCCGGGGCCGAGGTCCTGGTGGCCGCCTGGGACAAGAGCCTGGATGCTATTGCCCGCAACCCTTGGCCGCTGGTGTCCCTGGCCGACTATTCCGTGCCGGGCGTTTCCATCCATTCGGCCTGCGGGGTCGTGGGCAGCGGGAACTCGTTTGACGGGCCGGTGCTCTATTCCATCCGGGGCACCCGCGCCGGGGCCGCCACGCCCATGATGATGGCCAAAAACGCCCGGGTGGAGTCCGATATGGTGATGGAAGAGATGGCTGTGGATAGCAGCGTGAATGCCCTGGACGGGGGCTCGGGCGGCGACGAGCAGGCCGCCGTCCCTGTGCGCAGCGTCTTTTCCACCGCCCTCACTTTCCAGCCGCACCTGCGTCCTTCGGCCGACGGTACGCTGGATGTGTCCTTCGCGGTTTCGGATAAGCTATCTACTTATTACGTAGCTGTTTATGCGCACGATCCTACCATGCGCAATGCCCTTCTCCAGCAGGAGATGCTGGTTTCGCTGCCGATGAAAGTGGCGGTGCAGGAGCCCCGCTACCTCTATGTGGGCGATGTGTGCGAACTGGCCCTAACGGTGTCCAGTATTTCGGAGGAGCCAGTGAGCGGCCGCCTGAGCCTTCGCTCGGAGGCGGGTTCCCTGGGTTCCTTCCCCGTTACCCTGCAGCCCGGCGAGACCCTTACCCGCTGCTTCCGGGTGGAGGCATCGGCCCCCGGTACGCTGGTGCTGACGGGCAGTTTCCAGGCCGATGAATTCTCCGACGCCATCCGCGTGGAGGTGCCGGTCTATCCCGCCTGCCAGCTGCTCACCGAGGCCCATTCGGCCGTGCTGCGCGCCGGTATGTCCCGCGAGGCCCTGCTGGCCGAGCTCCGCGCCCGCTTTGTGAACATACCGGGAGCGGAAGCCATCCTGAAGGAAATCACCGTGCTGGATATGGTACGCGACGCCATTCCGGACCATGTGGAACCGGCCGGAAAGGATGTCCTGTCCCTGTCGGAGGCCTGGTACGTACGGCTGCTGGCCTCCCGCCTGGGTGGCTGCCAGCGCGCGCCGGAACTCCCGGACGAAGAGCTGCTGGCGCAAATCCTCGCTTGCCGGAACGCCGACGGCGGTTTTGGCTGGTTCGAGGGCATGAGCTCCTCGCCGCTCATGACGGCTGTCGTGCTGGAGCGCATGGCCCGTCTCCGCGACCGGGGTTTCGAGGTGCCGGAGCTCAGCGCCAGTGTCAAGTACCTGGACCAGCAGCACTTTGCCACCACGCTGCCCATTTGGCGGGGCTATCTGTCGGATGCCCAGTACATGCGCGTGCGTGCGTTATATAGTGAGGTGCCTTTTGCCTGGAAACCGGTTTCCAAGACCGACAAGAAGCGCATGGGCAGCTTCACCAAGGAGGCCCAGGCCTATCTCGTACCGGCCAAGAGCGCTGGCCGCGGCCTGGAAGGGCAGATTCTTTCCAAGGCTCGCCGCATCCTGACGCTCCGCGACCTGCAGGAGCGGCCCGGCGGCCTGGCCCTGGCATCGGCCTGGGGCATTTCCTTTGCCGCTAAATCCCGTCTGGAGAACTCCCTGCAGGCCGATGTGACCTCGCTGCTGGAGTATGCGGTGGAGCACCGGGACGGCGGATGGTACTATCCCAACGCCGTGATGCCCTGGCGCGGGCTGCTGGAAAGCGAAGCCTATGCCCACGCTCTGCTGTGTGACCTGCTGTCTTCGCTCCCGGAAGGGGGCGAGAAGGCCGACGGCATCCGCCTGTGGCTCATGCTGCAGAAGGAGACGCAGCGCTGGGACAGCGATCCGGCCTTCGTGGATGCCATCAGTTCCATCCTGGACGGCTCGGAAGCCGTTTTGCAGACGCGCGTGCTGGCCTTGAGCGGCCGGTACGAGGCGCCTTTCCAGGCGGTGAAGGCTGCCGGAAACGGCTTCAGCATCGCCCGGAAATTCTACCGCGAACAGGCCGGGGCGGGAGAGAAACTTTCCCTGGAAGAGATTACCCCCGGCACGCCCGTTTCGGTGGGAGACAAGATTGTGGTGAAATATGAGATCTGGAATGGCGAGAACCGCAGTTTCGTAAAGGTGGACGCCGGCCGGGAAGCCTCCCTGCGCCCGGTGCAGCAGCTTTCCGGAGCGATTGGCTTTGGCTTTATCGTGCCTCATCGCAGCAGTTATGTCTGGGGTTTCACGCCGCAGGGCTACCGCAACGTAAAGGCCCACCGCACGGAGTATTTCTTTGACAGCTATCCGGAAGAAAAGACCACCCTCACCGAGGAATTCTTCGTGACCCAGGCCGGTGCCTTCGTGGCCCCCGTCGTCACCATCGAGTCCCTCTATGCCCCTCACTACCGTGCCAACGATGGCTTCCGCGAAGCCCTTCCGTCGGCCCGCCAATAACTAGCGGGAACCCAGGTAGAGGCAGAGCATGCTCACCAGCAGGAGGACCAGGTCCAGGGTCTTGGCCTTGAGGTTCTTTTCCTTGAGGACGAGGGCGCCGATGGCGAAACTCACCAGCACACTGCCCCGGCGGATCATGGATACCACGGCAATGAGGGCCCCTTCCTGCGAGAGGGCCTGCATGTAGAGGAAATCGGCCCCGCAGAGGAAGATACTGATGAAAGGAATGCCCCAGTTCCAGTGGAAGGGGGTGGTGTGCTGCCGGTTGGGCCACCAGATGAAGGCGGTCACGGCCAGCATCATGAGCGCCTGGTAGAGCGAATACCAGCTCAGTACCCGCATGCGGTCCAGGCCCAGGTAGGCGGGCGACATCAAATACTTGTCATAGAGTCCGCTGGCAGCCCCCAGCAGTACGGCCAGGATGAGGCATACGATCCATTTGTCGCCTCGGCCGAAGCCTTCCTTCTTGCCGCTGAGCCGCATGAGGAAGTAGGCGACGATGGCCAGGAGCACGCCCGTCCACTGCAGCAGGTTCAGCTGTTCACCGAAAAGGAGGATGGCGCCCACCAGCACCAGCACGGGACGCGTGGCGTTCACGGGGCCCACGATGGTGAGGGGCAGGTGCTTCATGGCGGCATAGCCTGCCATCCAGGAAGACAGCACCAGGGCACTCTTGGCTACAATATACTTTTGACCCTCCCAGCCGCCAAAGCCTGTCTGCAGCAGCCAGGGGGAGAAGATGGCCGCGCAGAGCAGCGTATTGAGCAGCAGCACGGGAATGACGGCGTTATCCTTCAGGGAAATCTTCTTGAAGGAGTCGTAGCCGCCCAGCAGCGCGGCCGAGCCAAATGCCAGTAACCACCACATGCGGCCGCAAAGGTACAATAAAAAATAAGCACCTGCAAAAGTCAGGTGCTTAAGGTAGGAAGGGGTGGGCGGTACTGGATTCGAACCAGTGACCCCCTGCTTGTAAGGCAGGTGCTCTGAACCAACTGAGCTAACCGCCCGGGAATCGGACACAGGGCCCGTAAGGGATTGCAAAGGTACGGATAATTATGAAAAAACCAAATTATTTTTTCTCCGCGTCCTTGATTCCGCCCAGGCCCTGACGGAACTCCGTGGGGGTGACCCCCGTGATCTCCCGGAAGTTGCGCCAGGCGGTGGTGCGGGAACGGTAGCCGGCATTGAAAAAAGCTGTCTGGATGTCCATGCTGGGGTTTTCGCGCAGTTGGGTGGCCACGGATTCAATCCGTTTGTTATTGAGCAGGTCTTTGAAACTGCTGCCGGTCTCGTCCCGGATGATCCGGTTGAGGTAGGTCACGTTGGTGGTGCAGCGGTGGGCCATGGAAACCAGCGAGAGATCGGGGTCCCGCCAGGCTTCCTCCTGATCCATAATCTGGCAGATGCGCGACCAGAGGCCGAATTCGGCCGGATAATCGGCCGGAATGGCTTCCGTGGGATGATGGGGCTCGGGCTTGTCGGGTTCGTCCTGGGCTTCCTTTCCCGGTCTCAGGCGTTCGGTAATCTCGTATTCGGTTGACAGATAGAAGAAAGCCGATGCGATGAGGGGCAGGATGATCATGAGCGGCAGGCGGAAGGTGAGCATGAAGACGATGTGCACCACGCAGATGGCGGTGAGGCCGAAGCAGTAGTTCAGGATCCACCAGAAGGTTGCGCTGGTCTTATGATAATTATAAGGTAGGGCATAGAGGACGGCGCAGTAGGGCAGCATCACCAGTTGGGAGGCCAGGCGCAGCAGTACGTCCGGTTTTCCCAGGTTTTCCCAGATGGCCTGTGTGGAGTCCAGCGGCGTCCACCGGCCGATAAACAGCAGGGAGGCCAGGCCGATGACGGCTATGGGCGAGAAGAGGAGGAAAAAATGCTTGGGAACGAGCCAGTCGGGTTTGACCACTGAAATGGGATACAGGGTCATGACAATGTGCATGGACAGGTAGAGCAGTCCCAGCCAAGGCCGCAGCAGGACCGGCGGGGTGGACATGCTGAAATCCAGGGAGAAAATGCCCGCCAAAGCGATGGCTGCAATGAGCCCGCTGGCCAGGGAACCCATGGCCAGCATGCGGCGGGAACGGTCGTAATCTTCCGTTTGGATGTGCCACAGGATGCGGGCACAAAGAAGACATACCGCCATTTCAATCGCGGTAGCCGCCAGGGAGAGTAGGAACATCCAATTCATACGCGATGCCTATTTACGTTTCAAAATTACTAAAAAAACTTGAAACGTGCTAATATTTTTTGATTATGAAACAGTCAATATCCTTTTTACGCTTTTTGACGCTACTATTCTTTGTATCTTTGTTATAAGAAATTCAATACGAAATAAAACCTTAGTGCGCCATCGGGTACGTTTTAGCAAACGTGTGTGATGGTAGTGAATTTGTCTATCTATGTTCGCCCGTCGTCTCCTATTTTCGGTAGCCCTGTTCGCTTTTTTGAGCATGGCAGCGGCGCCTTGTGCGGCGCAGGAGTCATCTCCCCGTGGGCTGTCGCTCAAGACGAACTTGCTGCTGTGGGGCGCAGGGGAACCCAACCTGGGCGGGGAGCTGTCCGTGGGTTCTCACGTGACGCTGGGGATTGTGGGCGGACTGAAGCCCTGGCCCCGCCTGGTTCCCTGGGATAGGGACCAGGTGGAGAACCCCAGCCATTGGCGCAACTTCCTGTTGGCGCCGGAACTTCGTTATTATCCCAAATCGTCCTTCACGGGCTGGTTCTTTGGCCTGAACGGCCTGTACACGCACTACAACGTGGGGAAGGTGGACTTTCCGCTGGGACTGTACCCGGCGGTGCGTAACCAGCGCCTGCAGGGAGACTTCCTGGGCGCGGGCCTCCACGCCGGCTATGCGCTGTGGCTGGGCGCCCACTGGCGCCTGGAAGCGCTGGCCGGCCTGAACGCGGGCTATTACCGTGCCGAGACGTTTGACTGTGCGTGGTGCGGAGCCAAGACCGGGAACGCTGGCGGCCCCGCGATCGTCCCCAAGCTGGGGGTGAACCTGGCGTATCACTTCAGCGCCAGGGAGAAGGCCCGCAAGGAAGTGCTGGAGCTGCTTCAGCCGGAGCCTGTGGTGGAGGCGGAGCCCCTGCCGGAGCCTCCCCAGGCTGTGCCGGACCCCGGCGCGTGGCGCATGCCGCTGCCGGGAGTGCCGGACTATATGGGCGTGGCGGGGGACCTGGCTCCCCGGCACCCGGTGCTTCAGCCCACGAGCGCGTACCGTCCCTACAGCCCGGATCGCATCCTGCGCCGGGAAGAGGGAGCGCTGTATGTGTTCTTCGAGCTCAGCAGCGACCAGCTCAAACGGAACTTCACGGAAGGGGATCGGAGCCAGGACAACGCCCCGGTGCTGGATGAGATCATGGAGCTCACGGCCAGTATCCTGCAAGATACGACAAGCCGCGTGTCGTGCATCCAGATCGTCGGCCTGGCGTCGGTGGAAGGCCCGGAGGAGGGCAACCGCCGCCTGTCCGTGGGCCGTGCGCTGGCCTTGCAGCACTACATCCAGGATCGTCTCCCGGTGCCTGACAGCCTGTTCGAGACGGTGGGCGGCGGCGAGGCCTGGGCCGACTTCCGGGACATCGTGTCGGAACTGTCGGCGCAGGGCGGCAGCGAGGGGCTCACGCCCGCGCAGCTGCAGCAGGTGCTGCGGATCGTGGACACGGAAGCGGACGTGAACCGCCGGGAATGGCTCATCAAGAAGCTGGAGGGGGGGAAGGTGTACAAGGCGCTGCTTCCCCACGTGCTGAGCGGACTGCGTAACTCGGGTTACGTGCGCATCTACTTCGACTACGTGCCGGACCATAAGGCGCGTGCGATCAACGCGGCCATCGAGGAGCTGGAAAGCGGGAACGCGGACGAGGCGCTGAGGCAGCTCTCCTTGCTTCGGGAGGACCCCCGGAGCGCCGAGGCCTATGCGGCCGCGCTGTTTGCCGCGGGTCGGGAGTCGGAAGCCGTGGCGGTGCTGGAAGAGGCGGCCGCGGCGGGAGACGAGGCCTGTGGCCGGCAGCTCCGTCGCTGGCAGGAATACAGCGCCCGGCGGGCGGCCTATGAAGCCTATTTGCAAGCATTGAACAACTACTTAAATAATTAATAACCAAACGCTTTAGTTATGAAATCCTTATTCAGATCCGCGCTTTTGGGCGCCACGTTCCTCACCGCTTTGGTGGCCTGCGAACGGGAAATGACGGAATCGCCAAATCCTCATTTCAACGCAGATGATAATTCGGTGACGGCCAAGTTCTATTTCAACATCAACACCAACGACGAGGTGGAAACCAGGACCACGGCCAACTATGCCCAGCTCAACCACAATTTCCTGGGTATGGAGGCGGTGCACATGCTGGCCTTCAACCTGCCCTACACGGCAGACATCGACTTTGAGCAGTCCACCAGCGAGAAACATCGTTTCTTCTTCAATCCCTACAATTTCAATTCGGAACAGGGAGAAGCCGTTTCGGCTACGCGTGACTATGACTTTGGCGCCCTCTTCGCCCCGGGAGACATTACCGCCACCAACCAGTCCCGTACCCTGGAGATGGCGCTTCCGCTGGGCACCAACGCCGTCATGTTCTACGGCAAGGCCTACAAAGACAAGAACAGCCTGGCCGATGAATACCAGGGCAAGGTCGTGACCAAAGGTGACCCGACCAACCTGACGTCCCTGGAGTTCATCATGTCGCCCCGTGCCAGCCTGGATGACACCGTGTCCTACAACGCCGCCTGCTTCCTCTTCTCCAACATCCTCACCTCCATGACCGTTTGCGGTCTGGTGGACGAGCGGAATTTCTTCCGCAATGAAGACGGCTCCCTCATGCCAACCGGTCCTGAAGACCGCTCCTACCGTTTCTGGTTCCCCATCAATGACAATACGCCTCAGATTACCAAGGTGGATCCGGAAGACGGGATTACGCCGCTGCTGGATGATGGAACCCCCATCCCCAATGGGTATAAGACGGTGGTCGGCTCCGACGAATATACCTTCTATACCGGTCAGGTATCCTGGAAGCAGATGGGACTGGCCTATGATTATGCCCACGACAATAATCCTTCCACCGATCCTCTCCGGGCCCTGTACCTGCTGAATACCATCGACGGCAACCCCGTGGACCAGGGACTTCCTTATTCCAGCGCCATCGAAATGCTGGGAGAACTGTACTCCCGTTTTACCACCATCAAGGAATCCGGAGACTATAAGGAACTTCGTTCCGGCTCGGCCGGCGGTATCCTCCATACCATGCGCGACCTGTCCACCGTGGTGGAAAAGATTGTGAATGCCTCTCCTACCACCTGGCCGGAACAAGTGGCCAAATTACTGGCCACCCATCTGCAGGAGCGCATCTACCTCTTCTTTGCCGGTTCCGGCAGTTCGCTCACGTACAGGGACATTGGTACCATCCGCTCCAAACTGGCCCAGTATCTTCCGGCGGATGTATGGAGTCCGATTGCCTCGGCCATCAATTCCCTGAGCGGCAACGTCCTGGCCGATGCCAATGCCGCCGGCGGTTTCCCCACCAACCTGGGTCTGCCGCTGGGTGCCGCCGTCCTGGGCTGCACAAAGGGTACTGAACGGGTGGCGGAACAGTTCAGCTATGTCCGCAATGTCCCCGCCTACGGTATGGGTGGTGTAACCTTCGATATTTTCAATTACGTCTATCCGGCCGAACTCATGTACTTCGGCAACTCGGGCATCCGTACCACCAGCGCGGCTGCGGTCACGTATCCGAACACGCTCACGGATTGGAAGACGGCCTCCATGTGGAATGGCTGGACCAATCCCGGCAAGGTGGAGTCCACCACGACCCATGTGGCCATGGTAGAACCCCTCAACTACGGATCGGCCCTGTGCGAGTCGGTGGTGAAGTACAAGAGCGGCGTTACCAAACTGCGGGATAACCGCCATGCCCTGTTCCCGGACGAACAGGACAATGTCATCAATGTGGACTCCCTGAACAACCTGGGCAAGGGCTTCTCGGTCACCGGCGTGATAATTGGCGGCCAGCCCGGCGCCGTGGGCTGGGACTATACCATCTGTGCCGACTCCCTCTCGTATAAGAGCAACTATGGCTGGTCGGATACGGATACCACCTACACCGGCCTCACCTATACGAAGTGGAAGTTTGACAAGATGATCTATGACAAGGTGACGCCTTCGTTCCGTATCGGCGATGTAAGCAACTCCGCTTACAGCACCGCCAAGGGCGGCTCGCTCATTTACACCCTGTGCTTCGATAACTACGATCCGTTGAAGAGCCCTTCCGGCCAGTACGATGTGTATCTCGCCCTGGAACTGGTGAACAATACCGGTCAGAATCTCTGGGGTGAACTGAACATGGTGCGAAACGGCGGTACTTTCTACCTGGTGGGCAAGATGGACCTTCACAAGCTCATCAAGGCCGCCAAGACCGATGCCACCACGCCTTATGCCCAGCTGCTGAATTACGAACCCAACGATTATCACTATCCGCCGTACCATCCTACCACGGGCCGTACCATCAAGGTTCCCCGTGTGTTCATGCAGGATTTCATGACCACGGCCAACCTGATTCTGGATGCCGACTGTCTGAAGCACGCCTATGTGACCGTGCCCGACTTGAAGTCCAGCCAGGTTTCCCTGGGCCTGTCCATCGATATCAACTGGAATGCGGGCCTGGAGTTTGACGTGAACATGGGTACGCTGGAGTAAACCCGTATGTCCGGCCTTTCCCGCAGCTTTCGGACGCTGATCCTTGCCGCCATGGCTGCAAGCCTGTGTGCTTGCAGCCTGGTGGACGAGGACAGGGACCACTGTGACGGCTCTTTCCAGCTCCGTTGCCGGATCCGGATGGTGACGCAGCTGGATGCGCGTCTGCAGGAAGCTTTGGGAAAGGATGAAGACAAGCCGGCGAGGGAACTGCTGGCGCAGTACCTGCAGCCGGTATTTGTGGAAAAGGGAAAGGAGGCCCGCCTGGCTTTTTATGAACCCGAGGCCCCGGGCGCCCTGGTGAACCAGCTCACGGAAGCGATGGACGCGCAGGAGCGCGTTTACCCGCTGGTCCTGCCGGTGGCCGCCTACAGGAACCTCACGCTGGTGAACCTGTCGGCCTGTCCCGCCCTTTCGCTGGAGGGGGACGACCCCTATGGAGCCGTGTCGCTGCGGCCCGAGGATCCGTCCCTGCCGCAGCAGGCTGGCGTTTTTTCCGGCCGATCGGCCTTTGAGGTGAAGGCGGGGAAAAACGAAGAGGTGGCGGTGTCCGTGTATATGGTGAATGCGGCTACGGCCCTGGTGCTGGATGCCTCCAAGGCGCCGTCCCTGCCGGTTCGCGTCACCGTGGACGGCATGGCAACGGATTTTGGGGTGGCCGACAGCAGCTTCGTTCGGAGGGCCGATGCGCCGGAGATCCGGACGGATGTCCTCGCTACGGCCGACGGCCTGACCCGCTGCTACGCCTCCGTCCATTTCCCCTCCACGCCTTTATCGGCCAAGGCCGATGCGCCGGCCGCCTGGCACTGGAACGTTTATGTGACTCTGCCCGACGGAACGGTAACCCAGTCGGTCCTGTCCATGCCGGACCCCCTGCTGGCCGGAGAACTGGCCATCCTGAAGGGGATGGTGCAGGATACCGGCGTAGTTACGACGGAAGATCCCGATGTGGGGGTGTCCGTGACCCTGGACTGGCATCAGGGAATGGAAATCCCGGTTGATTTTTAAGTATGTCTGCCCATCCGCTTCATAAGGTCTGCTTCGCGCTCTGTCTGGTATGTCTCCTGGCGGGATGTACCCGCGAAGCCATGCCTGAGCCTGGCGTTCCCATGGTCTCCGTCCCGCTTTCGCTGTCCGTGGCGGAAGGCGTGCCCCAGACCCGGCTCACGGACGACATTGTCCAGACCGGTTCTCCCACGGTGTTCCGCGGCATCGAAAAGATCGAGATCATCCCCTTCTATACGGACGGCGGGGCGGTGGCTGCCGACGACTACCGCTGGTCGGCCAACCTCCTGCTCCCGCAGCGGGACATTCCGGCCAATACCTTCGGGACGGATGCCCTGGGCGGCAGTTTCGAGGGCCTGGTGACCATCAGCAACGCACACCTTTACGATGTGGTGTACGTCCCTGTCTCCACCAACCACGTGCTGGTCTATGGCCATGCCCCCGATGCCCGGATCGTCGTGCCGGACGGGGCGGATTCGCTGGAATACAAGCGCTACAACGGCGTGCTGCGCCGCAACCGGAGTTTCGACGAGCTGCGGCAGCCGGGAGAGTTGTCCTTCTCCCTGGAACCTTATCTGAGCGGCGACCGCAGTACGCTCTATACCAACTGGCGCAAGAACCTGGTGAACAGTTATCTGAACCCTATCGTGCAGGCCAGCCGCACCAACAAGAAAGTGAAGCCCAGCGTGACCTACCGTTTCAACGATCCGGCCGCATACAACCATCATCCCGCCCTGGAGAAAGCCTTGCACGACTTTACCAACAAGGGGATGATGATGGTGGGCTCCACGGAGGCGCTGAATGTGCTCCTGACCAACCTCTACCGGGCGGTCTATCCCTATTCCCTGGATCCGCACAGCAGCCTGGGTTACAACGTGGGTACCTATTATTATGTATTGGAACTGGCCCAGGAGATTCTGTCCAAGATTAACAAGACGGCCTATGTGACCATCCAGAACCCCGGCCCCAATGCCACGGTGACCCTGAACACGCAGGCTCCGCAGGTGTTCGGCCTCCCGTATGGCGTGTTCCCGCTGCAGTTCCGGGAGGGTTCCGGGGCCTTTGGCGAAGTGCTGGACAAACCCGCCGGCGTGGGACAGACGGATGTGACCAAGTTCAGCTATCCTCCGTCCCTGTGGTACTTCGTGAACAGTCCGCTGGCCTCGTCGGCCAAAGACGGCCTGTCGGACTATTACAAGTCCATATACGGCAGCTGGAACAACATCCTGAGTCAGTTTGAGGCCCAGGGCATCCAGACCGATTCCAAGGCGGCGGCCGTGCGCAAACCCCTCCAGTACGGGGTGGGCCGGCTCATCCTCCGGATCGCGAAGACCGCCACGTCCACCGTGGCCGATTCCCGCAGTTCCAGTTTCAGCGTGGTGAACAACAACCGGAACAATTTCCCGCTCACCGGCGTCGTCATTGCCGACCAGTATCCTGTGGGCTGGAATTTTGAGCCCGACACGGACGGGCAGCCGCTTTACATCTACGATACGCAGGTCAATGACGGCTCCACGCCCAAGGCCTATATCAGTTACGGGACGGCCTCCCAGGACGTTTCCGTGCTGGTGCTGGAAAGCCCGGCCCTGGCCAATGTGCATTTTGCCCTGGAATTCCAGAACCGGAGCAATGCGACCCTCTACGGCATCAACGACTGCGCCATCTATCCCGGCAACCATTTCTACCTGATCGGCTACATGAATTACGCCCAGGCCAGGAATGCGACCGGGGAGGATTTGCGGAGCGTTTTTGTGCAGGACCACACCACCGTGGTGAACCTGACCATCCCGCACCTCAGGAATGCCTATACCGTCCTTCCCGACCTGAGCGATCCCCAGCTCGTCCTGGGCGTGGATGCGCAGGTGAACTGGATCATGG
>Ga0310696_10008443_pt1 | contig 12008 bp, 3 predicted proteins | sample AusTroGonzalo_MG_4_FD_203885 | JGI IMG/M metagenome (GOLD analysis project Ga0310696, IMG submission 203885) | Bovine rumen microbial communities from tropical cattle in Woodstock, Queensland, Australia - Gonzalo_02 (v2) (version 2) | ecosystem: Host-associated > Mammals > Digestive system >... | reverse complement strand
TGGTGATGTCTTTCTTGAGGCCGAGGTCGAGCTTGAGGACAAGGTCGTTCTTGATGGTCTGTGACTTGCCACTGCCGCCTATCGGGGTGACGGAGAACGAAAGGTTCTTGATACGGTAGCCGGCACCCACGACGATTTCACTGCCATTCACTTCGGTGAGCTGGTTGTTGGCGAAACTCAAAGTCAAGGTCCTCGACTTCTTGAATTGCAGGTTGACGGTCATCGAGTTTTGCAGGCCGAGGTCGATACCAATCAAAGGCGAATATTGCTCGTTCAACACAATCTGCGAGATGTCGTACTTGGGTATGATCATGTCTGAGTTCTCATAGGTCTGGATGGTGTTGTCCTCGTCATAATAGACATTGCTCGCCCACGAGTTGATGGCATAATTGGACTTGTAGGAATGCGTGATGCTCACCGTCTTGAAAAGGCTTGAGATGGCGGGGATATTGGTCAGACCGTTGTAGGTGAAGTTCCAATTGGGCAATGGGATTCTCGGGAAAGGATTGAGGGTGATGGTGTTGGCGTCTTTGCCGGTATAGGCGGCGATGAACGAGTAGAGCAACACATCCGCCGATCCGGAAGTATAGCCTCTCGGGAAATAATCGCCTGCAACGCTGTCGTAAACGTATTGGTTCACTTGTTCAACCCATGTCGGGTTGTTGCTGGCCAACCGCTCAGCGATGATTTTCCTGTTGCTCAGCAATTTGTCAAACAGAGTCGATTGGGTGGAGTCGACGGTGGTGAACGAGGTCCCCCACATGAGGTAACTCATGCTGAAGTTGCCGTTGGTGGTGGGCGTGAATATATCGAAGTCGTTGGTCATTTCATTGTACCTGAAGTAATGCTGTTTGTTTTCGGCAAAATTGCGGTTACCAGTGAAGTCAATCTTCAGTCCAGGCAAAGGCTCGGTATTGACGCGGTAGTTGATGGCTTCGGTCATGCGGCGCGTGTAGGGGTCACTCAAAATGGAGTCGTAGGTGAGCCAGTTTTTGAGTTCTTCGGCATCAACGCTATGGGCCACTGCTTTGTCGAAGATGTTGTCGTCTTCTCCGAAAGTGCTACCTAATACAAATCCAACACCTGGTGCCCATCCTGTACCGCTGTTCATGCCAAAATATTGTGCCTTGGGCATGAAACCAGGGAGGGTTTGTCCGTTGGTCAAGGCGTAGGTGCCCGACACTTTCTTGACCAAGGTGACGATACGCAAACTGTTGTCAAGAATGGCCTTCCCGACAACGAATTTCGGCTTGAGCTGGGTCGAGTCGGCGTTCTTCTCGTTACCTTCGTCTTTGCCTTCATCCTTGTCTTTGTTCCTGTTGCCCTTGCCCCTATCGTTGCCGGCTTTGTTGTTATTGTTGCGGCGCGGGGTGTTGAGTTGCTTCAGGTAAGGCACTTTGCTGTAGAGCTTGCTGAAGTCTAAAGTGGCGTTGCCTTGGATGTTGTTGGAGTTTTCGATGACGTTGCCCAAACGAGGTTGGATGGATCGCGCCGCAGCGGTCCAGCTGTAGGTGCCTTGATAGCTGGCACTGGCGGTAACCCAATTGAAGATTGGGATTTTGTTGATGGGCAGGGTGTAGTTGGCGTTGAAGTTCTGCTGGAACCTCGACATGGAACCCAAATTCTTGAGTTCATTATTGATGGTGTCTTGGCATTTCTGCCATTTTTCTGGGTCGGCGCTCTTGTCGACATAGCCGGCAGGCTCGTAGATATAGGCCTGTGCTTGGGCCGAATAGTCGAAGGTCAAGCCTTTGGTGAGGTCATAGCGCAACTGGTAGTTTCTGGTCCAGTCCCATTGTTTGGAGAGGGTCGGGGTGATGATGATTTCGCCGCCGCTCTTGTTCCTCAATTCTCTCTCCGAGATGTAACGGTACATCTCCGTGTTGAAGGTGATGCTCTTGGGGGCGTAGTAGAAGTTGATGTCCTTGATGATTTGGAAGGCGGGTTTCGAAGCCCATTTGGCCTTGCCGAAAGGAGTCACGTTTTTCGGGTTTCCCGCGTAGGTATAGCCCAAACCGCCACGATAGGCCTTCGCCGTGTAGTACTTGATGTCGGTGTTCTCCTGGAAGGTCTCGTTGTAGGAGAAGGAGAGGTTGAAGTTCTCGATGTCATAGATGTGGACTTTAGGCGCATTGCCACGTCCGCCGCCGAGGCCTCTGTTTGGGTCTCTCGGGTTCTCTTTGGGCTTGCTTTCACCATCGTCGTTGTTTTTCTTCTTCTTGTTGACACGTTCTTTCCTGACGTTCATGAAGTTGATGTTCTTCTGTCTCGTGAAGTCGTGGATGGTAGCGGAGAAAGCCTCCCGCTCTTCGTCAGTCTGCATGGCGGCGAGCGCATCCTTCATCTTGATGTCGGGGTCGTAGGGATTGTAGAGCGGGGTAATCTTGTTTTCGCCGTAGTCGATGTGCATCGGGATTTTCAAACCGGTGTTTTCGAAGAACTTGCCCAATTCAAGGTCGGTGGCGACATTGAAAGTGGAATTGGCCTCGAAGGTGTTGCTGGTGATGTCGCTGTCCAACGCGCCGAATCCAGCCGAGGTGTAGGTACCGTTGACGCTCACGCGACCCAAGTCGGCGAGGGTGGCTTCCAAACGTCCGGTGGCTGCAATGCCGCCCTTGCTGCTCAAGTCAGTGAGGCGTAGCTCGTTGACCCAGATGACGGCACTCTTCGGCTGACCGTCGTCGGCATCGGCAAGGTTTTGCCGTTTGGGGTTTCGGATACCGATCATTATGGCTTCCACGTCGCTGATGCTGGGGTTACCAATCACCTTGATGGTGTGGTAGTAGTCCATATTGTCGACCGTGCCCTTCTTCACCTTTACGGAATAGATATAGTTCAGCTTGACGTTGCTGTTGGGCTGGTTCATGGCTTCGTTGCGTTGGCTCTTCACGTCAACAAGGTCTTCCAAACGGATGTTCAGGGTGTTGATTTCAGGCCAGATAGCTTCTTTGTTGGTGTAGGCCGTTCCCCATGGGGTGACTTTCAGCGGCACTTCGTATTCGTAGTAGTTTTCGGTGAAGTCGGTGCCCAATCGGAAGAACACGGTGAGGTCTTGGTCCTCGAGCGGACTGTCTTCATGTGCCGCCTCGGCGTGGACGAACATCTTCAAATACTTGTATTGTCGGAAGTCGAAGTCGGTGGTCTTGTAGATGGCGCGACCGTCACCGTCGACGAGGTTCTGCACGGTCATTTGCAGCGACTGTTCGTTGATGCGGGTGGTTTGCGTCATGCCGATGACTCTTTCTTGAAGGATGCCGGGGGGAATGACGTAAGGCACAGGCACACGGCGGCTGTTTTCGTCGATGCTCACCGCCGAGATGTCGAAGGTGGTCTCATTGCTGATGTCGTTAGGCTCGTATTCGCCAGGGGCTTGGATGCTCTGGGTGTAGGTGCGCCATTCGCCTTTCACGAGGTCTAAAGTGGCGAAACGCAGCACGATGGGACGCTCAAACTCGGTCACGAACATTCTCATGAAACGGATGGAGGAGAAATCGTCTATGTGGCCAATGACCTTGTCGGGTTGCTTGATCGGGATTCTGAACTGATACCATACGACATCACCGATGGTGCCATTGGGCAAGGGGATGTTCGTGGCATGGAAGACGTCGGCGACGTGGTTTTGTCCGGCCGTCAACTTGGCGGGGTCGAGGTCGATTTCGTATTGGTAGTAGCGTTCTGATTCGCTCAGGGTGTTGTCGTTGTTGAGGTCTTCGGCATTGGGCAGGGTGGAGTTGCTGGAGGTGTAGCCTTCCGTTTGCTGGATGTCGGCAGGAGAGTTACCGTCAGGGCCGGTGTAACTCTTGTATCGGGCAAGAATACTCTTGTGTTCCTCGTCGGTGTCCCAGTCGGCTGAGCGGAAGTAGTGGTAGTTGTCGCTTGATGGGTCGTTGTAGGCTTGCAGATAGGCTTGCGAGTCCATGCCAAAGCGGTCTTTAATGATTCCCAAGAAGCTGTCGCCAAAGAAGCTGCGTTCGTCCTCATCGCGCAGGCCATCGTAACCCACATCTTGATACTGACGTGCTTCCGAGGAATTGCTGAAAGTACCTACGAGGTCTTGCATGGTAGGCACGCGACCCCAAATCGTGGTGTCAACATTCTCAACCACCGAAGAGGTAGGCAATCCGTTTTCGTAGAACTTGCGGCCATCGCGGAGGATGTCTTCGGAAATGTCGCCCAAGTTGATGTAGAGTTTACCAGTGTTGTTGGCATAAGCCTCTTCAGAGAAGGGGTCCATCAGCCAGAACTCGAGGTATTCAATGTTGGTGGCTTCAAAGTCGGTCGACTCCATCTTGCGCATGATGCCGCCCCAACGGCTCTTCGGGTCGTTGAGCTTGCCGTCGGCATTGATACCCGCCGAATATTGGGTGGGGTCGACATCGTAGTTGTAGGCGCCACGCTCATCAGGATAATAGGCTAAGTTGAACACCGACATGTTGGTCTGGGTGCCGGCTTCGATGTCCTTGGTGGGGAAAAGCTCGGTTTCAAGCACCTGACGGACACTGTTTTTCGAAAGCTCTTCGTTGTTGATATTAGCAGGGCGATAGGAGACATTACGGTCGTAGAAGACGGAGTTGTCGATGACATACCACGACAGCTTTGCACGGTTCTTACCGTATGCCAGCCCGGTATTGCCAGCGGCTTCAGGGAAGAGGTCGGTCTGGTTTTGCGGCGTGCTGGCCATATACCACAAGGTGGGCAGACGCAGGTCGATGGTCGACTTGGCGCCTTCAAAGTCGTCGATGTAAGAAGTGCCAGGCTCGCTCGCCGATTTGGAGAGGCCAGGGATGAAGCGGGCAAACTCACCGTCCACCCTGACGTGCGACGGAGCCTTGGTGCTGATGCCAGGCAGCGCGTTGATGAAACTCGTCAGCCAGCGGGCTTCGGTGTTGTAGCTGAGGTCGGCACCGTAGATGGTGTTGGCGATGGCTTCCTCGCCGTAGTTGATTTTTTGGGTGTACGACTTCTCGCCCAAATAGAGGATGGTTCCGCCCACATGGAAGTCGCGGTCGAACTCATGCTCGATGCGGGTGCCGAGGAAGGTCTTCTTGATGGCGCTGAAGCCTGAGTTGGCCTCCAAGGCAATGTTGATGGGCGTGCCGGAATTGAGGATGCCTTCGTTGAGGATGGTCACGCGGCCTAAGGTGTAGTCGACGGTGTAGTCCACATTCTCAACGAGTTGCACACCGCCTGCCGTGACGGTCACAGAACCTTGAGCCACATTCATGGCGTTGAGGCTGATTTCGCTGCCCGACTGCGAGGAATAATACCCCTTCAGGCTGAATTTGTTCTTCTCCGAATATTGTTCCGCGGAGGTCTTCGTCATGGTGTAGAGCGAGTCGTAGGCATATTTCTCGGCCAAGTTGGGCTCGTCGGGGAAGATTTTGTTGCGGATGTGGCTACCGAAAGGCTCCAATACAGGGAAGAAGATGCGGCCGTTCGACGAGTTGATGGTACCGCCTTGGGTGGCTGCGTGGTCCAAGAAGTCGAACACACCGTCACCGCCCGCGATGGGGTTGTTTTGTGTGGTCAGGTTATCGAGGCCCATCAGGTGGAGCAACGAGACACCTTTCTGCGAGCCTTCGGTGAAGTAGCCGTAAGGTGTGCTGTTGGAATTGCCGTTGTAGAAGATGTACATCATGAAGTCCGATGAACTGACCTGATAGGCCCTGAAGTTGTAGACATTCTTCATCATCAGGTTCCAGATGGGCATCTTGGTATTCACTGTGGTGCCTTTCAAGAGCTTGGTTACCAACACCTGAGGTGTGTTGATGCCTTGGTCGGAGAACTCACCCACCTGATAGACCTCGTCCGAGCCGACGATGGTATATTGGTAGGCCACGGCCAAGGTTTGGTTCGCATTGAGGTTGACGTTGAGCGAAATGAAGCCGAGCTTTGAGTTGAGGGTGAATTCGGTGTTGCTCAGGCGGCGGGCATTCTCCACTTTCTCGAAGTCGCGGCCCGAGACCATGTAGCCCGACCTGCCGATGCGCATGGGGTCGTTGCTCATGTAGTTGGTCACCGTGCTGATGTTGCGGATTTGCAGGGTGTCCATATTCATCGTCAGGTTGTTGGCGGCGTTGCGCGGATACACCTTGCTGGTGTTGGTCGGATGCACCTCATTGTTGTAAATCCATTCTTCTTTGCCTTCGGCCAAGTCGGTGAGGGCGACGATGTTACGTGTGTTTTGGGTGGAAGTGTTGGTGTTGGTGATCCACACCTCGATTTTCGTGATATTGATGCTTGAGGTGACTGTGGGCAGGGTGGAAAGGGCCATCTCATACTGGTCGCGGAAATACTGGCTGAGGAAGAAGTGGCGGTTCTCTTCATAGTCCAAACAGTTGAGGCTGAACTCGTTGGTCTGTGCCCCGCCTTGCACGGTGATGTTTTGCGACTCACTCTCCTGATAGGAGATGATGGACGAAATGGTGGTGTTGCCGAATTTCAGCTTGCTCTTGATACCGAACAGCTGTTGCGTACCTGTGATGAGCGTGCTGTTGAGCGGGAAGCTGACGTTACCGGCTTCTAAAAGTTGGAGGATTTCGTCTTCCTTGCCTTCGTATTTCAGGTCGAGTTTGTCCTGATAGTTGAAGGTCGCCTTGGTGTTCTTGTTGATGTTGAAGTTGATTTTGTCACCGATTTTGGCCAACACGTTGAGCTGGATGTCCTGCTCGAAGATGAAGTCGTTGTGGCGTTTGCGGCGTTCGCTCAGCGATTTGTCGTCGCGGAAGCTATGCTTGAAACCGAAGGTGAGGTCGACGGAACCTTGGGGACGGATGTCGATGGTGTTGCTGCCGAAAATGGTCTCAAAGGCCTTGCCGCCCACATACAGCGGCGGGATGATGCTGGTGCCGTTGGTGGTGGAACGCGCGTTTTGGCTGCGGCGTTGCTTCCAGTATTCTTGTATGCCTTTTTTGTTCTGATATTCAAAGTATTCGCTTTCCGTGAGGGTGGCGGGGGTGTCGTAATAGAACTCGCCGATGCGGCGTTTGAAGGTATATTGCTTTGTGACAGGGTCGTAGATGATTTCGGTCTGGAAATTGTCGGGGTCGCTGAGGTAGAGCGGCGACTGGTTGTTGAGGTCTTGCAAGGGGTTGCCTGTGTTGACAGGGATGGGGAAGATGACTTTTGTGGTGTCGGGCTCGACAACGTAGGGGCTATGGTAGAAGATATCGTAAATGTTTGCTGCCACCAAACGATGGGAAGGCAAAAAGAATAAAGCAAGGAAAAGAAAAAGAAGAATTATGAATGATGAATGCTGAATGCTGAATTGGGGCAAAGCCCAGCGTCGCGTTGCGACATTCTGCATTCTGCATTCTGCATTCCTCATTTTTATATCTTGTTTAAACATATATTCGTTTAATTTACAATATTTTGAGTGCTTCTTTGATAAGGGTTTCCACCGTGGCGTTGGGCATTTGCTTGAGCAGTTTGTCCAAAGCCTTGTCGACGGCCGTTTTGCTGAAGCCCAATATCGTCAATGCTGATAACGCTTCAGTCTTGATAGTATTGTTTGGAGCGGCGAAAATTTCCGTCGGGAAGTCGGTTTTCTTCAGTTTGTCTTTCAGGTCGATGACGATGCGCTGGGCGGTCTTGGCGCCGATGCCCTTCACGGCTTGTATGGTCTTCACGTCGTCGTTTGCGATGGCATTGCTCAACTCGTTGACGGTCAATGAGCTGAGGATGAGCCGTGCCGTGTTGCAGCCTACGCCCGACACCGAGATGAGCAGCTCGAAGAGGTCGCGCTCCTTGGCAGTGAAGAAGCCAAAGAGGTTGTGGGCATCCTCGAGAATCTGTTCGTGGGTATAGAGGCGCACCTCTTCCTTCTCGCCGATGGCGGTGAAGGTGTTGAGTGTGATGTTGATAAGATAGCCGATGCCCTGGTTGTCGAGAACGACGTAAGTGGGCGACTTTTCGGTTACTTTACCAGTGATATAGGCGTACATTTGGGCGCAGTTTGGATTAAACTGCAAAAATAGGGAATTTTCCGATTCCATCGCGAAAGAAACAAAAAATTACGACAGTCACGGTATAAAAGCTGATAAAAAAGATTCCCTTTACGGATGGAGCGGAGACAGATGTTGTTTTTAGAACCACACTTTGTACGAAAACGATGGAATGATGGGGAAATAATTCCGCTGCCAAAGCGTTTGCGGCTCGTCGGGATATTGGTTCCAATAGAGCGGGTCGCCTTTTGGGTCGCCGTAGTAGTAATAGTACGGATTCTGTCGGCAATACACGTTGTAGATCGAGAAGGTCCATTCGGCTTTGCGGCCTTTCTCGTTCCTGGTTTTGAACTTTGCGGCCAAGTCGAGGCGATGGTAGTCGCGCATCCTGTCGCTGTTGCGTTCGCCGTAGATGTCGGCTTGCTCGAAATACACATCACCTTCAGGGGAGATAACAGGCGTGTTCTGCACCCCGATGACGGGCGTGAAGGGCAGTCCCGTCTGGTAAGTCCATAAGGCACTCAGTGACCAACGTTCCGTAAGCTGATAGTTCACGTTGATGTTGACCGAATGCGGGCGGTCGTACTCAAACACATATTCCTTGCCATTGTTGATGTGGTCGAACTGCCGCGTGGTGTGCGAGTAGGTGTAGCCCACGTAGCCATCCAAGCGGTTGAAGTTGAAACGGGTCATCATTTCAAGGCCATACGACTTGCCCTTGCCGCCAGCTTCCACTTTGTTGCGCCAGTCGGAGTCGCCGAGGAGGGTGCTGTAGCCCTCGCGGTAGGTGGCCAAATCTTTTAGCAGCTTGTAATAGGCATCGATTTCCATACTGATATGGTCTCGCCAAAAACCGCGCTGCCAACCCACTGAAGCTTGGTCAGAGGTGGCGGGCTTGATGCGGGCATCGGCGGGAATCCAAACCTCGTTGTTCATGATGGAGCCTGGAGTCATCATCAGGTGGGAGTTTTGTGTCACACGCATCGCTGTGGCGTTGAAGGTGCTTTGGGCGATGCGGAGGCTTAGGTTCAGCCTCGGCTCCCACGCCAGATGACGGTAGTCGCCGTTGACATAATGGTTGAACCTCATGCCGACACTACCATTGAACCAAGTGCCGAACTTGAACTTGTTGTCAAGATAAACCGAGTTGTCGAACACCGTTGAACGGTCAGCGGAGGATGGCGTAACCACGGTGCTGGTGAAGTGGTTGGGTTGGTAGCTCAGGTACGACGACAGCAGGCCATATTCCAGTGTCCAGGCGTTGGCTACAAACAGCTTCCAGTCGGAGCGGAGCGAGAGGTCGCCCACCCGTGAGATTGACTTGGAGAAGAAGTCGGTAGTGTCAACCTTGTTGGCCACGTGGGCCATTAACTTGTTTTTCAGGCGGTAATGCGTAAAAGACAAGGTGTTGGCCATGAAAAGCCTTGAACTCAGCGCACTGTTCCATTGGCCCGAAACGAGCAGGTTGCCCCAGATGCTGCCGATGCTGCTGCGCTCGACTTCGCCGTTTTCCCTCTTGTTTTTCCAGACGCGCATGTAGTCGTCGCCCTCGTAGAGGTTGAAAGAGTAACTGTTTTTGGCATCGGGAGCCCAGGTGTATTTGGCGTTGATGTCGTGAAAACCGTAGATGATATTGTAGTCTTGTCCGCCCGAGCCTTTGCTGATTTGGCTGCCAGCAAAAAGGAGCGCTTCGGTCAAGGTTTTGCGGCCTGTGACGATGAAGCTGGAGTTTTTCAGTCCGCCAGGACCTTCCACGGCGAAGGCCAAGTCAGTGAGGCCTGCGCTGATCGAGCCTTTCAGCTTGGTGGGGTCGCCTTTCTTGGCGGTGAGGTCGACGATGGAGGACAACTTGCCGCCATAGCGGGCAGGGAAGCCGCCTTTGTAGATGTCCATCGTGTTAATCATCTCGGAGTTGAACACCGACATGAAGCCGCCCAAGTGGTTGACATAGATGAGTGGCACATTGTCAAGCATGTAAAGGTTTTCTCCTGGATTGCCACCGCGCACAATCATCAGGCTTGAGGCTTCGGTGGCCGCCTCGATGCCAGGCAGTTGTTGCGCTGCTTTGATGATGTCGGGACGACTGCCCAAAGTGGGGATCTGGTCTATGCTTTTGGCATTGAGGGTTAAGGTGTTGAAGTTTGTTTTTCTGTCGATACGGGTGGCACTGACTTCGACGGATTGCAAGGTTTCGGTCAAAGGCTTCAAGCGGATTTGCAGCGGGTTGTCGGCCTGGTCCAGCTTGAGACAGGTTTCCTCATAGCCAATGCACGAGATACAAAGTGTGGCAGGCAGCTCCACAGCAAGGTTGAAATAGCCTTTTTGGTCGGTGGCCACGCCTCTAGTGCGGTCTTGAAGAAAGACATTGGCCCCGATGATGCGCTCGCCGTCGTTGGCGTCGCTGACGAAGCCAGAGATATGTGTTTGTTGGGCTTGGGCAAAGAGGGAAGCCAGAAGGCCCATCATCAAAATCATTCTTTTCATGGCGCGTCAGTTTTTGGAGTTGATGAATACGGTGTCGCAGGTCATGGGGGCGATGGCGGCAAACACGCCACGACCGTTTTCCACGTTGCTGTAGAGGTTGAGCGGAGTGATGACGCCGAGGAAGAGGTTGGTGTAGGCATCGGGAGCTTGATAAGCCTCCTGGCTCTTGCGGTAGTGGTAGCACGATTCTGAAATGCCCGACATGGAAACCACCACATAGCCTTTCCGCACAATGGAGTCGTACTCCACTGAATTACCGTAGGATGAATGACTGTGGCTGTTGAACGTGGCGTTTACCTTAAGGGTATAGTTGGTGTCGGTGATAATCTCGTTGCTGAACAGCAGTTGGTCGGAGCCTTCGTTAAGCAGCACGGGGTCGTCGGTGTTGATAGAGGTGTGCATGGTGCCTATAGCCCCAGTGGAGTTATAGACTTGGCCATGGTAGTAACAATAAGAGAAAAAGGCGGCATCGATGCTCGACTGGTAGAAAAGGTTATTATCCGGGTTGGTGTTAAAGCTGATCATAATGGCGGGACAGGCGGAGCCTTCCTCGTCGACGGTGGCGTTTTCCATGATTTCAACGCCAGTCACTACGGGCTTCTCCGGCATCTCGGTTTGGGCAAAGAGGGTGTCGAAGCCAGGGATGATGACCTTGCAGGCGTATTCGTGCAAAGCCTCGGCAAGTGTTTCTCCTATATACATTCCGTTGCCGCAATGTTGCAGTTTCTCGGCGAACTGTCCGTCCACATAAAGCAGCACTTCGGCATCAGTGCAAGGAGCGGGATGCACCGAGTCGAGGCATTGGGCCAAAGAAACCTGCGCCCACACAGGCTGGTCTTTTTGTAGCACGGCGTTCAAAGTGGGTTGAGGGTCAAAATCAGGGCGGTCATAATTGCTGACCTGCTTACGGCAGCCACTGAAGGCGATCGCAGCAAAAAGGAATAAAATGATTTGTTTTTTCATAGTTTGTTATTTTTGCCATTTCTTCGGTCCGGGGAATCGGACATTGAGGCCGAAGCGATGGATGGCTTTTGGCTTTTGGATATCGTTGTTATAGTCGATTATCTTTTTGTTCAGGTTGTCGTAGGCCAATTCATAAAAGACACCGAAATACTTCGACGGATTGACGGCCACGCCAACACTGCCACCGTAGAGGAAATCGTTGCTGAAACGGTCGGTAATATCAGTATAATCAGGATCTTGATAATCAGGTATATAATGGTCTTGAACGGTTCTCATGCCCAATTCGCCACGGCAATACATATCGATGAAATAAAAGTTCGGCAGCAAAAGAGACAAAGGGTGCAGTTCCACATCGATGCCGTAATGAAAATAACGCACGATATGTGTTCCATCAAAGACAACAGGTTGGTAAGTAGTATCCGCATCATGAATGCTATATCCACCACCAACCGTCATCAAACCTTTATTGGAGCCGAAACTGCCGAAGACTCCCGCCACGCACCAATTGGTTATGCCATAGCCTACGTCGACACGGAAGTCGGGATAGTCGAAAGAAGGGTATCTCTGCATCAGACGAGAATAGCTCACGTCGATTTTGAAATTGCCCTTGTTGAAAGG
>Ga0310696_10008439_pt1 | contig 12009 bp, 12 predicted proteins | sample AusTroGonzalo_MG_4_FD_203885 | JGI IMG/M metagenome (GOLD analysis project Ga0310696, IMG submission 203885) | Bovine rumen microbial communities from tropical cattle in Woodstock, Queensland, Australia - Gonzalo_02 (v2) (version 2) | ecosystem: Host-associated > Mammals > Digestive system >... | reverse complement strand
ATGTGCATGCAGATGCCAATCGTAACTTCTACAGAGATGTTCCAGCGCGCCTATCGCGAGGGCTACGCCATCGGCGCTTTCAACGTAAACAACATGGAGATCATCCAGGGCATCACCGAGGCGGCCGCCGAGTGTCGTTCTCCGCTGATCCTGCAGGTGTCCGCCGGCGCAAGAAAATACGCCAAGCACGTGTACCTGATGAAGCTGATTGAGGCCGCGGAGGCCGATACCGGCCTGCCCATCTGCGTCCACCTGGACCACGGCGAGAGCTTCGAGATCTGCAAGGGCTGCATCGACGGAGGCTTTACCAGCGTCATGATCGACGGCAGCAAGCACAGCTTTGAGGACAATATCGCCCTCACCCGTCAAGTGGTGGAATACGCCCACGATCACGGCGTGGTGGTCGAAGGTGAGCTGGGCCGCCTGGCCGGCGTGGAGGACGACGTGAACGTCCGCCCCGAGGACAGCAGCTACACCCGTCCGGAGGAGGTCGAGGAATTCGTCGCCCGCACCGGGGTCGACTCCCTGGCCATCGCCATCGGCACCAGCCACGGCGCCTACAAGTTCAAGCCCGGCACGAAGCCCCAGCTCCGTTTCGACATTCTGGAGAAAGTCGCCGAACGCCTGCCCGGCTTCCCCATCGTCCTGCATGGCGCCAGCTCCGTGATCCCCGAATACGTGGCACAGATCAACGCCAACGGAGGCAACATGCCGGACGCCATCGGCGTTCCTGAGGATATGCTGCGCAAGGCCGCTTCCATGGCCGTATGCAAGATCAACATCGATTCCGACCTGCGCCTGGCCATGACGGCCGGCGTGCGCGTCCATCTGGCCGCCAATCCGGCCGACTTCGACCCCCGCAAGTACCTGACCCCCGGCCGGGACAACATCCGGGATCTGGTCCGGCACAAGATCACGGCCGTGCTGGGCAGCAACGACAAGATCTGACCGATCCCGCAGGCTTCCCCGCGTTTAAGGCGCGGGTCCTGCGAACGATAGTACATGCTGCAGCGCCGGGCTTGCCCGCCCGGCGCTGAATTCTGCGACTGAAAGGAGGCCGCGCCATATGATAGACATCTCCGTACAGCGGATCGTCAAGGCGTTCGAAGAGGGCGAAAACGTCCTGGACGGCGTGACCTTCGACGTCAACAGCGGTGAGCGCGTGGGTCTGCTCGGCAAGAACGGCGCCGGCAAGACCACGCTGTTCCGCATCATATGCGGAGAACTGAGTTCCGACGAAGGGGACGTGATCCTCGCGCCGGGCAAGCCTGTGGGACTCATCACCCAGATCCCCGTGTATCCCCCGGACTTCACGGCGGAGGACGTCCTGCGGGACGCGTTCCGCGGAGCTTTCGCCGTCCGCACGCGGCTGGATGAGCTCGAGGCTCTCATGGCCGAGGACGCCGGAGGCGCCATCCCTCCGGAGTACGACCGTCTGCTGGAGGAATATCGGCGGCTGGGCGGATACGACATGGAGTATGAGATCAACCGCGTGGCCAACGGTCTGGGGATCCCCTCCTCCCAGCGGGCGCAGCTGTTCAGTACTCTGTCAGGCGGAGAACAGACCCGCGTCAATCTGGCGCGCCTGATCCTGGAGAAGACGGACATCCTGCTGCTGGACGAGCCCACCAACCATCTGGACGTGAACGCCGTGGAGTGGCTGGAAGACTATCTCAGCCGTTTCAAGGGAACGGTGCTCACCATCTCCCACGACCGCCGTTTTCTGGACAACACGGTGACCCGCATCATTGAACTGGTCAACGGAAAGGCGGAATTCTACAGCGGCAGCTATACTTTTTTCGCGGAGGAAAAGCAGCGGCGATACGAGCTGCAGCTCAAACGCTATGAAGCGGAACAGGCCGAAGCCAAGCGCCTCCAGACCGCCGCGGACCGTCTGCACCAGTGGGGCACGGGAAATCAGCGTCTGGTAAAGAAGGCCTTCGCCATAGAGAGCCGCATCGAGCGGCTGGTGACGACGGAGCGTCCGGACAAGGAAAAGACGATGAAGGCCGGCTTCGGCGAAGCCGCCTTCGACGCCGACGAGGTTATGCTCATCCGCGGCGTTTCCAAGGGCTTCGACGGGCGGACGCTGTTCACTCTCCCGGAGCTTCAGATCAAGGGCGGAGAACGGATCGCCCTGATCGGCGACAACGGCACGGGAAAGACCACCCTCCTGCGCATCCTTCTGAATCTGGAGCACCCGGACACCGGCTACGTGCGCGTCGGCCCCCAGGTGAAGACCGCCTATCTTCCCCAGTCCGTGACCTTCGAACATCCGGAACGCACGCTGCTGGACACGATGCTCTATGAAGCCAAATGTACTCCGCAGACGGCCCGGAACCGTCTGGGCAGCTTCAAGTTCTCCGGCGAGGACGTTTTCAAGCGCGTGCAGGATCTGTCCGGCGGCGAAAGGAGCCGGCTGAAGCTCTGCATCCTCATGGGCGATACGCTGAATCTTCTGATCCTGGACGAGCCCACCAACCATTTGGACATCGCCTCCCGCGAGTGGATCGAGCAGGCGCTCGAGGCATACGAAGGTACGCTGATCTTCGTCAGCCACGACCGGTATTTCACCAACCGGTTCGCAACGCGCATCTGGGAACTGGCCGACGGGTCGATCCGCGATTTCCGCGGGACCTACGATGAATACCGGGCGAAATACGCCCGTCCGCTTCCACGTGCGGCAGAAAGAAAGCCGGCGGAGGAAAAACCGCAGAAGCCGGTCCGGGAAAAGCCGGCCCGCCCGAGAAACGCCGAGCGCACGCTGGCGAAGCTGGAGAAACAGATCGCCGATCAGGAGGCGCTGCTTGCCCGTCTGGAACAGGAAATACAGGAAAACGCCACGGACTACGTACGCCTTTCCGAACTGCAGGAGACCTCCGAACGCGAGAACACGCGTCTGGAGGAACTGATGGAACAGTGGATGGAACTGGCGGAATGAAAGCGGTGATTTCCGAAAGAAAAACGGCCGGCGGAACGTTCTGTTCCGCCGGCCGCGTTTGTTATCCGGTTCAGGTCTCTTCCAGTATCTTCCCGTCGATGGAGATCGTCACCACCTGCCAGGGGATGAGTTTCCCCGAAGCCTGCAGAGCTTTCTTCACGGCAAACTCGAGTCCTCCGCAGCAGGGCACTTCCATCCGCAGCACCGTAACGCTCCGGATCTCATGTTCTGTCAGGATGCGCGCCAGCTTTTCGCTGTAGTCCACACTGTCCAGCTTGGGGCAGCCGATCAGGGTCACCCTTCCCTTCATGAAATCCTCATGAACGGAGGCGTAAGCGTACGCCGTGCAGTCCGCGGCGATCAGAAGCTTCGCGCCGTCGAAGAACGGAGCATTCTCCGGAACAAGTTTGATCTGACACGGCCACTGGCCGAGGCGGGACGGGGTTTTTTCACCGGCCGCCGGCGCGGGGTCCGCGACGGGAGCAGAGTTCCCGCCCATGACGCGCATCCGGCTGCCCGGGCAGCCGCCCTCGTGAGGCTGTGGCGCCTGCTTTTTCGCTCTGGCAGCTCTGACAGCCGCTTCATCATACGCGGGGGCTTCTCTTTCCTCAAAGGTGATGGCTCCCGCGGGGCACGCGGGCAGGCAGTCGCCCAGGCCGTCGCAGTAGTCCTCCCTGGTCAGCCTGGCCTTGCCGTCCACCATCTCTATGGCGCCCTCATGACAGGCGTCTGCGCACTGGCCGCAGCCCGTGCATTTTTCCTCATCGATGTGAATGATCTTCCTTACCATGTCGCTGTCCTCCGTTTCCGTGCGCTCCTTCTTGTCTTTCCGGATACAGCATACTATAATGAGCCCGGAAGTTATGTTGTTATTACCACGAAAGGAACATGTCATGGATCCTCAGTTTCTGTCACAGACGCTCCTGTTCCGGGGCATCGCTCCCGAAGACATCCGCGCGATGTCGTCCTGCCTCGGCTTCCGCGAAGCGGACTACCCCCGCGGCGCCGTGATCTACCTGACGGGCGACACGGACGTGGACATCGGCATCGTCCTGTCCGGCGCCGTGCAGATCGAGAGCAGCGACCTCTGGGGGACGAAGAGCATCCTCGGCATCGTGGAGCCCGGCGGCGTCTTCGCCGAATCCTACGCCTGCTGTCCGGAGGAGCCGCTGATGGTGGACGCCGTGGCCGTGAAGGACAGCCGCGTGCTTTTCGTGGACGTGCGGAAGGTGTTCCGCACCTGTCCCTCCCCCTGCGGGCGGCACACGGACGTGATCCGCAACCTGGTCACCGTCTCCTCTCAGAAGAACATCCGGCTGTCGCAGCGGATCCTCGACACCTCGCCGAAGACCATCCGGGGCCGGCTGATCAGCTATCTGTCCCGGGAGGTGCATCTGCAGGGCTCCCGGGAGATCGCCATCCCGTTCGACCGGCAGCAGCTGGCGGACTACCTGGGCGTGGACCGCAGCGCCCTGTCGAAGGAGCTGGGGAAGATGAAGCGCGACGGCCTGCTGGACTGGCGCAAGAACCGCTTCACGATCCGCTCGGCGGATCTTCAGCTGGAGCTTCCCCCAGATACGTGAACCGCGGCACGGTCACCCCGTCCCTCGTGACGGGTTCCGACCACATGGACGCGGGGCGCACCCAGAGGCCCTCCTCCCCGTACATGGCGCGGTAGACGACCATCCATTCCAGCGTCTCGCTGTGGCGGGCCAGCCCCACCAGGCGGTAGAGGTTGCCCTTGAAATGCCGGTAGATCCCCGGCTTCAGATCGTATTCCATGAGTCCGACCTCCTTTTCCCCCATCTTACCACGCCTCTCCTCCCCCCTCAAGCGGGCCGCGCGTCCGTTTCTCTTTTCACGGAGAGGATTCCATGGTATAATTATCCACAACAACCAGTCAGGAGAACAGTCATGCTGAAAAAACAACGCATCGTCGTAAAAGTCGGCACGTCCACCATCACCCACGATTCCGGGTCGATGGATCTGCGCCGCATGGAACAGCTCGCCCGGGTGCTCACCGACCTTCAGGGCTCCGGCCACGAGATCATCCTGGTCACCTCCGGCGCGATCGCCGTGGGCACCGCCAAGATGGGGCTCGAAGAGCGGCCGAAGGAGCTGCGCGTCAAGCAGGCGGCGGCCGCCGTCGGCCAGTGCCGGATGATGCACGTGTACGACACGCTGTTCTCCGAATACAACGCCTCCGTCGCCCAGATCCTCCTCACGGGGGAGGACGTGGAGGATCCCGCCAGGGCCGAACACCTGACCAACACCTTCAACGCCCTGCTGGAGCGGAACATCATCCCCATCGTGAACGAGAACGACTCCGTCTCCTCCGCCGAGATCGAGACCGGGGCCGGCAAGATCCTCGGCGACAACGACACCCTGTCCGCCATCGTCGCGAAGCTCTGCGGGGCCGATCTCCTGGTGCTGCTGAGCGACATCGACGGGCTGTACGAGGCCAACCCCCGGACCCATCCGGACGCCGCCCTGATCCCCGTGGTGTACTCCCTGACGCCCGAGATCATGGAGATGGCGGGAGAGGCCGGCAGCTGGCGCGGCACCGGCGGCATGGCCACCAAGCTCAGCGCGGCCGCCATCGCCACCGAATGCGGGTGCGACATGGTCATCACCAACGGAAAGCGCATGGACGATCTGTACCGCATCGTCGAGGGATACTCCGTCGGCACGCGGTTCATCTCACCGAAAAGACAAAGGAGCGTGGAACCATGACGGCTCTGGAACTGCAGGGCGCGGCCGCCCGCGAGGCTTCGCGGGTCCTGGCGACCGCGGGGACCGATCTGAAGAACCGGGCGCTGGAGGCCATCGCCCGCACGCTGACGGAGGGGAAGGAGCGCTGGCTCGAGGCCAACCGCGAGGACGTGCGCCTGGCGGAGGCCGCCGGGATGAGCCGGGCCATGCTGGACCGGCTGACCCTCACGGAGGCCAGGATCGACGGCATTGCCGAGGGCATCCGCAGCGTCGCCGCCCTCCCCGATCCCATCGGAAAATCCGACCGGACGGAACGCCGCCCCAACGGGCTGATCATCAGCCGGCGGGCGGTGCCGCTGGGCGTCATCGCCATCATCTACGAGGCCAGGCCGAACGTCACGGCCGACGCGGCCGCCCTGTGTCTGAAATCCGGGAACGCCTGCATCCTGCGCGGCGGCAAGGAGGCCTTCCGCAGCAACCAGGCCGCCGTGGCGCTGATGCGCTGGGCCCTGACGGAGGCCGGCCTGCCGGAGAACTGCATCAGCCTGGTGCAGGACACGTCCCGGGAGACCGCCCGGGAGCTGATGCATCTGAACCGGTACGTGGACGTGCTGATCCCGCGGGGCGGCGCCGGACTGATCCGGGCCGTGACCGCCGAGGCCAGCGTCCCCGTGATCCGCACGGGAGAGGGCGTCTGCCACGTATACATCGACAGGGACGCCGATCTGGACATGGGCGCGAAGATCCTGTACAACGCCAAGTGCTCCCGCCCCTCCGTCTGCAACGCGGCGGAATGCGTGCTGGTGCACGAGGACGTCGCGGAGGCCTTCTGGGCGAAGGCCCTGCCCCTGCTGGACCGTGAGAACACGGAGCTGCGGTGCGACGGTCCGTCCCTCGCCATCCTCGGCGGCCGGGGCGTGCCCGCCTCCCGGGAGGACTGGGACGCGGAGTACGGCGACTACATCCTCGCCGTGCGCACCGTCCGGAGCGCCGGAGAGGCCATCGCCTTCATCAATGCCCACGGCAGCGGCCACTCCGAGTGCATCGTGACCAACAACTATTCCGAGGCGCAGCGCTTCCTGGATTCCGTGGACGCCGCCGCCGTTTACGTCAACGCCTCCACCCGCTTCACCGACGGCGGGGAGTTCGGGCTGGGAGCCGAGATCGGCATCTCCACCCAGAAGCTCCACGCGAGAGGCCCGATGGGTCTGGAGGAGCTCACCAGCCGGAAGTACGTCGTGTACGGCTCCGGCCAGATCAGATAAGGAGGAACAGTCATGGCTATCTATGGTTTTATAGGGACGGGCAACATGGGCGGCGCGCTGGCGCAGGCCGCCTGCCAGGCCGTTGACCCGGCGGACGTGATCCTCGCCGACCACACCGCCGCCAAGGCCGAGGCCCTGGCCGCCCGGCTGGGCTGCCGCAGCGGTTCGAACGAGGAGGCCGCCGCCTCCGCCGACCTTCTGTTCCTCGGCGTGAAGCCCCACGCGGTCGCCGCGCTGCTGGAGTCCCTGGCTCCCGTTCTGGAGAAGAGGGAGACCCCCTGCACGCTGGTGTCCATGGCGGCCGGGCTCTCCGTCGGCGCCGTCCAGGCCATGTCCGGCGGGGACCATCCCGTGATCCGCATCATGCCCAATACGCCCTCGGCCATCGGCCAGGGGATGATCCTGTACACGTGCGCCCCCGACGTGTCCGACGAAGCCCTGCAGAGCTTTCTCGGCTGCCTGAGCCGGGCGGGCCGGCTCCTGGCCCTGCCGGAGGCCCTGATCGACGCGGGCAGCGCCGTGTCCGGGTGCGGGCCCGCGTACGCGGATCTGTTCGTCCAGGCCCTGGCGGACGGCGGCGTGGCCTGCGGACTGCCGCGGGCGGCGGCGCAGGAACTGGCGGCCCAGACCGTACTCGGCGCGGCCGCGCTGATCCTGGAGACCGGCCGGCATCCCGACGAGCTGAAGGACGCCGTGTGCTCCCCCGGCGGCACCACCATCCAGGGCGTGCGCGTGCTGGAGGAACGGGCGTTCCGCGGCGCAGTGATGGACGCCGTGATCGCCGCCTACGACAAGACGCTGGAACTGAAGAAATGACCGGAAACGCGCAAGGCTCCGGGGAGTCCTCTCCCCGGAGCCTTTTTTCTTCTCTGCGTCAGTTTTCCCCGTCCGTCAGCTTCACGGTGCGTATCCGGTCCCAGTTCCTGTCCTCGCACCAGTGCACCGTCCTCTCCCCGACATCGAACACCATCGAGACGACCGTGGGGCACACCTCCTGGGACACCGCCTTCAGGACCGCGAAGCAGTCGTCCGTCCCGAAGCCGTCCGGCGCGTCCCGCAGCATGGCGTCCGCCGTCAGATACCTGTCCCGGCCCATCCACGGATGCTGCTCCGAATCCCCCTTGAACGGCGAGAAATTGGTCAGGATCTTGTATTCCGGCCTCTCGTAATACAGGCTGCCCTGTCCCGGGACGACGTGCAGCACGTTTCCCCCGGCGTCGGACAGCGCTCCCATGAACGTGACGCCCGGGACGCTGTACACCGGCCTTTCCGCGGCGAGCTTCCGGATCTCCCGGAACGTCTTTTTCCCCAGCAGCAGGTCGATGTCCATCATGAGGATGTTCTCCCCGTCCCCCGCCGGATCGCTCCGCGCGTCGAACGGCCAGCAGGTCGGCATGCCGACGAAGTCTCCCCTCGCGTTCGCACCGAACAGGGGCAGCCAGCCCTCCGCGTCGTCCCAGATCTCGATGAAAACGCCCTCCTCCGAGGGGCGGACGCGGTGCCTCATGTCCAGCAGGTCCAGATTCCAGCCGACGACGGTCCTTTTCTTATTGACTACTATGCTCGTACACACAGGCGTGCTCCTTTACCCCAATAGTTCCTTCAGCGCCAGGCACAGGGCGGCCGGATCCCCGCTTACCCCGTCGTACTCCAGATCCGCCGGCTCCCCGCCGAAGATCCCGTGCTTGCGCTCGAGCATCTGCGCGACAGGCGCCGGCAGATTCCCGCGCATCCTCGCGGCAAAGCGCGTCCGGATCGTCTCCAGATCCGCGTTCACCTTTATCCTGACGGCCCCCTCCGGCAGGAAACGGAGCTGCTCCGGTTCCGCGGTGACGTAGATCACGTTCTCCCCCGCGGCCGCCGCGCGCAGCTTCTGCGCGAACAGGGCCTCCGCCTCGCTCTCGGACTTCGCCATCCGGAGATAGTCCTTCCCCGAGACGATCTCGCCGCCGAACTCCTTCCGGATCTCCTCCGCCAGGGTGGATTTCCCGCTGCAGTTCTCTCCCATGATGCCTATGACCACTGCCCGATTCCTCCCGTCATGACTCTGTATTATATGAGGACAGTATATCACGGAGGGGGCGGATCCGCATCCACTTTCCGTGGACAGCGGCGCCGGTTTCCCTCTTTTTCGGGACATCTGATATGTCACACAAGATTTCGGCGTTTTTTTCTCCGACATCTTGCAGAGAGCCGTTTGGCCGGATATAATGGTGGCGAGGAAAAGAGGAAAGGAGCCCGCACCATGCCCTACGACAAAGCGCTGATCGCCGGCAAGCTGCGCCGGTGGGAGAGATATCTCGACAGCTACCGCCTTCCCATGTGGGACGACATCCCGGATTTCGGCCTCTACATGGAGCAGGTGATCTCCCTGCTGAAGGACTATCTGGACTACATGCCCCCCGAGCTGAAGGAGGCCCAGTTCATCACGCCGGCCACCATCAACAACTATGTGCGCAAGCGCATCATGCCGGAGCCCGTAAAGAAAAAATACTACCGCAGCCACATCGCCTTCCTGATCATGATCTGCTCCCTGAAGCAGAGCATCAGCATCCCCACCCTGCAGACGATGCTGCCCGTGGGGATGTCCGAGGAGGAGCTGAAGGAGACGTACAACGCCTACGCCAGCCGCCACCACCAGGTCGCCACCTACTTCAACGAGCAGATCCGCATCGCCGCCGGCGCCATCCTGGACCACGACGAGGAGAGCACCGCCCTGACGGCGCGGGACACGGAGGACCTGATCCGCTTCTCCGCGATCCTGGCGGGCTTCTCCCGCCTGCTGGCTGAAAAACTGCTGCTGCTCAACGGAAAGACGCTGGAGAACGGCGGCAGCATCGAGATCGAGGAACGGCGCCGCGGAACGGCGCCGCGGGACGGCGCCGGCCCCGGCTGAAGACGAATAATCGAAAAAATGTTGACTGCCACTCACGATGCTGCTTGAGATGTCAGACTTGATGAGCGTCTGACGCAGCGAAAAAAACACAGTGTTCCCGCTGTTGTTCTCAGATCAATAAAACATGAGGAATATGGAACGGACGGCTTATAATGTGACTCGGTTTCTGAATGAAGGAGTGTGAGTGCATGGAGAAGATCAGGAGTTTGGGGACGTATGAGAAGTTCATACTGATTCTTCTTGTACTGATGGTCCTGCTGTTTTCCGTTCTCTATCCCGTAACGATGAACAAGAAGGGCTTTGCATACCATGGGATAATCCTGAGGCCGACGAAAACAGAAGACGGCACGGTATACTCAGGCGTTGTTCAGGGAACGCCGGTATCGTTTGAAGTGAACAATGACAGAACTGTAGTATGCCGTGCAGGAGAACAGATTACAGGGCCATATTCAGTAACGGAAGTCCCTGATGCTGTTCCCGAGGGGGACCCGTGGGAAGAAATGATGACAGGTGTGGAACTCAAATGCGGAGAGGAACTCGTATTTCGCGGGGGAATGGTGCAAAGAAACGGCGAATTCCTTCTTGTAAGTGACGGCGAAGACGAGACCGGCAGAGTTATTATTACAAAGGATTATGATCCAGGAGCGGTTTATAATCTCGAGGGCAATGAGATCGATCTGACAAAACCGTCTCCGGCGTCCATAATCGAACTGATGTACGGCCCGAAAATGTCAAATATGGGGAGTGTTGCCGGATGGATCGGTGGCCTCTTTATATGCGCCATTACTGCGGTTATCGTGATTTTTGCTAAAGACCTGTTCCGGTTCAATGTCAGTCTGAGAGTCCAGAATGCCGATAATGCAGAACCATCGGACCTGACGGTCGCCGGATGGTATGTTGCATGGACGGTGATGCCGTTGCTTGCATTGTTCGTTTTTATAATCGGGCTCCGGCAACCGGGAGGCTGAAAATATAGACAACCCCCGCCAGGAAGGCAGTATGATGTGATGCGTCCTGGCGGGGGCTTTTCTGTCCGGCGCGCCGGGTTTTATGGGCAGGAGTGGAAGGGCCTCCGAGCCGTCTGAAGAAATCCGGTGTAGGGAATCCTGAAAAAAACGTACTTATAGAATGAAAGGAGGCGAAGACGTGGAAGACGGAAAGATCATCGAGATGCTGTTCGAGCGGCAGGAGCAGGCGATCCGGGAACTGGAGGACCGATACGGAAGACTGTGTTATCAGCTCTCCTTTCAGATCGTATGCGACAGGCGTGACGCGGAGGAATGCGTCAACGAAGCGTATCTCGGCGTGTGGAACGCGATCCCTCCGGCCAGGCCTCGGTCCCTGCCGGCGTTCCTGTGCAGGATCGTCAGGAACGTTTCTCTGAACTGCTATCACAGAAAGAAAGCGGAGAAAAGAAACAGCGAATACGATCTGGCCCTGCATGAATGGGAGGAAGTGACGGGAAAAGAGGATCCGGTAGCGGAACGCGCGGAACTGGAAGAGACCGTCCGGACGATACAGGGGTTCCTCGATACGCTGTCGTCACAGGACCGGAAACTCTTTCTGCGGAGATACTGGTTTTTTGAAAGCCACGGCACGATCAGCCGGGAGACCGGGCTGTCAGAGAAAAACGTTTCCGTCAGGCTTTCCCGCCTTCGCCGCAGATGCAGAGAGTACCTGGAAGAAAGGGGGCTTGGCAGATGAGCGCCGAACTCTGGCTGGAAGCCATGGGTGAGATCGACGGATCCTATATAGAAGAGGTGCTGGCCGGGCGCCCGGCAGAACACAGGAAACGCGCGCGAACTGCCTGGCTGGCCGCCGCTGCCTGTCTCGTGATCTTCCTGTCGATAGCGATCCCGTCCGCGCTCCGGCAGCGGACGGAAACCCCGCCTGAAGGAGAAAGCACGGCGCTTACGGAGCCGGAAGAGCCGGAGAATCCGCCTGCCGCCGAAAGAGAGGACGTACCGTCACATGACAGCGGGCAGAAGGCGGGAGATCCGCCCGCCGGGGAAACGCCCCCTGCGGACGATCCCGCCCCGCCCGAAGGAGGGACCGGGTATGCGGGCCGGTACTACGGCGCAGGGATGGAGGAAGCGTACAGCACCCTGATATTCAGGGACGTTCAGACGGAGCTGAAGCTGCCCGGTCTCCCTGCGGGCGGCGGAGTCCGAAGCCTGCCGGCCTATTCCTACCGG